>Ga0302245_1000484_pt1 | contig 32990 bp, 29 predicted proteins | sample AAG_UR_Thr_MG_FD_193512 | JGI IMG/M metagenome (GOLD analysis project Ga0302245, IMG submission 193512) | Enriched activated sludge microbial communities from anaerobic digester in WTTP, New Holstein, Wisconsin, United States - AAG_UR_Thr | ecosystem: Engineered > Bioreactor > Anaerobic >... | reverse complement strand
TTGCAAAGCCAGGCTCCTTCAGGTTATCAACCAGCCTCAGGCAGGAGAGCCGGTCCTGCATCTTCCTTACAACCGCGGAAGTCCCGTCTGTCGAATGGTCGTTTACAACAAGGATCTCCACGTCGGAAATATCGAGGCTTTTTGATATGCCTTCCAGGGTTTCAGGGAGATTCTCCTCCTCGTTCATGGCGGGAACAACTACGCTCAGCTTCATATGAGACCCCTCTTTTTAAGCTCGGAAGAGGCTTTCAGAAACCTGTCCTCGGATACAGCCTTTCGGGACCAGGTGATCAGCCTTTTCATCCCTTCCCCGAAAGAGACGGAAGGCTCGAATCCAAGCTCGTTCCTTATCCTGGACGTATCCGAGAAACAGTGGCGCACGTCCCCTTTCCTGAAAGTAAATGTAACCTCGGGGCTTATCCCTTTCACACCGAGAAGATTTATGAGGGTCCCGGCTATTTCAAGAATCGAAACAGGCCTGCCTGAACCTACATTGTAAACCCTGTAATCTGCCTCCTCCTTTTCCATCGAAAGGATACATGCATCCGCAATGTCCTCCACCCATATGAAATCCCTTGTTTGAAGGCCGTCCTCGTATATGACAGGCGGGTTTCCATTCTTTATCCTGCTTAAAAATATGGCAGCAACGCCCGTGTACGGATTTGACAGGGACTGCCTTGGCCCGTAAACGTTGAAAAACCTCAGGGCGGTGACAGGAATCCCGTATGTCCTGCCTATGAGCAGGGACATTTCCTCCTGCTCTTTCTTCGAAACTGCATATATGGAATTGGAAACAAGCGGTGTATCTTCATTCGTGGGAACAGGCGACAGCTTACCCTTGCAGCAGGGACATTCAGGCTCCCATGATCCTGTCCCGGATCCGGAAAATTCCCTGAGGGGAGGTTTGACCTTCCCGCATTTTCCGCAAGAGTAGAGCCCTTCCCCGTATATGCTCATTGATGAAGCCACTACAAGCTTCCTTACCCGGTGCTTTGTATTGACCAGGATGTCAAGAAGGTTGGCGGTTCCCTGTATGTTGCTTTCAACATACTTCGAGATCATGTACTGGGACTGGCCCACGCCGACTGCCGCGGCAAGGTGTATTATCGCGTCGCACTCTTTAACCGCATCCCTCAACTGCCGCTTCTTCCTGACATCTCCCCTGATAAACTCCGCCTTAAGGTTATAATAGTCGGGCAGTCCTCCGGGATGAACCTGCTTTTCAAGGTTGTCAAAAACCGTAACCCTGTACCCTTTTCTGATAAGACTGTCGACAACATGGCTGCCTATGAAGCCGGCTCCCCCCGTAACGAGCACCTTTTTCATGTGATCTCCCCAGAGCCAGGTTTCATAAATCCCGCCATGAAATAATCTATCGTCCTTCTAAGCCCTTCCTCGAGTGGAATCTCCGGCTGCCATCCCAGGAGATGTTTCGCCCTGCTTATGTCAGGCTTTCTCCTTTTCGGGTCATCTTCAAGGGCAGGCATATGCTTTATCCCGGATTTCCTGCCAAAGATCTTATCTACGAGTCCCGCGAGCTCCATGATGGTAAATTCTCCGGGATTTCCCAGGTTCACAGGAAAATGGTAATCCTTTTCCACGAGAAGCGTCAGTCCTTTAAGAAGATCTTCCACGTAGCAGAAGCTCCTGGTCTGCATCCCGTCTCCATAAATGGTGAAAGGCCTGCCGCTGAGGGCCTGGTATATGAAGTTTGGAACCACCCTTCCGTCCTTCAGCCTCATGCGGGGGCCGTATGTATTGAATATGCGCACGAGGTGAGTGTCAAGCCCGTACTTCCTGTTATAGGCCATGACAACCGCCTCGCCGTACCTCTTTCCTTCATCGTAAACCGAGCGTACTCCGATCGGGTTCACGTTTCCCCAATATTCCTCGTTCTGCACGGGAATAAGGGGATCCCCGTATACCTCTGAGGTTGAGGTGTAAAGGAATTTCGCCTTGCAACGAAGGGCCAGCATGAGACATTTCTCAGTGCCCTGTGAGTTAACCCTGAGGGTTTCCATGGGATACATGAAATAATCCGGCGGCGAAGCAGGGCTTGCAAGATGGAAAACGTATCCAAAATCTCCCGGTAGCTTTTCGGGATCAAGGCATACCACGTCTTCCTTGAGAAAATGAAACCCCGGATTATCAAGATGAGCGGATATGTTATTCATGCTGCCCGTTATAAGGTTGTCCATGCACCAGACATCGCATCCTTTGCCAAGATAATGTCCGCAGAGAAAACTCCCTATGAAACCCGCGCCTCCGCTTATGAAAACTTTTTTCTTTTCCATGTTATGTGTTTTTCCCTATTCCCCTGTATATGAATCCGTATTTTTCAAGTTCGGCAGCATTGAGAAAATTCCTGCCGTCTATAATGTAAGGCATGGATACCAGATTTTTGATCCTGCCGAAATCGAGGGATTCAAACTCCTTCCAGGCCGTCAGGAATATCAGGAGGGACGAATTCCTCGCCGCCTCGTAGGGATCGTCACAGCAGGTTGCGTCCGGCAGTTCTCTTCTGACATTCTCCATTGCCTGCGGATCGTAACACCTTACCCTGGCTCCCTCTGCAAGCAGAAGGCGAACTATCTCCACCGCAGGGGATTGCCTGATATCGTCGGTATCAGGCTTAAAAGAAAGACCGTAGACAGAAACAGGCTTTCCCCTGAGATTCCAGAGAAGGTCCCTTGCCTTCCTCAGGACCAGCAGCCTCTGTTCCCTGTTAATCCGTTCAACCTCCTTCAAAAGGTTGAACGGACAGCCCAGGTCTTCCGCAATCTTTATGAATGCGGAGACATCCTTCGGAAAACACGACCCCCCCCACCCGATTCCGGCATCAAGGAAATCTTTCCCTATACGCCTGTCGTAACCCATTCCTTCTGACACTTTGGAGATATCGGCTCCCACCTTCTCGCATATCCTGGATATGGCGTTTATGTAGGAAATCTTAAGAGCAAGGAAGGAGTTTGAGGCATGCTTGATAATCTCCGCGCTCTTGACATCGGTAACGACAATCGGAGCTTCCATGGGAGAATATATCTCCTCGAAGATCCTTTTCGCCCGATCGCTCTCAACTCCCACAACTATCCTGTCGGGATTCATGAAATCGGCTATCGCGTTACCCTCACGGAGGAACTCAGGATTTGCGGCAACATCGAATTCTATGCCCGTGGGCGCAAGAAGGGCAAGGGTTCGCTTTACCCATTCTCCCGTGAGAACCGGCACCGTGCTTTTTTCCACTATCAGCCTGTAAACGGGATCTCCATGCTTTCTCTCCGTGTCAACAAGGGCCCTTGCTATCTCTACCGTCACGTTCTCCACGTAAGACAGGTCGGCGCCGCCTCCGTCTGCGGGCGGAGTTCCAACGGCTATGAAGATTACCTCGCTGCCGAGCGCGAGCTCGCTTATGGAGGTGGTGAACGACAGGCGGCCGCATCCCACTGTCTGCCTTACGAGATCTTCAAGTCCCGGTTCGTAAAACGGCATCCTGAAATCCCTTATCTGGGAGATCTTTGCCGAATCATTGTCGGCACATATCACAGAGTGGCCCATACTGGCAAAACAGCCTGCAGTAACCAGCCCCACGTGTCCTGCCCCGACAACGCCTATTTTTTTCATTTCATTTCCCGTGTACCTTTCTTATCAGGTTAATGTTGTTCCATATCCAGCCCGTAAGTTTTTCAACTCCTTCCTTTTTGGAGATAAGCGGCTTCCAACCGAGTTCCCTGCAAAGCTTTGAATTGTCGCTTATAAAGACTTTCTGGTCGCCCGGCCTCCATTCCGAGAAGGAATACCCGATCTCCATTTTGAGACTTTTTCCGAGAAACGATAAGAATTCGAGAAGGGAGAAGGTATTATCAGGCCCTCCCCCGATATTGTAGATTTCTCCCGCCGACTTTTCAATCTTCCCGGCAGCCAGCCCGTAGGCCCTGACAAGGTCGCTTACCTCCAGCAGGTCCCTTATCTGCTTACCGTCGCCGTAAATGTTAAGCCTGCTTCCCAGAAGACTCTTGATTATAAAATGGGCAACCCATCCCTGGTCCTCGTTTCCATACTGGTGTTCACCGTAAATGCACGACTGCCTGAATACGACAGTCTTCAACCCGTAAATCCTGTGGTAATCCCTTACATACTGGTCTGCAACCCCTTTTGAAACCCCATAGGGGGAATGGAAATCTAGGTTTTCCGTCTCGGAAATGCCGTTTTTTTTCTCCTGAAGGGAATATCTCATCCTGCCCTTTTTCAGTCTAAGATGCAGAAGTTCCCCGTAAACCTTGTTGGTTGATGCGAAAATAAAAACGGCGCCCGGAGATGCCTTTCTTGCAGCCTCAAGAGTATAAAGGGTGCCTTCGGCGTTTATCTTGAAATCCCCTACCGGGTCTTCCACCGATTTTGTCACAGCAACCTGGGCGGCAAGATGATATATTTCGTCACATCCCTTTGCCGTCTCCCTGAGCTTTTTGTAATCCAGCACATCCCCCCTGACGAATTTCAGGTTCCCATCCTTGCGGGAAAGGAGAAATTCCAGGTTGTTTTCCACTCCCTTTCTTGAAAGATTGTCATAGACGATGACCTGGTTGTTCTTATTATCGAGGAGCCTGTTTGCCAGGTTGACCCCTATGAACCCTGCCCCTCCGGTAACCAATATCTTTCTCTTCCTATTTTTTGGATTTTTCAACATGATAAATCTCCATGAAATAATATTTTCTCTTTCCCTTTCCCCTGAGCAGATCGAGAAACGAGTAGTTTTCAAGCAGTTTAACTTCTTTTATTTTAACAGATTTACCTCTCAAAAAGAAATTCTTTATACATTCATTCCACTCCTCCCCTGCAAGGCCGTAATTTAACAGGAGCCAGAACCCCTTATACGTTCGGGATATGCTCTCCATCAGCTCTGCCTTATCCTGCAAGCTTTCCGGGCTCATCTCGATAAGGGGCATGGCGCCCTTCCTGTAATACCAGTCCCAGGGAGAGTATGGCCCGAAATATTCCGAGAATCTCTTATCCCTGGGTTCGGTGAATATTACGGCCTCTCCCGGCTTCCCTTCGGATTCCATCATTCGGCATATTTCCCTGTAAGGCACAAGCTTGCTCACATCGTGGTAATGGAGGCTGTCTCCCCTGTAGTAGAACCATACAGGAGGGAGTACGGAAAGGATCATCAGGGCTGAAAAAACATGCTTCAATCGGCAGTTGTTCAAACGGTCAACCCCTGAAGCCGCCACAACGAGAAGGAAGGGATGCAAATGTACGACGTTCTGGGGTATGGTGGACCGTACGGGAAAAAAGAGGAAGGCTCCAACCGCCGCGGCAAAACAGGAAAACCGTGTCAGCAGGCAACTTCCGGCCCCGGAAATACCTTTAATGAAAAAGAAGGCGAAGATAAGTAGTCCCGGAATGACAATGGAAAAACAGAGAGGATTCAGGGTTTCACCGAAAACGAAATAGAAAAAAGCGTAGGAAAGGCGCAGGAAGGGATTCGTAACCGTGTGGGTCGCTCCCCGGGCGAAGGAAAACTGTGAATAAATGGGGCCGGCCAGATAAGGCAGGTAAGATACCATTATAATCAAAAAAGGCGGGATCATCCTCTTTATATTGCCTTTTCTGCCCAATGAGACCAAAGTGATAACCTGAGCGGCAAAAACAATGGCGCCATAATTATGCAGGTATAGGATAACCAGCGTTGTGATCACCCATACAACTGCCTGTATCCTCTTGCCATCCATAAGAAAAGAAAGAAAAAAGTAGACCGAAAGAAGAGAAAAAAAGGTCAGCATGCTGTACGACTTAACCGTCTGAGACCAGAGTATCGCAGCCGGGGAAAGAGTAAGCAGAACCAGCGGCAAAAAAAGGATCTTCTTTCGAAAAAAACTTTTAAGGATTACCCAGAAAACGGCAACCGATCCTGTCCCGAAGAGAGCTGAAACGATCCTCATTCCGCCTTCGCTCCAGGTAAAAAGGGAGATAAGCCTGACAATCCAGTAGAAAAGCGGAGGATGGGCGTCTTTAGACAATACCCATCCCGCCATCTTTCCGGGTGAAAGCCTCGCCAGGGAAAGGGCGAGAAACTCGTCACACCAGAAACTTTTCGATGAAATCCCGTATATCCTGAGAAAAGCTGCAAATCCTATCAGAAGGAAAAGCGGAAGAAACCTGTTTTTTTTCATTTCCTTTTCTTCATTATGATAATGCTGCTCCTGCCCGAAAGCAGCCTCTCCAACATGGCTAAAGCGGAAACCTTGAAGTCTTTCGAATCAATAAAGCCTGGCTCCCTTACGCAAAAGCCTCTGACCGTCTCAAGCCCGAGTTTTCCTGATATAACCATGAAGGTTTCGGGGCAAAAGTGGAATATCTGGGCAGGCAGGTGAAGAAGGCTCCTGCCTTTGCCAGTAAAAGAAAGAGCTTCTGAAATTGCAAAGAGACGCCCTGCATGCAGGGGTGTCTTCACAGCCAGTATCCCGCCGGGTTTCAAAAGCCTGGAGCAGGTTTCAAGGCAGGCTGCAGGATCCGGAATATGCGCTATTACGTCAAAGATCGTTACAATGTCGAACGAGCACGGAGAAAACCCGGCCTCATCCAACTGTCCGGGGAAAGCCCTCAAGCCTTTTTTTAACGTATAACCAACGGCAAAACCGGATGTATCCTGCCCGTAAGCTTCAAAGCCTGCTTCCCCTGCAACCTCCAGAAGTATTCCTATGCCGCAACCGACATCAAGCAATCTTCCTCCTTTACGTGCATTTTTAAATATGGGGGAGATTATCCTTCTCGTGTAAGCCTTTCTCGCGGAATACCTTTCTATGTACCACCTTGTAAAATACTCTTTTCCGTATATTGATTCCTGGTCCGCCGGAACGGGGGAGATAAAAGAGAGAAGACAGGAATCGCACCTGTAAACCTTGTACAGCCTGTCACTCCAGTATTTGCGGCTCTTGCCTTCGCACAACGGGCATTTAATCATTTCTGAACCTGTTCTTTAATAGTATCTTTATGGCAATCACCCCATCCTTCCACCTTATTTTCTTCCCTTCACTTATCATCCTGGGTTCATACTTTATGGGCACCTCGAATATCCGGTATCCCTTCCTGAGTACCCTGGAAGTGACTTCCGGGCAAAACTCGAATCCCATGGATTCAAGCCTTATCGATTTTATAACATCTGTCCTGAACATCTTGTAGCATGTGGGCTCATCGGTAATCCCTGAGCCGTAAAGAAGGTTAGTTAAAAAGGATAGAAGCCTTCCGCCGAAATAGAAGGCAAAAGATGACTTGCGGCCCTTTCCAAGAATCCTGGAACCGTAAACGACGGAAGCCCCCTTTTCCTCCATGAGCTTCAGCATCTTCATCCAGTCCATTGGATCGTACTCGAGGTCCCCGTCCTGTATGACTACCACGTTCCCGGTAACATGTTTCAACCCTTCCCTTATGGCCGATCCCTTACCCTCGTTTTTATCCTTTAAAACAAGACTGACATCTGCCTGGCCCGGTTTTTTCTTCTCCTCAAAGGGCAGCATCCTGGAATGGGAAGAAAAGTATCCTTCCAATATTTCCCTTGTCCCGTCGGTGCTGCCGTCGTCAACAATGATAATTTCTTTTTCCACGGGCACATTTTGCACCCGCCGAAGAATCTCGATAATCGTTTTTTCCTCATTGAATACCGGTATTATAACCGACAGTTTCATATTGGTTTTAGACATTTTTGCACGGTCTCATTATACTGGAAATCCTGCCGGCAAGCCACAGGAAGCCATATGCGGCAAACATGATGTAGAACGGCTCTATGGCGATCCTGTACCTTATGGAGGCAAGAAACACCATATGGAAAACGGTGAAAAAGAGTATGAACAGATGCATAAACTGCGCCTTTTTGTTTTTCAAAGCAAGGAAAAAACCAAGGAGAAAAAACGGCATCATTATACCGAAGCTCAAAACGCTTACGATTCTGTATAAGGGTTTGGTAAATTCCGAAGCGTTTGGCACTACATTCCAGAACCTTTTGAATTTATTCTTAAGAAGCCAGGCAAATCTCTGAGGGTTTTCTTTTATCGCCTCTATCGTCATATTATAAAATACCTTGTCCCTTTCTATTTCTTCAACCTGCATTATGTTTTCAGGAAAATAATGGCAGGGACCTCCGGCAGACATGGGATTGTTGCCTTCCCAGAAAACATAACCTCCCATTGTGGTACCGGGAATGAACTTGTTGAATACAACATAATTCCTCGCTATCCACGGGCTCATGGTAACGGCAACAAAGAAAAGCATTAGAAATATTTTTTTGATTTTAATCTGAAAGGATTCCCTGAAACCCGCCATAAGCAGAACGATAAAAGGAAGAAAAGCCTGAATGGTAGGCCTGCATAAACCTGCAAGTCCCAGGATAATTCCTGCTCTTACCGGGTATTTCCAAGAACCCCCGAGATTGACAAGCATCCAGAAGCTCAAAACCACCAGGAATACAAAAAGAGTTTCAGTCAGGAGAAACCCGTTGTAAAATATGAAGAAAGGGTAAAAAACCGAAATAACAGCCGCTATCAATCCTGTCTTTAATGAAAAAACCCTTTTCCCGATAAGATAAATCAGCGGAACCGTCAGAGCTGATAGAACCACCTGGAAAATCCGGATTCCGGCAAGGTTGAGTTTCAGATAATAGAACAGGCTCGAAACAAGGGGATAGAGAGGGGGACGGAAACCTTTTATATGTTCTCCTGGAATAAGCCCCCTGCCTGAAAGAAAGTTATCAATCATCCTGAAATATTCTCCCTCGTCCGGGAAATAAAACCTGTTCTGCAGGGTAAGAATAAAAATGAACCTTACCAGTGCAGCCAGAACAAAAAGCTTCAGTAAAATTTTTCTATCTTTTTGTTGCCTCTCCATATTTTCACCCTGAATATAAGCAATCCGTTGTGTCCGTAAATGCCCGTCCTGTGAACGGTATACCTTGTCAATTCAATATCCTTTTTTCCCGGAGTTACAACCGCACCGATGTACCCGGCTTTCCGGACCGCACCGATAATCCTTTCATCGAAATCCCCGAAAGGGTAACAGAAAAAATCCACTCTTTTTCCTGTCTTGTCTTCAATTATTTTTTTTGGATCCTCTATTTCATTTCTTAACTTCTCTTCGTTCATATCAGTAAGGCGGGAATGAGTCAGTGCATGCGACCCAAATTCTGCTCCCCTGCCAAGCATTTCCACGACCTCATTCCAGTTTAAAAAACGGTCCCTGCCTGGATCCCCGTACCTTGGAAGGGTTTTTTCAGTACCTATAAGTCCCGCCGTCAGGAAGATGAGCGGCTTGATACCCATGGTTTCAAGAAGAGGCAGGGCATACCAGAGATTATCCGCAAAACCGTCATCAAATGTTATGCAAAACCTGTATCTTTCATGAAATATCCTGTTATCTCTGAAAACTTTTTCCAAGGTATCGGAAATAAACCCTTTCCCCAGCATGTACTCCATCTGTCTTTTGAAGACACCGGGCGAAACTGTCAGGGCGTCCTTATCGTACCAGGGATTTACCCTGTGATATGCCAGTATCATTCAAAACCCTCCCCTTCCATGAATATCCTGTACCATATTTCAAAAACGAGAAGGTTCCAGAGGCGAGCCGTATGGACAGCTTTTCCGGAAATATGCTCTTCTACCATCTTCCGGACTACCTTCGGGTTGAAATATTCCCTGCGGCTGAATCTTTCGGAGACGAGATGCTCGGCAAGGTATCCCTTCAAATCCCCGGCAAACCATTCTCCCAGGGGCATGCCGAAACCCATCTTCTTTCTCCTGATCAACGGGTCAGGAAGAAAACCTTTCAGTCTTCTTTTGAGTATATACTTGGACGTGAAACCCCTGAATTTAAAGGACGGGGGCAATGATGCAGCCGTTTCAATAAATTTGTGATCGAGAAAAGGGCTCCTTGCTTCAAGGGAATTAGACATGGTGGCAATATCCATCTTTACGGTCAGAACCTCCGGAAGATAGAGATGCATATCTGAATACAGCATTTTTTCGAGAAGGGATACATCGCCTGCATCCTTCCAGGCTTTGCCGAGAGGGTCAGAACCGTCAAACATGCCGACGCTATCCTTCATCAAGCCTGAATATAAATCGTCCTTTATTCCGACAGAAAAAGATGAAAGTCTCCTTCCATATGCATATTCGTATCCGTGTTTTTCAGTCTCATCAAGCCATTTCCATACCCGGAAGAAAGTATTCGTCGGATGTTTCCCGTACCCGGCAAGCAATATCGACATCATTTTCCTGCGGACGGCAAGGGGAAGCCTCCTCAAGGTATTGGATATCCTTTCGAGAAGGAGCATCTGCCAGTATCTCGTATATCCAGCAAGGCTCTCGTCACCGCCGTCCCCGTTTAGCGCCACTGTAACATGCTTTTTGGTTTCCCGCGCGACGTAATAACTCGGGACCATGGATGAATCTCCAAAAGGTTCGCTGTAGTGCCATACAAGTTTCGGCAGTATCTCCATGACATCCGGCTTGACCGTAAATTCATGATGCTCCGTGCTGAACCTTTTTGCAGCTATGGCGGCATACTTGAGTTCGCTGTAGCTTTCCTCGTCAAATCCCACTGAAAATGTCTTTACCCTGCCCTTTGAAAGACCGCTCATGATACCGACGATAGTTGAAGAATCTATCCCCCCCGAAAGGAACGCCCCGAGGGGAACGTCTGAAACCATGCGCAACCTGGTCGCCTCGGTAAGACTTTCCCACACCAATTCTGAGTATTCCTCAATCTTTCCCGGGGATGCTTTTTTTGCGAAATCCACGTCCCAGTATCTGCCGGATGAGGTTTCGCCATTCTTCCACCTGAGCCAATGGGCAGGGGGGAGTTTCCTGATATTCCTGAATATGGTAAGGGGCGAGGGAACGGCCTGGTAGGTAATGAACAGATCGAGGGCCCTGGTATCTATCTCTTTTCGGATTGAGGGATGCAAAAGAAGAGCTTTCAGTTCCGAGGCAAAAATAATGCCCCCGGGGAGAAGAGAATAAACGAGAGGTTTTTTCCCTATCCTGTCCCTTGCCAGGAATAACTCCTTGTTAGCCTCATCCCAGATTGCAAAGGCGTACATGCCCCTTAGTGAGTCAAGGACTCTCTCGCCTTTTTCCTCGTAAAGGTGGAGGATGACCTCGTTGTCAGACCTGCTGGTAAACCTGTGCCCCCTCTTCTCAAGTTCTTCCCTGAGCTGAATGAAATTGTAAATCTCCCCGTTACATACCAGGAAGAGGCTCTTATCTTCGTTCGACATGGGCTGGCCGCCAGTCTCCAGGTCAATGATCTTCAGCCTCCTGTGGCCAAGTCCGGCGGTCTCCATGAAGGCATATCCTTCCTCATCAGGCCCCCTGTGGCGCATTGTATCCGCCATCCTTCTCAGGAGCCCCTGGTCTACACCCTTTCGGTCAATTATTCCGCAAATGCCGCACATATCTTTTCCCTCTTCTTCATTGGTTCGTTTTCAATCATTGCTGCCTGCAACTATCAGATCCCCGTATAATTCCTCGTACTTCCTGACCATCTTCCCGAGAGAAAGGTTATTCTTCACGAATTCATATCCCCTCTCCCCCATTTTTCTCCTTAATCCTTCATCATTCAGAAGGCAAAGCATGGCGCCTGCAAGCATCTCATGGTTTTTTGATGGAACCAGATAGCCCGTTTCCCCGTCTTTCACTATTTCCACCGTACCGCCTACGGCAGTTCCTATCACCGGTTTTCTAAGAGCCATGCCCTCTATCAGAAGGTTGGGCATTCCCTCCCAGAGAGATGACAACACTACGATATCGGAAAGCTTGAGAAGCTCGGGCAGGTCCCTCCTGTACCCTGTAAAAACAACTTTTTTTTCAAGCCCCAGGTTCTTCATCTCATCCAGTAGATTTTTTTTCTCGTCTCCGTCCCCCACTACCAGGAACCTTGCTTCCCGGTAAATCCCTGCAACAATGGCCGCGGCCCTGAGAAAATATTTAAGGCCTTTCTCAGAGCAAAGCCTGCCGCCAGTGATAATAACAGGATTCCCGGGGCAGATACCGAAGGATTCCATCAATCCTTGACGGTTGTCTATGCCTGCGTACAGGTCAGCGTCGATACCATTATATATGACACACAGCCTCCGGTAATTTTTCCCCAAAAGGCTTTGGTATCTCCTCTCAACTTCCCTTGAATTGCATACTATTTTCCTGGTGAACCTTGCAAGGATCCTGTCAGGGAGAAGATGAAGAGAGCTCTTCCACAGGTCCATGCTCCTTTCAGATGCAACCATAACGGGCACCCTGCAAAGCAGTCCGGCCAACCTACCCCACAGGTTTGATGTGAACATGAACGTATGCAGTATATCAGGCTTCTCCCTTCTTAATATTCTTGCAAGTTTTATGAGGAAAAGGATATCAAGCTTCCATCTTTTTCCAGCAACATGAATCCCGGCAACCTTTTCAAAATCTTCCCTCATCCTCCCGTCGCGCAAAGCTATAAGTACGGGAAAGAATTTTTTTCTGTCGAGATTCTTAATCAACAAAAACAGTTGTTTCTCGGCCCCTCCGACTTCAAGCGTTCCTATTACAAAACATATCTTTACAGTTTTCATTTAAGTTAATAATTTTTCATATAATTCAATCGTATCCTTTATTGCTTTTTCCCAACTAAAATATTTTGCTCTCTCAAGTCCTTTCTTTCTCATTTCCAGACGAAAAGCTTCATCTGACAAGATATTATCCATGGCATCTCTTATCGATTCTTCGCTAAAAGGATCAACGAGCAATCCTGCACCCCCTGCTATCTCGGGCATGGCGGTAATATTAGACGTTATGACAGGGCATCCGCAAGCCATAGCTTCTATAACAGGCAGCCCGAGTCCCTCATAAAGAGAAGGGAAAACAAGACATTCTGCATTGTTATAAACCGCGGAAAGCCTGTCATCTCCAAGATACCCGGGAAAAATGACACGGTCATCAAGATTAAGCTCTGCCACCCTCCCTTTTAAAGAGCGGAAAAGCATCTCCTTATCTCCTACAAGTAAGAGATTTACATCTTTATGCTTGTCTTTAATGGAATTGAAAGCATTTATTATCCTTAAAATATTTTTTCTTTCAACCGAAGTGGCCACACAAACAATGTAAGGTTTTTCACTTCCAGATTTATCCTTTTTTATAACGTTCCCAAAGTAATAAAAATTATTTCTTATCCCGTGGTAAATGACCGTTATCTTTTCCTCCGGAATACCATAAAAATCCACAAGATTTTTTTTAACATAACCCGATACAGCGATTATCTTGTCTGCTCTCTTTAAATAGAGAGGAAAATGCTTATACCATTCATCCTTGTACCAGGTTGCCTTCAACTCTTTAAAATCCAGCCCGTGAACGGTGATAATACCCTTTATTCTCTTTAATTTGGGCAGGAAAAATCCCATGCCGTGGAAAATATCTATATCTCCGGCAGGAAGAAGCTTGTTCACTATCCCAATATTTCTTGACTCAAGAAAATCTGCAACCTGCCTGGGTATTCTGCTTACATAAAGAGAAAAATTCTTTTCCCGGGGCATATAAACGAGTTTTTTCCTCTCCTGATAATTCCTCCAGAAGTAACCATAAATTATATACTCGTTTGACTTGTCAAAATTACCAAGGGACCTTAAAAATTCCTGTCCCCATAATTCCAGCCCGGCTGGCTCTTTCTTACCATACGCCGCATCAATTACTATTTTCATTTTAAAAAAAAGTACGTTCGTTTTTCTTTTCGGCTTTCTTTGCGCTTAATAATACGAGTATCGCACGCATAAAAGGACCGCACTTCAATGGAATCGCACATACCGCCGCACAAGCCCATATAATCCTTGCCGGGTTTTCACGTGAAAGACACATTCTGATAAAATGTTTGGATTTCAGGAATGAAATGTAATATTTTCCTGCATCTTTAAAATTCCTTTTAATTAATGCTCTTTGCCCCGAGGCAAATTCCTCCACAGATTTCAGAATTTCATATTTTCGCCATGAGATTCCGGAAATAATATCTTCCTTTTCTGCGTAACCCGCATAATAATCCATAACGATAAAAAAATTAGAGCTGTTGGTTCCATATTCCTGGGACCCCTGTCCGGAATGAACCCGGTAATTCATCAGTTTTTTATGGATAATCCCCACAGGACGTTTTTGCATGATACGCAGCCACATATCCAGGTCATTTGCCGTAAATATCATGTCTTTTTTCATTCCATGTTTATTTAACAATTCCAGCCACATACTGTCCTGAGTCTTCAAAAAAAACCTCTCTTCCTTAAAATATCCCACCTGAGTAAATATATCTTTCACAAACATGCCGCTCGGGCATATCAAAAAATCCCAGTATTCAAGAAAGCCGTTGTAAGCCTTTCTGAAATCAATAATATCAACTTCTGAGAATTTCCGCGGAAAAGTTTTCTCTGCAGTCATCCTTCCTGATTCATCAATTTCATGCGCCTCCGTAAAAACAGCTGCAGCTTGCGTGTGTTCCCTCAGAAATTTCACTTCTTTTTCAACCATATCGGGAAGATAGACATCGTCAGAATGATAAAAGGCTATCAGGTCACCTTTAGACATCCCGAGTATAACGTTGTAATTGCCGTAGCAGTAGATATTCTCACTATTTCTTTTGAATCTTATCTTCGAATCGCTGTAAGACAAAACAATTTTTTCAGTATCGTCGGTAGACCCGTTGTCAGAAACAATAATTTCAAGGTTCTTATATGTCTGTCCAAGTATGGAATCAAGGCACTCCTTAATATATCTTTCGCTGTTATATGTAGGCACACCCACTGTTACAAGAGGTTCTTTTTCCATTTGTCCTATTTAATTGTCAATTTTGGTTTTAATTTTTTAAAGATTTCTATAATAAAATTACACAGTTCTAATGTAATAACTTTCCATAAAAAAATAAGATAAATAATAACAATACCTACATTAAAAAAATGTTTACCTACGCCCTCTTTCCAAAAAAGGTGTACTAAAGTAGAAATAATCAAACAAGGAAAAAGAATAAAAAAACTATGCCGTAAAACAGGAACAACATTGAATGTAATCTTTTTATCTGTTCGTATCCAGATATACAAGGGAAACATCCATCTTTCTGTGATTAAAGCCGCTATAAATGTGCCCAACGCAACTCCACCAATGCCCAAACTATGAACCAATACAATCGAGATTACTTTATTGGCTAATGACCGCTCCCCTTAAACTACGCCACCCACAAGTTTAGACTTCTGCCCTGCAAATTTATTAGGTGTAATGTTTTCAAGGCTTTGTTTCAATCGCCTGCAATTATAATCGACTCGCCATTTCTCCAGCTTTTCCCGGGCATCTGACAAGGAAAAATATCCTCCGCCGTCCTGTGTTTTGATGTTCCATCTAAAGTTGGTCTCTAATTCCTGCGATTTTCAAGAATATCCTCTTTATAGCCTTTTTAACTTTGTAGAGACTGCTGGGAATAATCAATAAGGGCAGATATTGAAGAAAAAATACCCACCTGTTATCTTGAACCTTCAGACATTTTAGAAGAAGAGAGGGTGTTAATTTCAAACCGTTAAGTTTGCTCTGCTTTATAGTCTCTAAGAAGGTCTTATCAGCTTCGCTTAAAAGCAATTTGACTGTCTCCTTATGATAATCCCCATTACGCATATTTTTGACAATTTTGCGCAGGGACAATGTATTAATGAATAACATCCCATCTTTCGTCCACCATCCGTTTTCCCCACGAAATAGGGTAAAAGAAACTTTGCCAAAATAAAGCGACCCCCTATTGTCAAAATGCGACAATATGGCAATAATTCTTTCCACATGGCACCATCCGTTTGTTACGAGACTATTCTCTATAACTTCTAACCACAATTCCTTCAAGACTATATTTGCCGATAATGGAGTGATCCCATATTTAAAAGTGCGAAAAAACTCATCGCGAGAATGAAGTACTCTGTTTTCACCTATACCAAAATTGTCTTTCACTTCAATTTTTCGTTCTTTCTCTCCATATATTTCAAAATTCAGCAAAATATTAGCATATCTATTATTTCCGATATCCGAGACCAATATATTTAGTATCGGTTTCAAAACTTCGCTATCTCCCAATGTCCAAACATATTCTCCCTTTGCTCTTTTAAAAAGCAAATCCACATTTTTATCAAAACCAAGATTTACATCATTTCGGAAATATTCAATGAAAGAATATTTTTTCTGATATTCCTTTATAACCTCAGGGGTTCCATCAGTAGAAGCATTATCAGAGATAATTACTTCAATCTTTTCGTCAATACACTGCAATTGAACAATAATGCTATCCAGTGTTCTTCTGATATATTGCGCCCCGTTATATGTGGGTATAGCTACTGTCAACTTGATATCGTTGTTACCAGACATACATATCCCCCCTCTTATAGCCTGGATAGTTTCCATCTCAAAACCGGCGCCAGGAATCCCAATCTGGTTTCATTTGAATATGGATTAGAATCAACATCACGGAAAAATTCAAATCTCATCATAGATTCATTCCCGGCAGGCAATATCCAGCCTGTGTAATGCAAAGCAGAAACAAGCTCTATCTGATATGACTTGTTGGCAAAGAGTTCCACCGGAACCGGCACAGAAAGTTTTATTGGCCCAGGAGAAACTTGGCTAAAATTAATTTCACCGGTATCATGAGCATCAGTAGTAAATAACAGTGTACCGTCATCGCTGTAGTAAGTAATAAAAAATATCAGTCTCCCGTCACTTTGAAGCAAATCTGCTTCTATTATCGCATCGTATCGTTCACTGTTAAATAACCTTCCCGAAGGAATATTTCCTTTTGCATCCTTAACGTAGAAACGTTTTATTTTCACCACATTCATAAAAGGGTATTTCTTATCAGGAGCAGTCCACTCCATCTTTTTAGTTTTGTTTTCTTCAACACCTTCAAGATAGATTTTCACCGTATCTTTTGCCGTTCCCGAATAAATTAACTTACCATGGTCTAAAAGTATCCCTCTTGCGCAAAGATTTGAAATTGCAGACATATTGTGGCTCACGAATAAAACAGTCCTCCCTGCTTTTGTGCTTATTTCCTGCATTTTCCCCAGGCATTTCTTTTGAAACTGGATGTCCCCTACGGACAAAACTTCATCCACAATTAAAATCTCAGGTTCAAGATGAGCCGCAACGGCAAAGGCTAAGCGGACGTACATGCCTGAAGAATACCGTTTCACAGGTGTATCGAGGAATTCCTCCACATCTGCAAAGTCGACAATTTCGTCAAATCTGGCCTTTATCTCTGCTCTTTTCATACCCAAGATTACACCGTTAAGAAAGATATTCTCTCTGCCAGTGAGTTCAGGATGAAAGCCGGTGCCCACCTCAAGAAGGCTTGCTACCCTGCCTTTCAATTCAATCGTCCCCTCCGTCGGGCCGGTAATACGGCTGATAATCTTGAGAAGAGTACTCTTCCCGGCACCATTTCTTCCTATGATACCTGCAACTTCTCCCTGCCGGATATCTGCTGAAACGTTTTTTAACGCCCAGATATAATCGACATCCTGTTTTTCCATACGCAGTTTGAACATATTCTGCAACGTTTCACGGATAGTCTTGTATCCGCGTATTTCACCAAGATTAAACCTTTTTGAAAGATTTCGTATTTTGATTGCGCTATTCATATTCTGTCTGCAAAGTTTTTTTCTACCCTTTTAAAGTAATATAACCCAGAGAAAAATATTACAAGGGCAATTCCTGAACTTAAAAGGAATCCTCTGAAATCCGGAGGATGGGTGTGCAGGAATGCCATTCGGTGGAGATTTATGAGACCTGACATGGGATTTACTATAGATATCCACCGGTATTTTCCAAGCATGCTGCTCGGATAGATAACCGGAGAAACAAACATCCATATCTGCACCACAAAGGGAAGTGCATGCCGGATGTCGCGATACTCGACATTCAAGGCAGAGAACCACAATCCTATTCCCGTTGCCAGTATCCATGTGACAAAAAGCACAACAGGGACGAAAATAATTAAAAACGAAAATGAATACTGGTAAAAAAACATCATCGCTATGAGCACCAATCCTGCGATAATGTAATCCAGAATGCCAGCAAAAGTTGCACTTATGGGTATAAGGATTCTTGGGAAATATATCTTGGTAATAAGATTGGAACTTGCATTAAGACTGTTGCCTGACTGGGTTATTGACTGACTGAAATACTGCCAGAGGAGCAACCCTGAGTACGAAAAAATCGGGTAAGGTATTCCCTCAGTAGGAACCCTGGTCATTCTGTCAAACAACATTGTAAAAATAACCATGGTAAACAAGGGCTGGATTATAGCCCATGCAGCTCCGAAGAAAGTCTGTTTGTAGCGCACCTTTATGTCCCTGACAGCCAGAACAAAAGCAATATCCCTGTACTCCCACAATTCACTGAAGTTTATTCCTACCCAGCCATGCTCAGGCCTTATTATTGTTATTCTTTCTTTTGTCTTATCTGGCATAATACTATCTCTCCACAATCTCCCTACAGATTGTTTCGGCAAAACACTCTGCACTAAAAGGATATATCTTGTCGCTGTGCACAAAATCCTTTATGGCTCCAAGGTATTTATTATATTCTTCATCAGTCATATTTTTCATATAACGATAAAGTTCGTCGTAAGTCTTGAATTTTCTTCTGTCGATAAAGGTTTCCGCTGGTATATAATCTGTCACATTCGGCGCTCCAAGGTAAACCGGCACGCAACTAGCAAAAAAGCAGTCGAATATTTTTTCCGTTATATAACCAGGTATGTCTTTTGCATTTTCATAACAAATGGCAAATTTATATTTAGATAGTACCTTTTCCTTTGATTCTACTGGTCCCTTGTAAACCAAATATTCTTGACTAAGCAGTGCCGTCAGTAATCGAACCCGGTTAAGTCTCCTTAAAATACCCGTGAAATTGTATCTGTCCCATCCATAACCGTACAAATCAAAATCACCAGGGTGATATTTTTCAAACCATAAAATTGCCTTTTTTCTTTCAGAGTATAGCTCTAAAGGATGCTTTTGGAACTTGTTTGCTACTATCATAGTACATAGTTTTTCTTTCTGTACGGTGAAGGAATCAAGCTTTTCAGGTATTTTATTAGGCCAATAGTATTTAATATATTTCTTGTTATCCACAAAGTCATTATTCCAAGTAAATATTTTTTTGAAATACTTATGGTTTTTTCTGTCCCAATTATCTGGTCGAATAATTTCAGATTCAAAAAGTAACAAATAATTTTCTTTTTCCTTAACAATATCCGTAAAATCCGTAAACCTTGGCATTTCATTATATAGAATAAAATCAGATTCAGAGGGCAAACTTATATCCTGCGTATTTAAATCAATACCTTTTTCCTCAAATCGTTTCTTCAGCAAATAACTTCCATACAAACAATTATCCCGATTGACTATTGTATCTTTAATATCAAATTGCCTATTATTTAAGTAATATTCTCCTGTGAAAAAAGTCGCTCTTCTCATTTTCTTATTGAGTTAAATATTTCTCTAAAACGATCAACGTATGTTGGACCAATATCCATTACTCTTTTATGACCATTCAGCATGATTTGCTTCCGTTCTTCTTCATTTTCAAGGTAGTACTGAATCTGGAGTAATAACTCATCAAGAGTTGTATAAACTGCGATTTCTTTGCCTATTTTAAAATAATCTTCAAGGCAAAGAACATAATTTGTTAATTGGAAGCCGCCGAAAGCAGGCATCTCAAAATTCCTTGCCTTGATTTGCTCTACCCTCTTCTGCAATTTAATGAACTCTTTCAGGCTTTTATAATTGGAAAATACGTATCTGATGTCAGGGGAAACACTGTTCGAAATATTTAAATTAATTTTCGATGTTCTAAATACATCCGAAATTTTCTCAAAGGAAACCCGCCCCCCGGGCCATCCATGACCAAAACAATCAACATAAACATTCCTTTTCCCCAATTGTTTAATAAGCCATTCTCTATATGTGCTGCGGCCTCCGACAAAAGAAACATCATATTTGTATTCTATCTTATCAAAATCAGGATTTTTATCAAATCCAAAGGAAGCCCACTGACTCAAAATTACATTCGTATACCCTATGTTTTTATATTTACTTATAGCGAATTTATCTGTAGTAACACAATATGTAAAATGCGGAGCATAATATTTTGTGAAATTTTCAAATCTCCATTGGTCATCACAGAACCAATTAATTGTAATATATTTACTTTTTAAGTATTTTAATGTTTCTGGAGAAAATTCATCCTTCATCAAAACGAAGAAAACGGCATCAGGAGCAACCTCATCAATAAATTTAATAACCCGTTTCTGCAATTCCTTTTTATCAGTCAAATATTCATCATACCAAAAGGGATAAACCTTATCCGGCATACGACTCAACGCCTGCTGATAAAAGCCCGTATATTCAAGCGAGGGCCCCTTTGATTTAACACCATAGTCATAACGGAGAAAAACAGGCACTATTTTCATTTAACTATTTTAGAAACATATCAATCATGTTAACCATGTATTCCATTTTTTCCTTTGTAATACCGGGATATACGCCAATCCAGAAGAGGTTGTTCATAACCACGTCCGTATTTTTCAGATTTCCGGATATCCTGCACTTTATATCCATGTAAGCGGGCTGGTTGATTAGATTGCCCCCAAAAAGCATCCTTGTGGCAATTTTTTTATCCTCCAGGTAATTTACAATATCGTTTCTTTTGAAAGCAGCATTGGCTCTGACCAATACAGGAAATCCAAACCATGCAGGCTGGGATTCTTTGAGCCATTCAGGCAAAATAAAAATATTTTCGTATTTTTTTAAGCGCTTGTAGAGAAAATTGAAATTTTCTTTTCTGGCTTTAATAAATCCTGATAGTTTTTCAAGTTGAGCGGTCCCAACTGCAGCTTGCATATCTGTTATCTTTAAATTGTAACCAATGTGGGAATATATATATTTGTGGTCGTACCCAAAAGGCATTTTCCCGTGTTTTGTAGAAAACCTTTTTCTGCATGTATTATCGCATCCGGGTTCACACCAGCAGTCTCTTCCCCAATCCCTGAAAGAAAGTATTATCTTTCGCAACAGAGGATTATCTGTCATAACAGCTCCTCCCTCGCCCATTGTTATCATATGAGGTGGATAGAAACTGCAGGTAGAAATATGCCCGTAAGTCCCAGTATATTTGTCGCTGTACTTTGAACCTAAACTGTCGCAGTTATCTTCAATGAACCACAGATTGTATTTTTTTACTATTGATCTGATTTTATTCAAATCCGCAGGATTACCAAGGGTATGGGGAATGAAAATTGCCTTTGTTCTTTTCTTAATAGCTTTTTCAATCCTGTTCGCATTAATATTGTACGTGCCCAAATCAATATCAATAAAAACTGGAACCAGGTTGTTCTGTAATATCGGGTTCAGGGTAGTCGGAAAACCGCAAGCAGTGGTAATAACCTCATCTCCTGGCAGCAATCTTTTTTTTCCTAAAAACGGTGAAGTCAAAGCAGAGACAGCCAGGAGATTTGCGGAAGAACCCGAATTGACAAGAAGGCAATACTTCATGCCCAGAAACCCAGCAAGCCTTTTTTCGAACTCCCCGGTATACCTGCCGGCAGTCAGCCAGAAGTCCAACGAAGCATCCACCAGGTTAATAAGTTCCTTTTCGTCATAAACCCTGCCGGCGTAATTAATTAAAGTTTCTCCGGGGATGAATTGTTCCTGCTTCTTTGAATACGAAAAATAATCCCGCACTTTTTCTTCAATCTCTTTTTTCATATCATTCATTTTTTTATTGAGATTTTTCATCATGTTTCCATGGTTCTACTATCATTAAAGACTCAAATTCTTTTCGTGGCAAAAGAGGCTCTTGCTCCTCCACCGGCATATTAACGGAAAGTTTTGGCATGCAATTTATGTTGCTATCTATCATAAATTCAAGAAAATAAGGATTATTATTTTCAAAAAGCAAACGAAGTGCCCCGGGAATTTCGCCGTTCTTTCTGACCGTGCATGCAGATATCTTATAGGCAGAAACAATATCATGAAAATCAGGGGCGCTGTAACCCTCAACAGTAGATTGACATCTATTGTTAAAATATTGCTTCTGAAATTGCCTGACCATTCCATAGCATGAATTATTTAACAACACTATTTTTATAGGCAATCTATGGTGATAGATAGTCTGCAATTCCTGTAAGTTCAACTGGAATCCACCGTCACCGGTTATAACTACAATGGTTTTACTTGGGTTGGCAAAAGAGGCTCCGATTGCCATTGACAGAGCAGAACCCATTGATGCCATCCCTCCCTGCGTGAGAAATCTCTGATTCCTTTTAATTTCCAAACTCTGTGCCGCCCATATCTGATTTTGCCCGACATCCGCACATATTACTCCATCTTCAGGAAGAAATCCCGACAATTCATGCATAAGAAAATTGGGGTCCATATGTGCATCATTAGAACGTTCGTATGAAGGATAGCATCCCATATAACGCTTCACGGTTTTCCTCCACGAATCTATCCTGCTGTAGTCATAGTCATGAAGACACCTGTTAATACAGAAAAGAAAACTTTTCAGGTCACAATTGACAGCCATATCCGCATTTACCTTGTTGTTCAATTCATAAGGATCAATGTCCACATGCACAATTTTAGCGCCTCTTGCAAAAGTCTCGGGTTTTGTACCGGTCTGCCTGGTATCAAGCCTTGACCCCAGAACCAGGACAAGATCGGAATTCGCGATAGTCAGATTGGCATACCGATTTCCGTATGTCCCGATCATGCCTGCAAAATAATTCTCATCATGGGGAAATGCATCAAGTCCCATAAGCGACGAAACAATTGGAATTCCGGTTTTAACAGCAAATTCAATAAGCTCTCCGGAGGCTTTTGCCAGCCTTACGCCTCCGCCCGCAAGAATTACCGGGCGTGAAGAAGACTTGATCAGTTGAAAAACCTCCTCAGCAATTCTTTCAATTCCGCCAGTTGATTCATCGTCAGTATGCCTGTCAAAAGATTTAAGTGTTCCTGCATTTATGTCTGCCCTCTGAATATTCAAAGGGATATCCATCAATACCGGTCCCGGACGGCCGTTTCTCGCCTTATGGAAAGCTTTTTCCAGATAATATCGTATCTTGTCGGGTTCCGTAACAAGAAACGCATCTTTGACAAGAGGCTTTACGATACTAACGATATCCGTTTCCTGAAAGCCTACCTGCCTCACAGGACGGTTGAACTTGAATTCGTACGTATTAACCTGCCCAGTGATGAATAAGGCCGGGATGGAATCAAAAAAACAACTTCCGATGCCTGTTATCAGGTTTGTTGCTCCCGGACCGCTTGTAGCCATAGCTACTCCCATGTTTCCGCCGGCACGAGAATAACCTTCTGCAGCAAATGCCGCCGCCGTTTCGTGGTGCATGGATATAGATGAAATATCCTTTCTCCCGTAAAGAGAATCCATCAGATGGGCAAAAGAACCTCCTGCAACCTCAAAAACATGGGTGATTTTTTCAGACACAAGAAAATCAATTACATAGTTTGATAATTTCATAACACATTTCCGCCTGCAATCCTGTCTTCATATATTGAACTGTTCTCTTTAAACCATATAAGGGTCTTGTGCAATCCGTTTTCAAGGCTGCACTGCGGATGCCATTTAAGCATATCCTCTGCTTTCGAAATATCCGCCATCCAGATTTCAGGTTCTATCCTCGGATTGGGGAGGGAATTCCATGCAGGTTTTACCTTATTACCGGTGAGATACACTATCTTGTTCACAACGTCTTCCACTGAATAATGCATGCCGCAGCCCACGTTGAAAATTTCGCCGCCGATTTTGTCTCTATTTTCAATCGCCTTTTCGTATATACGTACAATATCATCAATGAAAATGAAATCCCTGACCGGTTTTGGAGAAGAGAGTAGCGGTGGTTTATTTTTCAAACATGAAAGTATGACAGAAGGAATCAGTCTTCTCTTTTCCTCGTAATATCCATATGGAGAAAAAAAACGAAAAGAAACAACCGGAAGGTTTTTTGACCGGGATTGTATCTGGCAATATATTGTTGACAATGCTTTGCAGACTCCATAGTCGGAAACAGGTTCAGGGATATCAACTTCCTTTATCGGCCCTCTCTTAATTCCATATTCAGATGAAGAACCTGCATTTACGAATAATTCAAAATCAATTTTCATGCAGGCCCGTATAAGATTTACAGTACCAAACAGATTTGTTGCAAAGATTCTGTCAAAATCATCTTGATAGGTAAATCCCCCGTAAACAGCATTATGAAAAATTATATCCGGACGTATATCTGAAATGGTTTTTTCCAGTGTTCCGTAATTCGCCAAATCGACGCAGTATTCTTTAAGATTGCAAAGAATATCCGATATTCTCCATCTATTTGACGATTCACGCGTCAGAATATGTATTTCCGCTCCTTCTTTCATAAATGCCCTTACGAGATTAGCACCTATAAAACCTGTTGCACCCGTAATTAATATTTTCTTTCCGATAGCCATTTTTCGTATGACTCGATTGTTTTTGCCAGTCCTCTCCTCAAATCGTATTCAGGCTTCCAGCCAAGAAGTTTTTTTGCCTTCAGGGAAGACAGGTGCTGGTGTTTTATTTCGCATTTTGCCTCGTTGAGTATCCTGTAATCCGGCTTTTTACCGGCGGCCTTGTAGATCATCTTTACCAGTTCAGTAACAGAAAGGGATTTTTCATTGCTGAAATTGAATGCCTCCCCTGCCAGGTTCAGTTTCCGGAGATTTTCGGCAAGAAGGATGTACCCATTGACTATATCCCCGACGAATATGTAGTCACGAGTGAATTTTCCGTCGCTCCTTATAATAAACGCCCTATCCAAAAGGGCACATTTTACTGCATCAGGCACGATACGGGAAAAATTAAAATCGCCCGGACCGTATATGTTTCCGCATCGGGTGACTGCTACGGGCAAGCCGTAGGTGTGAAAATACATCTGCGCCAGAATATCCCCGCAGCTTTTCGAGGCATCGTAGGGATGCTTCCCCTGCAAAGGCATATTTTCTTTATAAGGCAATTTTTGTTTCCCATAGGCCTTGTCGCTGGAAGCCACAATTACGGTATTGACGGTGCCGGAATTACGGCAGGCTTCAAGAATGTTCCATGCACCCTGGATATTGGAAGCAAAAGCATCAAGAGGGTCTTTAAGGCACTCTCCCACAAGGGCTTTTGCTGCAAGGTGAAAAACGATTTCAATCTTCTTTTTCCTTATAATCCCGCAAAGAGCTTTATAGTTTCCTACACTTTCCTTTTTCACATCAATCAGCGAGAGCTCTTTCCGGGTCAGAAGAGTTTCTTTACGGCGGGTCGCAATATCCATCCCGCAAATATCTGCTCCCGATTCAAGAAGCCTGCGTGTCAGATGCGAACCAAGAAATCCTTCGTAGCCGGTGATTAACACCCTTTTCATTTTCCAGAATTTTCCTGACATTTGCCCTCCGCAAAATTATTTCCACATCTTCCAGGGAGCCCTTCCCGAATCCCACAGTGAACCCAGTATGTCGAGTTCTCTCTGTGTATCCATGCACTGCCAGAAACCGTCGTGCCGATAAACCATTAATTCATTGTCTCTTACCAGGTTTTCAAGGGGTTCCTTCTCCATGTAACAGTCATCATCATCTTTTATGTATTCGAAAAACTTTTTGTTAAAAACAAAGAATCCACCGTTGATTAACCCTTCTTTCGTCTGGGGTTTTTCACCGAAATCTACCACCCGGTCCTTATTGATTACCAGCTCCCCGAACCTTGAAGACGGATGAACACCGGTTACTGTGCCTATTTTTCCGTGGGACCTGTGGAACTTAAGCAGCCTGGAGATATCAACGTTTGATACTCCGTCTCCATAAGTAAGCATGAAAATATCTCCATCTATATATTTTTCAATTCTTTTTACCCTTGCTCCCGTCTGGGCTTTTTCTCCGGTTTCCGCAAAAGTAATGCTCCATTTCTGCTCATGGGATTTATCATATGTTTTAATCCTGTTGCTGCCCAGGCTCAGGGTAAAATCCCCGTACATCATCTCGTAATTCAGAAAATATTCCTTTATCATCCTTCCCTTGTAGCCGAGGCAGAGTATGTAGTCGTTGAATCCGTAATGCGAATATATCTTCATTATGTGCCAGAGAATTGGCCTTCCTCCCACCTCGACGAGAGGCTTGGGCTTGAACTCCGTCTCTTCTTTCATCCTTGTTCCCCTGCCTCCGCACAATATCACCACTTTAGGCTTCATTTGCCCTCCATGTTTTTGCGGTACCAACTGATTGTTTTTTTGAGTCCTTCTTCTAAGGAGGTTGATGCCCTGAAATCAAATTCTGTTTCTGCAAGATTATTATCAAGACGTCTTTTGGGTTGTCCATCAGGTTTTGATTTATCCCATCTGATAACGCCTTTAAATCCGCTTAGCTCAGCAATTAAATATGCCAGGTCTTTTATTGAAATTTCTCTTCCTGAGCCTATATTCACTGGCTCAGGTTTATCATATCGTTCAGTTGCCAATGTAATTGCTTCTGCTGCATCCTCTACAAACAAGAATTCTCTGGTAGCTTTACCCGTGCCCCAAGCCACCACTTCTTTCAAACCTTTCAGTTTTGCTTCCATAAATTTTCTAACCAGTCCTGAAATAACGTGAGAGTCTTCTTTATCAAAATTATCTCCGGGTCCGTAAAGATTTATCATTAGCAGATGTATTGAATTGAAATTGAACTGCTTTTTGTATGCCTCACCCTGTACTATCATCATCTTTTTTGCAAGCCCATAAGGCGCATTAGTCTCCTCGGGGTACCCCAACCATAAGTTCTTCTCCACAAAAGGAACCGGTGTAAATTTCGGGTAGGAACAGACCGTTCCAGTTCCAACAAATTTCCCTATCTTATTCAATCTTGAGTATTCCATCAGCAATGTGTTCATAATCAGGTTGTTATAAAAAACTTCTCCCTGGAATTTCCTATTGTAGGCAATTCCGCCAACATCTGCAGCCAAATGTATGATAATATCTATATTTTTATGTTGTTTAAACAACCTCTCGATATTTTTCTCTTTTCTTAAATCGAAATCTTTTCTTTGAATAATAATTAAATCAGATGTTCTGGTTTTCCCTTTTATATTAGAAATCAGATGCCTGCCAAGAAAACCGCATCCTCCTGTTATCAGAATTCTTTTATTTTGCCAGAAATTAATATTCTTCATTTTTTATAAAATTCATGGAACTTTTCTATCACATAATCGAGTTCTGCTTTTTTTAGATATTGATGGCATCCTATATAAAAAGCGTTCTTATTCAGCCATTTGGCAACGGGATATTTGTCCTCAATTTTACCAAAAAGTTTTTCATATACCGGCTGGTTCAAAAGCGGCATTAAATCCCTTGTTTCAATAAGGTTGCTTTCCAAAAAATAAATAAGTTCCTTTTTCCTGCCTGTTTTTTCAACAATTGGGTACATCATAAAATTATGGTCTCTGTCAGATGGTATTTCAGGCAACTGCAGAATCTCTGCAAGGCCATTTAATCCTTCTGTCAGGTATCTCGCATTTTTTTGCCTTTTCAAAATAATATTCCCAATGTTTTCAAGTTGTCCCAGGCCTATTGCAGCCTCCAGTTCGGTTGCCCTGAAACTGTGTCCAAGCCTGATAAATTTAAATCTCCTGTCGACAACTCTGAAAAAACGTTTAGAATTTTTCTTTTTGTCATCATCAATAGAAATATATATTGAATCCCTTCCGTGGTTCATAAGGCTTCGCAAAATCACAGCCGTATCACGGTTATTAGTAGTACACAATCCGCCTATCCCGGTTACAAGAAAATGGGCTATATATGTTGAAAAGCATCCAATATCACCGAAGGAACCGACTTTTTTCCCTTTGTAGCATGCGAACATGGTTTCACAGGAATCTTCTATAATGCGGAGGTTGTATTTACGGCTTATTTTCACAATGGGCGACATATCGGCAGGCATCCCAAACAGGTGGACAGGGATAATCGCTTTCGTTTTATTGTTAACATGCTTTTCAATAAGTGCAGGATTTATATTGTACGTCTTTCTGTCCACATCAACAAAAACAGGTAAAAGATCATTTTTTAAAACCATGTTCGAGGTAGCAATAAAAGTTATCGCGGGAAGAATTACTTCGTCTCCTTTATTCCATTTATACTTTTCTTTTAGGGCTGCAATTGCCATATCCAATGCGCTTGTGCCACTATTGCAGAAAATTCCGTATTGACATTCATGGGCTTGTGCAAATTGCATTTCAAATTTTTGAGACATTGGACCATAAGATAATCTATTGGATTTAATAACTTCGTTTATATGCTTTTTTTCTTTTGGGCCAAAAATAAAACCGCCAACCCCAATCTGTTGTTTCGGCTTAAACTTTTCCATTTTCATGAAATTTTGTCCAGTGGAAATTTTCCTTTTCAACTATTTTTCGGCCTTCCCCTACCGGTTTTAATCCTACTTCCAACATATCATAGTCGACCATTATTTTTATAAGTTCTTCAAATGTTATGCGTGGCTTCCACTTTAATTCCTTTATTGCTTTGCCTATGTCGGCAACGAGGTTATTCACCTCCCTCGGCCTGAAATACCTGGGATCTATCCTTACGTGCTTTTCCCAGTCAAGTCCTGCGTAAGAAAATGCCTTTTCTGCAAACTCCCTGACCGAATGAGAAATCCCGGTTCCTATGACATAATCGTCCGGCTTATCCTGCTGGAGTATCAGCCACATGGCCTGCACGTATTCGGGGGCAAATCCCCAGTCTCTTTTTGCCTTAAGATTGCCGAGATAAAGAATATCCTGCTCGCCTTTGAGAATCCTGGCAATTGCCCTGGTAATTTTCCGGCTTACGAAGGTTTCACCGCGTCGCGGCGATTCGTGGTTGAAAAGGATACCGTTGGAGGCGAAAAGGCCGTAGCCTTCCCTGCAATTTTTTGCCATCCAATAGGCATAAACCTTTGCAACGGCATAAGGGCTGCAGGGTTTAAATGGCGTATTTTCATTCTGGGGAGGCAAAGCATCTCCAAACATCTCGCTGCTGCTTGCCTGATAAAATTTTGTTTTTATGCCGCTTCGCCTCACTGCTTCCAAAATACGTATTGTTCCCAAAGCCGTAATATTACCCGTATATTCGGGCATATCAAAACTCACTCTGACGTGGCTTTGGGCTCCAAGATGATATATTTCTTCAGGATGTATGTTGTAAATGAGGTTATCCAGCTGACCGCTGTCGCTCAAATCCCCGTAATGGAGAAAAAGACGTGTGTCCGGAGAGTGAAAATCTGAAAGGATATGGTCGATTCTAACCGTATTAAAAGTGCTTGCCCTTCTTATGATGCCGTGAACTTCATAGCCTTTTTCAAGCAGGTACTCCGCAAGATAACTGCCGTCCTGTCCGGTTATACCCGTGATCAATGCCCTTCTGCCCATTTTTTATCCTTTGAATGTTCAGATTTGTTTAATATATTTTAAACTTATTAAACGTTTTTGTCAAGAGAGGGCGTTCTTTTTCACAATGGTTCACACAAAAGCGTCCCCGCCCGCAGTTCGGGCTATTTTTTGAGAAGGGACTTGAGAAGATCTATGTTTTCAGTAAAAAGCTCGGAGTGCTTCAGAAGGCCTTCCATCCTGGAGATGGAGTCTGAATAATGCCTGTTTATTTTTTTGTCTCCCCTTTTGCCAGATTCCGACTTTATTGAAGTTTTAAGCTCCGCAAGCGTATCTCTCATATGGGAAACTCTTTTCTCAATGCCTGTTTTGAGTTTTTCGATAACAATACTTTCTATGTCTTCATTGGCGCTGTAAAGACTCCTTGCATATCCTTTTCTCCAAACCCTTTTCACGGCGTTCCATTCCTCGAGCTTCTTCATATTTATGCTTATGTTCCCCTTGCTGACTCCCAGGAGTCTGCCTATATCGGCAGGGGAAAGCGGGTCGGGACTCATATACAACAGGGCGTATATCTGGCACACCGTCCTGTTAAGACCTATGCTCTCGCCCATGTTACCTACCGCCTCTATGAAACGATCCCTTATTTCTTCGGTTTTATTTTCCATGGTCAGTCACCGGGTTCAAGTTGTTTTCAGCATACCAATGTCAAAGAAGCACATTTTATTCTGGCCTTATAGACTCCAGGAATTCGCGGCCAGGCACAAACTCCGGGTTTATCCTTAACGTCTCTTCGAGGTAATAGGCTGCGGCCTCGTTTCTGCCCATCCCCGAAAGCACGCAGGCAAGCATGAAACTGGACCTGAAATCATCCGGCAGGAACCTGCGGTAAGTCTCTGCTTTCTCAAGGGCGGCTTCCATCCTGCCGGTGGAAAGGTCGTTCTGGATATTTTTAACGCTCAGTGCCGCGAATGTTTCCACGGAGGCAGATGGCACCCTCTGGCCGGGCGTTATGTCGTAAAAATATGCAAAAGTTCCGGCAACAGCCCAGAGCAAGACGGGAAGCAGTACGCTCTTCTTCTTCATGCTCTCAAGAGTCCACACGACCAGAAATGCGGCCGATACCATGAAACATCCGGCCGCGGACAGCCTGTATCTGTCAACCACAAAAAAAAGAACGACCCAGAGCACGTTGACAAAAGCGTACGAAACGAATATGAAATTTCTTCTCCAGTCCCTCATCATCAGAATCGTGCCTGCAATACCGGCCGGAAGAACGAATCCGAATTTCACGAATGCCGTTTTGAGAAAGGGAATGAGGTCTTCAACCAGATAAACATTCAAATTCTGGGGCCACTCGTAGCTTGTGAAGAATATGTTGAGCTTCGTCAGGAAGAGCCGCCAAAAGGCATCTGAAAACGGGCTGAGCAGCTCGCCCCTGGGATAGTAGAAGAGACCGATGGAATCCGAGCTGTTGCCTATCTGCCAGTTTACCATTCCGTTTGTGCATATGGGAACCAGCTCTCCTCCGACACAGAAGTTCCTCAGGGTGACCGGAAGTATGACCATTGCAGAAGATGCCACAAGAATGAGGATGGCCAGAATTGGCTGCAGATTCACCGGCAATCCCGTGCGAGGGAGCTTTTCTCCGGGGTACGCGTAAAGGCCGGCAAGAAGGAAAGGCAGGTAGACCGCTATGGTGGGCTTTGAAAGAGCCGCGAGCCCCAGCACTATGCCCGCAGACACCCAGGATGCAACCGTTTTTTTCTCCATGGAGCGGTATACCAGAAAAATGAAAAATATGTAAAGGAAAAATATGAGGCTGTCGCTTAGAACCGAGGAAGCGTAGACCACCGATGTCCTGTAGAAGCAGGCAAGGAAAGCGGCCAGGTACCCGGTCCACTTGTTGTGGATCTTCCTGCCAAGGTAGAAGAGAAAACCACATACGGCCGTATCCATGAGAAGCTGGAACGAGATCACAAGCATGAGACTTCCTGAAAGAAGGAAAAGAAGAAGGGCAAGGAAGTATGGATAAAGCGGGGCCATGTAAAAGATCTTTCCATCCACGTACCATGGGTGTTCGAGTATCTGCCGGGCCCAGAGCATGAAGGTCTTCTGGTCATGCTTGTCCATAAGAAGAGGATCGAAGAATACGGTATCCCTGAATTGAAAAAGATATATGAGCCTTATGAGAAAAGCGGAGACAAGTATTCCAATCAGGATGAAGCTTGATTTATCCTGGCTGAAAATTTTCTTTAAGCTTTTCATTTTGACATGCCTTCTATGCACTCCCTGAGTATGTCGTCAGTTTTATACCTGGTGGTGAAGCCGATAAGATCCCTTATCTTTGAAGTGTCCGGAACCCTCCTGTTCATATCCTCGAAACCAGACTTGTACAGACTGCCTGGATCCACGAACTCTATGCGGGACGAACTCCCTGTCATTCTTATGATTCTCGAGGCAAGATCCTTTATGGTTATTTCTTCCGAGCTTCCTATGTTGAAAACATCTCCAAACGCCTTCTCCTGACCGATGATAGAGATGAGGGCCTCCAGGACATCGGCCACGTGGATGAAACACCTGGTCTGCATTCCGTCCCCAAAAACAGTCAAAGGACTCTTTGAAAGGGCCTGGCTTATGAACCTGGGAATGACCATTCCGTATCTGTCGCTCTGCCTCGGACCGACGGTATTGAAAAGCCTCACTATGATTACGGGAAGTCCCTTCTCCTCATGGTATGCCAGTGCGAGAAATTCATCCATTGCCTTTGCGCAGGCATAACTCCATCTCTTTTTCCTGGTACTGCCTATGATTATGTCGGCATCCTCTCCAAAGGGTATTCTCTCATTCTTTCCGTAAACCTCTGAAGTTGATGCAATCAGAATTTTCCTTTTGAACCGGGCGCAGGATTTCAGGACGTTGTATGTTCCCTCAACGTTTATCACGACTGAATCCACGGGATTCTCCATCACCCTTTTCACTCCGACAACCGCAGCGAGGTGAAAAACGAAATCGCTCTCTTCAACGAGCTCGGAAACCATTACCTCGTTCATGACGGTGTCTACTACCAGGTGAAAATTCTTCTTTCCGTGTATCCCGGAAACGTTTTCAAGGTTTCCCGTCGACAGATCGTCTATCACCGAGACCTCGTGGTTGTCTGCCAGCAGGCGTTCTGCAAGGTGCGAACCTATAAAACCACAACCTCCTGTTATTAGAAATTTCATTGTATTCCTCCGTGCCGTTGATGTGTTGCTCCCTCGACAACGTGATATTATTATAACATTTGTTAAGAAATATTTGACAAAATTAATAATTTCAATTTTAATATATGTTGACAAAACATGCTTTTCCGTCGGAGAACGGAAAAATTTCAGGCGGAATTCATGTAAAGAGGAGGTGAAGAAAATGGTTATGAAAAAGAAGGCAGCGCCGAAGAAGGCTGCAGCAAAGAAAGCTGCACCCAAAAAAGCTGTGGCAAAGAAGGCTGCTCCGAAGAAGACGGTCAAGAAAGCAGCAGTAAAAAAAGCAGCGCCGAAGAAAGCTGTCAAG
>Ga0302245_1000481_pt1 | contig 33146 bp, 21 predicted proteins | sample AAG_UR_Thr_MG_FD_193512 | JGI IMG/M metagenome (GOLD analysis project Ga0302245, IMG submission 193512) | Enriched activated sludge microbial communities from anaerobic digester in WTTP, New Holstein, Wisconsin, United States - AAG_UR_Thr | ecosystem: Engineered > Bioreactor > Anaerobic >... | reverse complement strand
GCATACTTATCCTAAAACTCCTAAGATGAATGCGCATTGTGAGAGATTTAATCGTACAATACAAGAGGAGTTTGCTGATTATCATAAGTATCTTTTATTTGAAGACGTTGATGAGTTTAATCGCAAGTTGGCTGATTGGTTGGTTTGGTATAACAGCAAGAGGTCACATCGGTCTCTAAACAAAATGACGCCGATTGGGTATATTCTGAATCAAGAATCAAGCAAGGAGTGCAAAGATAGGTGGGCGCGTACAAATTATCGCTTTCTTGGCCATACTGTGCTATAATATTTGCTATGGGGATTACGGTGTTTCTGGTTTTTCTCCTTTAGCTTTCTTCAACCATGCAGAAGGAGGTAAATACAAATCGAATGTTATATTTTTTCAATAGAAAACGGCTAATTGCATCCGTTGCGCTTTTGTTTTTCATTTTAATCGGATTAGCTTTAACTCGACCAACTTTAGCGCAATTACGATCAAGTCAACAAGCCGTGAATGTCACAACCGCATCAGCCGGAGTCAATGAAGGAGCGGGTCTTGTTACTATTATTGGTCGTATTATCAATGTGGCTCTGGGGTTTGTGGGGATAATACTATTAATTATTTTGCTATATTCTGGTTATGAATACATGACCGCCGGAGGTAATCCCGATAAAGTACAAAAAGCAACCAAACGTATCAAAAATGCTATCATTGGTTTACTCATAATCTTTTTTTCTTTTGCTATTGTTAATTTTATTTTGGGATTTTTTACCGCATCAGGTGGTGGATTTTTCGGTCCGTCGGGTTTTCAATGGGGCGGAGATGGAGGTTTTGGTCAATGGGGAAATTCCGGCTCTTTGGGATCCGGTGTTATAGAATATCATTATCCGGAGCGTGAACAAAAAAATGTTCCACGCAATACCGCTATTGCCATAACCTTTAAAGATCCTATCGATCCAGCTTCATTTATCAACGCTTGGGATTCTAATATTTCACCGCCTCCTTACGAGCTTAATTCTTCTTTAGTAAAAATCCATCAACAAGATAATGCACTGCAGAATCTTTTACCAGATCAAGCCAGGGTAATGATTTCTGAAGATCAAAAAACAGTTATTATCAAACCAAACAATCCTCTTGGCAACTCTACAGCCAATACTTGGTACGAAGTTGTTTTGGAAGGTGGCGCTAATGGTATAAAAAATGCTTCGGGCACGGCTTTATTTGTCGGATCTTTCGAAACAGGTTATTCGTGGCCATTTGAAGTTTCCACAGAAATCGACACAACTCCCCCTCGAGTCATATCGCATATACCTTATTCTAGTGGAGTGTACGCTCGTAATATCGTGGTTCAAATCAATTTCAGCGAACCCATGTTACCAATGAGTGTTAGTGGTTTTTATTTACCCGGTTCAGGAGGTGTAAATTTTCAAAATATTACAATTACTGGTGATTCTGGTTCTGGAGGTCAGCTTGTTGAAGGTGAATATCGTATTAGTAATGGCTATAAAACCGTGGAGTTTATCACTAATGAAGCCTGTGGAACCAATTCTTGTTTAATAACGATGTATTGTTTACCAGCAAATAGCGCCATGGATGTTACGGTAAAATCCGCTACTTTGAGCCAAACTCCTCCACAGGCCGCTGAATCAGGTCCTTTTGGTTATGACGGAGCCGTGGACATGGCAGGCAATTCTTTAGATGGCAACGGTAACGGAGTCGCTGAAGGTCCTCCGCCTAATGGAAATGATAATTATGTTTTTGCCTTTGCTACCAACGATCAAATTTATTTGGACCCCCCAATAATAAACGCTATCAAACCATCTGTTCTTGAGGGTAATGTTGCTGTTGATGCACCGGTTAATATTGGCTTCGATTCAATTTTATTGGGTTATACTGTAAATTCTAATAATGTTTATCTTACCAATTCTGGTCCGGCCGAAGCCGAGTTGGGCGCAAATGCTTGGTATTTTTACTCTCTGCTTGAACATTTAAATGCCAACTTAGAGCCCGCTTCTATCGGAGAAGAGCCAATAGCTTCGCGTATCTCAATCTCTCATCGTCCTTTTTTGCCATCAAAAACTCCAGCTCAAAATCAAGATCCTTGGAAAGCCATGAGTCTTTATTCACCTCAAGCGACTCATCGTTTAATGAATATTTATCAAAATTGTTTTAATCCTGCTGCATCTGATCTTGATCAAAACGGTATTCCTTTTACAGGTGGTCCTAACAATCCTAATTTATGCAATGAAACGCCGTGGAATTCTGCGTGCGAAAAATCTCCGGCATGGAGACCAACACCATGACAAGTAAACGACTAAAAAATTTTATCTTATTCACAATCTGCTCGGGAGCAAGTGCATTTTTTGTTCTGCCTGTTCAGGCACAATCACAATCAATTGATATAGGTCAAAATATATTAGCGGATTTGCTCAATCTCCCTGAAAAAGATCCTCGTTTAATAGTAGCTGAACTAATCAATGTCTTTATCGGTTTTTTAAGTTTAATTTTTGTTATTTTAATTTTACGTGCCGGTTTTTTATTTATGATTTCCGGTGGTGATAAAGAAAAAACTGATCATGCCAAACGCTCTATAGTCAACGCTATTATCGGTCTCATTTTGGTACTTTCAGCTTGGACCATCACCACTTTTTCCATTGATACTATAATCAATGCTTTAACATCAGGCAATTAGTAAACACATGAAACTCCGTATTTTTTTTACCGCCATAGCGGTCTTGGCAAGCATCTGGCTGATGAGCTCAGATTTTTCTTTAGTTGCCCATGCTCAAGTTGATCCAGGGCTTGAAGCCGTAGGTCAAACCATAGCTCTCCCAGATACTGATCCGCGTATTTTAGCCGCGCGCATCATTAATATCTTTTTGGGGCTATTAAGTATTATTTTTTTGGTCATAATTCTTTACGCTGGTTTTCTTTGGATGACAGCCGGAGGCAATTCAGATCAAATTACTAAAGCTAAAGCTTGGCTTAGAAATGGCATTATTGGTTTAATTATAATTCTTTTTTCCTGGGCCATAGCGTCTTTTGTAATCAACTCCTTGATCAATGCGGCTACCGGAGGTCCCGGAGGCGGAGGTCCCGGAGGCGGAGGTCCCGGAGGCGGAGGTTTTGGCCCTGGTAGCGGGGATGTGTTTCGTATTATGGCCAAGAGTCCCGAAGGGTCGGTTGGTAATGCGGATTTAGTTATTCGCGTCTTATTTAATCGTGATGTTGATGGGAATACTCTTGATGCATTTTCTCTTTCCCCACAGGTTAGCGGTTCTTGGGTTGTTGATCCAACCAACGCTAAACGTGTAATTTTCACTCCAACAGATCCTTGTCCCGGTGCTCCGCAAAAAGGCTGTTTCGCTTTTGATACACAATACACAGTAACTATTTCCACCAATCTACGCTCCACTGCTAATCAGCAGTTACGCTGTGGCGGATTTTATCCAAATTGTACATTCACATTTACCGCTGGAAATAAAATTGATACCCAGTCCCCAGTTGTAACGATCATGAATTTATATAACGGTAAAAGCGTTCCAGTTAATTCTGCGGTCGAGGTTTTGGCACGCGCTGTTGATGATATTGGTATTTCAGGTATGGATTTTGAAGAAGGGGGGCAAATTTTTGGTAGTGAAGGACCTTCCGCTGTTCCGTCTCCAACTATTTTTGAGAGTTCAGGATTTTGGGATACCGTGGGTAAAACATTAAAACAAACATATACCATTACTGTAAGCGCTTCGGATTTGGATACCAATACAGGGAAATCATCTGTCGATGTTGTGGTATTGGATCAGCATTGTTTCGATAATATTCAAAATAATGATGAAACCGGTATTGATTGTGGCGGAGTCGATTGCTTAAGTTGCAATGGAGGACCATGTCAAGAAAACAGTCAATGCGCTTCCGATATGTGTTTAAATGGAGTATGTGTCGAACAGCCAATCATTACCAGTGTTAAGCCTTTATCCGGTCGAGAAGGTACTTATGTTTCGATTTGGGGTGATAATTTTGGAGATACTGGTACTGTAACTTTTATGGGTCCTCCAGAAGTAGTAGCTCAAGCGCCACAAGCTTGTGTTAATGTTGGTTCTCTCACTTGGTCTAATAATTACGCTTTGGTTGAAGTTCCTGTTGGAGCGGCTACTGGCCCACTCAGTATTTTAAATGCTAACAGTAATCTTATTGACACCACTGATGACGAACGAGGTCCTAAATTTATTTTTGAAGTCAATGATCAAGAGGTGCCAGGAATTTGTTCCGCGAATCCTAATAGTGGTTTGCCGGGCACCTCGGTTCAACTTTCCGGAGTAAGTCTTGGTGATTCCGGAGGATTTGTTCGTTTCGGTAATATGACCCCAACTCATAAGAGTTGGAGCGCTAGTGTCATAAGTTTTTTAGCGCCCGTTTCCACTCCTGGCCTTTACCCTGTTTGGATAGTGAATAAAGCTGGCATCGAATCCAACAAAGTTCCTTTTACCGTCAAAAGCACAACAGCTCCCGAGCCAGCGCCTGTAATAACTTTTCTTGATCCAGCACAAGGTCCGCGTGGCCAATATATAACCATAGTAGGTGAACGTTTTGGATCCGTGCCAGGCGTGGTCCGTTTTTACGATAAAGCCACGGACAAAATATATACCGGCGATGCGGCTTTCCCTCAAGGTTGTTCTGCAGGTTGGTGGAGAAATAATAATATTGTAATCAAAGTGCCATCAGTGGATTCCAATGTTGTTAAACCCGCGCAATTTTCCATCTATATAGAACGTAGTGATTCGGTTCGTTCCAATAGGCTGGATTTCACTTATACAGATGGCGTTCCTGGCCCTGGAATTTGTACTATCAATCCTTCATCAGGTCCGGTCGGGACTTATGTTGAATTACATGGTGAAAATTTCGGTTCCGCAGTTTCGGGCAACCAAGTTATTTTTACCAATGGGCAACAGGCCGATATTCAGTCTTGGCAAGCAAATAAAATCGATGTAATCGTACCGACTCAAGCCATTACAGGTTCGGTTTTCGCAACCATCTCCGGTGTGGATACTAACAGTGTACAATTTGCGGTTGCTGATTGTCGTGACAATGCTTCCGTTTGCTCAACCGGTCAAACTTGTTGTCCAAATGGCACTTGTGTCGATGGCGCTTGCGGACAACAAAGTTTTTCGGCTTTGTATGGTTGGCAATTTTCAACCGGTATCATCCCCAAAGCGCCTCGCGTAGTAGAATTTTGCGATCCTACAACATCGGGCACGCAATTACCTTCGCCCACTCCATATATTAATCACAAGGGAGGTGATCAGGTTTGCGTTAGCGTCAAGCCAGTTATTGGAGTTTTGTTTGACATACCTATTCAATGGCCTCCAGCGCAAAGTCCGAATAATCTTTTTAGTCTCAAAAAATGCACTGGTACGGGCATTGATCCTTGTTCAGCTCTTGAAAATGTAGAGATTACCACTCCTAATCTCATTTCCGGAGGCGATCCTTATGTGTATTTTGAACCCGTAAATAACTTAGAACCATCTACAACTTACTATGTATTCGTTAATCGCGAAATCCGTTCGGCTGATTTACAGTATGGCACTGTAATGGACGAAAACACATCGTGTCCTGAACCAGGATTAGGCTATTGTTATCGTTTTCGCACCAGATCTGACACCGGCCCATGCGCGATCGGTAAAGTGTATATTAATCCTTGGCGAGCTTACGTTGAAGGAAATGAAGAACAAAAATTCGAAGCCTTGCCTGCTATCAAAGATGCGGAATGTACAATGGTAGATTGTTCGGGTTTTGATTTTGATTGGAATACTGATCCAATATCAAAAGCTTGGTTAAAATCATCTCTAACTCCTTTTGCCTGCAAACAAACGGTTATTTCTGGAGATCAAGAAGCGGTCAGTCCTCCGGTTAAAGTGAGCGCTGTAGAAAGCACTTCTAATCGGCAAGGCCTAGCTGATCTGTTTATTCAATACATCGTTCCTAAAGTTGTTGATAAATTCCCCGAATGCGATACAGCTTGTTCTAATATTATTGCTTGGGCACAAATGAATACTTCGTTATGGAGTGATCCACCTCCGGCTGGAGTCAATACTGTTGAACTTCCGGATCCCATTAAACACGGTAATTATTATAAAAACGTAAAAGTTTTCCGTTGTGCTACCGAAAATTGTTTTACGGAAAGCTTATCTGAAATTCCAATTATCGTTAAACTTGAGCCTCTGTCACCTTTGATTCAATATCAAAATATTCCTTACAGCTTTATTTCTATCTCTCCAGTGCAAGATTTGGCTCCAGGCACATACTATAAAATATGGTTAAACGGTGGCGCCGGTAACTCCATAGCTTCCAAACATGGTGTTGCTTTGCCCGTGCCTGTATCTTGGCGGTTCCGTACTCGTTTAGAAAACGAACAATGTCTACCTGATTCGGTAAAAATTACTCCGGCTCAAAAAATAGAAGATAAAATATACAGCCGTCAATTATTTACCGCTAGGATTTACAGTGAACCCGATTCTTGCCGTGTCGATGGCCAGCTACTCAAAATCAATCAATCATTTTCATGGAGCTTTACTGATCCAGCTCAACAAGTAGTTTCTTACTATACTCCTTCAATAGATACCGGAGCCATTCTTCCTCCGGGTTGTTCAGCGAATTGTCTAGCTCGCGGATCTAATGGTGTTTTTGGAAAAATAGCCGTTTGTGGCAATAATATTGTTGAAACCACGGATTCCAATTATTGTCAGGGTGGTGTAACTCCGGCCGGTCAACCTTGTGTGGTTATGCCCATGGAGTCCGGAGCCGGCGAACAATGTGACGGAGGCCCTCTTTGCAATCCTAATAATTGTTTATTTCAGCCTGTTACTGGTCCGTCTTGTGGCAATGGAGTTGTTGATTACACTGCCGGAGAAATGTGTGATCCGGGTACTCGTTGTTATGATGCGGTTAATGATGCCTCGATGGAAGGCGTGATGTGCTTAACTCAAGCCATGGAAGATGCTTGTTTTGACGCTGGAGGAGTTTGTGAAAAACGAGCTTATCAAGGTTGTGGTGTTAATTGTCGTAATTTGGGCTCATCTGCCGAATCTACTTCCTTTTGTGGGAATGGTGGCACTCCCGGCGCCGGTGAAGATTGTGATCAAGGCGCTGATAATGGCAAAGGCGGATGCTCTAATGATTGTCTTCATGTTGGATCTTCTCCTTCTGTAGTATCCGTATGCGGTAATGGTATTTTAGAAGCAGGTGAAACTTGCGAGGCTTCATCCGCCGGTCAACCAGTTCCAACTTGGTGTGATCCAGTACGTTGCATAAAGCTCGGCACTCCTTTATGCGCTTCGCCAAGTTCTCCTGCTTGTTGTGGCAACAATATTATTGATGAAGGCGAAGAATGTGATGATGGTAATAAAGTTGCAGGCGATGGTTGCAGTCTAAAATGTTTATACGAAGGATCGTCATGGAAATATAAAGTCCCAAGTTTTTGCGGTGATGGAATCGTGGGCACGGGCGAGCTTTGTGATTCAGTTAGGCATACAACCGGAGCTCCGGTTAACAATTCGGTAGCCGGAGTTGGTGACGGCTTGATTGATCCTATTCAGCTTGCAGTTATTGATCCCGGATTGGGTACTCTCGACCCTGTCACCAAAGTAATGCAAGCAGAGTTAGCCTGTACTTACAGTGGAATTACTGGTAATGCCATATATGGAGTTGGTTGTGGTAAAACCAAAGAATCAGATTGTGAACCCGGTTATGGTTTGGATGCAAATGGTTGTTGCGCTCCGCGTCCGGCTTTTGCAGTTAATCCTGCTCCGTTTCCATCCGGTAATAATAATAATCAAGGTTTTTGTCGCAATGTAATGATCGAAGTAAAATTCGCCGAACCCATGGATGTACAATCAGTTTTAGGTAATTTTACAATTGCCAAAGAAATTGTTGGCAATGATTGTCCAGCCGGATCTTCTCCTTTGGTATTAAGTACTCCGGTTAAAGGTTTTTGGAGCTGGATTTCAGCTAAATGGCACGAGTTATTAAGCTGGATCAAAGGCGAACCAGCTTACGCGGTTTATTGTACCAATACCGTACCAGGTTCTTTGATTACCAAAGGCGCATCAACCACTGCTTTTGTTTATCGATTAAGTCAGGCTTTGGATCCGAATACTAATTATATAGTTCGCTTCGAAGCAGATCCCAATGTTGGTTTAGCTAATGATGATAATAAAAAGCAAGGTATTCGCACCAAACGTGGAGTTGTGGGTTTAGCGGATGCGGGTGATGATATTACGCAAAATAATTGGCAATATACTTGGTGGTTTAAAACCGGCAATGATATTTGTCGCGTTGATAATATTTTAATCGAAGATCTTGGCAAGAAGGATCCTTCTGAAGATTATAGTCCATTTTATTTTTACGAGGCTTTTGAAGAGCATTTATTTATCGCTACTGCTCAATCAATAAAAAACGGCTTTGCGCAATCCATAGCTCCTATTCAAGGTTTATATGAGTGGCTTTGGCAACCATGGGTGGTAAATAATCCTAAGCTCGCTTTAAACAATGATGAACCAATATATACTCAACCATCATCTCAATCGGCTATACGCGTCAGCGATATAAGCGGTTATGCTTGGGTTTTTGCTTCATTAAAAATAACCGTTGATACTTTAGATAAAACTTCAACCGCCGGATCAATTGTTAGTAATTCCAAACCAATTACCGTGTTTATTTGTAACAATCCTTGGCCACCTCGTGTTAATAAGAGATTTGAACCTTTTCGTGACGCGGATAAATCCATGGTGTTAGATTATTCCAATCTATGGCTCGCTGATTTGTATACTGACCTTTATTCGTCTGCTCCAAACGGTCCTTTCTTTAATTTTCAAACATTATATTGTCGTGATCATGAAAATGGCGTCATGCCTTCTTTGCATCCCAAATACATTCCCTTGTCACAATCCGATCAAGAAGCCGGTATTTTACGTCAATATTTATTTACTTATGAAGAAGCCGCTTATAAATCAGATGGCATCGGCATTCGCATCTATAAAAACCCTTATAAAGATACTCCTCTTGAATGGTATCGTCGTCAAGGATTTTTAGGTAGTCCGCAAAGTATAACAGTCGATGGTTATCCCGCAATCCGCGATGGAGGCACGGTTTATATTGGCTTCCCTAATACTTATGGGCGCAATGAAAGCATATATCCTAATATATTGGTAATGTCTCATAATATTGGCGCATCCCCCATTACTGAAAGAATTTTTGATAGTCTCTTGTCCAATTTTGCTTTCAATATCAATTTTAGCTTTGATAATGGCAATGTTTGTGTTTCAGGTGGTGAAACCGGTGTAAGTTCAGGCGAAGTCTATATCAACCCAACAACCGGCGGTCCTGTTGTCTGTGTTTCTGATTATGATTGTTTAAAGGTTGATAATTCTCCAAACCCTAAATTACGTTGCTCAAGTTTCAAATACAAATTACAGCACGACATTAAGCGCTTAGCTGATTTTAAGGACATTCAAAAAGCTTTGGATTCTTATTACACAAAAAATGGACGTTATCCAGTTTTATCCGAGGGTAGTTTTCAAAAAGCAATTACAAATTCTCTTTGGCCATCTTGGCAACAAACTTTGGGAGCTGAATTAGGTATTTCCATGCCAATTGATCCAGTTAATCGTTTAATTACTTGCGGTTTATGTAAGCCTAACGATAATCCGGCCGCACAAAGTACAATTCCTTGTGTAAAAAATGATGATTGCGTCAAAGATCATTTCTGCGAGGCTCAAAATGGCTACGACCCAGCTACTTGTTGGAATACGGATACTCGTCAGTTTATGTGTCCGTATATGTCTGCCGATGGCGCTCAGCCAGCAATCAAATATAGTCCTTATGAAGCTGATGAGCCCTTTGCGCCTTCACGATTTTATTCTTATCAATCTTTTGAAGGCGGTAGACGTTTTCAATTAGGAGCTAATTTTGAAATCTCACCCATGGCATATGTTTACAGTAATGGTAATCCTTTAAAAACCGATTCATGGTGGGAAGCGCCATATTTTGTGGAGTTGCGTTATTGTCGAACCAACAATCCCATTTCCAATGGACGTTGGTGCGCTTCCAATGATGATTGTAAACCTTGTATAGATCCCTCTTCACCAACTTGTACTGAGCCAGCGCCAGCCAATTCTTGTCAACCAACCGGATTCCGTTACCAATTCAAAAATATTTGTAGCAACGATATAACAGGTGATAGTAGTGTTTGTGGTGATAAAGTTAAAGGCATGGTTTGTTCCGCGGGGCCAAAGGTTTATCAATCTTGTTCTAATGATACGGATTGCGATGGTTTTGCTTGTGAATACGAATTTTGCGAACTCGATGATACTAAACTTGTTACTTGCGATTATTCTTCAGAAGGCGCGCAAGATGGTTTTATGCTTACAGTTTGCCAAAATTGCACAAGCTTTGTAGTTGATCCCATTCTTTCTATTTGTCAACCTAAAGTTAAATGTGGCAACGGCCGAATTGATGGTTATTGTGGGGGTGTGCCCACGGCAGATGCCTGCACCAAAGATACTGATTGCGCCGAAGGTGTAACTTGCGTTTTGCAAGAAGTTTGTGATGATGGGGTTTTAAATGGAACTTACGGACATTGCAACACAAGTTGCACTGGTTATGATAAATATTGTGGCGACGGTCAATTAAGCCCTGGTGAAATCTGTGATCGTGGTTCTGACATTTCTTACGGCAACGGAGCTTATTGCTCAAATCCGTCAATGTGTTACGAGGGTACTTCCGGAGCCGTACCATTATCCGAAACTTGCGGTTTAGGATGCCAAGGCAAGGCTCCGTATTGCGGAGACGGTAAAACTAATGGTCCTGAACAATGCGATGGGCAAGTATCGCGTACTGCTAGCGCTATTTGTTCCGCCGGACCCAGAAAAGAACAACCCTGTCAAAGCAATGTGGATTGCTTAAAAGAAGATGGAAATAATTTTTATTGTGGACCTCAACCTGCCTGGCCACCCTTATCTAAAATAAATAGTTTTTATAAATCATGCGCAGGAGTTACTCGAACCAGGTGCGCTACCGCAGCGCAGATTTGTTTATCTGATGTAGAAGCTTCTGCTTTACAGGCTGGAAACTATTTTAATAACAATCCAGACGCTTATAAAACCTACCAAGGTTGTACATCTGATGCCGGTTGTCCGGCCAATAAAAAATGCATTTCCTTATCTTTAGGGATCGGTTGCTCAAAAGATGAACAATGTTCTAATTCCTTGCATCAAGGAGTTTGCCGTGAATATGCCACCGAACATATTCGCTCTTGTCAAGCTCCGGGAACTGTTGATCAATGCAAATGGGAGCCTAATTGGAGTGCGTGCACCATAGCGCATTTTTGCGGAGATGGAGTAATCGATCCAGGTGAAGAATGTGATGATGGTCCAAACAATGCGACTAATAAAGCTTGCTTACCTACCTGTAAAAAGAATGTTTGTGGAGATGGTTACATGCACACCAATGTCGAAGAATGCGACGCTGGTGTTAATAATGGCAAAAGCACATGTGACGCTTCTTATGGATCAACATGCAATGATTGCAGTTTGCAATGTAAAATAGTTGCCAAAGCCGGAGGTTATTGCGGTAACGGCATCAAAGAGCCGGGAGAGCAATGTGATGGCAATATTTTGATTGAAGCTAAAAATTTTACACCCGCTACAGATTACATTACCGGAGCAGATCTTATTCCCACAGATGCTTCCACCATGGCCTCCAAAAAATACATAGGCACACTTTGTGAAAAACCTCCTTGCCAAGTCATGCAAGATTTAAATGGACTTCCAACCAACCTCACTTGTCAGCAATTGGGTTATGATTTTGCCATAAACAGTGATTTCAATACCGCCATACTAGTAACTAACTGGAGTCATGTAAAATCGTATATACCCAAAGAAGCTGAGAATATGTTTTGGTATGAGCCTCCTGAAGGCATGAGTGGTTTTCTTAAGCTTACAACTGATACTCGTAAAAATAGTTTACTTAACAAGGTATTATGGGATTGTGGATTATTGCACGACATTAGTTTGAGCGGTGCTCTAAATTTGCAATGGAAACCCCAAACCGAATGGCCCACCCCATTTGACTTCCGTCAATGCGTTAATCTTTATGGTATCAAAAATGGCTTTAGAATGGTTTCCGACGCTAATGCTAAGCCTGCATGTTCTACTGATTGCAAACCAGCTGGTTGTGGACGTTGTTCGGATGAAATTGGCGATGGCAAAATATTCGGTTATGTTATGGATCGTATTTGGTTACAGCCCGTGCCCTCTGCTCGTGTTACTCTACAATATCGCGGTATCAATATTGATCAAATCATGACTGACATTAATGGCAGATTTGAATTTAAAAATTTAAGCACTCGCGGAGATTGTGATCAATTCCGTTTGGTTATCGATAAATACGATAACAATATCTGCACCGAACTTGCTAATAACCGCCCCGCTGATGGCTGTTTAAGTGATATTGCCACGCCTTTTAATCGCGCTATTGATGAAGGTAAGAATGGTGGTTACTGGTCTTATACCACCGAAAATTTCTCGGTCGAAAGTTTTCCCTATAAAGAAATGATGGGCATGATTTATATTTATCCGCGTCCTGCCAAAGGCGAAGGTTATGTAACTTACGGCCGTCCGCAATTGTTTACCAATGAGGCTTGGCAAAGAGTAAAAGATTGTAAAAACAGTGGAGATGAATTGTGTTTGATAAACAATGTTTCCATATCTTTATCATGGTCCAAGTTCTGGGAACCTCATATAGTCTGGCCAGTAAATCAAGCTCGCTTGCATCCATGGAGCGGTAGTGGAGTAGTTTCTTACAGTGAAAGCAAAATCGGCACTTTTGGCTATGATCTTTGTACTTATAATCAACGCGGTACGGCTAATCAACATTCGATGGATCCTGGAAGAATGATGTCTTGCGCTCGCGATTACAACTGGATGAATCAAGGCGATCTTAATTTATCAGCTCCGCCTTATGCGGCCATGGCTTGTCCATCATTAATGTGGGATTTTGATAGAACCTCTGGTTGTCCACTAGTTGGCACAAAACTTTGTGCAGAGCAATGTGTTTCCGCTAAAGGTTTTTGGAGATTGGTTTACGATTGGACGGGAATGACTTTTTCTAGTACACAGTGTGATAAATATTGCAAGGTTGGAACATCTTGTCCCAAAGATTCTGGAGAGCTACTTACGACTTTGAACAAATGTCATCTCATGATGAATAATGCTCAATCAACTGGATTTTTCCGTTATCAAGATGTGCCTAATTTGAATGAACCTATTAATATCTATTTCTCAGGGGCTGAGTACGAGCCCATTCGTGGCGAATATTATTACACAGCTCCTTTAACGACGGCTGAATTCAACGCTTGGACAAGAGAGACCAATCCGCAAAAACCAGAAGCTTACAATTCCCTTACCGAATTACCAGATCGCGCTTTATCATGGCGCGAGGCATGGGCCAAAACCAATATCAAGGTATATGTTTCAACAGATAAGGGTTTGTATGCCATCACTCCAATTGGCGGCAATACCAGAGACGATTTCCGTCGACCATTCTGGCATATCGCAAGCATCGAAACTAACGGTCAAGTAGGTATTGTAAATTCTTGGCGCACAGTTTCTGAATTAGGTCTGCCTAAAGAGTCTGGTAAATTGTATTATCCAAACACGCCTTTGACCGGCGCCATTAAATATACAAAAACCGCTTTACGTCCGTCTGGCTTAGCATGTTGGAATATATTTGGCGCAGCTTGTCAGCAAGTTAACGGTATGCCTTGGACGCTCTCCTGTGTAGCCAATGAAGATAAAGGAATACTTAAGTATTATACTTTTAATCAAACTAACGAATCTCAAAAAAATATTTGGAGCTTATATTTTAGCCGTCAACCAATTATCAATGATACTGCCATCTGTGATATAAATGAGTCGGCTATAAGATATAATGCAATTAACTGGTAATATGTCTAATAAAGCATTGATTATTTTAGGAATTATAGTTGCTGGCATTGTTATCATCGTCGGAACTATTTGGTTCTTACGTGAACGCGATGTTGGAGTCCCTTTGTATAATCCCTTTTCAACAAATCAAACGCAAAATTCTAATCCTGAACCCTATATCCCATCTGATTATTCCTCGCCTGATGATACGGCTCCTATTTTTCCTTCCGAAGCAGATCCTCCTATTATAGAGCCAATAACTCTCCCTCCGTCGCTTTTGTAATGAGCTGAAACAATTTTTTAATCCAATTTAAGTATTAAGAACAGTGTAAACACTTTGAAAGATTTACGATTAACATCAAAATTATTGTCATATGTTCGATACTCCATCAAATTTGCCCGTAGAACCATCAGCGCCGTCAAATAGCGCACAGCCAAACATGCCTCCCAAGCAACCCGTTGAACCGCAAAAAACGCAGGGGGGTATTAATATTCCTGGAACCAAAGAGCCCGAAGATATGTTTGCCGACATTAAAGAACCGGATCCTGTATATTCCGAACCTGCTCCAGTAATAAGTCCTCCTCCTGTAAAATCTGGCAAGGGCAAAAAAATTGCTTTTGGCATAATGATTCCAATTCTCGTTCTAGTTTTAGGTTTGGGGGGATACTGGATTTTTACAACATATTTTAGCCCATCTTCAAGTTTGGTTTTATTAAATAGAGATCAAACAGAGTTCCCATCTTCAATCCCAATTACTTCAGAGCCGGTTGGCGAAATCCCGCTAGAATCACCCATAGAAGCTCCGGATGAAGATCGTTTTGCGGCTTCACAGGCATCCATGGCTTTGTTGCGTGCTCAAATCGAACAAGAAGCCTCTATTGCTAATGCCACAACCTCCGAAATAAATAATCAAGATTTTGCGTCCATATTTGACACCACTTCCACTGTAACGGAGGACGATCAAGTTATTTCATCAAACGAATCATCATCAGATGATTTATTGATCGCTTCTCCAGAACAAGAAAAGGTTAAGGGTGAAGATACCGACGGGGACGGTTTATCTAATTCTGAAGAGGCTTTATTTGGCTCTGATCCTAATGTTGTTGATACGGATGGTGATGGTTATTCAGATGGATCCGAAGTTTTAGCAGGTTATGATCCAACTAAAGCTCTTTCTTCGTTATCCGAATCATTAGCAATTAAACAAGAACGTATTGGTAATGCAGTTTTTAATTTACCGGTATCATGGACTCGTAATCCTGCGCCGGCTGGCATGGTTGCTATTTACACAGGTACGCCTGCGGGAATTAACATTTCCATGGAAAATTTTACCGGCGAAGCTACTTTGTTAGATTTCGTTATCAGTAAAAATATCGGTACAAGCTCCATAAATTATCATACAGCTAAAAATAAAAGCAATATGGATACAGTTTATTCAGAAGACAGGCTCACGGCTTGGTTATTGTTAGATGATACGGTATATACGCTTAAATATGTTTTAAATAATACTAACGTAATTGATTTTGCTACCATCTTCGAATACATGATAATAAGCGTTACTAGAGCGCAATAAAAAATATGACGGATCAAGCATTAGCAACCAACAACTCAACGGCTCAAACCGAAACAGCTGGCAAGGTTCAAATACATGTCATACCCCAACAATTTTATGGAGCCGCTTTAAGAACAAAATTACAAACCTCAAAGAAATCTGAGACTTCCGCAGTATCCGGTGCGCCAAAAAACAAAATTTCTATGGCGCCGATTATTTTATCATTGTTTTTATTGTTGATTTTGGGAGTTGGTGGTTATTTTGCTTATCTGAATCGCGATAAATTTTTTGGAGTTCCTCCGTCCGATGAGTCAATTGCAGTCGTTATACCAGAAACACAGCCAGAAGATATTCCTCCTCCTCCACCACCACCACCACCTTCATCTCCGACTGATCTTTTTGCTACTTCAACTAATCCGCACAGTGTTACTTTGACTTGGTTAGATACTTCGGATAATGAATCTGCTTTTCGCATAGAACGTCGCTCTGAAAATCAGACCATCTATTCACGTGTTACGGATTTACCCCCCAATAGCACCACCTTCCAAGATAATTCGGTACAAGCAAGTTCTACTTATTATTATCGGGTTATTGCTCGTAACGAGCAAGGCGAATCCAATTCTAGTAATGAAGCCATGGTTCAAACATTGGTATCACCCCCTCCTCCGCCAACCATTGAACCATTACCTCCAGCGGGCCTAGATACGGATTCGGACGGTTTAACCGATCTTGAAGAAATGTTATTTGGTACCGATGCTCGTAATCCTGATACTGATGCTGATGGGTTTTTAGACGGTAATGAAGTTTTTAACTTATATAATCCTAATGGTCGCGCGCCTGCTAAATTGATTGACGGAGGTTATATGCGAACCGTGTCCGGTGATATCGGATGGCAAATGATAATACCAAAAGATTGGACTCTAACTTATGATTCCCCAGATGGATCCAAAGCATCCATTGCTTCAAATCAAGGCGAATCATTTACAATCAGTGTGCTTGGTTATGATAATACTCAAAATCTGATAGATTGGTATATAGCACAATATCCTGATGTTGATAAATCCATGATTTTATCTTATAAGTCCAAAAGTGGTTATGAAGGAATTATAGGCGCCGATTTATTGACTACTTATATACCATGGGATGATAAAATATTTATTTTTACCTATCAAATGAATAAACAATCTTTTATCAATTTTCGCACAGTGTATTCAATGATGCTTAACTCTTTAAGTTTGACTGGATTGGCGCAGGTTGTTGTGCCGGCCGGAACCGGAGAATTGCCATTTGAGCCAGCTGCTACTGTTCCAGGCGAGATTACTCAACCTATTTCAATTATGGATTCCGAATCTTCAGTATCTCCGGATGATGTTTTTAATCAACAAAATTCAGACGATGTTTTTGATCAGCAAGATTCAAGTGAAAACTATCCAACTGAAGAGCAATGATCCCGTAATTATTTTAGTTTTTATCAACATGAAAATAAATAATACAAAAATTGATATTCAAATTAAAGGCCGAATTCCCGCAGGTCTTTCTGAATCAGTCATCAAAAGAATTGTTAAAAAAACATTAATTATAGGCAAAATGTCCGCTGAAAGCATCGGGATAGTTTTTGTCACTATTGATAAAATCAAGGATTTAAATAAAACATATCGTAAAATCAATAAACCCACCGATGTTTTATCTTTCGCTTATCATGAATCCAAGAATCCCCGTTATAATATTGAAGGGGATATCATTATCTGTCCCAAATATGTTAAAGACACTATAATCGGAACTGACATATATTTTACAACGCAAATTAAACGCCTTTTGATTCACGGTATTTTACATTTAGCTGGCTATGATCATGTTAGTTATATTGAAGAAAAAAAGATGTTTTCTTTACAAGAAAAATTACTTAATGCTTTATGAAGGCTCTAAAATTACTTATTAAAAGTTTTAAAAATGCTTGGCGTGGTTTGTTAACAGTGTTTGCCGAAGAAATGAGCTTTCGTATACAGATTATCTCGGCTTTGATCGCTGGAGTGTTATTATTGTTATTTCCGCTTGAAAGATGGGAGCGATCGTTACTTGTACTATGCATAAGTGCCGTGCTTGTGTTAGAATTGTTAAACAGCATAGTGGAGCGATTTGTGGATATGGTAAAACCGCGCGTAAACGAATACGCGCGTGTCATTAAAGATCTTTCCGCGGCCGCTGTGTTGATTATGGCCATAACGGCAGTTATTTTGGCTTTACTTATTTTTTGGCCTCATATTTATCTGCTAACAAGCTTATGAAAGAGCATTTGATTGTTGGATTGGACATTGGTTCTTCGGCTATACGTATTGCGGCCGGTCAAGTTTCCACAGGAGGCAATGAACTGCAACCTCTTTCTTGTATTGGAGCAGCTGAAACAAAGTCCGAGGGTATTTCCAAGGCTTCGATTAGTTCTTTTGAGGACGCTGTAAGTTCTATTTCTGCCTGTCTTGATCAGGCTGAACGTGTTATCGGTATACCTATTGATGAAGTCTATGTAAGTGTCGGTAGCGCGCAAATCAACGTAACTGATTCAAAGGGTATTATTGGCGTATCAAGAAATGATCAAACTATTCGTCGTGAAGATGTATTAAGAGCAACAGACGCCGCACGCGCTTATGCGCAAGTTCCTAATTATGAAATTATTCATGTTTTGCCTCGTAAATTTTCGGTAGATAACCAAACAGATATCAAAGATCCCGTAGGTATGCAGGGTATGCGTTTAGAGTCAGAAGTTAAGATCGTGCAAGGTCTTTCCAATCATTTGCGTAACATTACCAAGGCAGTTGTTCGCACCAAATCCAATATTATCGAATTTATTTATTCGCCACTGGCAGCGGCTGAAGCTGTAATGAGCAAGCGAGCCAAAGAGCAAGGTGTTTGTGTAATTGATTTTGGCGCTTCCACAACGGATCTTGTCGTTTACGAAGAAAACGAATTGGTTCACGCTTCCACAATTCCTGTCGGTGCAGATAAAATCACTCATGACATAGTTTATCTCTTACGCACATCTTTTGAGGTAGCAGAGCGATTAAAGCGCGCTTGTGGCAACGCAAATTCTAAATCCATGGAAAAGGATAATGTTGTGGACCTCAAAGATTATGGAGCTGAATCAAGTGAAAAGGTACAATTGCGTTTTGTATCCGAAGTAATCGAGGCCAGAGTTGAAGAAATTTTTGATCAAGTTGAAATTGAATTAAAAAACATCGGTCGTTCGGGTTTATTACCCGCTGGCATAATCATAACCGGAGGTGGAGCCAAGTTACCAGGCATAACCGAAGTTGCTCGCCGTGTTTTTCATTTACCGGCTTCGGTCGGAGCTTCATCTTTGGATAGCTCCATACCTGAACTTATTCAAGATCCATCTTTTGCAACAGCTGTTGGTTTGGTTCAATGGGGGTTTGAATCTGAACGCCAAGATCAGATAGCTTCTGGCATTGCAGGCGGAGGAAAAGTCGGATCACTATTATCCAAGGCTTCAGATCCTCTCAAGAAAATCTTCAAAAGTTTCTTACCATAACTCGATATTTTTTAAAAATATGTTGCCAATCAGTTCTGTATGAGCTGATTTTTATTGTGGATAACTATCACTTTTTTTATATAAATTCGCCTTGACGCATGCATGGTAGATGGGTAAGCTCATTACACATGAAGAGCAGTTTTTTAGCTCAATAGACAATACTTTGTCTAATAATGTTATTCATTATATGCCAGAATTAAATCCAGATATTGAAACATCAGCCAAAATAAAAGTAATCGGTGTTGGCGGATCCGGTGGATCGGCTGTTAATCGCATGATTCAAGCCAAGATACGTGGAGTCGAATTCATGGTGATGAATACTGATGTTCAGGCTTTGCATATTTCCAAGGCCAATAAAAAAATTCAATTAGGTAAAACAATTTCTCGAGGCTTGGGTGCGGGCATGGATCCCGAGATTGGGGCCAAAGCCGCTGAAGAAAGCTCTGATGAAATCCGCGAAGCCGTAAAAGGCGCCAATATGGTTTTTATTACCAGTGGTCTTGGAGGAGGTACGGGTTCGGGCGCTGCCCCCAAAGTCGCCGAAATTTCACGCGAGTTAGGCATACTAACGGTCGCTGTTGTAACTCGTCCGTTTCAATTTGAGGGATATCAGCGTAAAATGATCGCTGACGCTGCTCATACAAGACTCTCTGAACATGTTGATACTATAATCACTATTCCTAATGATCGTATTCTAGATATAATCGATCGCAAAACTTCCATCATTGATGCTTTTGAGATTGTTGATGATGTTTTGCGCCAAGGAGTCCAAGGCATTTCTGATATTATTTCCATTCCCGGTTTAATCAATGTTGATTTCGCGGACGTTAGTTCTATTATGAAAGACAGGGGTTCTGCTTTAATGGGTATTGGTAAAGGCACAGGTGAAAATCGTGTTGTGGATGCGGCTAAATCAGCTATAGCATCGCCTTTGCTCGAAACCTCCATAGACGGCGCCAAAGGCATTTTGTTTACAGTCACGGGTGGAGTTAATTTAAGCATGCATGAAATCAGTGAAGCTGCTAAAGTTATCAATGACGCTGCGGATAAACAAGCAAAAATTATTTTTGGAGCAATTTTAGATGAAACCATGAAAGACGAAGTCAAATTTACGGTTATTGCCACCGGTTTTGAAGATCGTCCAAATATTTTACAACGTTCTGTAATTGCAGGAGGATCTTATACTTCTGATCAGCCAATAGAAAAAGTAAACTTTCAAAGGTCAGTTCCACAAGCGCAACAACCTGTCAATCATCCTATTGAAACAAAATATTCTGATAACATTGAACCAATAAAAGAAAAACAATATACAGAATCTCCGCAACAGCCAGCTTCTTTATCTCAACAACCGGTAATTGAATCGCAAGAAGATGCTCGTCCTGCTCAACACCAACCTCATATTCAACCTCCAACTTATGCTCCGGTAGTCAAAGAAGCCCCCAAGCCTCAAGTCCAAGTTCGCGTGCCTGCTGAAAAAGAAAAAGCTGATGATGACATCGTTGACATTCCAGCTTGGTTTCGTAAAAAGATGATGTGATTTTCTTGTACATGTGATTGAGATGCAACATCATAGCGTCTAACAAATTAAAGGAGTTTGTTATATCATAAGCATTATAATGTTATAATGCGATATTGAGTTGATTGTTTATGCATTGCCCTGTTTGTGGACACGAAGACACTAAAGTCGTTGACTCCCGTTTATCCGGGGATGGTATTTCAATACGTCGGAGACGTATGTGTGAAGCTTGTGAATATCGCTTTTCCACAGTAGAAGAAATCGCCTTGCTTGATATAACTGTCAATAAACGCGATGGCCGGCGCGAGCTTTACAATCGTGAAAAGCTTACAACAGGTTTACGCAAATCTTTAGAAAAACGTTCTTATACTGAGGATGATTTTCGGGGTCTTATTCACCTCATTGAACGTGATATTGCAAAAAAAGGCGCATCCGAAATCACTAGTTCTGCTATTGGTGAAATTATTATGCGACATTTACGAAATTTTGATAAAATAGCTTACATTCGATACGCTTCCGTTTATCGAGCTTTCGAGGATGTGCAAACTTTCCAAAAAACCCTGGATGAGCTCCGCGCCAAAAATAAGCGTAAAAAGTAACTATTGAAAGATTTTTTTTATAAATAGCGTATTTTACACCAACAACCCGCATTTTTTAAAAGTTTATTCTAATAGCTAGAAGCTAATAGTTATATGCTTTTAGTGTAGTTATCATCCAATAATCTTTTTTATGTCCAAAAACATATTTTCTCAATATCTCATTTCTATAGCATCTGGAGCCGTGGGCGCGGCTTTGATTTTGATTGTCGCATCCTCAACTGGTATTAATCTTCTTCACAGTGATACAAAAATCAAAGCAGAATCTCCTTCAATTACGGATCAAGCTGATTCCAGCAAAGCGGTTTCCAATTTCATAGAGCCGTCGCTCGAGATTTGGGATAATCATATGACCAATACCGTAACAGCAGTGCAACCCGCTGTTGTTTCTATAGCCGTTACCAAAGATTTGCCTAAATACAGAGCAAGTTCCTTTGATCCTTTTTTTGGAGATTTTTTTGATGATCCTTTTTTTAATCAATTTTTCGGCCGTATTCCTCAAAAACAAAAAGAGTTAGAATATGAGCCTGAAACAGAACGCACTCATATTGGAGGAGGGTCTGGCTTTTTAGCTTCTGCTGATGGAATTGTTGTAACCAATCGTCATGTGGTTAGCGATGAGTCGGCTGAATATACAGTAATCATCCATGATGGATCGGAGTTTGAAGCTAAAGTATTGGCAAGGGATCCCTTCTTTGATTTAGCTTATCTTAAAATAGAATCCAAAGATGGTGTCGATTTTCCTTATCTTGAATTCGCTGATTCGGATCAAATAAAATTAGGTCAATCTGTTTTAGCTATAGGAAATGCCTTGGATGAATTTAGAAATACAGTAACTCGTGGTATAGTTTCCGGTCTGAATCGCAAGTTAATGGCCGGTACTGGCTATGGATCCACCGAAGTTATTGAGCAAGCCATTCAAACCGATGCCGCTATAAATCCTGGCAACTCGGGCGGTCCTCTTTTAAATATCAATGGTCAAGTTATTGGTGTAAATACTGCCGTTTCTCTCCGTGGTCAGCTTATTGGTTTTGCCTTGCCTTCAAATTTAGTTAAACGCGGTTTGGAACAAGTTAAAAACACTGGTAAAATTTCTCGCGCTTGGCTTGGTGTTCGCTATCAACTCATTACAAACGATTTGATTAAAAAGAACAATCTCAAAGTCGATCACGGAGCTCTTATATTGCGCGGAGCCGATCCATCTGAACTTGCTGTTATGCCAGGTTCACCAGCTGATAAAGCCGGTCTGCGCGAAAATGATATAATTTTGGAAATCAACGATCAACAAATTACGGAGGAGCGTTCCTTGGCTTCTATTATCGCAACTCTGTATCCAGGAGATATAGCAAAACTTAAAATATCTCGCGCCGGTGAAGAGCAGATGATTAATGTTACTCTTGAAGAGAGAGAATAGTAATAAAGTTAATCCAGATCAAAGATTAAAATTCATATAATGAGTACATCAAGAATAATTTAGTATAATTCTTGATGTATTTTATTTTCTTTTGAGTCTATTATGTATTCAAACCATATGTTACAAGTTTTGTGTTCCATGCTAAACTATTCTTATTATGGCAAAACAGCAAAAGCGTACTAAAATTGTCTGCACTATCGGTCCGGTATCCTCGTCTCCTCAAGTTTTAGGTGATTTGATGGATGCGGGCATGAATATTGCTCGTCTCAATTTTTCTCATGGCACATACGCGGAGCATAAAAAAATCATGCACAATATCCGTACAGAAGCCGAATCTCGCAATCTTCCTATCGGCATCATGCAGGATTTACAAGGGCCTAAAATTCGCGTTGGCAATATATCCAAAAAGGGGATAGAGCTTAAAACCGGACAAGAAATCATTCTTACCACTTCTATCAAATTTACCAAAGACAAGATTCCCATTACTTACGCAAATTTGCACAAAGATGTTGAAGTTGGGCAAAAAATCCTCATGGATGACGGATTAATGGACATGATGGTTGTTAAAATTATCGGTCGTGATATATATTGCAAAGTAGTTACTGGAGGCATTCTTTTACCACACAAAGGCATCAATTTTCCGGAAACCAATATCAGCGCGTCTTCGCTATCCGACAAAGATAAAAAAGACGCTTTTTTTGGAGTTAAAAACAATGTTGATTTTATCGCTTTATCTTTTGTACGTTCCGCAAAAGATATTTTAGATTTGCGCTATCTGATCAAAGAATACGAAAAACAATTAAAATTAAAATCCACTTCCGATATTCGCATCATTGCTAAAATTGAAAAACGCGAAGCCGTAAAACGGATTGATGATATTCTGCAAGTAGTTGACGGCATCATGATCGCGCGCGGAGATTTGGGTATTGAAATTCCAGCCGAAGACGTGCCTTTAGTGCAAAAGACGTTAATCGATAAAGCTCGAGCTTCGGCCAAGCCGGTCATAGTCGCCACACAAATGCTTGATTCCATGATTAGAAATCCACGCCCTACTCGCGCCGAAGTCTCAGATGTGGCTAACGCCGTCATCGATAGCGCTGATGCTATTATGCTTTCCGGTGAAACCGCAACCGGAAAATATCCGGTTCAAGCAGTCGCGACAATGGCTCGTATTGCCGTCAAAACTGAAGCTTCAGCGTTTGATGATGTGCCTCCGCCAAAAATTAAAAAATACGAAACCGAAGAAGACGCCATGTTATCAATCGGCACCATCTTAGCGCGCAGCACGGATACAAAGATCATTCTCGTTGCTTCGCTTTCTGGATCAGCTGGACGTATTGTCAGCCGTTATCGTCCTGAAATTCCTATTTTCGTTTCAACCAATCATCCTCGCGTCGCTCGTCAACTTAATATGTCTTGGAATGTAATTCCATTTGTCTTACCTGCTTGTTCAAGTATCGAAGAGCTTATTGAGCGAGCTATGGCTTATCTCTTGCAAAATAAGCTTGTTAAAAAAGCCGATAATGTTGTAGTCATTGCTGGAGAACCAGTTGGTGTTTCTGGCCATGTTAATTTCGTCGAAATTCGTCGCGCGGGCGGAATCATTTAATTTTATGGAACAACGTTTTCGTAAAACTCTTGAAAAATATAATCAACTTGCTCGTTCTGTTGAAAAATCAAATACTGAACAAGATTCGGATTTATTGGCGCGTGTTAACGAGCTTATTGAACAAACAGCATCTGCTCGCATGATGGAAACAACAGATCAAGAAAAAATATTTTTAATTCAAAGAAAAAAGCAAAAAATAATGACCTGGCTCCATGAGCGTTTACGCGAAGTTGATGCGAATGAAACCCGTTTTGAGCCGAATGCTCGCCCAGTTTTTTACGATGGTAAAAATTTTTATTGGGAAAATTATGGAACAAAGATAAAAATTACCAAAGGCGCTTTATTGACTGATACCATTTGGGGTATTGATTACTCTCTTGATCCGCAAACTGTTCCACGCTCTATTCGCAAGCGTTATTATATCGAAAAAGCCAAGAGAATTTTAGAAACAGAGTTAGATAAACAAATCGCTCTAGATCAACAAGGCAGTCCTATGACGGATAGAAGAACGCGAGGAGGCTATCGTGGTATCGTTAAAGACAGAGAATTATTAGTTACAGGTGGGCATTTAGCTGAAAAAATGGTTTATTCTTTTTTAAAAAAATATTCAATCGATTATGATTTTGATTATGATGTTAAGCCTGCTAATGTTTACGAGGATTTACAATTAAAAATTGATTTCATTATTAAAATCAAAGCTCGCAGTCGCGGAGTTGCTGTCGAAGAAGATGAAAAAGCTCATTTAATTGGTGTGCAATTCAGTACAGCTAAGCGTCGCATGGGTAAGCAAAAAAGAGTTCGCCAAGCAGCTGAACACGCGCGTGCTGTCGGATTCCCATTTGAAGATATAATCATAGTCAGAGTTCCTCTTAAGCAAGTTATTAGGCTTTTTGCCGATTGGTCGGCTTCCAAACTTCCAGGCGGTCCTGATTCGCTTTGGGATTTAGAGGTTAAAGAAAAATTATTCAAACAGGTTATGAAAGATTTATTTTCCGCCGAGCAAATTAATGCCATGTGGAATCAAATTCATTCAACCGAAAATCCTTTTGAATCTCAATCGACTAGCTCTAAATGATAAAGATTAAATTCTTACTATTTTTATTTTAGTGGTAAGTTTTAATATTTGTTTTTAAGTTATTTTGACTGTACAATTTTATTTGTATGTCAAAAAAATCAAATAACTACACCGTTCCTTTTGCTAAGCTTACATTACACGATATCAAAAAAGTCGGTGGTAAAAATGCGGCTTTAGGCGAGATGTTTCGTAATTTAAAACGCTGTCATATTCCTGTGCCCGATGGTTTTGCTGTAACCGTTAAAGCATATTGGGCATTCGTTAATCATAACAAACTGCATACATTAATCCGCAAAACTTTGCGTGGCCTTGATATTAATAATTCTGCTGATTTGTCGCGCCGAGGCCAAGTAATTCGTGAGGCGTTTCTTGCTGGCCAAATACCTTCCGATATCCGCTTGGCTATTATCAAAGAATATAAAAAATTAGGCCAACGATTAGCAAAGGATAATGGACGAGTAGCAATGGATGAAGCAGTAGACGTCGCTGTTCGTTCTTCTGCAACAGCTGAGGATTTACCTACCGCCTCTTTTGCAGGACAACAAGAGTCATATTTGCATGTTCAAGGTCAAGATGAATTGCTCGACAAAGTTCGTAGTTGCTTTGCGTCACTATTTACAGATCGCGCCATAGTTTATCGCGTTAACAATAAATTCGATCATCTTAAAGTTGCGCTTTCCGTAGGGGTTCAGCAAATGGTTCGTTCGGATGTTGGTTCTGCTGGAGTCATGTTTACTTTGCATACAGAATCCGGTTTTCGCGACATTGTGTTAATCAATTCTTCTTGGGGTTTAGGTGAAAGTGTTGTTAAAGGCAAGGTCAATCCCGATCAATTTCTAGTTCATAAACCGCTTCTAGCTAAAGGATTTCCTTCAATCATCGAGCATCGACTAGGCAACAAAGTTAAAAAAATTATCTACGCAAATCATTCTTCAACTCGCAATTTTCATCCCATGTCAGCATCTAGAACATTATCAGTTGCTGTCAGCGATAAAGAACAAATAAAGTGGTCACTTAAAGATAAGGATATTTTACAATTGGCGCGTTGGGGAGTGGATATTGAAAAATATTTTAGCAAATTACATAAACGTCACACACCCATGGATATCGAATGGGCTCAAGATGGCAGAACCGGCAGACTTTACATTGTTCAAGCTCGTCCTGAAACTATAGTCTCGCAAAAGCGGGGGAATGTGGTTCAAATTTATAAACTTAAAACAAGAGTCAAGCCCATTTTAATTGGAGTTGCTGTGGGCCAAAAAATTGGTGCAGGCTCTGTTCGTAAACTTGCCTCAATTAAAGAAATAACTAAGTTCAAAGCCGGTGAGGTGTTGGTTGCTCGTATGACCGATCCGGATTGGGTACCTATCATGAAGCAAGCTTCAGCCATTATTACCGAGCAAGGCGGGCGCACTTGTCATGCCGCCATAGTCAGTCGCGAATTGGGTATTCCTTGTGTTGTTGGCGTTTCTGGCGCACTCGCCAAGCTTAAGGATGGTGATCAGGTGACCGTCAGTGCTGCAGATGGTGAGATAGGGCACATATATCGTGGAAAAATGGAATACATAGTACAAAATATTAAACTGACACGTCCCAAAAAAATGCCTTGTAAAATAATGATGAACATTGGTAATCCTGATTTGGCTTTTTCTTATTCATCGCTTCCTATCGATGGAGTTGGTTTGGCTCGTATGGAATTTGTATTTACCGAGTCAGTCAAAATCCATCCTATGGCCACATTGAGACCTGATAAACTCGATCAAAGAACCAAACAACAAATTGCCAAGCTTACTGCCGGTTATCCTTCAGCCAAACAATATGTCATTTCATCTCTTGCCGAAGGTATGGCCAAAATTGCATCCGCTTTTTACCCCAAACCGGTCATCGTCCGCTTGTCAGATTTTAAAACCAATGAGTACGCAAATCTCATCGGTGGAAAATATTTTGAACCCAAAGAATCCAATCCCATGTTGGGTTGGCGTGGAGCTTCGCGTTACTATGATTCTAATTATGCTCCGGGTTTTGCCTTAGAATGCTCTGCTATTCGTTATGCTCGCGAAACTCTTGGGCTTGATAACATAATTGTCATGATCCCTTTTTGCCGAACCACGGATGAGGCTGAATCAGTACTTAAAGTTATGAGACAAAATAATTTAGCGCGTGGTAAAAAAAGTCTTAAAGTTTATATGATGGTAGAAATTCCATCTAATATTATCTTAGCAGATCAATTCGCTAAATATTTCGATGGTTTTTCTATTGGCTCCAATGATCTTACGCAATTGACTCTGGGCGTGGATCGCGATTCTTCTCTTGTTAGTCGCATTTATGACGAACGCAATCAGGCAGTCAAAAATATGCTTTCCATGGTAATAAAAATCGCTCGCCAAAAAAAGATTCCAATTGGCATCTGTGGTCAAGCTCCTTCCGACTATCCTGATTTTGCTAAATTTCTAATCAAACAAAAAATTAACTCCATATCTCTTACTCCGGACACGGTAATGAGTATCATGAAAAAGTTAAAAAGCTGATCCGTTGTGCCGTTTCGTTAATATAAAAATACCTCCATAACGGAGATATTTTTTCGTCGTAAGCTAATCTTGCGACCAGTTACTAAAAATAATAAGTCGCATTATTCGCGAACAACGTGGCGGGCCCGAAGGGATTCGAACCCTCGATCTTCACAGTGACAGTGTGACGTGTTAACCAGGCTACACCACGAGCCCATGGCCGCCCATTTTCTAAAAATTGTGCAATGAGCTTAACACGGCTTATTTTTTTTGGCAAGTCTCATCTTGTTCAAAAGCTGGTCAAAATTAGCCAACGTGCTATGCTGTGGATATATGGCATATTGGTTAATGAAAACAAATCCAGATTTATTCAATTGGGAAATGCTCGAGCAAAGTGGCAAGACCCGTTGGGATGGTGTTCGAAATTATCAAGCTCGTAATAATCTTAGAGAAATGAAACCCGGAGATTTGGCTTTTATGTTTCACATGGAACCCGAACCGGGTGTTATTGGAATAATGCGAATTGAATCCGAGGCTTACGATGACCCCACGTCTAGCGAGGGTAATTGGGCTGTTATTGATGTTGCGCCTCTTAAGAAAATGCAACGTCTTGTTAGTTTGGATGAAATTCGTAATACACCGGTTATCAATATCTTGCCTCTTAAAAGTCAACCAAAACTTTCAGTAATGCCCGTGAGCCAAGATCAATGGGATCTCATTTTAAGAATCGGCAAAACAGAAATCTAAATATCATCATCACAAATTTTAAAACCACTCTTAGTCGAGTGGTTTTTAATTGAGAAGACTTGTGCTTGATCAAATCCCTTACTATTCTTTTTGTTCTAATTGAAAAACATTGAGCGGATCGTCAACCATAATATTTAGTTGCTTTATATCTTTTTGAATATTTTTTATTACTGAATTTGCTTGCATTGATTTGATTGGTGGACAATCTTGATCGAATGGTCGATTGTGTTTTGTGTAATAATCATCTAGCTCTAGCAGAGAAGTTTTTAACAAGAACAAAGCTTGCTCTTCTTTTTCATAATGCAGAATATCAAACATCGCGGGCCCGCCAATAAATAGAGGTGAAGGTCTGCATCCACCGCGAATCAAAACTATGATAGGAATCGAGTATTCGTTAGCCCAAGCTATTTCAACGCCACCGCTCCAAATCTGCTCCAAGACACAAACAATCAGAACCGATGTTTTGGTTGTAACAATCTCTCGTTGGTCATAAAACAAGGTTTTTAAATTCGAATTGTTCATTTTTACTGTGTCATACATTTCACAAGGAGTACGCCCACGAATCTGAAGTATTTCTTGGCAGATTTCAGCCAATTTAAGATAAAAAGCTTTGATTTGATCTCTCATATTGCAATCTAATTCTGTCCAAGGTCCACAAATGTACGGCCGTTTCTCATTTTTTTCACAAGTCATTGATTACCTCCTGCTTCGGTTCTTTCGCACAATAGCGCAATTTATCAAAAGTTTCAACCCTTTCGTTGTTTTGACTTTTATTTAGTCGAAGATAATAAATTTTCTCTTATTTAATTTAAGTTTGCAAACTTCCTTTGATCATTTTTCACTTCTCAAGTATTACTCTAGAGGTAGAAATGACAAATTTTAGTTAGTTTAGTAATTAATAGCTATATTAATCCAGTTATTGCCAAATTTTAGTTAAAAAGATAACATTTGTTGCATATGCCCCAACCCATAGATGAACGTCAAGATCGATTAAATCGCCGTGAAGCTCTTATTCAAAAAGGAATCGAGCCATATCCCGCCAAATTCGATAAAACACACTCTCTTGCAGAACTTATCAATGTTAAAGATGGAGATATTGTTTCTATTTGTGGTCGCATAATACTACAGCGTGTTATCGGTAAATTGGCTTTTTATCAACTACAGGATGAATCCGGCCGTCATCAGGTCGGAGTAAAAGTTGATGATGTGGGCATCGAGAATTATCAACTTGTGGATTTTTTAGATCGTGGAGATTTTTTAGGCGTTACGGGTAAAAAAGGGGCTACTAAAACCGGCGAGCCCACGATTTGGGCAACAAACATCAAAATTTTGAGTAAAAGCATTTCTCCGCTTCCTGAAAAATTTCATGGTGTGCAAGATATTGAACTTATCTATCGCCATCGCGAAATGGATTTAGTAGCTAATCGTGAGTCTTTTGAACGTTTTAAGTTGCGATCAATTTTTCTTTCCAATTGTCGTCGCTATCTTGAAGATAACGGTTTTTTGGAGGTCGAAACGCCAATTCTTACATCAATCGCAACCGGTGCTGCCGCCCGTCCGTTTCTCACTCATCACAATGATTACGATATTGATATGGTTTTGCGTATTGCTCCCGAGACATATCTCAAAAGATTGATTGGTGGAGGTTTTGAACGCGTTTTCGAGACCGCTAAATGTTTCCGCAATGAAGGTTCTGATCCATCGCACCATCAAGAGTTCACTCAAATAGAATATTATGTCGCTTACAAAGATTACGAGTGGAACATGAATTTTACGGAAAAATTATTGCGCGATGTTTTACAAAAAACTTTTGGTAAATTGCAGTTTGAGGTAATAGGCAAAACCGGCTCAACTCATATTATTGATTTATCACAGCCCATTCCTCGCTATTCTATTACGGATTTGATTAAACAAAAAACTGGCATTGATGTGCTAGAATTTGAAGAAGCTAAAGAGTTAGCCAAAGTTGTGGAATCAAAAAATCTTATTGTCGAAGATATTTATAAAAAAGGCATTGGCACGCTTATAGATGAATTATATAAACGCACTGTTCGTCCGGATTTAATCGCCCCTTGTTTTATCACCAAGCACACAACAGAAATGAAGCCCTTAGCTCGTCGCAACAACCAAGATCCTCGTTTGGCCGATAGCTTTCAATTGGTAATCGCGGGCTGGGAAGTTCTCAACGCTTATTCAGAGCTAGTGGACCCTATCGATCAATCTGAACGCATGGCACGTCAAGCCGAGTTTCGCGCCGCTGGAGATGAAGAAAGTTTTGAGTTGGATGAGGATTATATTCGCGCTATGGAAATGGGTTTTCCGCCTATCACCGGTTGGGGCATGGGTATTGATCGCATATTCGCTCTTCTAACTGGCCAATCAAACCTTCGCGACATTATTTTCTTCCCCATAATGAAACCGGAAAACCAGCCATAATTAACGATTAACAATTCTTGATTATCGATGCAGGAATCGCTATCGCGATATTTACATATGAAGCAAAATTTTATTACTGATAAAAGTTATGCATTCGCTTTGGCAATTATTCAAGCTCATATTTATTTAACTAAAGAAAAAAATAATTTATAATTGCACGACAGTTATCATCGTTAATTGTTTAATTGGTAATCGGTAATTTCTATGAAACGAACTAAAGAGGATTTTGTTTGCGAAAAATGTGGTATCATAGTAATTGGCAACGGCTACACCAATCATTGCCCAGCATGTCTTTGGTCCAAGCACGTTGATGATATTCCTGGCGATCGTTCGATCGAATGTGGAGGAATGATGCAACCCATTGGAGTCGAAGTAAAGCACGGTGAAATTTCGCGTGTAATTCATAAATGCGTAAAATGTGGTTTCGAACGTCCGGCTCCTGTTTTAACACAAGACAATCACGAAGAACTTATTCGTATTTCGGTTCAGGATCCTCGCAACAACTAACCAAAATTATTCGAAAACAAAAAATCCTTCAAAGTTTTGAAGGATTTTAAGCAATTTTTTCCAAAACTTACTGTTTGAATTTTGGAATTGTAAAAGTGCATTTTGAGTAGTCAAAACATTTTCTAATTGCATCAAAACTCCAATCACATTTCTCTACATTGACTCGTAATCTTTCTGTGTTGCGATTGATAGCTGATGCATCATGATCGGTTTCCCAAAAACAATTCGGATCTGTTTGATGAAACCATTTTTCCGCCGATTCTTTAGTTAATTTGTATTCTCCGGGAACTGTTCCAGTTGGTAGTGCAATGAAACAAGCGGAAACATCCGTTGTATTAGTCGCCTTGCTGTATCGAGGTAATTCGGGGCAGATTATTCCCAGCTTGTCAGATTCAATCTTTCCGTCCAACTTTCCTTTTACTTTGAGCGCGTTACTTTGTCCAAAAAATTTTTGCAAGTTTTGCGTGGTCATAGGCAAAAGTATTGGATCTTCTTCTTTAACAAATGATTGCGTAATTTTTTCATCATTACGCAAGGATAAGTTGGTAGAAAGAGCGAGAGTTGGAGACGAGTTTAGACTCGCTATTTGTGCCGTGGTTTGTTTGTATCCGTTTTCGTCTAAATACCAAACTCCGATAGCGATAAACATAATTATCATGCCCAAGGTACAATAAGCTAAAAAAGTGTAAAGGTCGATCTTATTAGCAGAGTTTTGTTTTTGCGGAATTTTTGGCAAAAGGGCTTGCCTTGACGGTTCAGTTTCTTTATCTCGTGACTCATCTTCTAAGCTTTGTGGCTTTGTTGTAATCGGATCTTCTAAGTGTTCTAACTCTTTTGGTTCTTCTGTTGAAGGCAACTGATTCGATTCATCTGAATCTTCTCGGCTTTGCGCTACATTTTGCAGGTCTAATTCATGATTGTATTGCTTCACCTGAACAATGCAGGCCGTGATATTAATATCCGAGTTTTTAGACTCAAATTTTGCTTCTTCTATTCGTGCTTTGATAATTTTTTCAGCACGATCTTGAATTTGAATCTCTTCGCCTATTTTAGCATCCGAAATTTCATATTCTGCCAGTATAATATTTTTATCAGTTCCAGGAATCGTTGAAATAACGGCTTTTAGAGGATTGCTTGACTGCGTCGGAACCAGGCTGACCCTTGCTTGGTTTGCGGGAGCGGGCGAGAGGTCATTTTGACTTAGCTCCAGCTCAACACTTGCTCGCAAAGATTGGCCAAAAATATTATTACTTCCGCTAACCTTTTTAACAATGGCGCGTCTTATTGCTGTGCAACTTGTTTGCGCCTCAATTTGCTCTATAATATCGATTTCCGATCCCGGATCCAAGTGTGGCAAATAAAAGATCAAATGCATTTTATTGATTCTGTTGATCAGTCTGGCTTGAACAGTTTTACCACTTCCGAAAAATACAATAACATCGTCATTTGAGCCTATGTTCATTTTGGTATTCCTTTTGTCTAAAGGGCCTTTTTTGTGTTTTTATTTTGCTCTATAGAATATCAAAAATTATCATATTTTGCCTCAAATGTCAATCCCTTGTACAGTTAACCTCTAAGGGTAACTATCTAGGCATCTAAGGGTAACTAAGGTTAACTAAGCCAATTATGCCAGGTTCCCCAATATCAGCAACCAGAGAGTTGCGCTTTAGATGGTATTTGCAAGTA
>Ga0302245_1000472_pt1 | contig 33504 bp, 32 predicted proteins | sample AAG_UR_Thr_MG_FD_193512 | JGI IMG/M metagenome (GOLD analysis project Ga0302245, IMG submission 193512) | Enriched activated sludge microbial communities from anaerobic digester in WTTP, New Holstein, Wisconsin, United States - AAG_UR_Thr | ecosystem: Engineered > Bioreactor > Anaerobic >... | reverse complement strand
ACGATCCCAGGTGCCTCAACCTTTACAGGCAGGCTGGAAAATTCGGGTTTCCCGTCCTCTTTCATCTGTATGACAAGCTTGGAGGAAGCTACGGGCTTGCCGACGACAGGGGTTTGCCGAGGCTTGAAAGGGCGCTCAAAGAATGTCCTGACACCATTTTCATAGGGCATGCCATGGCTTTCTGGTCGGAGATAAGCAGCGACGTCACCGAATCAAACCGGGCCGGGTATCCTTCGGGCCCCGTGAAGGCGCCTGGAAGACTCCAGGTTCTATTGAAGAAATACCCCAACCTCTACGGGGACCTTTCCGCCGGCAGCGGATTTAACGCTCTCAACAGAGACAGGGAATACGGCTACAGGTTTCTCGGGGAGTTCCAGGACAAGCTGATGTTCGGAACAGATATTGACGCCGACAAGGAGGAAGTCCCGCATGTCAACTATTTCCGGGAGATTCGGGATGGCGGGAAGATCTCTGAGACAGCCTACGATAAGATTACCGAAAAAAATGCCATAAGGGTATTGAAGCTGAAGGGATGAAGCTCTTCTTCCCTTATACCTTTACAGAATAAAATGGAGAAGAACGAAAAATTCGAGGTCGTATACATGTTCTTTGATCCAATGGACGGTCATATGGAGGCCGATTACCTGGGAGAGATGGACGCAGAGCAGGTACTGTCATCATATCCTGAAATATCTGAGAGTCAGATTGAGTCCGTAAAAAGAAACGGAGAAGCTACCATAACGCTCAATGTTGCTTCCGGGGATATGGTAAAGCTGTCTTACACCGGAAAAGATTGGTAATAGTTACTGCTTTTCTCAAATTACCTCCTCTGCCAGGGGAGAGTTTTGTGTGTATTTTCGTGTTGGGCGCAGGAGGGAATATAGACTGAAGGGAGGCCATTATGGCGGAAAAAAGTATTGATAAAGCGTGGTGCTGGGCGCTCAGCCCGGATTACACAGAAAAAGTAAGCCGCAAGTTTACAGCTTCCCGGGAATTATTTTGTTCCGCTTCTGAACTGGCAGATTTCTTCCATGTCCGCAACATTGTTTTCTTTCACCCGGGACATCATGAACCACAACTCTTGCAGGGGTTGTCTCGGTTCAACAAGGTAATTTGCAACATCGGTGATCCTTTATTTCTGAAAGATGCGGAGCAACAGGACACAAAGGCCGCTTCTTTCAGCAGACTATCGGTGTCCCTGCCCAATGTTGCGGGAGGCATTGTTGACGATTTCAGCACGGCCGTTAAGGAAGGGCGGATGACTGCGAAGGCCATGAAGAAAACCTATGAAGCGCTTAAATCTGCCAACGTATTTTTGAGGCTTTTGGCGGTTGTTTACACCATGCATCTTGACCTGGATTTCTCACCGTATCTTCCCTATATGGATATTATTAACCTCTGGGTCTGGAAATCAGCGGATCTTATGAAACTGGACGAATACATGCAGACAGCCGAACGTCTTTTTCCCGGTAAAAAGATCCATCTGGGGCTTTATCTCCACAATTATGGTGAAGCCGGCTACAGGGTTCCGGCGCCTCTTCCTCTGCCGCTCCTTCAATTCCAGCTAAAGCGCGCTCAGGAGTATGTCCTGACCGGCCGGATAGAAGGGTTCCACCTGCTGGGTTCCTACATGAAACAAGAATTGAGCTTAGATGAAGCCCGGTGGGTAGCCGAAAATATCTGAATTCCATGACATCCCGTATAATGAAAGCGCATAAAAAAGTGTGATAGAATTTCATTGATTGCTGGTCAACTCAGACATATTGATGATGACGCATCAGGGAACTTCCGTTGACAGGAGAAAAAGGAGGTGGTTTAATACAACTGTCGGCAAAAAAATTATCTATTCAAAATACCAAGAAGACAGGTGGAGCATTCATATGGCTGATTTGCTCATTCCCTGAACTTAATAGGATAATGCATCTGAATTATTCTCACAGAGCAATCTTTACTCAAAACTCAACAGAGTAAAATTTATTACTAAAGATTCAAGATTATTCTCAGATCACCGGAGGTAACGATTAAGAAAAAAGAGTTGTTCAGATGGCTTATGTGGGGTGCCGGATTTGGATTTCTTTACGGCGTTATGGTTCTAATTTCGGCATTAATGTTCGTTTCAGGGTGGAACCTTTTCGGTGAAAAAACGCCCCCGCCTTCACAGATAATAGTTATCATTTCACGGATAGGACGCATATTGCTCGCATTACTTATATATCCGCTCCAACTATTCCAACTATTGGAAAAAGTGCTTCCGGGAATTAACAGTCCTGGAGTAGCTTATGTCTACGCTTTTATCTGCGGATTCATTATCGGAACCGGCATCTTTTTCATTAAGAATAAAATCTCACGTAAACCTCTTTCGCCAAAAGCAGAAAAACGATTCACTACAAAGAAAAAAATAATAACGGCTGTCACTATAATTGCAATTTCCATGTTTATGGGGACAACTATCAAGGTGTTCTTCATAGTGCAAGAATGCGAAAACAGGATGACTTGTATAGGGAACTTAAAAGTCATGGGAATGGCGTTACGTATGTTTGCTCAGGATAATCGGGAGAGATTCCCTGATGGCCTGTCAGAACTCTATCCCCGATATGCTGGTTCTCTGAAAACCTTTATCTGTCCCAGCCACCGGCCCGGGGTAACCGAAACCGATATAGAGCAAAACTTCGAGGTCTGTTATCAATATGTTGCCGGTCTTACTACGGAACATGATGCAAACTGTTTAGTTGTCATTGAAAAAAAAGAAAATCATCTGACAAAACCTTTCTTCCTTAACTGTACAAAACCTGTAAGAGGCGTGGTGTTTGTTTCGAGCTGTTACCGTTTCTTGTACGAAGAGGAATGGCGGGAAGCCTACCGCAAACATCAAAAACTTATAAAAAACCTCTCTTTTTCGGAAGAGCGAAAATGTCTCGAAAAGTAAAAACTACTGTTGATTTATAACTCAACAATTTTTGTCGGAACTTACTCTCAAAAACTGGGTTATTTATAATTAGAGTATAATGTAAAAAAGGGGTAAGGTCCATAGTTCACAGGGTCAAGAACAAGTTTCCTGACAGGAAAATCTCAAGCAGGATATATTGCTGGCTCAAACTCTTACAGCAGATATAGCGCTTCTCTTGGAGGTATGGAGAAATTCGGATGAAAATAATGGTTTTCAACGGTAGTCCAAGGGGAAAGCAGAGTAATACTCACAGGATAGTCGTCCCCTTGTTGGAAGGCGCTGCGCAGGCAGGAGCACAAACGGAGGAAATTTTTCTTACGGAGTGCGATATACAAAATTGCCGGGGTTGTTTTCTCTGCTGGACTGAAACTCCGGGAGTATGTATAATTAAAGACGATATGCCCCGTTTGTTGGACGCTTTTCTTGACTCCGATTATGTCGGAATGGCAACGCCCGTATATGGGATGTTTATGACCTCCATCCTGAAGAAATTCTGCGAAAGGCTGCTTCCTTTGAATACACCTCATTTTCATAGGGACAAAGACGGGCGGTTTTATCATAAGGGCAGGATAAAAAGTTTCCCCCGGCAGTTTATGATTGCAAATGCGGGATTTCCGGGCAAGCACAACTTTGACCTGTTTAAGGCCTATATGGCTGTTCAGAATCCGGTACTGGAAGTCTATCGCAATTGTGGCGGAATCCTTGAAAATAGTTATGAAGACGCAATAAACAGAAGGGTGACAGAATTCTACAATGCCCTGCGGGAAGCAGGAAAGGAAATGGTTATCAATGGCCGTGTTTCAGAGATGGTTATAAAAAAGATTCATTCCGAACTCATAAGCGATAAAGAATACATGACATACGCCAATCAATGCTGGGACAGGGAAATTAAGGAAGGCAGTTAAACAAGTCAATCTTGTATTTCTAACTTATTCTTCTTTTTCCCGAGTTTTTCAATGCCCTTTTTATCTTGTCATCTGTGAATATAATTTTTCAATTTCATTTTACAGGCATGTATCATTTTTCAGAAATCAGGCAATTTATTCAGGATTCCATATCCCGCAGGCATACCCCTATTGCCAATGGATATTTTGTTTGTTGCCAACAAATAATCCAGTATTACGCAATTTCGTGTTGACGTGAAGCATGCGTTCGCTTCATAGTTATGGAGGGGATTGATTTGAAATCAGTGCAGGAGTATCTGGGACATAAAGATTTCAGGATGACATTAAGATACGCGCATCTCTCTCCTGAACACAAGAAGGGCAGTGGACATTCCTGATAAAAGTGGTATAATGTTAGGGATGGATTCTCAAATCGGGAAAAAGGTACCCATGATAAAAAAAGTAGTAACATTAGAGAATCCGGACAGCAAGAAAAATGACGTAAGTTTTTGATAGTCAATTACGGAGGGGTAGCATAGCTGGCCTAATGCGGCGGATTGCTAATCCCTAAAGAACGTATTCTAACCGAAGTCTCTTCCTGCTCCAAAATCCTTGTCTGACAAGCATCTCCAGATTTTCAATGCTGAAATAATCTGTTTCAGAAAACCTCAAATTTCACACATTTACGTCGCACATACGGCACACTTTATTCCCAAAAATAATTTCAAAAAGCATTGAATAATATAGGCTTTTTCCATCCGTCGATATGAGGAATCAGTAACATATTCTATAAGTGTGACAGAATTACCAGATTTACCTTTCCTTTGATGGTTTACCGGAAAAAAGTTAGAAAGGCAATCTATGGCTAGACCCGATTGATCGGAATAGCACCCTCTCACAGACAGTCGCCACGACTGGAATAACCGTTTTCGGAAACAAGATGCTCCTTCAATAAGACAATTTACGACAGAATGCAACGTTACGACCGTACAACTTGCTGCTCCTGCAGGGTACGGAATATATTAACACAAAGACTCTTCGGCAAGAAGTATCTTTTCATCCTCTTTAACTTTTCGTTGTGCCCTGTCAGATCTAATCATTTTCCCATTGGATAATCTCGTTTTTCATATTATTAGAAAGAAACATCTGATTTATCAAATTTGCTATAGCCAAATCAATGGCCTGCTCAATTCCTTTTAACTGTTCATCTCCTAATAGGTTGTTTCCTGAAGCATACCATTTAATTCCCTTTCCCTCAGTTTTAACAGTTCCAACCCAGATAATACTATTTTTTTTATCTCTGATTGTTCCTTTTATAGAAAGGTGCCCTTCAGAATAAACACTAGCTCTAGTAACTTGCTTCTTAACACTCATACCTGCGTCTAATAATTCTACATATAAAATAGCATCCAACTGTGCATCCGGAGGAAATGAATTTTCATCCAGAAATTGTAGTCCATCGAAATGATATGACAAGGCTTTTATCAATTTTACTGTAAATGCATCTCCCACAAAAAATCTGAAATATACAACCCCGTGCTTTATTTCTATAATAAGATCTCGCATTCTCTCATCTACGCAAACACCAAGATTAACATTGTGTTGTTTCATAAGTCCCATTTTTTTCAAACAATCTAGGCTTAGACTGCTGCTTAAAGTAATCTCGGCTTTCCTCCAATGTTCAGCAACATCTTTCGCTTCTGCTCCTTTCAGATTTCTTGATAGAAGAATTATTACAATTATAAAAAATGGATAAAAATGTAAAATTTTCATTATATATGACTCCTTTGGGGTAAACTCTCTTCTCTTCTGAAAAAAAGTAGTAATTATGCAGGGGTGGTGCTAAAAAAATGATACACTATCAACTGCCGATTAGCGGTGTATTTCAACTACCTGTTGACAGGCATATATTTTTAACTGACATCCTCCATTTGACTTTCAAAAAGCAATGTTTTTGCTCTGAAATCTGACTTAATGTTTACATTTTAATCCAGTGTATCTTACGTGTCAAATAAAAGTCCGCCAAACGTCCCTGATTTTTCCTCGTCCACAGTCAAACCCTTTGCTTTCCATCTCTTGCAGCCGTTTTTTAAAATATCGCTTCCCTTATGGCCGGTGTATATTATTGGAAATAATCCATCTGCTTTGGAATTCAGTGTATTAATAAAGGCCTTTCTCCTTTTTCTCCCGCTAATGAATCTTTTAGGCCCCTGCCGCACTTCCTCTTTTTTTAATAGTTCACTGCCAGCGTTTCATGCTTTTCTTGAAATTAAGCACCTGTTGTTCTTCTTGCTCGTCTGGTTCCAGTGATTCCGCAGACGATACCGGTTCACCCGTGGCAGGTTGGTGCTTCTTATATTTCAGCTCTAATTCCAAAACTTTGAGACCTGCGTTGATAAGAAACTTTTGCTTCTCAAGAGAATCAGAGGTCTGCAGGGAATTAACAAGTCCAGCTGATGCTTTTTCGAATCCTCTCTTGATATTAAGCAATGCTCCCATCATAATAGTGTTCTGCAATCTCTGAAGGGTTGCGTGAAATTCTGGTATCTTCAGCCACCTGTAGAAAGTGCTCCTATGAATATCGGCGAAATAGCAGGCCTCTGACAAAGAACTGGAAGCTAAGAAGCAGGACAGAAACTTTACTTGTTTTATTGGAAGTGTCTCGTCCAGTTTTATAATGTCTTTATTTCCTGGTAACGTAGTTATATTTTCTTTCTCCATCATTGCCTCCCTTTTCGCTTTTTTCTTAGCTCCTGTTGACCTCTTAATTATAATAATAGCACATTTTTTAGACACTCGACCGTTTCGTCGAAATCCTTAATGGTTTTAAGAAAACCCTTGCAGAGAGAGCGATCACAGTGAGGCAAAGAATCGCTTTTAAGGCGTCGAAATATTCATGACTTATAAATTCGCTTACCGTTTTCCATTCGAAATAAGCCTTATTCCAGGGCATTTACAGCATCGTGGAAGATAGTGGGGAGAGACAATCCTTTTTTAAGTTTGCCTTTTCTATGGTATGCTAGTAAAATACAGAATTACGGCATTTTTAAATAATTAAATTATCGGAGTGAAAATGGATATTTTAAACAAATCCCTGCAGGAATTATCATTTTCAGATATTGAAGCATTTCTCAAACAGGGTTATCCAGAAGGTACGCAGATAGAATATAAACGTGAGATTCCGCAAAAAAGTTTATCGAAATCTATTGCGGCTTTTGCAAACACACGAGGCGGAATAATACTTATAGGGGTGGAAGAGGATAGAGACACAGGGGTGCCAATCAAATGGGAAGGAATTCCCAATGAGGATAGAATACGCGAGAGAATCAGCCAATTCATCGCTAACGTTGAACCTTTACCAGCATACGACATACGTATTATCGAGGTAACGGGAGAAAGAGTTGTTGTTTTGGTACGTATACTGGAGGGAGATAGAACTCCTTATTATGTACAGAACGATGCCAACCTATGGGTGCGAACGGAAAATATTCGCATCCCTGTGGATAACGCTTCTCCCGATGCCGCCGAACTCCTTTTTTTACGAAAGGAAAAAGCTGAAAAGGCCAGGCAGAACAATATCATTAGAGCTAATGTTGTGTATAAATATGCTTTGGAACGTGCGGAGAATGAACGGAAACGACAAGTTGAAGAAAAGAAAAAGAAGGAAGAAAATCAATTAACCATTTACGATAAGAAATTAGGTACAGACTGCTCATTGTGCAAAATTAGGCTTCAACCATTCTTTCCACAGAAAGCACTGGTTTCATTATCCAAGATGGAAGAAATACTACGGAAAGTCTCTGAAAAAAACCACTCCCAACATGAATTCTCATATTCTGATAAGGAAAGAATTCCTGAAGGTATGTTATCTTTCAGTTGGTCTTCTGATGGAAGCATAAGAAGTTGGCAATTCTATGCGAATGGATTGGTTTTCAACGTGCAGGATATTCGATATGTGAAAGATGGAATTGTAACAATTCATATAGGTGGGATAGGAATGCATTTTTATCATACTCTTAAGATTACCAGTGAATTTTACAGCCTTGCAGGTTACCAAGGGGGTGTTGTCGGAGAAATCGAAATTGAAGATGTTCAGAGCGCAGTAGTCCGTCCCATAGGTACACGTGGATGGGAATATCATGGTGATCTTAAAGCAGGTTTACTTCCAAAATATCGCTGGAATCTGGAAATCCTGGATACTGATTTGCTTTCCGACGAAAAAAGATTTAAAGATTATTTTATAGAGAAGATGAAAGAAATTTACTGGTGGTTTGGTTATGAACCGGCTAAAGATGAGTTTTATCAGGCTTTTCTTAAAGAAAATGAATTGTCTATAAGTCAGTAACTTTTTACATAAAAGAAATAAAAAGGAGTGGAGAAAAATTTCAATGTTTGAACAGACATTCAAAAATATAGATGATGTATTGCGAAGGGATGCCGGATGTAGCAGCGAGCTGGACTATGTGGAACAGACCTCATGGATTCTCTTTCTTAAATACCTCGACGACCTGGAAGAGGACAAACACAAGGCCGCTGCACTGACTGGAAAACCATACAAGAATATACTGAGTCCGGAGTATATGTGGGAGAGCTGGGCCGCGCCGCAAGACAAGGACGGAAAGATAGACCAACATAAAGTACTCGTCGGGGACGACCTTAAAGACTTCGTTGACCTGAAGCTGTTCCCTTATCTGAAGAAGTTTAACACATCAGGAGGGCCCGCAGACACCATAGAATACAAGATAGGCGAGATATTCAGCGAGCTTAAAAACAAGATACAGAGCGGACGCAACCTGCGTGAAGTGATAGACCTTGTTGATAAACTACGTTTCCGTTCCTCTACCGAGAAACACGAGATGTCCCACCTATACGAGTCCAAAATCAAGAACATGGGCAACGCTGGCAGGAACGGAGGAGAATATTACACACCGCGCCCGCTTATTAAGGCGATAGTAAAGGTTGTTGCTCCTGAAATCGGCAATACTGTTTATGACGGGGCGCTGGGCTCAGCAGGGTTTTTGTGCGAGGCGTTTGAGTACATGAAGACAAGCAGGAAACTGGGGACGAAAGATATAGAGACCCTTCAGAAAAATACGTTTTACGGGAAAGAAAAAAAATCCCTTGCATATATCATCGGCACCATGAACATGATTCTCCATGGGATAGAAGCGCCCAACATCGTTCACACAAACACTCTGGCAGAAAATGTTACTGACATTCAGGACAAAGACCGCTACGACACAGTCCTTGCTAATCCTCCCTTTGGTGGCCAGGAGCGGGCAGAGGTAAAACAGAACTTCCCCATAAAAACAAGCGAGACGGCGTTTCTGTTTCTCCAGCACTTCATAAAGATACTACGGGCAAGAGGTAGAGGTGGCATTGTAATAAAAAATACCTTTCTTTCCAATACGGACAATGCTTCTGTCAGTTTACGCAGGATGCTGCTGGAAAGCTGCGACCTGCATACCGTACTTGACCTGCCCAGTGGAGTGTTTACGGGAGCGGGAGTAAAAACAGTCGTGCTCTTTTTTGAAAAGGGTAAGCCGACAAAGAAGGTATGGTTCTACCAGCTGAACCCTGGAAGAAACCTGGGCAAAACCAACCCGCTCAATGAAGATGACCTGGCGGAGTTCGTGAAGCTCCAGAAGACAAAGGTGGACTCAGAAAACTCCTGGACAGTTGATATATCCGGCATAGACAAGACCACTTTCGATTTATCCGTAAAGAACCCTAACAGGAAAGATGAGACTGTTCTGCGTAAACCGGAAGAAATCCTTGCGTCAATGAAGGAGACAGACAGAGAGACAGCGAAAATACTGGAAAAAATCAAAGGGTTGATATGAAGAAAGGCTGGGAGATAAAGAAGCTGGGGGAAGTGTGTGAAGTAATTAACGGTGGAACCCCAAAGACGGGAATTCAGCATTACTGGAATGGCGAATTTCTTTGGATTACCCCTGCTGAAATGGGCGGGAGAAAGAATCCTTTCATTGACTCTACTTTGCGGAAGCTTTCAGAAGCTGGATTAAAAAATAGTTCAGCCAAATTATTACCTCCTTTTTCAATAATACTTTCGACTCGTGCTCCCATAGGGCACATAGTAATTAACCTGAAGCCTATGGCTACAAACCAAGGATGTAGAGGCTTAATTCCGAGTTCAAAACTTCAATTTAAATATCTATATTACTTCCTATATGGCAATGTTTCTTTACTGAACTCTTTAGGTACTGGAACAACCTTCAAGGAGCTCTCATCATTAAAATTAAAGGAAATTTCTATCCCACTCCCTCCTCTCACAGAGCAGAAGCGGATAGTCAAAATCCTCGATGAAGCCTTTGAAGCCCTGAACCGCGCAAAGGAGAATACAGAGAAGAACCTTCAAAACTCCCGCGAGCTTTTTGAGTCCTACCTGAACAACATATTCGCAAACCCCGGGCCTGACTGGGAAGAAAAGAAGCTGGGGGAGGTGTGTAATTTCCATAGAGGACTTACATATTCTAAAAAAGACGAGGTTGATTACTCCTCCAATATCGTTTTGAGGGCAAATAACATTGACTTGACCACAAGCTCATTGACTTTTACAGAATTAAAATATATTGACCAGCGTATAGATATTCCATCCTGCAAAAAAGTAAAAAAAGGGTCTTTGCTTATTTGTACAGCGAGTGGAAGCAAGAGCCATCTCGGAAAAGTTGCGCTTATAAATGCCGATTATCAGTACGCATTTGGTGGTTTCATGGGGCAACTGACGCCGCAGAAATCTATCGATTCGAAATATTTCTTCTATGTATTGACCTCATCAGAATATAAGGAGTTCATTACAAGATTATCTGACGGTGTAAATATAAATAATCTTCGGTTCGATGCATTATCAGAATTTCCAATCCCTCTCCCTCCTCTCCCGGAACAAAAGAGCATCGTCGCTAAACTAGATTCTCTCTCAGAGGAAACCAAGAAGCTGGAAGCGGCGTACAGGCAGAAGCTATCGGAGATAGAGGAACTGAAAAATTCCATATTGCACAAGGCTTTTACGGAGAACTCACAGGAGCGGCGATATGAAAATGGATATGGAATCAACAGTAGCAAATGATTCCTCTGAAAATGGTAGAATCAAAATTTATAAGTTTAGACCATTGGGGAATGAAATTGATTATTACCGTTTAAAAGAAATATTGACAACTGGCAAATTTTGGTGCTCAAAGTTTTCAGAACTCAACGACCCCATGGAAGGCACGTTTACATCCGACGATGCATCAATTATAGATACAATATTTAGCAAGAAAAATAATTATAGGATTTGCTCCTTCTCCGGCGAAAAGGCATTATTGGTCCCTTCGATGTGGGGATACTATGCCAATGGTTTTAAAGGAGTAGCTATTGAAATTGAAATCTTTCCCACTGAAGTAAAGCAGATAACTTATGGAAAGAATATTTTGCACCCAAAAGGTAAGGATTATATTACGGTTGAAAAGATACTTACGAAAAAACTCTCATCATGGAAACATGAATGTGAATATCGTTTTCTTGAAAAAACGAATGCCTCAGAGAATAAAATAGGGAAAATTGCAGCAATTTATTTTGGCAATCCATACGGAAATGCCAGAAATAGAAACTATATTGCGAATAGCAGTGCTTCTATAAAAAGCTACAATAGATTTAAAGAAAAGATTTTCGAGACTATAAGGACTCTGAATGATTTGAAAGCATATTCAGTCAAAATAAAGGATAGTATGGTAATACCCAAACTCATTCAAAAAACACTATGAACGAATCGGAAACAAGGGCGGAATATATAGACCCGAAACTTAAAGTCAGCGGGTGGGGCGTTGTGGAAGATACCAGGATTCTCCGTGAATACCAGGTTACAGATGGGAGGATACAGATTTCCGGAGGCCGCGCCAGCCCATTGGTTGCCGATTACGTGCTTGTGTATAAGAACCGCAAGCTTGCCGTTATAGAAGCCAAGAGCGACGAGCGCGATGTCGGAGAAGGCGTCGCCCAGGCGAAGAACTACGCAGGTATGATGCAGGTGGATACAACCTTCTCGAGCAACGGCAAAAAGATTTACCGGATATGCATGAAAACCGGGCATGAAGGTATTGTTGATAGTTTCCCCACTCCCGAAGAACTCTGGAATAATGCCTCCTTTACAAAAAATTCATGGCTCGATAAATTTAACGAGATACCCTTTGAGGAAGTAGGTGGGACAAGAAGGATGCGATATTATCAGGAGGTTGCTGTCAACAACGCCATGTCTGCCATCGCTGATAACAAAAACCGCGTGCTGCTAACCCTTGCAACAGGCACGGGCAAGACTTTTATCGCCTTCCAGATAGCGTGGAAGCTCTATTACTCAAGGTGGAACCTGAAAAAAGACGGCAGTCGCAGGCCGCGCATTCTCTTTCTTGCAGACAGGAACATCCTTGCAGACCAGGCTTTCAACGAGTTCTCCCCTTTTCCCGAAGACGCCCTTGTCCGCATCAAGCCTGGTTCAATCCGCAAAAAAGGAAGTGTTCCCACCAACGGCAATATATTCTTCACCATCTTCCAGACATTTATGACAGGCAAAGATAAAGAAGGTAAGTCCGCTCCATACTTCGGGGAATATCCTGCAGACTTCTTTGACTGCATCATCATAGACGAGTGCCACCGCGGGGGAGCCAACGACGAGAGCAACTGGCGGGCAATCATGGAATACTTTTCGCCCGCGTTTCAACTGGGACTGACGGCTACTCCTAAGCGTAAAGACAATGTAGATACATACAGGTATTTCGGAGAGCCGGTATACGTCTATTCCCTTAAGGATGGAATAAACGACGGATTTCTCACACCTTTCAGATTGAGGCGCATACAGACGAGCATTGACGAGTACGTCTATTCCCCCGATGATTATGTGGTAGAGGGAGAGATAGAAGAAGGCAAGGTTTATACTGAGCCTGATTTCAACAGAATCATAGAGATAAAAGAGCGAGAAAAGGAACGGGTGAAGATATTCCTTAATGAAATCAATCAGAGTGAAAAAACAATAGTTTTCTGCGCTATCCAGGACCATGCCATGGCTGTCAGGGACTTAATAAACCAGATGAAGAAAAATCCCGATCCTCTTTATTGCGTGCGGGTTACTGCAAACGACGGATTGCTCGGAGAACAGTATTTACGGGAGTTCCAGGACAACGAAAAAACAATCCCCACTGTACTTACCACATCTCAGAAACTATCTACGGGCGTGAATGCCCGCAATATCCGCAACATAGTACTTATGCGACCCATTAACTCAATGATAGAGTTTAAGCAGATAGTGGGCCGTGGCACCCGCTTATACGAAGGGAAAGAATACTTCACCATATATGATTTTGTCGGAGCGCACCACCACTTTTCTGATAAAGAATGGGATGGTGACCCTGATATAGAGATATGTGAGCAATGCGGTCAGGTGCCTTGTGTATGCGATAAACCTGATCAAACCTGCCCTTTGTGCGGCAAGAGGCCTTGTATATGTGAAAAACCCGTATGCCCAAAATGTGGGAAAAGGCCCTGTGTGTGCACAATAATAGTAGATCCACCTCCCCCGACGAAGGAGAAAATAAAAGTAAAACTCGGGGATGGGAAAGAAAGGGAAATCCAGCATATGATTTCCACTTATTTCTATGGTCCTGACGGGAAGCCTGTTTCAGTGCAGGAGTTTTTAAATATTTTTTACGGCGACATACCGGAATTCTTCAAAAGCGAAGAAGAACTTAGGAGAATTTGGTCCGAGCCTGGCACACGCAAAGCTTTTCTCCAGAAACTTGAAGGCGCAGGATATGGGAAAGGAGAACTTGCCGAATTGCAGAAACTGGTAGATGCAGAGAAAAGTGATCTGTTTGACGTGCTGGAATACATAGCGTACAAAATAGAGCCCATATCAAGGGAAATGCGTGTAGCCAGGGCGCAGATAAAGATTTTCAGGGGGTTGGATAACAGGCAGAAGGAGTTTCTGGAATTTGTCCTTTCAAAATATATAGAGACTGGTGTTTACGAACTTGATCAGGAAAAACTGCCCGCTCTTCTTACTCTGAAATACCAGGCCTTGCAGGATGCCGAAGAGATACTGGGCGGAGTGGATGTCATCAGAGATAACTTCGTCGGTTTTCAGAAACACCTATATGAGACTCCAGTATAGAGGATAAGATAGAATAAAAGGTACGGCAGAACGTTTCCGTTTTGAAGGAGGTTTTTATGAAAGATACAAAAACATTTAATCCATTCCGTCCTAATTCACCGGTGCCCCCAGGTATGTTTACTGGCAGAATTCATGAATTAGACCGTATTGACGATTCATATTTGAAACTGGGGCAAGGGAACCCATCTCATCTTATGATTGTTGGAGAACGAGGTATAGGGAAAAGCTCGCTACTATTATTTTGCGATATGCTTGCAAAAGGTGATGTAGTATGGCAAGCAGATATTAAATATCAATATTTGCCTATACATTTTTCTATTGAAAAAGATTTAACAAAACTTGATATTATAAGAAAACTTAAAGGGGGGTTGGAAAGACATTTACGCAAGGAAGAGAAAATATTTGAACTGTTTCAGAAATCATGTGAATTTCTACAAAAATTTGAAGTGGGCAATTTCAAAATGCATGCTGATAATCTGGTGGATTATTCTATAATTGACAAATTTGTTTATTCTTTTGCGGATGCGTGCGAATCCCTTCGTAATAATGTTTTTAATAGGTCTGGGGTAGTAAAAAAAAGATATGGCATCGTAATCCTAATAGACGAAGTTGATAATTCTTCTGTAGATTTAGGTCTGGGAGCATTTATAAAAAACTTTACTGAGGGGCTTCAAATACAGGGATGCAATAATGTTATGTTTATAATTTCTGGTTTACCAAACATACGTGACATATTACGTGAATCTCATGAGTCTTCTCTGCGTCTATTTGAAGAACTTGAACTCCTGCCGATAGAAAACAAAGATACTGAAGAGCTTTATCAACGTGGAATTAAAACTGTCAATTCGAAATCAGGGAAATTTTATAGGTATGCTCCAGATGCTCTGTCACGAATGATAGGAGCTTCTGAGGGGTATCCACATTTTATACAGCAGATTGGGGCAAGTACATTTGATATTAATGAAAATGAGGTAATCAATTTGGATACAGTAAATCGAGCAATCTTTGACACTCACGGTGCTATTGACCTAATTGGCGACCGTTATTACAGAACATTATACTATGATTCAATTAAAGAAGATGCTTATAGAGAAATATTGAAGATTATGGCAGAAAACCTATCAAAAGTTACGACACGCAAACAATTGCTTGAAAAATTTAAAGGGAGCAAGAACACTCTTGATAATGGTCTTAGTGCATTAAGAAATCGAGGTATAATCCTTCCTGTAATAGGAAAAAGGGGTGAGTACAGGTTGCAATGGGTAGGATTCGGTCTTTGGATAAAATTCTTCACGCATTGCAGGAATCAATAAAATAGTTAATATTTCGTTGGAAATTATCCCATGTTTTAGATTTTGTTTTTCGAAAATTTCATTGAAATTATAAAGCTTGTTACCATACTTATCAGTACAGTCTTCGCCCGCTGAGATAACCTTTTGTATTGCCGCTTTCCATAGCAGTAAGCACAGAAATCCTCGCAATTCAAAAACTTGAAGTTATAATTGTTATCCCATTTTTTATTTCTGCATACTTATTCCAAGACAAACAAGAAATCGTGGAAGAGAGATGCCTTGAGCATAAATAACCTCTGTAAAACATTCAAAGGGAAATATCTCTGCGATATTAACAACATTCATATCGAATATTATAAGAAAAATCGATTGGCTGATGGTGTTACACACGCTACTATAAATAGAGAACTTGCCTGCTTAAGGAGCATATTCAATAAGGCGATAGAGTGGAAGGTATTAACGCAAAATCCACCGAAAATACTCTTGTATAAAGAAAATAATCAGCGAGTTAGGTATTTGACTGAAGAAGAAGCCACGTTGCTTATAAATCTTGCTCCGGAACCTTTAAAATCAATAATTGTTGTTGCCCTTAATACAGGTATGCGGAGAGGAGAAATACTGAATTTAAAGTGGGAAGATATCGATATCAGGGAGAAGGTTCTCACTTTACAGGAAACCAAAGGGGGTGGCAAGAGACATATCCCGGCTAATAATACTGTGAGAGAAATATTTTCAAGAATAAAGAGTGGTGCTTCTCATGAACATGTCTTTACAAATAGACAGGGAGGCGCATTAACTTATGACTACATAGCGCACCACTTCACTAAAATCGGAAAGAGGGCTGGTATAGAGAACTTCCGGTTCCGTGATTTAAGGCATATGTTCGCTTCATGGTTATGGAGGGGATTGATTTGAAATCGGTGCAGGAGTTGCTTGGACATAAAGATTTCAGAATGACATTAAGATACGCGCATCTCTCTCCTGAACATAAGAGAGCAGTAGACATTCCTGATAAAAGTGGTATAATGTTAGGGATGGATTCTCAAAATCAGAAAAAAGATGCTCATGATTCAACAAGTAGTAACATTTTAGTAACATTAGAGAATCCGGACAGCAAGAAAAATGATGTAAGTCCTTGATAGTCAAGCATGGAGGGGTAGCATAGCTGGCCTAATGCGGCGGATTGCTAATCCGTTGTACGGTCAAAAGGCCGTACCGTGGGTTCGAATCCCACCCCCTCCGCCAAGTTGGTATGTTCCGGGAAATCAGGGCAGGTTGAGGAATGACTGGTTACGGGGCAGCCTCATGAGGAAATTCTCTGTATAGTCTATAGAAGCCCTGACTTTTTCCATCCTGCACCCGAGAAGGTGTCCTCCCGCTTTCCTGTCATCCGTTATGAAGTGGAAGTGGTAGCCGGAAATGTTTGTCTGTCCGATATACTCCGGGCACCTGAAACCTGCAATTGTACCCCTGACATTCTCGAATTCGAATACTGACTGTTTTGCCGTTACATCGTCCAGCCGGGGGTAGGGCGGTTTCTGTTTTTCGACGCTTCTTGTCTTTATGTAGGTAAATGTTCCTTCGATTTTTATGGCGTAGAATATGTTTTTGGATGGCAGGAGGGCGTCGAGCTGCTGCCCGAGTTCCTTTAAGCTATCTGTCTTTTCGATGACCGCTTCCTTGTCCTGGCTGAAAAAGGTTACCATGGCAAAGGGTGAGAGGGCGGATCCAGGAACGGGGACGGCCTTGCCGTTAAAGCCTACCTTGTAAAATCTTCCGTTGACGGCTATTACTTCCCCGTCGAGCCCGAGGAGGGTGCCCATACCGAAGTCCCCGTGTCTCCTGAGCTCGTTGAAGGTTATCTCTCCCTCATAGATTCCTTCCGAGAGGGCCTTGAAGGTGGATACCTGGAAGAGGGTATCCCGGTTGCCGGCCGGAAGGCTTAAAGCGATGGAAAAAATTGTCAGCATGAGAAAGAAAGCATTCTTCATCATACGCATTGGTTTTCTCCTCTGGGCCTTTGCCCCGTTTTCATGTCGAATTTGTATATCTATTATACAATCTGATAATTAGTCCCGCAAAAAGGGTATAACATAAAATCGGGAGGAAACAAATGGAAAAAATATATGATGATATAACGGGAACAGTGGGAAATACCCCCCTGGTGAGGCTTGGCAGGATATCGGGGGGCGTTGATGCGGAGATAGTAGGCAAGATAGAGTCTTTCAATCCCCTCGGGAGCGTGAAGGAAAGGATAGGACTTTCCATGGTGGAGGATGCGGAGAGGAAAGGAAGGCTGAAAAAGGGAGGCGTCATAATAGAGCCTACCAGCGGCAATACCGGCATAGGCCTGGCCCTGGTGGCGGCAGTGAAGAATTACAGGCTGATCATTACCATGCCTGAGACGATGTCCGTCGAGAGAAGGAAGCTGATCTCCTTTCTGGGGGCCGAGATAGTTCTGACAGAGGGTTCCAGGGGGATGAGAGGAGCCATAGAGAAAGCAGGGGAGATTGCCGCCCGGACTCCCGGAAGCGTTGTCTTGCAGCAGTTTGACAACCCGGCCAATCCGGAAGCCCACAGGAGGACGACCGCCGAAGAGATCTGGAGGGATACCGGGGGAAGGGTTGATGTGCTTGTTGCCGGGGTCGGGACGGGGGGTACGATAACCGGTGTATCGGAAGTCATAAAGAAGAGGAAGCCGTCATTCAGGGCAATAGCGGTGGAACCTGAAAAGTCGCCTGTCCTTTCCGGAGGGGAGCCCGGGCCCCACAGGATCCAGGGGATAGGAGCCGGTTTTGTGCCCGGGGTTCTTAACAGGAGCGTTATAGACGAGGTTATCCGTGTCAGAGAGGAGGATGCCTGCAATACCAGCCGCCTTCTTGCCAGGAAGGAGGGAATACTTGCGGGTATTTCGAGCGGTGCGGCCGTCTGGGCGGCCATTGAAGCCGGCAAGAGGAAGGAAAACAGGGGCAAGATGATTGTCGCCATCCTTCCGGACACAGGGGAAAGGTACCTTTCAACGTGGCTTTTTGAAGAGTAAAGAGCCATAAAACAAAGGGGGCAACATGCTCACATGGGTAATGATATTGCTCTTGACAGGAATCCTGCTTCTCTTCGCGCCCGGTTTTGTGGCCAGGAATAACCTGGTGGGTTGCATGGGTATGGTTGTTACTCTCATCGCTGCCGGGATTGGAATAAGGATGTCCGGGTTGAAAAGGGGCGGACAAAGGGAAGAACTTGAGAAAAAGGTGAAGGAGCTGGAAAAAAGGGTGTCCGAACTGGCCGGGGACGGTAAAGAAGATGTTCCGGAACAGCCGAATTAAAGTGCATGATAATCAAGCTCTTAAATTCAGAGTCATGGCTTGAGGGGCTCTCCTGTAGCCGCCATTTGTACCCTTGACATATATATTTTCCAGAGGTATAATATAGCTTTGTTTAGAATAAAGGGCAAATCCTTTTACACCTGGTTTTAAAAATACAAAATATTCTAAAAGGAGGTAAGTATGGGAAAGTTGAAACTGAGACCGCTCGGAGACAGAATCGTTGTTGAGCCGCTTGAGGCCGTAGAGAAGACAAAGGGGGGTATTATTCTTCCCGACACCGCCAAGGAAAAGCCCCAGGAAGGCAAAGTAGTTGCTGCCGGAAAAGGCAAAACCGACGAGAACGGCAAGCTGGTTGCCATGGAAGTCAAGGTTGGAGACAAGATCCTGTACGGAAAGTATGCAGGGACAGAAGTGACGATAGACAATGTTGAGTACATGATCCTGAGAGAGGAAGACGTACTTGCGGTTGTTGAAGATAAATAAGGGAGGAAAACTATGGGAAAGCAGATACTTCTCGGAGAAGAAGCACGCAGAAAGATACTGGAAGGAATGGAAGTCATGGCTGACGCCCTGAGACCGACTCTCGGCCCGAAGGGCAGATGCGCTGTTCTGGAAAAGAAGTTCGGATCGCCAACCGTCATCAACGACGGCGTGACGATAGCCAAGGAAATAGAGCTGGAAGACCCCAATACCAATCTCGGAGCACAGCTTCTCAGGGAAGTTGCCTCCAAGACAAACGATGTCGCCGGAGACGGAACGACATCGGCTTCCATTCTGGCCCTCTCTGTTGCAAGGGAAGGTTTCAAGAATGTGGCCGCCGGAGCCAACCCGGTTCATCTCAGAAGGGGTATTGAGAAGGCTGTAAAGGCTGTTGTCGATAATCTTAAGTCCATGAGCAAGACAATAAAGGACAAGAGCGAGATTCAGCAGGTTGCCACCATTGCGGCCGCCAACGATTCCGAGATAGGCAAGATCATCGCCGATGCCATGGATAAGGTTGGAAAAGAAGGCGTAATAACCGTTGAAGAAGCTAAGGGAACGGAAACGGAACTCAGGGTTGTAGAAGGCATGCAGTTTGACAGGGGATATCTTTCTCCCTATTTCGTGACCGATACCGAGAGAATGGAGTGCGTTCTCGAGAACGCTTACATCCTCATACACGATAAGAAAATTTCGGCCATAAAGGATCTTCTTCCTCTTCTCGAAAAGGTTGCACAGGCGGGCAAGCCCCTTCTGATCATCGCGGAAGAGATAGAAGGCGAGGCGCTGGCCACACTGGTCGTTAATAAGATCAGGGGAACTTTTTCATGCTGCGCCGTCAAGGCCCCGGGATTTGGCGACAGGAGAAAGGCCATGCTGGAAGATATCGCGATTCTTACCGGCGGGCAGGCCATCATGGAAGAACTCGGCCTGAAGCTTGAGAATATCGACCTGAGCATGCTGGGCAAGGCCAAGAGAGTCATCGTTGACAAGGAAAATACAACTGTGGTCGAGGGAGAAGGAAGCGAGGCCAAGCTGAAGGGCAGGATAGGCCAGATAAAGGGCGAGATCGATAAGACCACTTCCGACTATGACAAGGAGAAGCTCCAGGAGAGGCTTGCCAAGCTTTCCGGCGGAGTTGCCGTGATCAACGTCGGGGCTCCCACCGAGACCGATATGAAGGAAAGAAAGGCGAGAGTGGAAGACGCTCTCAGCGCGACCAGGGCTGCCGTGGAAGAGGGTATCGTTCCGGGCGGTGGAGTCGCACTGCTCAGAAGCCAGGGAGAGATTGAAAAGCTTAAGATCACTGATGCGGACGAAAAGACCGGCGCACAGATCGTATTCAAGGCTCTCGAATCTCCTCTCAGGCAGATAGGCGAGAACTCCGGGCTTGATGGAGCCGTGGTTGTCATGAAGGTTAAAGAGTCCAAGGATGAGGCGTTCGGTTTCAATGCCGAGAAGGATAATTACGAAGATCTCGTGAAGTCCGGCATTGTCGATCCGACAAAGGTTGTAAGAACGGCCCTCGAAAATGCATCGAGCATCGCATCCCTGCTTCTCACCACTGAAACACTTATTACAGAAATACCTGAGAAGAAGGACAAGACTCCAACCCCACCCCCTTACCCTGAATATTAAGGGTGAAAAGGAGACCCCGCCATTGGCGGGGTCTCCTTGCTTTTAACTTCTCCGGCATGCATCCATGGAAAGGATTCATTTATACATAGAAGGACTGGTCCAGGGAGTTGGATTCCGGTACTACACCCGTGCCAAGGCAAAGGAAGCAGGTGTTTTCGGATGGGTCAAGAATCTGTCCGACGGGCGGGTGGAGATTGTTGCCGAGGGAGAAAAGGAGAGCATAGATAAGTTCATGGCTCTTCTCCGCGAAGGAAACCTCGGGACCCACATAGATAAGGCTGAAAAGGACGAAGAGCCTTACACCGGCCATTTCAGGCATTTCTACATATCCTACAATGAATACGGAAAATGAGAAGGCGGAAAAGAGGGGTTTGTCTGATGAACTGCCCCGTTTGGAATGTTTTGAGAATCAGTTTAAAAATTACAGTATAACCGTTGTAATCCCCGAGTATACTTCCCTTTGTCCCAAGACGGGCCAGCCCGATTACGGAACCGTTACCATAGAGTATTCTCCCGACAAAAACATCCTTGAGCTTAAGTCTCTCAAGACATACATACAGGCTTACAGGAACCTGGGAATATTCTATGAGAACGCGATCAACAGGATACTGGACGATATAGTGGCGGCGGCTCGTCCGGTAAGGGCTAAGGTTAAGGGTGAGTTCCGCCCGAGGGGAGGGATATATTCGATCATAGAGGTTTCTTATCCGAGGGAAGGCTGATCCCCGCCCGGCAATTTGCCCGAACGCATTTCCCTGTTTCCCATGTCCTGCCGGCAGATTCCTATGCTTCCAACAAGTCTTTTTGTGTAGGGATGGACGGGGTTCTCCATTACCTGAAGCACGGGCCCTGTTTCTATCATCTCTCCCTTCAGCATCACTCCCACCCTGTCGGCCATGAACCTGACGACCTGCAGGTTGTGAGAGATAAAAAGGTATGTGAGCCCGAACTCTTCCCTGAGGTCTGTCAGAAGGTTGAGGATTTTTGCCTGGATTGACAGGTCGAGGTTGGACGTGGGTTCATCGCAGACAAGAAGTTCCGGCTCTGTTGACAGCGCCCTGGCGATGGCTATCCTCTGCCTCTCCCCGCCGCTGAACTGGTGGGGAAAATGGCCGTATTTCCGGGAACTGATACCGACTTTTTCGAGAAGTTCCTTTGCCCTGTCTGTTCTCTGCCTGCCCGTGAGGTTTCCCGTGGAGGCCTCGGCTACGGCGGCTCCAACGGACATTCTCGGGTTGAGGGATTTGTACGGGTCCTGGAAGACTATCTGGAAACGGCCGCGGATTTTCCTCAGCCTCTTCTCATTGAGATCCGTTATGTCGGTATCTCCCATGTATATCTTTCCTCCGGTAGGCTCTATAAGTCTCATTATGGTCTTGCCGAGGGTAGTTTTGCCCGAACCGCTTTCCCCGATGACCCCGAACGTTTCACCCCGTGATATCTCCATGTTTACCCTGTTGAGGGCGACGACATTCTCTATGCCCTTTTCTGACCTTATCCTGTATATCTTGCTCAGTTCAACTGTCCTGACCATCGTCTCCATATTTAAAGCACCTCACTGTGGTTGTTCCGATAAGTGTCGGGCCGGGCTTTCTTTGGGTGCAGAGAGTTATTTTGTAAGGGCATCTCAGGTGGAAGGGGCATCCCCCGGGAAGCTGCCTGAAATCCGGGACGCTTCCCTCTACGGTCCTGATCCTGGAGCCTGGAGCGTATCTTTCGGGTAGGCAATCTATAAGTTTCTCAGTGTATGGGTGAAGGGGGCTTTTGAATATTCCTGCTGCATCTGAAAATTCTACCAGCCTGCCTGCATACATGACCCCTATCTTCTCTGCAAAGGATGCCGCAAGCGACATGTCGTGGGTTATGAAAAGAACCGACAGCCCGTATTTATCCATCATCTTCCTCAGGAGGAGCACGATACCGTTTGCCGTCGTCACGTCAAGGGCGGTTGTCGGCTCGTCGGCGATAAGCAGGGCCGGGTTGTTGATCATGGCCATGGCTATCATTACCCTCTGCTGCATGCCGCCGCTCAGCTGGTGGGGGTACTGAAAGTAAACGTTCCTTTCAAGCTCGACGTCTTCAAACATCTTCATGGTCTTTTCAAAACGTTCTTCCCCGTTTTTGACCGCCTCCATAACCTGGCTGCCCACGGTGAAAAGGGGATTCAGGTATGAAGAAGGTTCCTGGAAGATCATGCTTGCCACCTTTCCCCTTATATGCCTCATCTGGCTTTCGGACATGGCCAGGATATCCTCTCCCCTGAGAAGTATTCTGCCCCTGTCAACAGTAAGGTTACGGGGAAGCAGCCTCATGACAGCCATGGCCGTCATCGTCTTGCCGCTTCCGCTTTCCCCCACCAGCGCAACCGCCTGGTTGGGTTCCGCGCACAGGTTGATACCCCTGAGTATGGCGAAACTTTTCTTTCCGTCCCTTGCGGAGACTTCCAGGTTCGAGATCTCCAGCGTCTTTTCCATTGTCACCAGTTCCTGGGATCTGCAACCTTCCGGATCCCGTCTCCGAGAAAATTGAAAGATATTACTGTCAGGAATATGAAAAAGCCCGGGATGAGCATCCAGGGAGCCCCCGTCAGTATCCTCAGGTTTCCTATGGTCACCGAGAGCATGTTGCCCCAACTGGCGTGCGGTTCCTGGATGCCAAGTCCAAGGAGGCTCAGAGCCGACTCTCCCAGGATGTAGCCCGGAACTGAGAGTGTCAGGGCGGTTGTCGTGTAGGAAAGGGTGCTGGGAAGGATGTGGCGGGTTATGATCCTGTAGCTTGACAGTCCCAGGGACCTTGCCGCCAGGACGTACTCCTCTTCTTTTATGGAGAGTACCATGCCCCGTATGATTCTTGCAAGCGAAGCCCAACCGATGAGGCTCAGTATGACTACTATAAGAAGGTAAACCTGGACAGACGAGAGGTTGGGCGGGAAGGCCGCCCTGAGGGCGAGCATCAGGTAGAAGAATGGAAACATCATTATTATCTCCACCAGCCTCATGAGGATGGTGTCTGTCCTGCCGCCGAAGTAACCTGAGATGCCTCCGACGAGAAGCCCCAGTACGAAAGATATGGAGACCCCTATGACGCCTATGGAAAGGGAGACGCGCGCCCCGTGCAGAATCCTGGAGAAGACATCCCTGCCGTGGAGGTCGGTGCCAAAAAGGAATATCTTGCCGCTTCCGGCTCCGAAAAGGTATGTAGATGACCGGAAGAGGCCGAGAATTTTCCTTTCGGGCCCTTTCCGGAAGAATTCTATGTCGTGTGTCGCGAGGGTGTCGGGCGCATACTGTTTGAATGCCGGGTTGATGATTTTTATGCCGTATACAAAGGGCCTGCTTATCCTTCCGCCGCTTATCATCCTGGGAACCGTGGGGGGGCAGAGGGCGTAATCCCTGTTCTGCAGGTCGTACGGATATGGGGCAATGAAATCGGCAAGGAAAGCCATGGCGTAAAGGAAGATCAGCAGCCACAGGGAGAAAAAAGATATTTTGTTTGCTTCCCTCAGCCTTAAAAGAAATGTCTTCATCTTAACCTCACCCGCGGGTCAGCCGCGGCGATCATTATATCGGCGGCAAGGTTTCCCAGTATGAGAAGCGCGCCGCCTATGAGCAGGGAGGCCATGACCAGGTAAAGGTCCTGGGATAACACCGCGTCCAGTATAAGCCTGCCCATCCCCGGCCAGTTTGTGACTATCTCGACGAGCGCCGCCCCGCTTAAAACGGAAGAGAGGGTGTACCCGAATATTGTGATCATGGGATTTACCGCGTTTCTGAGCGCGTGCCGAAAGTATATGCGCGCTTCTCCCAGACCCTTGGCCCGGGCTGTAGTTATGTAAGGACTGCCGAGGGCTTCAAGAAAATTGTTTTTCATCAGCCTGAAGAGGGAGCCTATCCCCGAAAGGGCAAGGGCCAGGCCTGGCAGAAGGAGGTGCTTCATGTAGTCGGCGAACTTTTCCCAACCTGTGGCGCTTATGTTGAAAACGCTGATGGTTCCGCCCACGGGGAATGCCCCGGTTCTCGCGGCGAAGAAGACAAGGAGCATGGCCGTGAGGAAGGACGGTATGGATATGCCGATGTAGGCCAGGAGGGAGAGAGTCCTGTCCTGCCATCTCCCGTCCTTGACCGCCGAAAAAATGCCCAGGGGTATGGCCGCGGCCCACGTGAGAAAGATCGAGAATATCGAGAGAGAAAGAGTGTTTCTGAGTTTCTGTCCTATGAGAAAAGAGACAGGGACGTGGTATGAGAAAGATTGTCCGAGGTTAAGCCTTGCAAGGTTCTTCAGCCAGTAAAGGTACTGGATGACTGCCGGCTTGTCGAGGCCGAAATCCCTTCTCATGGACTCTATTGTCAGGGGAGATATTTCGGGGTTCATCGACAACTGGGTAAAATAGTCACCGGGAGCCATCTGGATTATCATGAAAGATATGAAGGTCATGCCCAGAAGCAGCGGTATGAATTGCAGGAGGCGTTTTAGGATATATTTTTTCATCTCTTTTATTTTACTTTTATCCGATTAAAAATCAAGAAAAAAGTTAGCCGTGATATAATCATGGAGGCGAACCGAACTCTTTTAAATGTTGTGCAAGGAAAGAGACAGGGATCTGATGAAAAAAGGGAGGGCATTTTTTCTTATTGTAAAACGGGGATAAATGCCCGCCGGCATATCAAAACAGATACTCCTTGTATCCCTGAAATTCCGGCCGCGGCTGCCGTTTAAGGAAGGGACTGGAAACGTTTTAAAACCCTTTCCGGTCCATGGAGGAAAGAATGGAGTTCATACAGGTATCAACTGCTTTTGAGAAGAAAGAGGACGCCGGCAGGCTGGCGGGGATTCTCCTTGAAAAGCGCCTTGCCGCGTGCGTCCAGATAATGGCAGTGGAGAGTTTATACCGGTGGAAGGGCAGGATTGAAAAAGCCTCAGAATACCTTTGCGTCATCAAGACAAGGAAGTCCCTGTACGGGGAGATTGAAAGCGAGATAATAAGGAACCATCCCTATGAAATCCCAGAGATCGCGGCTCTTCCCATATGCGCGGGAAGTCCCGGTTACCTCGGGTGGATAGAGGATGAAACCTGAAGATCCTTTTTGCCGGAGGTCTTCATTATGTTATCATATATCAGGTTGAGAACCACCCCCCGCAAAGGGGTGTTTCCCAACCAGGAATTTACGCTCCATGTCTTTTTCCAGGGCGGGCCGCGGGGCCTGCCGTTTCTTGAGACCCTTAAAAATGGAAGCCAGGAATCTTAAAATTACAGGTTTGACGGAACTGTCCGCAGGCCATTACCTTGTTGAGCTTGAGAACTCCTTCAGCACTATGCCCCTTCCGGGCCAGTTTGTTCATATCAAGGTGCCCCCGTTTTTTCTTAGAAGGCCTTTCTCTATTGCCGGCGGCGACGCCGAAAAGATAAGGGTACTCTTCAGGGTTGCCGGTGAAGGCACCAGGGCTCTGAGCTGCATGGAGCCGGGCGACGAACTGAATGTCATCGGCCCGCTCGGGACGCCTTTTCCGGTCAGGGAAGAATGGAAGAAGGCTTTTATTGTGGCCGGCGGAACCGGGGCGGCTCCTCTCCTTTTTCTCTCTTCGAGGCTTCTCTCCGAAGGCAGGGAGGCGCTCTTCTTTTACGGCGCCAGGGAAGCCGGGCATATCATGTTCAGACTCCTTCCGCCGGGGGTTGATTTCATTTTCACGACACAGGACGGCAGTTACGGGGAGAAGGGATTGGTCACCGGTCCCTTTGAGAAAATGCTCAGGGATGGATTATTGCCCGACGTGATATACGCAGGCGGGCCTCACGGGCTCCTGAAGAACGTTGCCGGGCTTTCCGCCTCTTACCGGGTGCCGGCCTTCGTGACCCTCGAAAACAGGATGGCATGCGGAACGGGCCTCTGCTATGGCTGTGTTACAAAGATAAGGTCGGGGGACGGGTGGGATTACAGGAGAGTCTGCAAGGACGGACCCGTCTTCGATGCCGCCGACATTGAATGGGAGGAATCCTGATGCTTGGATTGAAGCTCGGAAAGATGGATCTCCAGTCGCCCGTCATCATGATGAGCGGCATATTCAGCTACGGAGAGGCCGATCTGGGGTACCTCGATTATTCGACCATCGGCGCCGTTGTCACCAAGACCATAACCCTTGAACCCCGGCAGGGAAACCCGCAGCCCAGGATATGGGAAGCCGGAAGCGGCATGCTCAATTCCATAGGATTGCAGAACCCGGGCATAAAGGACTTTGTGTCACACGGTATTCCAAGCCTCATGGACAGGGGGGTAAGGACGATAGTAAGCATATCGGGACAGGATTCCGGGGAGATCCTTTCCATGATGGAGTCCCTTTCAGCGCTGGGGGTTGAAACGGTTGAAATAAACCTTTCATGCCCCAACGTCCACCGGGACAGGCCCATGATATCCCAGTCTGCCCGCCTGACCGGGCAACTTCTCAGGGACGTGAAAAGGGAGTTCGGACAGGTTTTCGTTATAGCCAAGCTTTCCCCGAACGTCACGGATATTTCGGAGATAGCCATTGCGGCGGAGGAAGGGGGCGCCGACGGGCTGAGCATGATAAATACCGTCAGGGGGCTCTGCGTGGATATAGAGGGCAGAAGGATTATTGAAGGAGGTTATTCCGGTCCTCCGGTGAAACCGGTCGGGTTGAGAGCCGTTTATGATGTTTACAGGAAGGTGAGGGTGCCCATCATAGGCATAGGAGGCATAGAGAAGGGAAGGGACGCCCTCGAATATATCCTTGCGGGTGCGTATGCCGTGGGGGTGGGAAGCGGTTTTTTCTCCAACCCCTTCCTGACTTCCGAGATATGCGGAGAGCTTAAAGATTACATGGTCAAAAACAATTTCAGGCGCGTAACGGACATCTCGGGAATGTTAAATGAAAAAAACTATAAGACCGGGCGTTGAAAAAGATAATAATTTCGCATGGAGGGTTGCCATCCTCGTATCCGCTTCGGTTTTCCTTCTTACGAGGTTTTTTGCCGACGGGCTCAGCTACCCGGTCTTCAATTTCTGGTGGAACATCTTTTTCTTCGCCCTTTTTGCCGTGCAGCTTTTCAGGGAGAGGTGCGGCAAAGGCCTTTTGAGGGAGGAGGCGGCCATACTACTCTTTTTTCTCTTTTCCGTCATATCCTCCGGCTTTTCCCCTGTGAAGGCGGCAGGCGGAATTCTTTTCAATTCCCAGATGCTCGCCTACGCATGCTTCTTCTCCCTGCTGGCCCGCAATCTTAAGGAGAGGGAGACCGGTATCCTATACCGGGTACTCCTTTTCAGCGCCCTGTGCATATCTTTTTACGGGATATACCAGTATTTCTGGGGGCTGGAAGAGACCAGACGGCTGGTCCACTCCAACCCGGAACTGATGAAGAACCTTCCCCCGACTTTCATAGACAGGCTCGAGAGCAAGAGGATCTTTGCGACGTTCGTCTACCCCAACGTTTATGCCTCCTTTCTGCTTTTCATTCTGCCCGTATCATTCTTCATGTTTTTATCCGAAAACCGGGGGTTTGCCAGGTTCTTCTGCCTGGGGGTTACGGCCCTTGCCTTTTTCAACCTTCTCCTCACGGGATCCCTTGGGGGGCTGCTCATATGCCTTTTTATTTCCGTCATTATGCTCATGTACCTGCTTATAAAAAACAGGAAAAGTTTAATCCTTGCCATCCTTGGCTTCCTGTTTGTCATCTCCCTTGCCTCCATCGGCGGGCTTGCCTCGGGCAGGGCGCCCAAGATATCCTCCCTTGCCGACAGGGGCGGCTACTGGCAGGCGGCTGTCAGGATATTCATGGAAAATCCGGTTCTGGGAGCAGGGCCGGGCAATTACATGCACAGTTACACGAGGTTCAAGCGGCCGAAGAGCATGGAGGCCAAGCATGCCCATTCCATATTCTTTGAGACCCTTGCCGAGACGGGCGCGGTCGGGACCGTTCTCCTCTTCGGATTTCTCTTCATGGCCGCGGCGGCCCTCTTCAGGAAAGGATGGGAAAAAAGCGTTTTGCCCGGCCTTGGATTTGCCTTCATTGCCTTCTTCCTGCACAACCTTATGGATTTCGATTTTGTCAATCCCGCGGTCTCTGCGCTCTTTTTTCTTGCGGGAGGGACCGCTGTCTCCCTGGGGGGCGGGAAGCGTATTGAAGCCGGCGCCGGGTTGACAAAAGTCCTCAATTGCCTTATTATAATTACAGTCTTTCTCACTGCCTCAAACTACGCGAGGTACACCCTTGCGGCCAGGCACATCGCCCTTTCGTATGAGGCCGCCTCCGCCGGGGGCAGGCTCTTTCATGTAGACAGGGCCATAAAGCTTTTCCCTGATAACTTCGAGGCATACGAGAAGAAAGGGGATGTCTATTTCGCCGAAGGCATCGCCCGGAAGGATAAGATGCATTTCATCAGGGCGGCAATGCATTACAAGAAGGCCGCCAGCCTGAATCCTCTCTCGCCGGGGGTTTACAGGAAGATGGCGATGATGTACGAGCAGTCCGGGGAATACGGTCTGGCGGAAAAGATGTACCTCAAGCTCATGGAGCTTTATCCTTCCAAGAAACAGTACAACCTTGAAACGGCGGTCTTTTTCTTAAAAAGAGGCCGCAGGGACATGTCGTTTTATTATTACGAAAAGAGCAGGGAACTTACGGCCGCAACAATAGAGGAAGCGCATATAAACGCTGCATACATAAAATGGATAGAATCGCAGAAATTGAGATAAGAAAAGCCGACAGGATGCAGCAGTTCAAGCTGCCCCAGGATATGATGCTTCAGAAAGGCGACTTTTGCATAGTGGAGATGGCGCAGGGCACAATAGATTACGGCAAGATATGCAAGATATCGGAGGCCAAGCCTTTCCTGAAATTCAACATAGCCGGAAGGGTAATGAGAAAGTTGAACGAAACAGACGTGGTTACCATAGAAGAGAATGTGAAGAGAAAGACAGAGAACCTGGCCATATGCAGACAGAAGGTGAAGGAATCCAACCTTCCCATGAAGCTGGTTGATGCCGAGTATTCCTTTGACAGGACAAGGGTGACTTTCTACTACTGGGCCGAGGAAAGGGTCGATTTCAGGAATCTGGTCAAGGACCTTGCCAAGATCTTCAGCTGCCGGATAGAAATGAGACAGATAGGGCTGCGGGACGAGGCCAAGATAAAGGGTGGCTACGGGATTTGCGGAAGGTCTCTCTGCTGCGCGACCTTTTTGAAGAAGTTCGAATCTGTCACCATGCGCATGGTGAAGAACCAGAAGCTTCCACTCGACATCAACAAGATAACCGGCCAGTGCGGCAGGCTTCTTTGTTGCCTGGGCTACGAGGATGAGTCGTACAAGAAGGAAGAAAAGGAAAAATGAAATTTTACATAACCACGCCTCTGTATTACGTGAATGACAAGCCTCATATAGGGCATTCCTACACGACCGTTGCCGCCGACGCGCTGGCAAGGTTCAGGCGGATGTCGGGCGATGACGTTTTCTTTCTGACGGGCACTGACGAGCACGGCCAGAAGATGCTGGAGGCGGCCAGGAACAGGGAGATGCTTCCCAGGCAGCTTGCCGACATCAACTCGGAGGTCTTCAAGGGATTATGGAAAGACCTCGGCATATCCTACGACCGTTTTATCAGGACAACCGAGCCCCGGCATGAAGAGGTCGTCAGGAAGGTATTTGCGAAACTTCTTGAAAACGGGGACCTGTACAGGGGCGAGTACCGGGGTTATTACTGCACTCCGTGCGAGGCATACGTGCAGCCCGGCGATGAAAGCGAGTGTGTCTGTCCCGATTGCAAGAGGAAGGTGAACGAGATTTCCGAACCGTCCTACCTTCTCAATATCTCCAGGTACAGGGAACGGCTCGCAAAACATATAAGCGAGTCATCCTTCGTGAAGCCGGATTTCAGGAAAAACGAGGTTCTGAACATGCTTGCAGGGATGCCTGACCTGTGCGTTACAAGGAAAAACGTGGATTGGGGCATCCCGTCCCCGACCCCTGAAGGCTATAACATATACGTATGGATAGACGCCCTTCTCAATTACCTCAGCGGAATAGGGTACCTTTCTGACAACGCTCTCTTTGAAAAATACTGGCCCGCAAACGTCCAGTTTATAGGCAAGGATATCATAAAGTTCCACGATATCATATGGCCGGTCATCCTGCTTGCGCTCGGACTGCCCCTTCCCGGCAAGATATTTGCCCACGGTTGGTGGACGGTAGGGAAGGACAAGATGTCAAAATCGAAGGGAAACGCCATAGATCCCAGGTCCCTTATGGAAGAGTATGGGCGGGATCCGTTCCGCTTCTTTCTGCTTAGGGAAGTGCCTTTCGGGCTTGACGGGGAATATTCCGAAGAGAGTTTCAAAAAGAGGTACAACAGCGACCTGGTCAACGATTTCGGCAACCTCGTCAACAGGAGCCTTAACCTTATTGAGACAAGGATGGGAGGCGTTATACCGGACAGGTCCCCTTCCGAAGAGCTGGCAGGGCTCACAGCGCGTACGTTTGACGCCTACTCCCGGAAGATGGACGAAGTGGCTTTTTCGGAGGCCATAGAGGAAGCGTGGAAGCTGGTCGTACACCTTAACAAGTTTCTCGACAGCAGCGCCCCCTGGAGGGAAGAATGTTTAAACAGGGAACAGGTTCTGTACGACGTAATGTACGGGATAAGAAACGTCCTGCTCATGATGTCCCCCTTCATACCTTCCTCCGTCCTGGCCATGTGGAAGATGCTCGCTTTTCCGGCAAGCCCTGAAGAAGAGGGGTTTGACCTTCTCAAAAAAAAGCTGGACGGGGGTATCAGGACCAACAGGAGGGAGATAATATTCGCGAGGAAAAAATGAAGCCCATATACAGGAGGTTCATACTCAAGCTGTCGGGAGAAGCTCTCCAGGGCAAGGTGGGGTACGGGATAGGCTCCGAGGCCCTCATATCCATATCCAGGGAGATAAAGGATGTAAGGGATATGGGCTGTGAAATAGGCATTGTCCTGGGCGGCGGCAACATATTCAGGGGAAATTCGAGGGACAAGAACGTGATAGACAGGGTGAACGCTGATTACATGGGCATGCTGGCAACGGTCATAAACGGGCTTGCCCTCCAGAACACCCTGGAAAAGATGGGTCTCGAAACGAGGGTGCAGAGCGCTTTTGACATGAAGCAGTTCTGTGAACCCTACATAAGAAGAAGGGCCATCAGGCACCTTGAAAAGAAGAGGGTGGTGATATTCGTGGGGGGAACGGGCAATCCATATTTCACAACGGATACAGCCGCCGCTCTCAAGGCAGTCGAGATTGGGGCGGAGGCGGTTCTCAAGGCCACCAAGGTTGACGGGGTATATTCGTCGGACCCTATGCTTAACCCCGCTGCGGAAAGGTACAACAGGCTGACGTACATAGAGGTGCTCCAGAAGAGGCTGAAGATAATGGACAGCGCGGCCATTTCCCTGTGCATGGAAAACAGGATACCTGTGATAGTCTTCAACCTTTTCGAGAAGGGGAACCTTACGAAGATTGCCACTGGAAACGGGAGATGCACCATACTTTCTGATACTGCCGATGCCGGGTAGCCCCGCAAGGCCCCGGCTTGCCCTTAATAAAGGTTTTGGTTAGGTTCATTTTGATACCGACCACGGGAGGAAGAAGATGAAAAATAAGATCTTCAGCGAAGCAAGGAAGAAGATGGAAAGCACCAGGGACTTTTTCAACAAGGAAATAGGAACGCTCAGGGCGGGGCGCGCTTCCATATCTCTTCTCGAGGGTATCGTAATAGAGTATTACGGGGCGAAGATGCCTGTAAGCCAGCTTGCCACGATAACCATTCCTCAGCCGCAGATGATAGTCGTACAGCCTTGGGACAAGAATATCATAGGCGATGTAAACAAGGCCATTCTGAGCAGCAACCTGGGACTTAACCCGATATCTGATTCAAGTGTAATCAAGATACCCATTCCCCCGCTGAGCCAGGAGAGAAGGGAGGAGATCGTCGGAATCCTGCACAAGATGGGAGAAGAAGCCAAGGTGGAGATCCGGGAAATAAGGCGCAAGTCCAACGATGAACTGAAGAAAGCAGAAAAGGGAAAAACAATGTCCGAGGATGACCTTTACAAGGGAATAGACGAGGTCCAGGAGATAACGGACAAGTTCATAAAGGAAATAGACTCCAGGATGGAAACCAAGGCAAAGGAAATAATGGAAGGATGAAGAAAAATCTCGTTATTGCGATTGACGGTCCGGCAGGCGCGGGCAAGAGTACGATAGCAAAGCTTGTCGCCGAGAAGCTCAATTTCATGTACGTTGACACCGGGGCGATGTACAGGGCGCTGACACTTAAAGCCATTAAAAAGGGGATTCCCCTCGATGACAACGGGCGGCTGGTTGAAATGGCCCGCGAGGCAAAGATAGAATTCCGCATGGAATCCGGAAAGAATCTCGTCTACCTCGACGGGGAAGATGTAAGCGATGAGATCAGGGCCGAGGAAGTCAGCAAGGCGACACATCACATAGCTTCTATTCTTGCCATAAGGGAGATCCTATGGCGCATGCAGAGGGAGCTCCGTGACCATTTCAACATTGTCATGGAAGGCAGGGATATAGGAAGCAAGGTTTTTCCCGATGCCCAGGTGAAGGTTTTCCTCGAGGCGAGCGTGAGAGAAAGGGCCCGGCGCAGGTACATGCAGCTGAAGGAGATGGGCATAGAAGGGGACATGAAGAAGATAGAAGAGGACATAATGATCCGTGACAATAATGACCAGGCAAGGGCGATAGCTCCTCTCGTGAGACTTCCCGATGCCTGTGCGATAG
>Ga0302245_1000471_pt1 | contig 33518 bp, 36 predicted proteins | sample AAG_UR_Thr_MG_FD_193512 | JGI IMG/M metagenome (GOLD analysis project Ga0302245, IMG submission 193512) | Enriched activated sludge microbial communities from anaerobic digester in WTTP, New Holstein, Wisconsin, United States - AAG_UR_Thr | ecosystem: Engineered > Bioreactor > Anaerobic >... | reverse complement strand
GATTATTATTGTATTTCCAAACAGGCGAGAGTGAGCCGGTCAGCGGGTTCGCGGAGTGGTGCGCCGACGTTCTCCCGAGGGGGAATTTGGTCGAAAAAAAGGGGAGGTGGGCATGTGGATTTATATGAATAACGCGTTTCTTTCCATCGTCCAGAATGATAGTGTTCCGGTTATTCTCCTCGTTCGGGCCCGTCGTTCCGGGGACGTCGAGTCGGTTTTCCCGGATGCCGGAGTCATTGAAACCTCAGGTTCCTATTACGCGTTTCGGCCGAGTATCAGCCGGGAAGTCGTCATCGATCGAATTGCGAATGCGGTTCTGTCTATCGATTATCCAAATTTCAAAGATTCGGTTTCGAACGCGTGGAGTCGAGGAATATACTCATCCGTATGGAACAAAACGCTCGAAGGATTCGATACCGGAATGTATTCCCGGCGGCGTTCCCGTGTAAATAATAATCGTAAGGAAAATAGTGCGAGCAGGAGTAGTATGGCGACAAAGGAAAAGAGTGCGGATTCAACGACTTCTTTTCTCCCCAAATCGGCTTCTCCGACAGACGATCGAGATGTGATCGATCTAAAGGGCGAGGATCTTTCCAAGGTGGATTTTGTGGATAAGAGGTCCGCAGACAATAATACTATCAAATAACTGTCGGCGCTGCGGTTTTTTTACGGCATAAGGCTTAAAACCGTTGATGATGCCCGGCAGCAAAAAGATACTCGGGGAAAAGTGACGCGGCGGATGCGGCCGGCAATACCGCATAAAACGATACGTGCGAGGCCCATCCATGGGACGCTCCCGGTTTCTATATGACATCATGATGCGCTTCTTCAAACCCTCCCGCCCGTGGGAGTGCGTCTCGCCCTTCCGAAAAAATGATTCCGAACAAAACGCCTCCGCGCACATCGCCCGGAGGTCTCCCGTTCGCTCAGCCGGCCACTACCGTACCGTCCGGTTCGATCCTTACGGTCATTCCGTCCCGAACATGGCGCAAAAACTCGTCGCCCAGGCCGTCCACGGTGACCACGCTCGTGTCGTTCCAGACCTTCGCGAGGATGACGCCGCCCGCCGCAAGGGAGTCTATCCGTTCGGAGAAGAGGAGCGCCGCCGGGCCCACGCCGCGCGCCGCGACCGTTTGAAGCACCATGCCGCCGGTCGTCGAGCCTATGGTCTTTGGAAGACAGACCGCCACTCCGGTCAGCGCCTTGCCGTAGAGGTCGGGATTGTTCTGGTCGGAGCAATGGATCGTTTTTTTCCCGGCAAGCGCCCCCTTTTGAAACGAGGCCAGCGTGTTCATGCCCTGCCGGCTCACTACGCAGGTCCCGGTCCATTCGCCCGGGATTATTGCGCGCCCCTTGAATGTCTTTTTCATTTTGCCCTCCCGCCGGCGATGATATCGAGTATATCCCCGTCCCTGTAATAGCGCGCAGTGGTGTAGGTGCGCAGCTTGTTGCTGTTGGTAATTACGGGCTCCCTGCCGCAGAGCGGATTGTTCATGTACATCAGCGGGCAGATGGACGAAAGGCTCAGGCCGGCCCTCCGGAGGCGCGCGCTCGCGCCGTTCTCGCGCATAAAGGCGGCCGCTACGTCGGGCGCCGTGGTTAGCACCGTGCGCACGGCGACCGAGCGCCGTCCGCGCCTTGAAAGAGCGTCCTCTATCCGCGAAAGCCAAGACCGGACCTGCGCGAGCGATAGGTGCGGGCAGCCTATAAAGCAGAGTTTCGGGCGCGCGTCCGGCTTTTTCCACATGAGCGGATAGGCGCGGTAGACGCGTTCGAGCTCGGCATCGTCGATGACGTATGTACGCGCTTTTTTCTTTACCAGGGATTTCTTTTTTTCGCGCGCCTCGGGGGTCAGGCGGTCGATGTGATAGAGGCCCACGGCGCCATTTGAGGCCATGGCCGCCCCCATGTCTTTCAGGTAGTCTTTGACCTCCTGCGTGAGATTGCCGCCGAGGTGCCTGTCCAGCCCCAAAATGTACGGAACGTCCTCCATCACCTTCATGCCTATGGCGCTTCCCAGCACCTGTGCCTCGGGCGTTTTGGAGGCCTTTACCTCGATGACCCAGTCGGCCATGCGGCCCCTGTCGGTGAGAAAGCCGAATTCAGGAGCCCTTCCGACGATCCCGCACAAAAGCTCTATAAGCCCCGAGTTCCTGTTGCTGCGGGCGCCGAGCACCGAGTTCGCGTATATCACGGCCGAGGACTCGGACCAGGCGAGGATATCGCCCTTTTTGGGGATGTTGCCCACCTCGTCGAGATAGCAGGCGCAGGTAAAGGCGTTGGAGTCCTTCAATCCGATTTTTTCAAGCTGTTTCTCGTATGCGGCCTGTTTGCCGTACATTATCCGAAAGACGATCTTTTTGAGCGGGCTTACGTTTAGGGTCGAGTAGTCGACGGGCCGTGGATCGACCGTAAAGGGGCGTTCGAGCCGTATGCCCGCAGCGATGAGCTCGTCCATAAGCTCGAATACGGGCGTGAGAAGCGGTATCCCCATAGAGGTGACCATGTGGAGGTTGTGGTCTATAGGCGCCAGGCGCGTCGCCCCGAAGGTGTCGCCGTAACGCACGACGGTTTCCATGGCCTTGCGCTTTACCTCGCCCCCGGCGCCGGCGAGAATATCCTTTTCCGCTTTTGTAAGTTTCATCGAACGGCCTCCCCCGGTAATCGCCCGGCCGAAGCGGGCGTGAATCATCGGGTGTTATGTATATTAAAAATATACTGGTGTCAAGCGTGTTTTGCGTTTAGCGCCAGTTTCCGCCGTTAAGCGTCCGGGCCGGATTCCCGATAGCATTGGTGTGCGCTTGTGCCGGTTTTCGACGCACGGCGGCGTTACCATTGAACAGGGGTGATTGCATGGACTGGCTGTTTCTCTTTGTCGCGGGCTTATGTGAAATAGGTTGGCCGCTGGGGCTCAAGATATCCCAGATATCGGCGAACCGGCTGCCCGGAATCGCGCTCGCCGTAGCGGCCATGGCCGCGAGCGGGCTGTTCATATGGCTTGCGCAGAAGACCATCCCCATGGGGACGGCCTACGCGGTCTGGACGGGAATCGGGGCGGCGGGGACCTTTGTCGTCGGCGTGCTCGTCTTCAGGGATTCCGCCGATGTTATGAGGGTTCTTTCCGTGGTCCTAATCGTCGCGGGGGTGGTGGGGCTCAAGCTCGCGCACCGATGAGGGGGGCGTCGGTTCCCGTCGCAGGCCATGTCGACGGGACGGCGGATGATCCCGTGCCTTCGACGGAAAGAGGAAAAGCGCTTGACCGGGTGAATAAAAATGAATAAATTTGAATGTAACTTCTTAACTTCCTAAGCAGGCCGGGACACTCGTTCAATCGGGAGGCGGGCTGGCCCGCTCGGCCCAGGCAGGAGAGTCTAATGGCAAAAACGATAACCATACGAATCGACGACGATACATACGAAATGTTTCGTAAGGCCGCGGACGGCGAGCGCAGGAGTATTTCGAATTTCATCGAGTACGCCGCCGTCTCCTACATCACCGGAGAGGCGTACGTCTCCAATGGGGAGATGAGGGATATCCTTGCGGACAAAGCTCTTGTAAAGAGTCTCAGGAAAGGGCTCGATGATGTAAAGAAGGGCAGGTATACCGTTGTCGGCTGAGTTCCGAATAGCGGAAACACAGGGTTTCAGAAAGAAGATCGGGAAACGGGATTATTCCGCTATCTACGATAAAATTGTCGCTTACGTGTACCCTCAGCTTCGCTCCAATCCTTTTTTCGGCCCGAATATAAAAAAACTGAAAGGGGAGCTCGGCGGAATTTACCGGTACCGCATAGGCGCGTTTTGTATGTTCTATACGGTTAAGTCGGAAAAGGTGATCGTATTCGTTCTCGATATAGCGAAACGCAAGGACAGCTATTGACGGTACGCCGCCTGCCTACAACGGCAGATCATAGCCTTTTAGCCCCAGCTCGTCGATGAGCTGCCGCATCTCGAGGAGCAGGTCGCGGCCCACCGGAACGCCCCTGTCGCGGCGCTCGAGCCAGGCTATGTGCTCCTTCTCCCCCGCGGTGTAGATTCGGTCGCGCCCCGGCATCTTCTTCGCGGCGCGGAGGGCGCGCAGGATGTCGCCCGCCGTCTTTTTGAAATCCCCCGGCTCGATGAAGGCTTCTATGTTTATGGCGATAAAGTAATGGCCCAGACTGTATGGGACCTTTTTCCCGTCGCGCATTCCGGTGAGCATCTTCATGAATCCTCCGCCCTGAAGGGCCGAGCAGAGGATCTCCACAACCGTGGCGTAACCGTAGCCCTTGTAACCGCCTCCCTCCTCTCCTATGCCGCCAAGAGGCGTGAGTGCCGCCGTGCCTTTGGTGAGGTCCTCGAGAATTTTCAGAGTATCGGTCCGAGTGTTTCCGTCCAGGTCGATAACCCAGCCCGGCGGGACGTCTCTGCCCTGGCGCGCGTAGACCTCGATTTTTCCCCGCTGGCTTATGGAGGTCGCGCAGTCCAGGAGGAAGGGAAAGTCCTCGTCGGTTGGAATGCCGTAGGTTATGGGATTGGTGCCAAGCATGTTCTCCACCCCGAAGGTGGGGGCGATGGAGGGTCGCGCGTTGGTTCCGGTGATGCCGATCATGTTCTCGCGAACGGCCATGAGCGCATAGTAGCCCGCGATGCCGTAATGGGACGAATTGCGCACAGCGGTCATGCCTATGCCGTAGGTCTTCGCCCTGTCCATCGCCATCCGCATCGCCTTTTTGGAGATGACATGACCCATGCCGTCGTGTCCGTCGATGACCGCCACGGCGGGCGCCTCGCGGACTATCTCAATTTTTGTGACGGGATTCAATATGCCCGCCCTTATGCGGTCGTAGTAAATGGGCTTTAGGCGGTTCATGCCGTGCGAATCGAGTCCGAGCTTGTCGGCGGTGATGAGCACCTCCGCCACGATTTTGGCGTCGGGGGCGGGAACGCCGACCCCCTCGAGCACGTCGATCATGAAGCGCTCGGCCGTTTCGAAATCTATCCACACGGTGTTCTCGTCCATATCCTTCTCCTTATCCCGCCGCGATCGTGGCGGCGATTAAAGGCAACTTTATGCCCGCTTGCCCCATATCAGTCAATAAGGTTTTTGACCTTGAAAATAATGCTGGATTTTTTGACGCCGGTATGGCCAGCATACGGCGCGTCCCGACCCCCATGGATCCCCGGAAAAAGGCCCAAACGTCCGGCGGAGAGGATGCCCGCGTGACGCCTTCGACGCGCCGGGCCGAAAACGGGCGCGCCAATGGGGCACAACACAAGGTTCGAGGTAATAGACCATGCGCAAATGCCTGCCTTCGGCCATCATGACACTTCTCATTACCTTTCCCGCCTGCGGAGGGTCGGGCGCGTCCGGAGGCGGCATCCAATGGAAGGGATTCGAGGAGGGCGTTAAAATCGCAAAGAGCGAGAATAAGCCCGCGGTTATCGATTTCTATGCATCGTGGTGCCACTGGTGCACTGTCATGGAGAAAGACACCTTTGCCAATGCCGATGTCGTTAAAAAGCTGTCCGAGGATTTCGTGCCGATCAAGATAGACATGGAATCGTCAAAGACCATAAGCATACACGGGCGGAGCCTTAAACCGGCGGATTTTGCGGCAATGATGGGCGTTAGGGGACTTCCCTCGCTGGTATTTATGGACAAGAACGGCGAATTCATCACCCAGATCCCCGGCTATATTAAGGCCGACACCTTTCTGCCCATTCTGTCATATATTAAAAGCGAATGCTATCTGCGGCACGTGAGCTTCGAGGACTATTTACATAAAAAAACCGACTGCGGCGGAAAATAATCCTCTTCAGAGTCCCCGCACTGCGTCGAGCACAAGGAAGTAGTGGAAACCCGCGCCGGCCAGAATGAAAACGTGGAAGATCTCGTGGAACCCGAACCTGCCCGGCAGCGGGTCGGGTTTTTTTATGGCGTAGATGAGCGCGCCCGCCGTGTACCAAAGCCCGCCGGCGAGCATAAGCAGGAGGGCGCGCCGAGGCATGGCGTTTAATAGCTCCTTTATGGCCGCGACCGCCACCCAGCCCATGCCCACGTACACCGCTGCGGTGATTCCGCGCGGTCGCGTAATCCAGAGGAGCGTGATCGCTATGCCTATAACCACGAGGCCCCACTGCACGACGACTATGCTCCAGGCCCAGGCGGCGGATAGATACGCGAAGGACACTGGAGTGTAAGTGCCCGCTATCATCACGAATATGGCGCTGTGGTCGAGTTTCCGAAGCGCCGAGGTGCCGTTCTCGCCTGTCTTGGCGGCGTGATAGATGCCGCTTGCCGTAAAAAGTAGAGTCGCGGAAAGGCCATAGACGAGCGAAGCGGCCAGGGCTTTGGCATCGCCGCGCGTAAGGAGAGCGAGGATTACGGTCCCGGCAACGGCGGCAAGCGCGCCGGCGAGATGGGAGAGTGATGAAAAAGGCTCGCGTATCCTCATAGCGGTGTTTCTCCGGTAATGGACGAAGGATCCGTCAATAATAACACGACACGCCGGCACCGGGGCCGGTTGCGTATTTTTCCCCGCCGCGATCGCGCGCCCTATTCGCGGACGATTGGATAGGTCGCGCCGGCCTCCGGAAAGACGGCGACATGCGCCCGCTTCCCTATCTTTTTGGCGGCGATGTCGACGATTTCCTGCGGCGAACGCGCGTGGACGAAGAAGCCGAACTTCTTTATCTCGTCGTCGCTTAGCGTGGGCGCATGGAAAAAGAGGTCGTGCTGCCGCATGAGCTGCATCGAGTAGTACAGCAGGAATTTCTCCTCCACGTTTAGGCCCTTTCGTATCTTTTCCAGAAAACCCATCACGCGCGAGGGCCCCAGCGTACGAAGGATCGTCTTAACCAGCCACAGCGGCTTGGATTCCTCGGGCACGACGAGGTCGTCGGCGCCGCGCTCGGCCACCATGAAGGCTATTACGGCGCCGCCCGGTTTGAGCGACGGAAGCGAGTTGCCCACGCACTTCATCCCCTGCTTGAAGTTGATGTCCATGGGGTAGGAGTTTACGATGATGGCATCCATCCTGCGGTCGCAGACGAGGCCGCTCGTGCGATTGTTAAAGGCGATGGCCTCCCTGTGGCTGGCTACAGGGTCGCCGGCAAAGGCCGCAGTAATTTTTTTCGTGTGGTCTATCGAAACGTTGAGGCAGAAAACCGGGGTCTTTATGAGCGAGCAGGCCTCCTCCAGGTCCTGGCGGAAGCTGTTGCTGTCGGGCATCATGCCCACGCGGTTGAATAGATAGGGCGGCTCGGCTATGATGGTGTGGTGGATGCCGATCGCCTCGAAATAGGCGACACCCGGGAAGATGTTTTTAAGCCCGCCGCCGAACCCCGCCCACAGGTGCGGCTCGACCATGCCGATGGAGATGATGAGGTCGGCGTCGGCAAGGTGCTTGTTCACCCAGACGGGCGTTTTGCGGCGGGTCTCGCCGAAGTAGTGGTTTTTGTCGCGGTCGAAGGCGTAGTGATTTTCCCATTTAATCCTGGCCAGGTTTTTCGCCCCCACCTTGAGCGCCATTTCGGTCTCGGTCATTGGCGTATGGATTCCGAGCGCAGGGATAAGCAGGACATTTTTCATGCTTGCCCCCGCCTTCGAGAGGGCCGCGAGGACGAGGTGAAAGAAGCGATCTACGGGCGTCGGGCGCGTGTTGTCATCGACCACGATGACGATCCTCTTCCCCTTAAGCTTCATCTTTTCTATAGGGGTCGATTTGACCGGTTTGGCCAGTGCCGCCCTGACGAGCGTGAGGTCGTTGGCTGGAATCTTGGCCGGTTTCCCCTCGGCCTTGGGATAATGCAGGGTCCACGAGTCGGGAACCCTTACTTCGAGCGTACCGCCTTTCCAGGGGAGTTTTACTTCCATGATTCACCTCGCGATTTGGAATTTCGAAAGGAGTTAAAGTTGAAGCCGCGGAGGCCCCATAATAAATATAACAATATGTTATATCTCAATATTGTCAAGTATTTGTCGGGTGTTGCCCGGACCGGGTGCGCGAAAACCTGTGGACAGAGGGGGCGGGATCTGATATCTGTGTGTAACCGGGCCGGTCCCGCGCCGGGCAGAGATAAAGCAGGGGATTTTCCGATGAGATGTCATTTGATCGTTCTATGCGCCCTTTTCATTCTTTCGCTCCAGTCCGTCTTCGCACAGGAGTTCTACAACCGCCAGCTCAAGGGCAACCGCGACATGGTAGAACGGCAGTACTCCTCCGACATGGAGAGGAAGGAGGCAATACTTCGAAAGATGCGCGAGTTCATCGCTGAGATAAACGGCCGGCTAAAGCAGGGGAGCTCCACGAAGATCGACGTTCCAATCGACATCGGGGCCGTGAGCGACATAAAGGCGACCGAGCAGATACATACCTCGAAAAAGCCGCCTCCGAGGGAGTTCGCCTATTTGCTCGACGACGTCGTGTACCGTTCCGAGGCGGGCGCCCGGAGTGAGGCGTTGGGCCGGGCGGTATTCGGCGAAAGGGTGGAGCTCCTGCTCCAGTCGGAGGAGATGGATACCGTGGACGGGGCGCGAGGGCCATGGCTTTTGGTGCGCCGCGCCGGCGGCGATGAGGGATGGATCTTCTCGGCGTATCTCGGAAGGGAAAAGCCGGCCAGGCGGCCGGATAAAAAGGCGCAGGCTGTGGAGAAGAAAGGACCGGACGCGTTTTACGCCTATGTGGCCGACTCCGACGTACGCATGCGCGGCGCGGGTTCGAGTGCCGGCCCCGTGATCGGCAGGTTCGATTTCGCCGAGCGGGTGGAGGTGCTCGAGCAGTCGGGCGATATGGAAACCATAGGCGGGAAGAAGCGCCCGTGGTTCCGGGTGCGGCGCTTGGACGGGTCCGAGGGATGGGTATTCGGCGGCTTTCTGCAGAAGAGGGAGCCGACCGCCGGCCAGAAGGACGACGGGCAGCCGCCTGCGGCCGCCGGAACGCGCGAATTCTCGGTCCCCACCACCGGCAAGGTGACCAGCAAGTTCGGCTACAGGGTGCACCCGGTGACCAAAAAGACCCAGAGCTTTCATAGCGGCATAGACATCTTCGCCCCGAAGGGAACGAAGGTAAACGCCACCGCCGACGGCGTGGTGAAGACCGCAGGCTTTAACAAAAGCGGCTACGGGAACCTCATAATACTGGAGCACGAGAAGGAGCTTTCCTCGTACTATGCCCATCTTGAGAAGATACTGGTAAAACCTGGCCAGAGGGTAAGGAAGGGGGAGCTTATAGGGACCGTGGACTCCACCGGCATGTCGACCGGCAACCATCTGCATTTTGAGATTCGGCGCGGCGGGAAGGCCATGGATCCGGAAGAATTTATGCGCTGACGGCCGAGAGTTGTTAATAATAGAAGCCAATATTCATTGATGGGCGGAGTAAAAAGGCATATAATCGACTGTAAGCGCCTGCGCTCCTCGCTTCGCCGCGGCGCTCGGCACCACCCCGAGCTCTTCTGCTAACATGCCGAATCGCCGGCAAAAAGTAGGGTTCAATCGAAGCTTATCTCCTCCGAGGGAAGCCTAAGCGATTTGTCCCGCCCGTCTTCGCCCGCGGAGGGGCCGGGACCCTCGGCGTATTCGGGCGCCGGGGCGCCTTCGGGCCGTTCCTCCGGGCGGCCCTCCTCCTCGTCGGTCGTTTCCGCGGCTTCACCGCGAACCCGCTCTGCCGCGCGCCTGGGCTCGCGCCTTGATAGGGCGTCGTCGTCCCATGAGGCGATATGGTCGCGGGACCGGTAGAATTTGGCCCTGGTCGAGAGAACGCTCGGGTTGTCGATGAAGACCTGGCCAAAGTTGAACTCCAGGTTGGGATCGTCAAGAAGCAACCCCATCGATTTTTCACCCTGCGCGGCGGGTATGGCCGACATGCGAAGCAGTTCGTCGATACCGAAGTTCAGGGTGACGGGCTTGGTGCTCTTAAGCGATACGCGGTCCTCCAGCAGCTTGTTTTCGAGAAAGGCGTAGATCCTTGTGACCGGATGCGAATATACCTTCGATTCGAGGCGGATGTAGGTAAACCAGATGCGCTGGCTGAGCGCCATGAATATCTTGCTCGCCATGGCGCCGGATTTTCCCAATATCTCCGCGAAATTTTCTTTCTTGATGGAGAGGAGCGTGGTGGTCCCCATGCTGACGGCGGTGGCGTTGCGCGGCTTGTTGGAGATGATGGCCAGCTCGCCGAAGATGTCGCCGTCCTTCAGCACCGAGAGCAGGATCTCCTGCTCGCCGCCCACCTTTATAATTTTGACCTTCCCCTCCTTGATGACAAAAAGGTCCTCGCCCTTCTCGAACTCGGCGAATATCATCTGTCCGTCGCGAAAGACGATGGATGGGCCATTGACGATGGGACCGACGGGCGCGGCCGTATTCGCGCCGCGCATCTCCTCGAGCATGGCGCTCACCTCGTGCGAGTGGGCGCCGTCGGGGTATTGGCCCAGGCAGCTCTCCAGGATGTGGCGAGTATAGTCCGGCCTGCCGGTAAGGCGGTAATGCCTGGCCAGGTTGAAGAGCCTGGTTTCGTCCGGTATGAATTCGTCCTCGGGCGGATCGAGCGAGAACATCATCTCGTTATACGTGCGAAGCTCGTTCGCGAAATAATTGAGTATTTTAATCGCGACCTTCGGGTTCTGCTGGACGAGTTCGATGAAGCGCTCGCGCTTTAGCGTTATGATGACCGAGTCCCTGCGCGCTATGGCGGACTCCATGCGTGGACGCCTGCAGAGCGTCGAGGTGAAGCCGAACACCTCGCCCTGGCGAACGAGCGGCTTGTGCAGCTTGATCCGGTCGTTGTTGCCGTGAAGGCCGACCTCGCCCTTCTCGACGATGTAGATATCGCTGGGGTCCTCGTCGCCCTCTATGTAGATATAGGCGCCGGCCCTAAATACGCTCTTCTTCCCCGTCTCCAGTGCCATGCTTACATCCAGTAAACCTGCATGGCGTCGCGAAGCTCTTTCATCATCGTTTTTCCGGCGAGAGCCTCGACAAGCGCGAGCGCAAAGGGGATGGCGCAGCCCGGCCCCCTCCCGGTGATAATGGTTCCGTCCACTTCCACGGGGGCTCCAGTCGGCGTCGCCCCCTTCATCGTATCCTCGAAGCCTGGATAGCAGGTGGCCCTCCTGCCCTCCAGCACCCCGGCGTGACCCAGCACCAGGGGCGCCGCGCAAAGGGCCGCCACGACGCCGCCCCTTTGGTGTATGTTCCGAATGAACGAAATGACCGTTTCACTCCTGCGCAGGTTCTCGCTGCCCGGCATGCCGCCAGGCAGGACGATGGCGGCGAAATCCGCCGGGTCCAGTCCCTGTATGGGCTCGTCGGCGCTAAGGGCTATGGCGTGCGAGCCGCGTACAGGGCTTTCCCCGATGCCGGCCCCCGTGGTGTCGAGGCCGGCGCGGCGCAGCACGTCGATGATCGTTACGGCCTCGATCTCTTCGAAGCCTTCCGCAAGAGGCACGATTATTTTCATGTAATCCTCCTGGCTTGCAAGGATGGGTCGTCCTCCCGGTGGAGTGGATCGCTATATCAGGCCATACCCCATATTCAAGGGCCGGGTCCACGTTAATGCGTTTTCAAGGGTTATGGCCCGATGAACTAATTATTACATACGGCGCCGCGTACTCGTCAAGGCATATTCGCCTGTCAGCCTTTCGGGCCTCCGGCCTCTATCAGTGTCGAAAGCGAATCGAACACGATCGGAACGAGCTTCGCCAGGGCCTCCAGTTCATCAGGCGTGAAGTCGGAGAGCACATAATCGGCCACCGCCATGTCCGGGTGCGGGGGCCTGCCCACCCCCAGGCGAATGCGATGGAAGTCGGCCGTGCCGGTATGCTGGATGATGGAGCGCAGCCCGTTATGCCCCTTGTGGCCGCCGCCGAACTTGGTGCGCACCTCGCCGAAGGGCAGCTCTATTTCGTCGTGAATGACGATGAGGTTTGCGGCGGTCTGGCGGAAATAGTCGAGCGCGGCGCGGACAGAGAGGCCGCTGTTGTTCATAAAGGTTTCTGGAAAGAGGAAAAGAACCGGATCTCCGGCGATAATGCCGGAGGAGGTCGTTGCCGAGAAATCCCTCTTCCCGGGCGAAAGGCCCGCGAGGCGGACTATCGATTCTCCCAGCAGGAAGCCTATGTTGTGCCTGTTCTTTCGGTATTTCTTGCCGGGGTTGCCGAGGCAGGCAATGATTTTCATGATGCCGTGGGTCAGGGAAGCGCGAATGGCGCGTGGCTACTTGCCTTTTTCGAGGTGCCCGGCCGCCTTTTCGACGCTGTCGAAGAGCACCAGGTGCCTGTCGAGCTCGGTGACGGCAAAGAGCTTCTTTATATCTTCATTGAGGCCGGCGATCACGAAGTGCAGGTTCTCCTTCTGAGCCTTTTTCGTGGAGCTAAGAAACAGGCTGAGCGCGGAGCTGCAGACGAACCCGACCTCGAAGAGGTCGAGGATGACGCTGCGCTTGTTCTCCAGGAGCCCGCGCAACACCTCTTCGAGGTCATGCAGGTTCTCATTGGAGAGGGAGCCTTCTATTCTGAGTATGCTTATGTCGCTGATAAGCTGTGGAATGATTCTCATTATAAAACCCCGGTGTCCGCCGCATGATGGGCCGCGATCCGGCGAGGAGTCAAGTTATTTTTGACCGGAAAAACGATCCGGCGCGCGGGGCGGACAAAGCATTCGGATATCGCGGCGGCCCGGCCATGGAATGGCGGCGCGAGGGGGATTCCGATCGCCCTATGCAAGGCGGGTCTGTTTATAAAAATTTATGAAACTGAAATCGGCAAAACATATATACAAGTTCTTATTGTACAACAGGGGCCTTATGTAACGCAAAATATGTTGACAATTACGGGCCCGGACCTAACGTTGATTATCGTTGTCCACCGAGGTCTATTTAATGAAATCCGCTAAGATCGTCTCTCCCCGCACGTTCGAGGTTACGGAAGAAAAAATTCCCGCGGTAGGTGAGGGCATGGTTCTCGTTCGCCTGTTGAAGGCGGCGCTCTGCGGCTCCGATCTCCCGTATTTCAAAAACGACTTCAATCCCGCGAGCTATCCGTTTCCCGCCGGTTATCCCGGGCACGAATGCATGGGAATCGTCGAGGAATCCCGAAGCGGGTCCTTTTCGGCGGGCGACCGTGTGATGTATTATCCTCCCGGGCTCGACGCGTACAAGGAGTATCATGTCGCGGACCCGGCACGGCTCCAGAGGCTTCCGGCGAAGGGGGACACGAGCATACTTCTCATGACTCAGCTTCTCGGCGCCGTCTCCCACTGCGTCTTCAGGCTCGACAGCCCCTACAAAAAGGACGTGGTTGTGGTGGGCATGGGGCCGGTGGGGCTGCTCTTCGTTTCGCTCATCAAGAATCTCTCCCCGCGCAGCGTCATCGCCGTGGATCCGCTCGCATACCGTCTCGAAGCGGCGCGGCGCATGGGTGCGGACTACACGGTCAACCCGTCCGAAACCGACCCGGTAAAGGCCGTTCGCGACATCACCTCCGGCGCAATGGCCGAAATCGTAATCGACGCCTACGGGCAGCAGAGTTCCGTGATAAACACATGCTTCGAGTTCGCCCGCCATAACGGCCAGGTGGCCTTCTTCGGCATCTGCCTGGAGGAGGCGCCCAGGCTCAATTTCAACGAGTTCTTCCGCAAGGAGCTCCGAATGGTGGCATCCGTGGGGCCGGACCTCTCCATCGATTATCCTTTCGCTCTCGACACGATACTGAGAAAAGCGATCGACGTATCCCCGCTTCTCACCCACACTTTGCCCTTCGAGGACATCCAAAGGGCCTTCGAGATGGCCGTGAACAGGGAGGACGGGGCAATAAAGATAGTCTTGGAATTCTAACGGACAGGACAAATATATGCAACGATCAAGGATATCCGGGTTCATAGCGTGCGCCATCGCGCTGGTGCTCGCGGGTCTTTTCGTCAACTACGCGTTCGTGGAGATATCGCCATTCGAGATCTCCAGCATCGGCCTGCTGGACGCGTATACGTATTATGCCCTGGCAATTCCGATATCGCTGGTGGCGCTGGGCATCTGCGGTACGGGGTTCTGGGTCGGCTGGACTATACTAACGATAAAGGTGGCACCCCCTATGCCTGAGATTGTGGAGAAAAAGGATTACGCTAAAGTAAAGGCTTTCTTCCTGTGTCTGCTCACCGCGGCCCTGGCGGCCGCCTTCGTCTACGGACTTTCCGTACGCAACTACTGGGCCCTTGCAATTCCGGCGGCGGCGGTCACGCTCGTGGTTCTCGGCATGGTGTTCTGGGTGGGAGTCGCGATCATATCGGCGCGCTCGACGCTGCCGGAGGACAAAAAACAGTAATCCATGTAATGAGGGTCCTTTTTTTATGCTATCGGGGTAACCCCTATTGCGGAGGGCAGGGGATATATCTCTATCATCTCACCAGGGAGCTCGCGGGGCTTGGCGTCGAGATGGATGTGCTCGTTGGGCCGCCCTATCCCGATCCGATGGACGAGTGGGCCTCGGTTTACAGGGTCGAGAACCTCAACCTCTGGTACGAGCGCACCATGCGCCTGCCCTATGAGAAGCTCGCGCGCATTTACTCCCCCTGGAATTTCGTCGATTACTTCCTGACGCGCTTCCACATCTTCCCCGAGATGGAGACCTTCAGCCTGCGCGCCTTCTTCCGGATGAAGGAGCTTCTGCGCGACAGGAAATACGATATCGTACACGACGTCCAGTGCCTGGGATGGGGGCTTCTGCCCATGAGGGCCTACGGAATGCCGATCGTCTCGACGGTGCACCACCCGCTCACCATGGACCGCGAGGCCGATTTTCTGATCGACAGGGGGTTCTGGGAGCGCGCGATGACCGTGCTCTTCTACCCGCTTTCGATGCAACGCATAGTCATAAACCGGCTGGACCGAATAATCACCTCCTCCAGCGAAGGGGTGGGCACGCTCGGCAGGGCCTTCGGGCTTCCGGCCGAAAAGCTCTCGGTGGTGTATAACGGAATGGACGTCGAGGCCTTTCGCAACACCGGCGAACCCAGGAAGGAGCGCACCCTCCTGTTCGTGGGTAATACGGAGGACCATAAAAAAGGCATGCGCTATCTCTTCGAGGCGTTGGCCATGCTTCCCGAAGACGTTACGCTTACGATAGTGGACGAGGGCCCGCCCAAACGCCTGACCGCCTGGGGCATGATCCAGGAGCTGGGCCTCGAGCGGCGCGTAAGCTTTACCGGAAAAGTGAGCCTTTCGGAGCTCGTAAGCCTCTATTCCACCTGCGCCGTCACCGTGATGGCCTCGCTCCACGAGGGTTTCGGGCTTCCGGCGGCCGAGGCCATGGCATGCGAGACACCGGTGGTGGCCACCACGGCCGGGGCGCTTCCGGAGGTGGTGGGGGACGACGGTGCTGGCCTTCTGGTGCCTCCACGGGACCCGGCCGCCATACGGGACGCGGTCGAGAAGCTGCTGGGGGACGAAGGGCTGCGCATGTCGATGGGAAAGAAGGGCCGCCGACGCGCCGAGCGGAACTTCGCCTGGCCGGTCGCCGCGAAAAACACCCTCGCGGTGTACCATGACGTCATCGAGTCGTACAGGAGCCGGTCATGAAAATCTGTCTGATGAGCTACAGGGGCAACCCCTACTGCGGGGGGCAGGGTATCTACCTTATGTATGTGGCCCGCGAACTGGTCAAGCTGGGCCATGAGGTGCACGCGATCGTTGGGCCTCCCTATCCCTTCGAGATGGAGGGCGTTACCCTGCACAGGGTGAGCAATCACAATTACTTCAACGTCAGAAAGGACTTCATAAAGCCGCACAAGCCGTTCGCAAGCCTCTTGCCTCTCAACTTCTACGAATTCGTGGCGTCCAAATTCGGCATCTTCCCCGAGATAGAGACCTTTTCGGTGCGCGCCTTCCTCAAGCTAAAGGAGCTCCTCAAAGAGCACCGCTTCGACATCATTCACGACAACCAGTGCCTGGGGTACGGTTTTCTGCTTATCAATCATTTCGGCGTTCCCTTCGTCTCGACCCTGCACCATCCGCTCTCGATAGATCGCAGCACCTGGTTCGAGTATCCATCGACCTTCGCCCTTAAAATGAAGCGCATACTCTACTACCCGCTTCTCATGCAGGCCATAGTATCGAACAGGCTGGACCGCATCATCACCGTCTCGCACGACTCCGCGCGCGAGATAAACAGGGCCTTCAGCGTGCCCATGGAGAGGCAGAGCGTGGTGTATAACGGGATGGACGCCGGTATATTCTATCCAGTCAAGGGCGTAAAAAAGCGGAAAAACAGCCTCATATTCGTGGGGAATGTGGAGGACCGCAAGAAGGGCGTCATATATCTTTTAAAGGCCCTCACGCTCACCAAAAACAAGGTGCATTTAACGATAGTCGACGGCGGCGCCCCCAACAGGAATTACGTCCCCCGCTGGATTGACCGCTTTGGCATACAGGACCGCGTTACATTTACGGGGAAGATACCGCTCGAACGGCTGGTCGAGCTCTATTCGCGCACCGAGATCGCGGTGTGTCCGTCGCTGTACGAGGGCTTCGGGTTTCCCGCGGCCGAGGCCATGGCCTGCGAGGTGCCGGTAATAGCCGCGACCGGCGGTGCGCTTCCCGAGGTGGTGGGCGAACACATGAAGACCGGCTACCTCGTGCCTCCGCGCGATCCCGAGGCTCTTGCGGAGGGAATAGATTACCTCATCGACAACCCCGACGCGCGGCGGAAAATGGGAAAAGCGGCGCGCAGGCGGGTGCTTGCTACATTTACCTGGGAGAACGCCGCGCGCGAAATGGAGAAGGTCTACGAGGAGGTCATAGGTGCTCACCGTTGACTTTGACCTTCTCGGCGTGCGGGAAGGCGACCTGATGCTCGATGCCGGATGCGGCGAGGGGCGGCATTCCTTCGAGTGCATAGCGCGCGGCGCCCGGGTCCTCAGCATGGACATGGATATGGAGTCGCTGCGAAAGGCGCGCTACACTCTGGCCTACATGAAGAGAAGCCGCCAGGCGCACGAAAGCGGCTCCTACCTCTGCCAGATCGGCGACGCGCTTAATCTGCCGTTCCGCGGCGATACCTTCGACAGGATAATCTGCTCGGAGGTGATGGAACACGTCAGCGACGACCACCGGGCCTGCCGGGAGCTCGCGCGAGTGTTGAAACCCGGCGGGCGTATAGCCGTCACCGTGCCGACCTACATCAGCGAGCTCGCCTTCGACGCCCTGACCTGCGAATACTTCACCTCCCCCGGCGGCCATATAAGAAAGTACGTTCCGCGCCGCCTCGCGGCGATCCTCCGCCAAAACGGCATGGAGGTTTACGGAGTCGGCTTCAAACACTCGCTGCACACCGTCTACTGGATGCTGCGCTGCGTGGTCGGGCTGCACCTGAACGACCAGCCCTTCACCCGCGCCTACCGCGGCTTCCTGACGCTCGGCATGGGCTCCCGCTTCGTGGAGCGTGTGGAGTCTTTTTTCGACAATTTTTTCCCCAAGAGCATCGTGCTCTACGCCGTGAAGCGGTGAGCGGCCGTACCGACGGATGCGGCCCTCCAACTCGCGATAAAAACCCGGAGGTGTGTTTTCCATGAATATACGCGAGCTGCAGTCCTCGCTCGAGGAGTTCATCTTCGTCGGACAGGCGCATGGGCTGGGGCTGTTCGGCGCCGTTTCCGAAAAACCCGATACCGCGGAGGGGCTCGCCGGACGTATGGGGTTCGACCTCCGCGCCACGGTAGCCCTTCTGGACGCCCTGGTGGAGATGAAATATCTGAGGAAGTCGGGCGCGCGTTATTCGGTGACGCCGGCAGCGCGGCGCCGGCTTGTGGATCGCGACGGGCGCGAATACGAGGGCGACTTCTGGAGCTTCCTCATGTATCTCGTCAATCCCTGGAGAACCCTCCCCCACGTGATGAGGCACGGCGCGCCGGACAAAGGAAGTTATGCGGGATTCTCCATGGACGATTTCATCCGAGGCATGGACTCGCCCTGGAAAAAGAAAATAGCCCCCGAGGTGGTGCGCCTCTGTCTGGAGCTTCGTCCCGGGGCCAAAAGCGTGGCGGACATAGGGGGCGCACCCGGCACCATCGCGCGCGGGTTCGCGCGCAGGCGAATCTCCACGCTCATCTACGACCTAAAGGAATCGAACGACGTTTTACGGGATGAACTATCGGCGGTGGCGAACCTCAGAGTCGAGGACGGCGACGCCACGAAATCCCTCCCGCACGGCCCGTTCGACATAGTGTTTCTGGGGAACCTCTGCCACGGGCAGTCGCCGGAGGACAACGCGAGGATCCTGCGCATGTCCCATGATCGGCTCTCCGAAGGGGGCATGGTCGCGGTCTTCGACAATTTAAAGGGCGAGGACCGCCGCTCCGCGACGCTCGCCCTGCACATGATTACGCAGAGTCCGCGCGGAAACGTATACACGCGCGCCGAATACCTGGGCTGGCTAAGGGAGGCCGGCTTTAAAAAACTCAGGGTGCGCAAGCTCTCGGACCGGGCATGGAGCCTAATCGTGGGATTTCGCTGAGGCGCGGTGTCGTCGCCTTTTCGGGGATGATGCGAACGCCCGCCGCAGGCCCGATGCCGGGGGAATGGCTGGCCCTAGGCCGAAAGCGGCATGACCCGCGTCACGAAAAAGTCCGCCAGCGGCTTTGCGAGTTGGCGGATATTCTCGACGATCTCCGTATCGCTCTGGTGCTCCGGCGTGTCGCTCACCATTTTGAAAATATAACACCCCGCCCCGAACATCCTGCATGCCTGAAGCACGGCCGCGCCCTCCATGTCGACGAGGTCCGCCAGCAGTGCGACCGAGGCGCGCTCGGCCGCCGAAACCAGCGGCCGGTCGAGAGTGGCGAGGCTCGCCATGCCGAAGCCCTCGAGCGTGTCCGGCGCGGACGCGCGCTGGGAGCGGTTCATAATCCGCGGCCGGTCCGGCTCGACGATTGAGCCTATATGGAAGATCTCGCCGGTTCGCATGCCGTTACCCGTGGCGCCGGCGGCCCCTATATTGAATACCGTGGAAACGCCGTGGCGCATGGCCAGATAGGCGGCGGAAAGCGCGGCGTTTACCTTGCCGATGCCTGAGACAGCGAGCACGGCGCCGCACTGTCCCGTGTAAACGCGGACCGGGCCGCCGGCCGGCTCGAGACCGAGCGCGCCTATGAGAGGCGTTGCCTCTATCATCGTCGCCATTATTATGCCGGTCCGAGTATTCCCCTGCATCTTGCCATATCCTCCAGGGTCCGAATCGCGCGCCGTCCGTTTTCTCCCAGGTCGAGCGTGAATTCGTTTACGTACAGGTTTATATGCTGCCGCGTAACCTCCTCGTCCATCTCCTGGGCATGCTCCCGGACAAAGTCGCGCGAGTCCTCCGGGCAGTCGAATGCGTGCCGCACGGACGAGCGTATGATGTTGGAGAAATCCGCGGCGCTCGCATCATCATCCCCGGCGTCTCTTCGCATCGCGATGCATCCGAGCGGAATGGGAAGGCCCGTTTCGGCCTCCCACCATTCGCCCAGGTCGACGAGGCGCTCGAGACCGTATCGCGGATAGACGAAGCGCCCCTCGTGGATGATGAGCCCGGCGTCGAAGCGCCCCGATGCCACCCCGTCGAGAATCTCGTCGAAGCGCGCGACATGGACGGCCACGTCGGCGTCGCTCCATAGACGAAACAGCAGGTGGGCCGTTGTGAGCTCGCCGGGTATGGCAAGGCGCGCGCCCTCAAGTCCGGGGAAGTCGCGGCGCGCGACAACCAGCGGGCCGCAGCCGAAGCCCAGGGCCGAACCGGCATCGAGCAGGATGTAGCGCCCCGCCAGGCGCAGATAGGCGTAAAAGGAGAGCTTGCTCAGGCGGTGCACCCCGCTAAGCGCGGCGAGGTTGAGGCTCTCGACGTCGTCCATAAACGACTCGAACCGATACGGGCGTGTATCGACACGGCCGTGCAACATGGCGTGAAACGCGAACGTATCGTTGGGGCAGGGGGAAAAGGCGAAGCTGACCGGTTTCACCGGAATCTACCCGGCGGCCTGGGCGGTGTTCCGCGCGTAATGTTCGAGCGTGGTCCGGGTAAGGGGGATTACGAGCGAGGCCCTGGTGTAGTCCTCGAACGAGCGGATATCGAGGCTGGACTGGTCGACTCCCAGGCTTTTAAGGATCATCGTAACCAGGACCAGGCCTATTCCGGCGCCCTCGTTTTGCGGGTCGTCGGCGCTCATGAGGAAGTAATCCGAGATATCGTCGCATTTACGGGCGTCCGCAAGCTTCTTTCTCACCTTTTCTTGCTCGTCCGGCGTCATCGCGATGGGGTTGGTGATGGTAATGCTCAATATATCCCCCATGTGCTGAAATACTATCTCGGCCTTCATGCCGCGGCTTCGCGCCAGGCGGGCGAGGGTTTTGGCGTCCTCGCGCGACATCTCCAGCTTGAACAGGCGGATCACCTTGTCGTGTCCCAGGCCCCCCGGGAGCGGGCTCTGCGGCTCGTCGCCCTCGAAATAGATGTGCTTGTAGTTTGCCTTCACCGCGTTAATGAGGAGTTCCTTCATGCAGGTGTAGAGGGGCGCAAGGAGCACCTGGCACCCCCGCTTTCGCAGATATAGCGCGAGCACCTTTTTTAGTCGATTCTCGTTGGTGGTGCTGACGGAATAGGTGATTATCTTTACGTCCCTGTTTTCCTCGACAGCGTCGGTAATGTATTTCATGAAGGGTGCCGTTTACTCTTTTTGTTTTGACTGTCCGGCGATTACCGCGAAACGACGACAGATTGAATATACAGTATTTATCGGCTTATAGCAAGCGGTGGCGGAAAAATTAACGTCGCCCGGCGCGGATTTTATCGCCTTTAGGCCGGCGGGGGACAGTTTGACGCGGTATCCCGGCGTCCCTTTTAGTGGCCGTTCTCAGTCTTCTACACAAGGGCAGGGGGAGATGTCGAGCTCGCCGTCGGGGTTTTTCGGGCTTATGGAGTACTCTCCGCGCGAGCTTGCAAGCTCCATCTCGCGGGCCCATTCCTCCGGCCCAATAAGCCTTATCCTCGCGAGATTGTCGATGGCTATGTGCCTGAAGTGGGCGAACGACTTTCCGGGGTTGTAGCGTGTGAAGGTAATGAGCCTATCGCAGGGAAAGCAGTCGCATTCGTGGCAGAATTCCTTGCCTCCCATAACGACGCAGCACTCATATATATCGCACTTGTCATGCCTCCCGTCCGATCGGCACCCCCTGCAGACCGCCGTATCGCGGTACCGCGGACAGGCCCCGCAGTAGATGCCGCAGGGAGAGACGATCGCGCTTGGCCTCTTAGCGTGCATTGTAAGCTCTTGTGAAAACATTTATAAAAAGTCTTGCGTAAAGCCGGCTCTCCGGTGTTATTGACTTCCAGTTTGTACAAGTCTACCATACCGCACGCCCCTTTGCGAAAAAAACAAACTTCCCAGCGGGCGCCACGGCCGTTCTCCGGTGGAAGTCGCCACGGACCGGGCCGGCGGGACGGGCGAGGCCGACATACCGAACGAACACGAGGCAGTGCACGTGACTCAGGACAATGAAAAACCGCATTTCACCCGCTGGAGGGCGCGGGGAGGGTACCGCGAGCTCCTCGTCCTGTCCATACCCCTGATACTCAGCACCTCCTCCTGGTCGCTCCAGCATTTCGTGGACCGAATGTTCCTCGCGTGGTACTCCCCCTTCGCCATTGCGGCGGTGATGCCGGCCGGGATGCTCAATTTCTGCACCATGAGCATATTCATCGGCACCGCAGGCTATGTGAGTATTTTCGCCGCCCAGTATTTCGGCGCGGGCGTCAACGAGCGCATAGGGCCCTCGATCTGGCAGGGGGCCTACATCGCCGCTTTCGGCGCCATCGTGCACCTCGCCCTAATTCCGCTCGCCCCCGCCATCTTCGATCTGGCCGGGCACGACCCGGAGGTAAGGCGTTACGAGGTCATCTATTTCCAGATACTCTGCCTCGGCGCCTTTCCCGGCATAGCCTCTTCGGCGTTTTCCGGGTTCTTTACCGGACTTGGCAGGCCATGGCCGGTCATGTGGGTAAACCTGCTCGCCACCGGAGTGAACCTCTTTCTGGATTATCTGCTTATTTTCGGCAAATGGGGATTCCCGGAGATGGGCATAAAGGGGGCGGCCATAGCCACCGTGGCGGCGGGGTTCGTCTATTGCGCCGCCTATCTGGCGCTATTGGCGGCCCCTAAAGCGCGGCGGATCTATCATACGCTTTCCGGCTGGCGTTTGGACAGGGAGCTTTTCGCGCGGCTTTTGCGTTTCGGCTTTCCAAATGGCGTGCAGTTCTTTGTCGATATTGCCGGTTCCACGGTCTTCATCCTGCTGGTGGGGCGACTGGGGACGACAAACCTGGCCGCCACGAATATAGCGTTCAACATCAACACGCTCGCGTTCATGCCGATGTTCGGCTTCGGCATAGCCGTTTCAGTGCTCGTTGGACAATATATAGGCATGGAAAGGACCGATCTGGCCGAACGCAGCGTGTACTCGGGCTTTCACATGACCTTCCTTTATATGGCGGCGATTTCCCTGTGCTATCTCCTGGCGCCCGATATCTTCGTCGCCCCCTTCATGTCGAAGGCGGACCCGGCCGCCTTCTCCGAAATATATCCGCTGTCGGTCATCCTTCTGCGCTTCGTAGCGCTCTATTGCATATTCGATACCCTCAATATCATCTTCGCCTCGGCCCTCAAGGGCGCCGGCGATACCCGGTTCGTGATGTACATGCTCGCGGTGGTCTCCCTTGTGGTGCTGGTTCTGCCGACCTACCTGGCGCTTGTGGTTTTCGACGGCGGCCTCTACGCCGCCTGGGTCATCGCCTCGCTTTATGTCGTGGTGCTGGGTTTTGCGTTTTTTATCCGGTTTCGCGGGGGCAGATGGAAGTCCATGCGGGTCATCGAAAAGCCGGTGGTCTGCCTGCCGCCGATACTGCCGGAGCTTGCGGGAATGGAATGAGGCGGGCCGGCCGATGGATGGGGGCCGATTCGGCGCCGTGCCGCCAAAAAATGATTTACAAGAAAGTATATAATGCTATTTTTACCGCATTATGGTGGATGCGACCCTGCTTAAGGACATCACCGAACTGATCGGCAACAATCTAACGTTTCCGGAAATCGAGATCATCGGGGGGTATTTATTCAAGAATTATGACCCCCATGCGCTCGAGGGCATCTCCAAAACCATCACCATCTCACCGTCGAAGGCGGCCCGCAGACTGGTTCAGGAGTGCATAGACGGCAATAAAATAGATGAGCTCATCGCCTTCGCCATCGAGCTGGACGAAAATCAGTTTAACGGCCGCACCGTTAGGCTTTCCGGGCTGGAAAATCTCCTTTACAGGCTTTCGCGCACCGGTTACGTCTACGATCACAGCCGCCGAAAGCTTGTCCGGATGAGCGAGGATTCCAATCACATGCCCAACTGGGGGGTTCTTCGCGACGGCAAGGAATATCCCCTCATAATAGCGTCGGTCGATATATGCAATAACTCGAAGCTGGTAAAGAAGTACGGGCCCAAGGTGATGGAAAAGGTGTACCTGGGCCTGTGGGAATTCTTCAAGCCGAAGATGCGCCAGTACAACGCGAGGATGTGGCACTGGGCCGGAGACGGAGGCGTAATGGCGTTTCGCGACCAGAACGGCGGGCCGGTGGACGCGGTAAGCTGCTGCCTTGAGATGATCTTTTCGCTCAGCATCTACAACTGCATGCCCGACAGGCATATCGACGAGCTCATCGCCATGCGCATAGGGATGGACGCCGGGAAGGTAAAATATTTCAATAAAACAGGGCGGATAGTGTCGGACGTTATCAACTACGCCTGTCATCTCGAAAAGAACCACGCCGAGCCCAACGGCATATCCATATCGGGAGAGCTCTACGAACGGCTCTCGCCGCAGCTTCGGTACATGTTCAAAAAAAAGGACGAGTTCGAATCGCGGACCGCTTATTCCCTTACCTATGTTTGCGACAGGGCCCTCTGCTGAGCATTGGCCGCGTCATTAAAAATGCCGAGGCCAGAGGCGCCCGTCTTTCTCGGCCAAAGCGAAATCGTATCCGAGCGCCTCGTTGAGCCTCCGTTCGGTCAATACCTCGTCGCGGCTTCCCTGCGCGTACACGCTCCCGTCTTTCAATAGAAGGCAGCGGTTGAATGACGGCATGATCTCCTCGACATGATGGGTGACGTAGATGACGGTTCGGCCGCTTCCGGCCAGCCGTTCCACAGACATTAGAAATTCCTCGCGGGAGGGGAAATCGAGCCCGCCTGCCGGCTCGTCGAGCACCAGGAGCTCCGGATCGTTTACAAGAGCTCGCGCGATGAGCACCCGTTTTTGCTCCCCGTGCGAAAGCTCGCCGAATTTTCTTTCCAGAAGATGCCCGATCGAAAGCCCCTCCGCCGTCGAGCGTGCGGCGGACCTCATAGCGTCCGTAATTTCGCGGTAGATTCCGATGCTCCAGAAGAAGCCCGAGCAGACGACATCCTCCACGGTCGTTTTTCCGTTATACGACTTCTGTAAAAGGTCGCTAACCATGCCGATGCGTTCTCTGAGGCTCCAAACGTCGGTTTCGCCGAGCCTCAGCCCGAAAAGCTCGACGCTGCCGGAGCTTGGAAAAAGGCCGCTGGATACCACGTTAAGGAGAAAAGACTTGCCCGAGCCGTTGCCTCCAAGCACCGCCCAGTTCTCTCCCGGACGAACCGTCCAGTTGACGTTTTTCAGTATGGCCCCGTTGCCGCGCACAACGCTCATGTTTTCAAGCCTTATGACGCTTTCCATCGCTTCATCCTTTCGTTGCGGCGCACTTTGGGCCGCGTCGATGATGTTTTCGAAACCATCGAGCGCCCGTATACGCAAGTCATATTTATCGCGTTCCGGGCGTTTATTCGAAAATAAGGGCGGGGAATGGAACGTGGATGTTTTTTAATTGACAACTATACCGATATATAGTATCATGATGTTTAGTATGCGGGCGCCGAAAAGGGAGGCCTTGCCGGACCGGTACCGCAGGGAGCCGCGCCGGACTAAATTATAAGGGGATGGCAAGCATGAGAAAAGACCTCACCGACAAGCAGGAGCTGATATTTGACTTCATAAAGGGAAGCATACGCGAATCGGGCTTTCCCCCCACCGTTAGGGAGATCGGCGACCGTTTCGGGATTACCCCCAAGGGCGCCTATGACCATCTTAAGGCCATCGAGAAGAAGGGCTTCATTCGGTGCGCACAGAACAAGTCCAGGGCAATCGAGCTCCTTGTGGATCGTGAGGAGATTATGCCTCCCGACGCGGTCAACATCCCCCTCGTGGGAAGGATAGCCGCCGGCGCGCCCCTGTTGGCCGTGGAAAACATAGAGGAGTATCTAAGCTTCCCGGCGCCCATTTTCTCCGGAGGCGAGTTTTTCGCGCTCAAGGTGCGCGGGGATTCCATGATAGATGAGGGCATTCACGACGGTGACACGGCCATCATACGCAGGCAGAACACGGCGCAGAACGGGGATATCGTCGCGGCGCTCATCGAGGACGAGGCCACGCTGAAGATCTTTAAAAGGGCGGGCGGTAAAATCAGCCTGATTCCGGCCAACAGCGCCTACCGGCCGATTGTGGTCGACCAGGTGGAGGTGTTAGGCAAGCTTGCGGGGGTTTTCAGGAGATATTAAAAGTCGAGGTTTTGCCCTGCGGAGGGTGGGTTGCGATTTGATTGGTTTTTATTGAAATGGCATTAACAAAGCCCGCCCCCTTTACGCCCGCAGGGTAGCGGTGGATAACGCGAGGCGTTTCCCCACAATCGATCGGTCTTTGTCGCATTTTTGCCTCCGCCGCGCGGCGATGAAAACGATGAATACGACGTAAGCTCTGCGCAAACTAAGCCGGCCCGCCTTATTTACAATGAGGCCTGCGATCCACTGCCGGCATGCCGGGAAGTAGTAATTGACAAATAAAAAATATGGTATAATTATGTCGTATCCATAAATAGAGGAAAAGCCATGCCGACACTTCAGTTTAAAGGTAAAAATATAATCTGGAACCACCACCTGTCCATTCCATACCATACGCTGGATGAGCTTGAAAAACTTCATTACAAACCGGAAAAAGCGAATGGGAATATAATAATAGAGGGAGATAACCTTCTTGCCCTGAAAGCATTGCTGCCACAGTATTCTGGAAGGGTTAAATGTATTTATATTGATCCACCGTATAATACCGGCAATGATAGTGGACAAGGAAAAGGATGGGTTTATAATGATAACGTAAATAGTCCATTGATTAAAGAATGGCTTAACAAAGAAGTAAGTAAAGACGATTTAACACGACACGACAAATGGCTTTGCATGATGGTTCCCAGACTAAAGTTATTAAGAGATTTACTTTCTGATGAGGGTGCAATATTTATTTCTATTGATGACAATGAACTAAATAATTTGATAGGAGTTATGAATGAGATATTCGGAGAAAGAAACTTTCGTAATATTATAATTATTCGCCGTGGAATAAAAAGCGTTCAGGCACAGTTTGAAACAGTTGATAGATTAAATTATGGTTGTGAATATGTATTAGTTTATACAAAAAATGAAGATTATAAATTTACAAAATTTGAAATTGAACTTGAAAATGGGAAAGATGGCAGTTGGAATAATCATTGGAGAAGTACTGATAGACCTTCAATGAGATATGAATTATTTGGAATAAAACCAGAAACCGGTCAATGGAGATGGGGAAAAGAACGTAGCTATGTCGCTATTGAAAACTATAAGCAAATGTTAATGGATTTAAATAAAAATGAAAACAATATTACTCAAGAGGAAATTGATGCATGGTATATGTCTAATCTTGAAAAATCCGGTGAAGAAATTGACCTTCTTCGATTATCAACCAATGGAAAACCTGAACATTACATACCACCTTCTGAAACAAAACTTGCGAGTTCACATTGGAATGATCTAAAACCAAATGGCAGCAGTCAATTAAAAGCAATATTTGGGAAAAAAGTTTTTGATAATCCTAAATCTATCGATCTTATCAAAAGGGTTATAAAATTTACCGAAGGAGAACGAAAAGATGCTATTATCCTGGACTCCTTTGCTGGTTCCGGTACCACAATGCATGCAGTAATGGATTTAAACAATGAAGACGGCGGCAATCGTCAATGCATTCTTGTCCAAATGACCGAGGCCACCGAAGCAGAGCCGAAGAAGAACATTTGCAAAGACATTACCTGTGAGCGTATAAAACGTGCAATTGATAAGTACGGTTATGATTCCGGTTTTAAATACTTTCGCGTCGGAATACCTATTGACGCGGAAAGTCTCCTTTCGGGAAAACTCCCCACTTTCAAGCAATTCGCCGAATACGTTTATTATCTTTGTACAGGCGAACATATAAAAGACAAATCTGTTATCAACGGAAAAACCTATTTTGTTGGTTCAATAAATAACTCAGTAATCTATCTCGTTTACAAACAAAATTTCGATGAATTAACAAGGCTCGCCTTGAATCTGCCTCTTGCCGAAAAAATCACGGCCGAAAATCCCGGGAAAAAGATAACCGTCTATGCTCCTGCGTGTTTTCTTGAAGAAGATTACATGAAAGATAATAATATTGAATTTGTCGGAATTCCATATAACCTTTTCAGAAGGGACAATGGGGCGTAGAAAATGTTCTTAAAAAAATACCAGCAAAAAGTAGTCTCCGAATTAAAGTCTTTTTATTCCAAAGCGAGGGAAACTAAAGACGCCTTCGAAACCGCTCGAAAATCTTTGCCCGAAAACATGAGGCATACCCTCAACTGGGTCCAGACGACCTTTCAAAATACCGACAAAGAATATAAAGACCGCTGTACAAACGGACTGAATGAATACTACCCCCGTATCGTCATGAAAGTCCCTACCGGCGGCGGCAAAACCCTGCTTGCGGTAGAAGCGATCCGTGAATATCAGAATTTATTCGCCAGAAAGAGAACGGGGCTTGTAGTCTGGATTGTGCCAAGCGAGACGATATACTCGCAGACGGTCCAGAAAATTCGGGACAAATCCAATCCTTTAAGGCAATTGCTAGACCAGGCGAGCGGCAATAAGACTTTGATCGTGGAAAAAGGCCGGCGGCTCACCATTCATGATATCGAGGAACATCTGGTAATACTATTTGTAATGATACAGTCCATAAGCCGCCAGAACGGCAAGGAGGCCCTTAAAGTTTTTCAGGACTCCGGAGGCTTCGAGAGCTTTTTCCCTTCCGATAACCGTAACGATTTGCATTCTGAATTATTAAAGTCTTTTCCTAATCTTGACTATATTGCCCCCATTGGCTCATTATTTCCATTAATTAAAACCAGCCTTGGTAACGCCATTCGGATATCGCGGCCGTTTATAATAATAGATGAAATACACAAGGTTTTTTCGGACACGGCGCGAAGAACAATAGATAATCTCAATCCGGAAATGGTCCTCGGGTTGACTGCAACCCCCAGGGCCGAAATGAATATACTCGTTTCCATCACCGGGATCGAGTTGAAAGAAGAAGAAATGGTAAAACTCGATATGCATATCATCCCCCCATCCGGCCGGAAAGAGGATGACTGGAAATCTATGTTGAAAGAAATAAAAGCCCATCGCGACAAACTTGAAAGGCACGCTATTAAATACAGGCAAAGTTCCGGCGTTTATATTCGGCCTATCGCATTAATACAGGCGGAAAGGACAGGGAGGGAACAAAGAGGTAAGGGTTTTATTCACAGCCTCGACATTAAGGATTTCCTTCAAGAGATCGGAATAAATCCTGACGAAATCGCCATAAAGACAAGCTCTCAAAACGATATTGAAGACGTTAATCTTTTCGCCCGCGACTGCAATATTCGTTATTTGATAACCAAAGAGGCCCTCCGCGAAGGCTGGGATTGTTCTTTCGCCTATATTTTGGGTATTACTCCTAACGTAAACTCCGATACCGGAATCACTCAGCTTGTCGGGCGTATATTGAGACAACCGTACGCGAGAAAAACCGGCGTACCTTTTCTTGACGAAAGCCATGTGTATTATTCAAAGGGCGATACCCGTCAAATGCTGGAAAAAGTTGACGCCGGATTCAAGAACGAGGGGCTTGAGGACCTTATTTCAAGGGTAAAAATCAAGGACAACGACGACGTTTATAAGAGCAAAAAAGTAAAAATTAAAAAGGAATACCGCTCCAGATACGAAGGCGCTTTTTATTTGCCCGTATGGCTAATGATGGAAACCAGAAACAAAAAAAGGCGTTTTTCTTACGAATTGGACATCAAGCCGAATGTCGATTTATCAAAATATGAACCGTCTGGAGAGCTGATCGACCGCCTCCTGTCGTCTTTGAGCGAGGAAACCCGCGAAAGACAATCCATAGTCGTTACGCTTGATTCCCGGAGTAAATTTATAAGTAAAACCGAAACGGTTGGAAAAAACGGGGGAGATGAAATCAATATCGATTATCTTACAAGGCGGTATGTCGAAATAATCGAAAACCCATTCCTCGCCAGATTGATCGCTTCTAATCATATTGATTTCCTTATTAAATCCATAGGCATGAAATTATTGTCATCCCACTTCAGTTATATCACCGCATTTCTTTATAATACCCTTTGCGCGGAAAAATCATTGCAGGAAGAGAAGTTGTTCATTGAATATTTAAACGGCAAAAAACTCGTCCTTGCCGTATCCGACGATCCGGAAGTCGGATACAAAATACCCGGAGAAGATATTGTCACTGTCGGCAGAATTCCCAATCCATACAAGTATTATCTATTTGAAGATGTCGATTTGCTCTCTATGAATTCTTTGGAGCAAAAAGTCGGCGATATACTCGATAAGCAGGAGAAAATACTCTGGTGGTTCAGGAATAAAGTGAGCCGCAACTGGTATTCAATTCAGGGCTGGCAGGAATATAAAATAAGGCCCGACTTTGTGGCGGCGAAGAAGAAAGACAACGGCGGTCTCGAGGTTGTTTATGTTGTAGAAAGCAAAGGGGAGCATTTGGCCGGCAACGCGGACACAATCTATAAAAAGTCAGTTCTCGAAATAATGAATTCTCAAAAAACAAACAATAAAATCGAATCGTACCGGCAATTGGAGTTCTCGTTTGATTCCATACTAAATGACCAGGTCGAATTTTATCTTATCGAAGAGAACAATGAAGAAGAGTATCTGAGGAAGCTTTACAAGTAAAATTACTTCCTGTACTCTCTCATTTTATTTTACGGTCCGCCTTAAATCTTACACGGGGCATGCGTTCGATAGCTTGACCACCATCACCACGCCGAGTTCCAATGCCGCGCCCTCATAGGCTTCACGTAGCGCGTCGAAGAGCAGGGCGGTATCGCCCCTGACTATGGTGCTCATGGGGCCTGTCTCCGCCTCGATGCCCCGCCTCTCCATGGCGAGTATGAACCTGTCGATATGGGGGCCGATGTCGTTCTCCCCGAGGGGGTAAAGGCTCACTTCTGCGGCGCTAATCATACCGTTACGCTCCCCACTATAAAATTTCCAAAACAGGGGCATAGCGCCCCGCCGATTGTTTCGAGGGCCGGCGCAGTCCGTACCAGAGAGCGAAACGGCAGTGCGAAGGTGGAGCCATAGACGCGGGGACTTCCGTAGCGCGAGAGGAGTTTTCGAAGCTCTCCCGTGGTGAAAAACCGGGCGCGGTGAAATACCGGGTCCTTCGCTCCCTTAAGCTTTCTCGTCACTCCGAGCAAGGAGCGTCGGTTGAGCGCCCCGACTATGAGGGTTCCTCCGGGAAGCAGTAAGGAGCGCATTTTGTCTAAGGCGGCTACATGGTCCGGGATGAATTCGAGAGAGGTGATGGCCGCGGCGACGTGGAATGGGCCGTTGATGTCGGCTTCGAGGAAATCGCACCGGATGAATCGGGCACCTGGGATGTTCTTTGCCGCCGCAATGGCCGTCATCTCTGCGGAGATATCGATCCCGGTTACCTGAAATCCTTTAACCGCAAACCAGGCGCTCCAATGTCCGGTGCCGGGGCCCACCTCCAGGAGCTTCGCGTTTTCCCCGGCCTCGGGAAGCACTCGCTCCACTGCGCGTTTCTCCTGGAGATCGTAGGCTTTGCCTACGGGATCATCGTACCACGAGTCGTAATATTTTGCGACGGCGTCGAAATTAAATGTATTTCCATTCATATCGTCTTCCCTGCATCTCCCAGGTGGAACACCAGGACCGTTCCGGAGGAAACCTCTACGGTAAAGCGGTCCTCCTTTATAATATTGCTGAGTCCCCGGCTCCCCCGGCGAAGCGGTTCGTCGCGAAGGGGGTATTTGAGGCCCGTTACGGTGCAGCGCGCTTCGGCATCGAGCGACACAAGCGTGATGATATCGCCTGGCAGGCCGGCTTCTTCCAGGCGGCCCCCATCACCCACTGCAGTAACGGTACACCCGGAATCGACGAGGCGCACGGAACCGGGATGCCCCGCGCATACCATGATGTTGCACAATTCGTGGTCCCTTCTTCCCCCCAGGGCGCCGAATACGTCGATTCTTTCGAATCCCAGGCCGATGGCATGGTCAACGGCTATCTCCATGTCGGAGCGGTCCTTCTCTGCCGGATGGCGAATTACAGGCACGGCAGGTTCTTCGGAAATCGAATCCATGTCACCCAGGACCGCTGCGGGGACGACGCCGCATCTTTGGCAGTGATCGTAGCCACCATCGGCGGCGAGGACCGTGTCGTATCCGGCCAGGGCCTCCTGGAGCCACCGGTAGTCGTCAATAGTTCCATTACATATTATTGCGCATCTTTTCATGCGGCAAGTAGATCAGATCCATCGATGTGGGCAAGTTAATTTGTGGGTCTCTCAGGCTTTTCCGAGCATGGCAAGACTCCCGCCCCCGGCGCTTTGCGCCATCCCCGGAGGGGGTTTTTCTGACGCCGATGGCCGGTTGGATTATTTACGGTTAGGCCTTATGCACTCGCCATGTAAGGGCAAGGGGTTACAACCCCTTGTTCTCTGAAGATATTAGCCTGAGTCCACGAATAATTCCCTTATTACAGAGCAAGGGGCTGTAGCCCCTTGTGGTTGATGGCCTATTCAAACTTTCAACTTTGAGCTTTGAACTTCCCTCCAACTTTCGACTGTTTAACTCACCCCCTAGCCCCCTCTCTTTAAAAGAAAAAGAAGGGTATCGTGGCATAATCCACAAGAAATTACAGAAGTACATCCAGACCAAGGTTAGCTGGGTCAGTTACTGCCTGCCGGATATCGGATATGTCCAGTAAGCCTATTGCCTGAACTCCCCCTTCTTTTCTCCGAAGAGAAGGGGGCCGGGGGGATGAGTTGGAGAGCTTTCTCCTATCAAGCTTTCAACTTTAAACTTTCGACTGTCATTAGGGAAGCCTGGCCTTTTTACCGATCACGAACCTGTCCTTTCCGGCATCCCATTTCAGCTCAATCCCCTCTTCGTAGTTGATGCTCTCTAAGAGAACTGTAGCCTATTGTACATAATAACAGCCGGCCGGCAACCTCAACGCCCCTTGCGATTCGCTTCGGCCACGAAAGAGGTTTTGATGTTGCAGATGGTCGGATGAAATCAGATGACCAACAGATATAGTCGAGAAGTCGTTAAGCTGCGCATCTTAAATCCCCTCAGCCTTCGGCAGCTCCCCTTTGGTAAAGGGGAGCCATACGAAAGAAACCCAATGCCATTCAACTTGCAAAAAATAGCCTATAGCTTAATAAACATGAGCCCTGGGCTTCTGTTCGCGACTCACAAGATGTGGGAAATGCCGGCGGGGATACGGATGTCGGTAGCCGGACCGGAAGCGTACGAGAAATCCTAATTATTAGAGGTTGCCGTATGTCAATTGCTTATGTTGCGAGCCGTGTAAGGACACGAAGAGCTTTTTAAAATAAAATCTGATAGAGATATGAGTCGGGGGAAATTTATCGTATCCAGAAAAATTTGATGTTTTCAGATTTTTCAATCACATCAAATTCATGGTGATCGGAAGTTGCTATTGAAGCGTTGCGTATTTTTGCCTCTGCCAATGCGATGGAGTCCGCAAGGGATATTGAATATCTAACTTTTAAACGGCCGGCTTCAAATAATACATCATCTCCAAGATCGGAAATTATGTTTATCGGCAGTGATAATATTTTAGAATATGCCCTCTTTAGAGTATCGGGATCATATTCCCTTTTGAAATTATAGTATATCTCGAGCAGGTTTATTTTATTTAGGTAGAGGGCGCATTTTCCCCTTGACGAGAGTGAAAGCAAATTTTCAACCTTATCGGCTCCTTCCTCGTCGAGAATAAAAGCTATGACCGCGCAAGCGTCGAGCACATAGTTTTTCATTCAAGGGCCTTCTCTTTATTTTTGGCGGCCATATATTTTTTAGAGCTAAATGAGCCTTTGCCCTTTAAAAAACCCCGCGTCGATTTTATAACGTCTTCCACGGGACGTAATAAAATGCCCTCACGGGTTTCGACTATCTCAATCTCTTTGCCTTCTAATCGGCGAATGATTTCTACAGGAAGATGGATCTTGTTGGATTTGACGGTAGTTGTTTTCATTTTAATTGCC
>Ga0302245_1000470_pt1 | contig 33585 bp, 21 predicted proteins | sample AAG_UR_Thr_MG_FD_193512 | JGI IMG/M metagenome (GOLD analysis project Ga0302245, IMG submission 193512) | Enriched activated sludge microbial communities from anaerobic digester in WTTP, New Holstein, Wisconsin, United States - AAG_UR_Thr | ecosystem: Engineered > Bioreactor > Anaerobic >... | reverse complement strand
CCATTCCGCTGACCCTGATCGGGGTCATCCTGATCCACGTGATGACCCATACCAACTTCAGCACCTTCACCGCCGTGGGGATCGTGACTCTGGCGGGGGTGGTGGTTAACAACGGCATCGTTCTGGTGGACTACACCAATCTCCTGCGAAAAAGAGGCCTGCCCATCCGAACGGCCTGCGTCGAAGCCGGCGGCAACCGGCTCCGCCCCATCCTGATGACCACCCTGACCACCATCCTGGGACTTCTCCCCATCGCGGTGGTGGAAAGCGAGGGGGCGGATCTGGTTAAGCCCATCAGCATGACCCTGCTGGGAGGGCTGTCCGTCAGCTCCTTCTTCACCCTGTTCCTGGTCCCGGTGATCTATTCCTTCTTCAACGAGATCTCGGAAAAACGGGAGGTCCGCCGGGAAGCGAAACGGCAGCGGATCCGGGAGGCCCGACGGATCACCATGGGCCCGGCGGAGCAGAGCGCCGGAGGAGGCGAGATATGAAAAAACTGGAAATAATTGCCAATCAGTCGGTGGAGGAGGACCTGTTCGAGCTGTTGCGGAACCGGAAGGTGGGAAGCCGCTACACCAAGATACCGGCGGTCCACGGGGCCGGAGACTCGAACCCCAAGCAGGGGGACGGGGTCTGGCCGGAGGAGAACTTCCTGCTGATCCTCTACTGTGACGAGGTCGAGGCCGCGGCGGTCCGGGACGCGCTGCGGGAGCTGAAAAGCTACTTCCCCCGGGAGGGGATACGGCTCTTTGAGCTGGACGCTACCCAGACCGTCTAGGGGAGAGCTCCTGGCCCCCGCGGGGGACCTGACCGCCGGGCTTTTGGCCCTGGAAAGCGGCGCCGACGCCCTGTATCTGGGCCTGTCGGAGTTTTCCGCCCGCCGGGCGGCCCGGAACTTTTCCCTTCGGGACTTCGCCCGGATCAAGGCGGCGGCGGAAAAAGCCGGGGCCCGGGTCTACGCGGCCATGAACATCCTTCTCCGGGACGGGGAGCCGGCCCGGGCGGCGGGGATTCTCCTGGATCTGAAGGCCCTGGGGGTGGACGGCATTATCGTTCAGGACCTGGGGCTCCTGGCCGTTTTACGGGAACATTTTCCCGACCTGTCCGTCCACGCCTCCACCCAGATGGGGGTCCACAATTCCGCCGGAGTGGAAGTCCTGAAGCGCCTGGGGGCGCGCCGGGTCGTCCTGTCCCGGGAGCTTTCCTTTCAGGAGATCCGCCGCATCCGGGACGACCACCCGGACATGGAGCTGGAAGTCTTCATCCACGGGGCCCTGTGCTACTCCTTCTCGGGGCTCTGCCTGGCCTCGGGCCTGATGCTGGGACGGTCCGGGAACCGGGGGGACTGCGCCCAGATCTGCCGCACCTGGTTTCAGGCTCACCCGGACGAGGGAGCTGCCGGGGGCGCCGCAGCAGAAGGTTTTCGGCAGAGGGGATACTTTTTCTCCTGCAACGACCTGGCGGCCCGGGATGACCTGCTGCGGCTCCGGGATCTGGGGGTGGCGGCCTTCAAGATCGAGGGTCGGATGAAGCCCCCCGCCTGGGTGGCCGCCGTCACCGCCTACTACCGGGCCGTTCTGGACGGGACGGACCCCCGGGACGCGGAGGAACACGTCCGCCGGGCCCAGGTCCTCTTCTCCCGGCGGCCCACCCGGGGCCATCTTCCCGGGGTGGAAAGCGAGGGCCTTCTTTCCCCCGACTACCCGGGCCACCGGGGGCTTCCCGCGGGCAGGGTTGCGGAGCTTCGCCGGGGGGTCCGGCCGGGCCTGGTGGTGAAGCTGACCCAGGACCTGGCGGTTCGGGACGCTCTTCTTTACTTCGCCGAACCCGGGGCGGGAGGACTCCGCCGGGAAGAACCGGGGGGCGGAGACAGGAGCCCCCGGGAGCCGGTCCGTTTCTCCGTGGAAGGCCTGGAGACCCGGACGGGAAAAACCTCCTTCGCCCGGGCGGGGGAGGAGGTGTTCATCCCCCGGGTCCTGCCTTCTCCGCCGGGGGCCCCCGGAGACCTGCTTCCCCCGCCGGGGACGGAGCTTTTCAAGATCGCTCTCCACGATTCCCGAACCCCGGAACCCGGGGGAAGCCTGGCGGAGAAAAAAATCCCCCTGGATCTCCAGGTCCGCCTCCTCCCCGACGGGGTGATCCTTTCCGTTTCCCCGGAGCCCTGGATCCCCCGGGGTCTTCAGGAATTCTTTCCCGCCGCGCCGGAGCCGGGCAGGGTTTCCCGGCCCTTCCTGGAAATGGTCAGGGAACGCCTCTCCCCTCCCGGAGATTCCCTCTTCTCCCTGGGGAACTTCCACGGAATCAACGACACGGGATTCCCGTCGGACGGTATTTACCTGAATCCCTCCCGGCTGAAGGAGATGCGCCGGTCATTCTACCGGCTGGTGGATGAGGCCCGGGAGGAGGCCCGAAAAGAACTGGCCGCGGCGGTCCTGGCAAAGGCGGGGCTTTCGGAGCCCCCTGGGGCGGAGCCTCCCGGGGGACGGAGGACAGGCCGCGCCGGAGAGGTCCCGCCGCCGCTGCCGCCTTCTTTCCCTCGGCCCGCCGGCGTCCCCTGGCGGCCCTTCGGGGACGGGGCCCGTTCCGCATACCGGCCCCCCCTGCGGGAGCTTCTCCGGGATCGGCGAAACGGCCTTCCCTTCGCAGCGGATTTCGCGGGCCTCAGCCCCGACGACCTTCATGCCGGGGATGGCGGGCGGTTGTACCTTCCCCTGGCGCCGGTCCTTTTCGACGCCGAAGCCTACGTCAGGGAGGCGGAGGCCTTTGTCCGCCGGGTCCTGGAGGAAAGGCCTCGGGTCCGGGTCGTTCTGGGCCTGGGGAACGTGGGACATTTCCGGCTGGCGTCTTCTTTCCGGGACGAGGCCCGGGTGGAGTTCTTCGCCGATTACGGCCTTCATATCGCCAACGGGTGGGCCCTGGAGCTTTTTCTGCGCCTGGTTCCGCGCCCCCTCTGTTTCTATCCCTGGATCGAGGGTCCCCGGGTGGCGGAAGAGGAGACGCGAAGGGCAGGGGACGGCGTCGACGGGGGCTCCGTTTCGGGGGGGACGGTGAACGGCTCGGAAGAAGCGGCGGCGCCGGGATGGGGCGGCAGGACTCCGGCCCTTCCCCGGGGGGAGTACGGGGCCTTCATGGCGCCCCTCTTCATCAGCCGGGTCTGCGTTTTCCGGCACGGCCTCCCGAAACCCGTGGCGCCGTCCGCGCCGCCGGGGGAGCCGCGGGAGGGGAGCCTTTCCCGCTGCCGGGGATGCTCCGGGGACCGCCGGGTCCGGCTTACCCAGGGAAAGAGGAGCTTCATCCTGCAGGCGGCGCGGGTCGCCGGATCCTGCCTGAACCTGCTTTTCCCGGGGGACGGGCCTTCTACTTCACCACCATGACCTTGCGGATTTCATCCAGATCCGGACCCACCACCCGGATGAAGTAGATGCCCCGGGCCACGGACCGGCCTCCGGCGTTCTTCCCGTCCCAGGTGAGGTTGTGCATCTCCGCTCCCTGGTTTCCCCGGTGCAGCACCCGCACCAGGCTGCCGTCCAGGGAGAAGACCCGCACATTCACCATCCCCGGCTTTTTCAGGGTGTAGCTCAGGAGGACCCGCTCGCCCCGGTTCGGGTTGATCACGTTGTTGAAAATGGTGACTCCGCCCCGCTGGGCCTTTCCGGTGTCGAAGTTGAAGCCCCAGGTGGCCAGACTCCGGGGGTCGGCGGGGTCCGAAAGCCGGGCGCAGGAAAACCCGTCCAGATCGAAGACGAAATCCATCCTGTTCCCGGCGGCGTTCTCCGGGTCCGTCTCGGGTATCAGGAAATTGCGGAGCTGTCCCGCAGTGTCGTACGGGATGACGTTTCTCGCGTCGCCGTTGGGGGCGGGATTTATTCCCTGAATGAAAAAGGGAAGCCAGACGCCGGGGAAATTGTGCCCGTAACAGGCCGCCGGCGCGTCCGCATCGTAATGGAGGGTCAGGTTGACCCCTCCCGCCGTTTCGATCCTCGCCTGCAGGATGATATCCTCCGGGCGCAGACGTCCGGTCCCATCGAAGACCCGCAGGGAGGACGAGGAAAGATCGAAGGGCCTGCCGTCCAGATTGTACCCGTCGGAGGCCCAGAGGGGGGTCACCACCCCGAGGCCCACATCGCTGATCCTTCGGGTGGACATGGGATCCATGGCGTTTCCCGCCGCGTCAAAGATGGACGCATTGGTGGCGGCAGCCACCGTCACCAGGGCGGAGCCCGCTTCGTCCGCCGTCAGGGCGCCGTCCAGAAGAAGGAAGGCCTCCCGCACGCTGTGGGGCTGGATCCCCGTGGACAGGGGAGTCACCCCCACAACGGATTTTCCCCCGGCCCCGGCCAGGGTGAAATCCGCCCCCGTGATCTGCGTCGCCGCCAGATTGTCCCCGAAGACCGGCTCGGTGAACCGGACATAGATCTTGTCGTCCCCCGCCGAGGCCAGGGAGACCAGGATGGCCGGAGGCGCCCGGTCGATGATCTTCATTGGGGCGGCGGTGGAGGGAAGGAGGTTCCCCGCCAGGTCGGTTATGTAAGCCTCGGTGTGGTTGTAGCTGATGTTCAGTTCCTTGATCATCTCCCAGTCGGGGTTCTCCGCGATGTGCAGCGAAAAATAGGGGTCGTCCGGAGTGTTCACCGTGAAAAGAGGGTTGGCCGCCGCGGAGGAAAATCCCTGGTTGAAGGTGTTCACCAGCGGAACGACGTCCACCTGCTCGATCCGGAAGGCCAGCCTCTCCGGAGGTGAGGCGACGCCGGTGTAGTTCAGGGTCGAATCCCGCACCCCCCGGGGTCCGGGTCGGGTGTCCGGGTGGTCGTTGTCCGGGTCCCAGCCGGCGATCTCCGATGCGTTGTCCTGGATGAAGAAGTCGAAACGGTCCACCAGGCCGTTCACCGGCATGTCGTCGTCCCAGCTGACGATCTCGTAACGGTCCACCGACTGGGGCGAGAAAGCCGGGGGGTCCACGTCCCAGGCCGCTGCGGTAAGGCCCGCCTCCCCCCCGGAGTAGGGGGTGAAGAGGTCCGCCGCCAGCCGGGCGGTCTCGGTATGATCAAAGATGTTCCCCGCCAGGTCCACGATATGGGGGTTGGCCGGGACGGTGATGGCCGTCGCCTCCCCCGGGTCGGCCACTCCCGTGTGCCAGCCCGGCCACCGGGGGTCCGCCGGGTTGTTATTGATGTCGTAGCCCGAGAGAAAGATCTGCAGCCTGTGCGCTTCGGGCCGGTACAGAGAGTTGGTCACCGGATTGCCGTCCCGGGAACCCCTCTCCACCGGACCCACCCCATGAAAGTCCTCGTAGCTGAAGTACCCCGCCACAGTGACGGCGGCGGCGCCTCCCCCGGTGAGGTCCCCGCCCCGGTCCCCCGCCGCGGCGAAGCTGTCCTGGGCCCGGAGGTTCTCCGCCGCAGGGGTGCCCGCCGCTGTGGCCGCCAGATCCGGGTCCGTCCCGATATTAACCGGCTCCGAGTAATGAAGGTCGAAGAAGTTGTGGGCGTCGTAGGAGGTGGAGGCGGGCGTGCTGTGGGCGGCCCGGCCGATCTCCACCTTCACCAGGGCAGGGGGTGTTTCGTCGGTGGTGCCCGTAAAGGCGGCGAAACCGTTATGCCCGTAGTTCCGGGCCATGGTTTTCCCCCGGGCGGCCCGGAAGAGCCCCTTGGGGAAGGAGATGTTCGGTGTGGATGTCCCCCACACCCCGCCGTTGCGTCCCTGGTAATCGGCGCTTCCGGCGGCTCCGGGACCCGCCCCCGTGGCGTCGGTGCTCCAGGTGGTGGTGTCGGTCCGGAGGTAGAAGAGGCTCAGGTTCCCCTCCCCGCTGGTGGTCGTCAGGGCGGTGAAAGGCGGCAGGTCGTCGTCGTCCACCAGGGCGGCGGTGAAAAACCGGGCCCCGTTATGGGCCGCCACCGACGGGGCGGCGGCATCTATCTCGCCGTTGGAGTTCTCCACGGGCATGGTGAAGGTGATCCGGATCACATTGTCCCGCACCGTCTGGACCGAGACAATCTCCGGCCGGCCGAACTGCCAGTTTGTATTCCCGCCGCCGTCGGTGACTCCCTGCCCCCCTTCCGGAGGGGGCCCTGCCGATGCCGCCGCCACCCAGCCCCCTTCCCCGTCGCCGTTTATGTCGGGGGAGTTCACCTGGGAGTTGGATACCGTCATGTTGAAGGCCGCCGCGTAGGGCGAGCCCCACATGTCCGCCGTTGCGGCTGCTGTGCCGTTAAAAACCGGGGCGCTTTTAGAGTTGTCCGGGATCCGCAGGGTCCACGGGGCCGTGCCGGTCATGTCCGCCCCGTTGACATAGAAGTTGCCGGTCACATCGACAGTGGCCCCCGCAAGATCCGAAAAAGATCCGCCGGTGCCGACGGAGAAAGCCCCCGTCCCCCCGTTGTAACTACCCCCGCCGGGGTAATAGGAAAAAGCCGTCGCGGGGAAATAGGCGAATCTCGTGTTGGGCCCTGTCCAGTCCTGGTCTTCCGGATCGTAGCCTGAGCCGAAGGCAACGAAGTCCCCCGCGGTCGTCACCGTTCTGCCGTTCAGGTTCCAGGCGCCCCGGTAGAAGACGACCCGCCCCGCCGAAAGATCACTCAGGAGGGTCACCGTCCAGCCCGGCAGATCCAGGTACAGGGTGGTTCCCGGCAGCTGCAGGGTCCCCGCCCCGGCGTCCCAGCCGCCGTCGGCAGAAAGAACCAGCCGCACCCCGCCGACGGGGGCGCTGTAGGTCTGGCTGTTGCCGCTCCGGTACTGCCCGCCACTCAGGGTCACGGCCCCTCCGGCGGATACCGTTACCGTGCCCGAGGCGCCGCTTGACCCCCCGGAGCCGATCCCTCCAAGGGCGACGTTATCTCCGGTGACGGACAGGTTCCCGAGAGCCAGGGCGCCTCCCAGAACGCCGGCGACGCCCACGTCCCCCCCGGTCCCGGCGGTTACCGTGAGGTTCCTGTTCGAGCCTGAGGAGTCCAGCGTCCCGCCGAAAAGGATGTCCGCCCCGGCGGGACTCCCGCCGCCGTCGGTGGAGTCCAGAAGGGTATCCGTCCCCAGGGTCGCCGGGCCCAGATAGCTCTGGGCCCCCGTGGTGGTTACCCCGCCGCCGTTTATCGCCGAAGTCCGGCCCGCCGCCACGCTCAGGTCCCCCAGAGCCAGGATTCCCCCCACCGGCTGGCTGAAGGTGGTGGCTCCGGCGCCGGTCACCGTCAGATCCCGGTTCGCCCCGAAGGAGTTCAGCGTGGAGGAGAAGAGGATGCCCGTCCCGTCCAGAACCGCATCGGCCCCCAGCAGAACCGCGTCCAGGTACGTCTGGGTTCCCGTGGTGGTGACGCCGCCGCCGCTTATCCTCGTCGTCCCGGCGGCGTCGGTGCTCAGGCCCGCCAGGGCGGAGACGGTGCCCACGGGCCCCCCGAAGACTGTGGTCCCCGAATCGTTCACCGTCAGATTTCGGGCCGTCCCGTCGGAGTCCAGGGTGGAGCCGAAAGAGATCCCCGCTCCCGTCAGGATCGTGTCCGCTCCCAGCCGCACCCCGTCCTGGAAGCTCTGGACTCCGGCGGTGGTGACCGCCCCGCCGCTGATGACGGTGCTTCCCCCGGCGTCGGTGGAAAGCTCCGCCAGGTGCGGAACTGCCTGACCCACCGGCGCGCCCAGAGTGGTGGTCCCCGAGGCGTTCAGCCTGAGGTTCCGGGGCGTCCCGTCGGAATCCACCGCCCCCGCCAGACTGATGTCCCCGCCGTTGGCCTGGAGGACGACATGCCCGGTCAGGGTGACAGGCCCGTCCAGGCTGATGGCCGCCCCGCCGTTCGTGACGATGTCACCCTGGAGCATCACCGTGCCTGTCCCGCCGCCGTTGATCTGGGTGAAGGGACCCATGAGGTTGATGTCCGAGCCCGCCTCGTCGGGGGCCCCCGCGGTGTCGGTTATGGTCAGAACACCGGAGTGAGTTATCTCCACCCCGCCGGACAGGACGGACACGATGCCGGAGGAGACGGTCACATCCCCGGCGGTCACTTCCAGGTCGCTCCCCAGCTCCACGGCGTCGGAAAAAACCACATTCCCGCCGGTGGCGACGGTCGGGCTGGAGAGGGAATTGAAATGAATGAGGCTCGCGGCGGCGTCGGCGGGATCCAGGGTGATGTTTCCCGTAGTCGCGGTCAGGCTTCCGGTTATCCACAGATCCCCGGCGGGGTGAAGAAGTATGTTCCCCGCCCCGGTAGACAGGGTCCCGGAGACGGTGATGTCCCCGGACACGGTGGAGGCGTCAAAATTCCCCGTTGCCGCAGCCGCGCCGATGCCGAAACCGTCGGCGTCCCTCAGGGTCACAGTCCCGGCGGATACGACGGTGACCAGGCCGAAGCCGTTGTCGTTCCGGTTAAGGGTGATGGGGAAGGCGCCGGTGTCCAGGTTCAGGGTCCCTCCCACCGCGACCGCCGCGGTCTGGCTGACGGCGCCCCCGGCCTTCAGCGAAAAGCCCGCCGCCGCCGTATCCACTCCCACCACCCCCGACACCGTCCCCAGGGACACCGCCCCCGCGTCGGTGTAGGACAGATCACCCCCGGTGACGGCGGCGGCGAATACCGCCGCGTGGTTCCCCGCCTGGTTCAGGGAGAAGGGGTTCACCCCGGAGCCGACCCCCGTCACCGCCAGGCCGCCGGCCGTTATGGCTCCGGCGGTCTGGGAGATCCCGTCGGCGGATGCATGGAGCCGCACCGTTCCGCCTCCGGCGGACAGGTTCGCCCCCAGCGCCACGGACTGCCCGGAGAGGCTCAGGGTGGTCCCCGCCCCGGAGGTGGAAACGGGACCCGAAACCGTGAGGTTCCCGGCGGCGCTTATGGTCACATCGTTGGTGATGGTCCCTCCGGTGACGGGCCCCGTCACCGTAAGGCCTCCGGGGGAATTGTTCAGCGTGAACGCCCCTCCCCGCCGCACCGTCCCCAGCGAAACCACGCCGTTGTCCCGGTTCAGGACGATGGCCCCGCCGGTCTCCGCCGTCAGGACCCCCGCCAGGACGCTCGTCGCCAGGGCCTGGGTCACCGTCCCGGTTATCATGTCCCCCGCCTGCCCCAAAACCACCGTCCCGCTGGAGGCGGAGATGTCCCCCAGCAGGGCGTTGCCGGCGTTCCGCACCACAACGGCGGCGGCGGACGCGGAGGAGGTGCTCAGGGTCCCGGCGGAGAGGTCCACATTCCCGCCTCCGCCGTCGATGAGGATCGTGCCCGTACCCTGAGCGGTCACATCGTGTCCCACCGTGACCCCCGCGCCTGCGAGGGAGACCGACCCGTTCCCCCCGGTGGTGGTGACATCGTTGCCCGTGGTCAGGGCGCCGGCGGCGGTGATCGTGATACTCCCGGCGGAGCTGGTCACCGGTCCCGCCCCGGAGCCCAGCTGGAGGGCCGTGGCCTCGGAGATATACACATCCCCCGCGGCGGACAGAACCAGGGTCCCCACATCGGTGTCCAGGGCCCCCGTCCCGGATGCCCCCACCCCCCCGGCGGAAACGATGGTGAGAAGGCTGGTGGAACCGAGGGCGCCGATCCGGGAGGGGTCAGCGGCCTCGATGATGCCCCCCGCCGTGGTGGTCAGCGTGATGGGCCCGTTATTCAAAGACTCCACCACATCCAGGGTCATCTGGGCCCCGGAGGTGACGCTGATGGCCCCCGAGCCGGTCTCCAGCAGGGAATCGGCGTCCATGGTGACGGCCCTCGACCCGGTGATGGCGATGGTCCCCGCCCCGGCCGTGGAGACCGTGCCGTCCAGAAGCATGGAGTTGATTCCGGTGGTGCCGATGGTGATGTTTCCGCTGCCGGAGCTTATGCCGATTCCGTTGCCCAGGGTGAAGCCCGCGCCGGACAGGATATCCACCTTCCCGGCGCCGTGGGCGGTGATCCCGCCGTTCACCACGATGCCCGCCCCCGCCGCGCTCCTGAGGCTTATCCCCGCGTTGTCCTGACTCGTGGACAGGGAGGGGCTTCCCGCCGTCACCGTGATCGTCCCCCCGCCCTGGATCTCCACCGGGTCCCGGAACACCGCGGTATTCACCGTCACCGCCCCGGAGAACAAGTCCCCCAGGGTGATGGAGGAAAAACCGTCCGCCAGATAGCCGATTTCCGTGTCGGTGAGGTCGAACTGCGGCCCCGCGGCCCCTAGGGAAACGAGCCTTCCCGCCGAGACAGGCTTCACACTCAGGGCCCCGGTTCCGGACACGGCCCCCCCCAGGGTCATCGTGTCCGCGCTCAGCAGGATGTCCCCCGTCCCGGCGGTAATCGTGACTCCCGGGTCCGTGGCCAGAGACCCGCCGCCCGCCCCGATGGAGATGTTCCCCGCCCCGCCGGCGGAGATGTTCTCGCTCACCGTGATGCTCCCCCCGGTGGATCGGAATTCCAGGTTCCCTCCGGCGGTGGTCAGGCCGGTCACATCCGGGGGAAAACCCCCGGAGAAGCCGATGGTCACATTGTCGTCCTCGGTGACATTTATTCCCGTCCCCGCCTCGATCTCGATGGCCGAGACGGCGGTGGATATGGCAACGGACCCGCCGGAGCGGATCCGGAGGTTCCCTCCGGTGATTTTCCCCCCCGAAACCAGGCCCCCCCATGTTCCGGTGTTGATGGTCAGGTTGTAGACACCCATGGACACGGCGCCCACGGAAATGTTCGCCCCCGTGGGGTTTCCCCCGTTGTTGGTGGAATCCAGAATCGCGTCCGCCCCGAGACTCACCGCACCGGAGCCGAAATCCATGGCGTCGGCGCTGCTCCTCACCGCCCCGGCGACGTTCACCGGCCCGTTTCCCGGAAACGAGACGCCGCCGTTGAAGAGGGTCACATCCCCGGCGCCGTCCCCCAGAGTCACCGTCCCGGTGTTGTTGAAGGCCGCCGCATTGGTGATGGCGCTGGATGCCCCGGTGAAGGACACGCCGTAGCCCGCCCCGGCGGTGTTCAGCGTCGTTATCGTCGTGTTTCCCTGAAATGCGATGGTCCCGGTGGTGTTGGAGAGCGTCACCGTCCCCGCCGCCAGGGCTCCCGAAAAGGTTGTCCCGCCGCTGTTCGTCACCGTCACAACCCCGATATTGGGACCCACCGCGCCGTTCACCGTCACCGCCCCGGTGGTGTTCACCGTCAGGTTCCCGGAAGCCGCCGTGCCCTGTATCCCCTGTGTCGAAAAAGGCGTCCCCGCTCCGTTTCCGAGGGTGAGGGTCCTCCCGGAGGTCACCCTCACCAGGCCCCCCAGAGTAACCAGCCCCGTGGAGTTCCCGCCGATGGTGGAGTTCCCCACCACGGCCACATCCGTATCCCCGTCCCCGAGACTCATGGAGGCGGAGCCCGCCGCCCGGACCGTCCCGTTCACATTCACCACGCTGGGCGCCGTCGCAGTGAGCCCCCCGGTGAAGGTCAGCGTGTCTCCGCCGTCCCCCAGAGTCACCGTCCCGGTGTTGCTGAAGGCCGCCGCGTTGGTCACCGTAGTCGTCGCCCCGGTCAGAGACACCCCGTAACCCTGAGCAACCGTAACGAGGGCCGTGGCCGCCAGATTGCCCTGAAAGTTCATGGCCCCGGTGGAATTGGCAACGTTGTCGTGGAGGGTCAGGGTCCCCACCCCCGCCACGGCGCCGGTCACGGTGGTCGCCCCCGTGCGGGACCGCACGGTCAGATTGTTCCCACCCCCGGTGACCGAAGCGATGTTGATGGGAGCCCCCGCCGGGCTCCCCCCGTTGTTGGAGGTGTCGATGGTGGACGCATTGGTGAGGGTCACCGCCCCGAGGTCGATCTGCTGTCCCGCGGTCCGCACCGTTCCGCCGACACTTGTCCCCGAGGGGTTGGACGGGTTCCCCGCCGTCGCCAGCCCCCCGGTAAAGGTCAAAATATCCCCGCCGTTCCCCAGGGTGACCGTTCCGGTGTTGCGGAAGTTCACGTCGTTGGTGAAGCTGTTCGTCCCCCCGGTGAACGACACATTGTACCCCTGGTTCGCCGTGTTCAGCGTCGTCATCGTCGTATTGCCCTGGAAAGCGATGGTCCCGGTGGTGTTGGAGAGCGTCACCGTCCCCGCCGTCAGGGCTCCCGAAAAGGTTGTCCCGCCGCTGTTCGTCACCGTCAGAGCGCCGTTCACCGTCGAGGGCCCCGCGATGGTGACGGCTCCGGTTTTATTGATGGCCAGGTTGTTGAAGGTGTAAGCGTTGACCGTGGCCGCCGCCGCTCCGGTGAGGTTTACCGTGCCGGTGCCGGCGGTCAGGGTTCCCACGGTGAGGTTTCCGGTGACATTCGCGGTTCCAGAGCTGACAGTCAGGGCTCCCCCGCCGCCGAGATTTCCATTGACGGTGAGGGTCCTCCATCCTACCGTAACGCTCGCCCCCGCCTGGATCGTCAGATTTGCCGTTGTGCCGTCCGTCGAACTGACGGCGACCAGGCTGGGAAATATGGGGCCTCCTGACGGCGCCGACGGAATAATTACATCGTCCCCCGACCCGGGAACAGAGAAGGTGTTCCAATTGGCCGCGTCACCCCATTGGGCGGTGCCGGCAAAAGCTGTCCAGGTTGTCTGGGCGAAAACCATTCCCGGCGGCGCAAAAAAGACGATACAAACAAACACCGGGAGGATCGATATTCCCAAAAACCGCGGCCTGCTTCCGCGGCGCTTCTTTCGGGCCAGATTACGATACGGCTTCATATCCGCCTATAAAGATACCACGGGAGCGGAAAACTTCACATAAGCGGCGGGTTTTCCCGCCGGAATCAGGGCAGCATTGTCAGCGCTTCAGCCCGGGAATTGACCCCCGGTTCCAGGAGTCGGGGAACCCCGTTTTTCCAGTAGACTGCCTGCTCCAGACCATTCTGATAGACCCCCGCCACATGAACGACACCGTCGGACACGCCGATTCCGTAACCGTAGGTCTCCCCCTCTTCGGGGCCGAAAAGATCCGTCTGCGTCATCGTGCCGTCCTTCAGTTTCCAGTAAGCCGCCCGCCGCGCCGATCCGGCGCCGAGATAATCCCCTACAGCGTACCGAAAACCGACGTCAACAGCTGCGTTCCGGGCGATTCCGGACGCTGTGCCGAGAACCTGAAATCCTGAAACCCCTCCCTCCCAGAGGACGGGCCTTAAGATGCCGTCCAGATGTCTCCCGGCGATATACACATCGACCCCGTCCACACAAATCCCGTACCCTTCGGAGAAACCGGTGGAATACAGATCGTATCTCTGGAGGGTCCCTCCCGAATCGGTCCAGTACACCCCCTGGTTCAACGAGCCGTTCTTGTAGAAACCTGAGACATAGACACTGCCGGAGGTGGCCACGACAATGCCTGCCGCCTCGGAAGCGCCGGTCCCGGGCAGGACATGCCGCACCGGCCCGGAGCCGTCGTCCACCCAGTAGACGGCCTTTTTGATTCCGCCATCAGTATAGTATCCCGAGATATAGGCGGTGCTCCCCAGGGCTGTTATTCCCGTCGCCCGCCCGCCGGCGGACAGATCAACCCGCGTCCCGTTCCTCCAGTACACCGCCACATCGCCGGACCCGTCGTTTATATAGCCGGAAACGAGGATTTCGGCGCCGGAGACGGCGACCCCCGAGGCCTCCGAGGAGTCGGCGGAATGCAGGATGGTCCTCTGGATATCCCCATCCCCAACCGTCCACTGGACGGCCACATTCCTGGCCCCGTCGAAAAGGGTGCCCACCACCACAACCCCCCCGCCGGGCTCGTAGGGCTGGCCGGGGTAATTGTACCAGTCCCCATGATCCATCCCCCCGCTGGTTCTCCAGAGATCGAAGCGGGGGTAGGCTTCCTCGATGCGCTGGGTCTCCGCCGGAGACTCCCAGTCCGTGGGGACCAGGAGGGCCCAGGGGAAACCGTCGCCGTCGATGAAGCGGTCGCCGGGGTTTTTCGAAACCGTCAAAGGTTCCCGGTCGATGAGGTGGATGTCGTGCCCCGTGTCGATGACATAAAGGTAGGGGTTGTAGGGTGGACGGGACAGGAGGACCTCCTCTGCGCCCTCTTCCGTCGCCTGGGGGGTCTGGAACTCCAGGGTGAAATCGGCGGTCTTTCCCAGGGCCTTTCCGGTGTTCTCGAAAAGGATGATCTCCGCCGGCATGCTCACACTGCGGCTGAAGGAGCGGGAAAGGCCGGACGAATCGATGTAGGTCCCGCTGAGGGACGCGCTTCCGGCAAAGGAGTCGATCCGGATGCCGAAGCGGTGGTTGTACCCCGCCCATTTCCGCATGGCCTCTGCATCCACGTCGATCCGGGTGACCCGGCCCGCGTCGTTTATGGTCTCCCGGATGGAGTAGGAGGCGATGAAGTCGTTGTAATCCGCGTCTCCCGCCCGGGCCTTGCCGAACAGGTCCTCGAAGGCGATGGTGATCCGGCCCTCCGCCGGCACATTGAGGCCGTAAAAGGGCTCAGCTCCCGAACCGGACATGCCCCGGGACAGGGGGAGCTGCGCCACCCGGCCCATGGCCATGGTGCGGCTCACCGTGGCAAGACCCGCCATATTGCCGATCACCACGCTGCGGGAGGCGAAGCCCGGGGCCTCCAGGGTCAGCGTCATGTCTTGCAGGGCGGAGGGCAGAAAAACCGTGGTGTCCAGAACCCCGTCGGGGGACAGCCTCCCGGAGTACACCGGCCGCCCCCGGGAATCGGTGAGCGCCGCCGTGACGACGGCGAAGTCCGGCGGCAGAGGAGTTTCCGACACCCCGGCGTCGCTGTAATCGTAAAGAGACACTTTCACGATGAGGCGCACCGGCAGCAGCGTTTCGAAGGTGAACTCCGCCTTTCGGGATCGGGGCGCGTCATTTATTCCGTCCGGGGGAAGCTCCCGCACCGACGGGGTCCCCGCCGGATCCTGCGGCCCGCCGAGGGAGACGGGCATGAAACAGCCCGTAAAAACCGCGATGGTCAGAAAAACAAGAAAACCGACGACAACTTTTTTCATAAATTCAGTCTCCTCATTGGGCCGGAGTGAACAGCACCTCAATATCAAGTTTACCGCTAAAAATCAGGGAAGGCAATCTTTTGCCGGGGGCGGGAACAATGCACGGGGAGTTAAATCCCTCGGGGAGCCTGCACCGGGAACCATGCCCCGGGAGCCTGCTCCGGGAGCCTGCCCCAGGTATCCCCGGGGCCCCCCGTCCCGGGGACTGAGCACGGGGAACCATGCTCCCGGGAACCATGCGTCGGAGGTCCGGCCCCATGAAACCCGGCCCCGCGGTTCACGGGTCCGGCTCAGATGGATGACAGAATCCCGCCGTCCACATAGATGATCTGGCCGTTGATGAAGCTCCCCGCGTCGGAGGCCAGGAGGAGCAGGGCCCCCACCAGCTCTTTCGGGTCCCCCCAGCGCCGGGCGGGGGTGCGGTTCATCAGCCAGGAGTTGAACTCCCGGTTGTCCGCCAGAGGCCGGGTCATCTCGGTGATGAAGTAGCCCGGGCCGATGCCGTTCACCTGGATATTGTACCGGGCCCAGTCGGCGCACATGGCCTTGACCAGCATCCGCACTCCCCCCTTGGCGGCGGCGTAGGGTCCGGTGGTCTCCCGCCCCAGTTCACACATCAGGGAGCAGGTGTTGACGATCTTGCCCCGGCGGCGGGCTATCATGCCCTGGGCGACCTTGCGGCTCACGGTGAAGACCCCGGTGAGGTTGGTGGCCAGGACCTCCTGCCACAGCTCGTCCGGGGCCTCGTGGAGGGGGGTCCGCCGCTGGATCCCGGCGTTGTTGACCAGGATGTCGATGGGGCCGATCTCCTTTTCGATCCGGTCCACCGCGGGGTCCGTTTCCGCCTGGCTGGTCACATCGAAGGCGTAACCGTGGACCTTGCAGCCCCAGCCCCGCAGGGTCTCCACCCCGGCCCGGACCTTCTCGTCACTCCGGCCGTTCAGAATAACCTCCGCCCCCGCCGCGGCAAGGCCCTCCGCCAGAACCAGGCCCAGGCCCTGACTGGACCCGGTCACCAGGGCGCGCCGGCCGTCCAGACGGAAAAGATCGATGCTCATGTCAGGCTCCCGTCATTTTTTAAAAAAAACCTATGTCATTCCCGCCCCGGCGTCAAGGGGCGGGCCGCTCGGGTCCGGGCAAAAGCCCCGCGCCGGAGAGGCTCCGGCCGGGAGAGAAGGGGGCCGCACGGCACGGGAAACCCAGAACCGCAGACCGGCGCAAAGCTGCCCCCCGGGGCCTCACCGCAGACCGGCCTCCAGGTTTTCCAGGTTCCGTTCCATGATGTCCAGGTAGGTCAGCCCCCGGGCGAGGTCGTCCTTTCCCACATTGTGCGCACCGTGCAGCAGCAAGAGCCGGGCGCCGGTCTCCCGGGCCACCGCCCGGGCCACCCGGGGTTCGGTGAGCTCCTCGTGATAGATCACCTGGAGGCCCAGTTCCTTCATTTTTGCCGCCAGAGCGACGATCCGGCGGGGGGTGGGCTCGGCGTTGGGGGCGAAGCCGGGGTAGGGCGAGATGTGGCTGAGACCGTAGCGTTTCGCGAAATAACTGAAGGCGAAGTGGCCCCCGTAGGGGATGGTTTTGATCCGAAAAGTCTTCACGGCCCGGACGATGCGCTCGTCCAGGTCCCGGAGCTTTTCCTTGTAGGCGGCGGCGTTGGCCCGGAAGAGTTCCCGCTTCTCCGGGGCGGCCTCCCCCAGGGCGGCGGCCACGGTGTCCACCATGGCGGCGGCGTTGACCGGGTCCAGCCAGACGTGAGGATCCGCCGCCTCGGCCTCCCCGTCTTCCCCGTGGTCGTGGTCCCCGCCGTGTCCGTGGAGCAGTTCCAGCCCCCGGGAGGTCTCCACCGCGATGAGCCTCGGGTTTTTGACGCCCCGGAGAAAACCTCCTACCCAGGGTTCCATGGCCTCGCCGATGTACAGAAAGACCCGGGCCCGGGACACCTTCAGAACATCCCCCGGGGAGGGGTCGAAGGAGTGGGCCTCCACCCCCGGGGGAAGGAGGAGGGACACCGAGACCTCGTCTCCCCCCACCTGCCGGGCGAAGTCGTAGAGGGGGAAGAGGGTGGCCACCACATCGACGGTCCCGGCAGTTCCGGATGCCGACGGGGACGCCTCCCGGGAGGACCCGCCGCAGCGGACCAGGGGCAGAACCGCCGCCAGAAGGACCGCTGCGGCGAGACAGGCCGGGGCGGCGGAAAAAGCCGCCGACCGGATTTTTCGGAATACCCTCATGTCCACCTCGATTGCATCCCCGCAGCCCCGGAACCCCCGCAGCCCCGGAGACGACGCGGAAAGGTCTGCGGATGCGTCTCCAGCTTTTCCCATGCCGCTCCTTTTGTCAATGCCCGACCCTCCGGGTTTCCGTCTTGCCAGGCCCTTTCCCCATCACTACAATGGCGGAAAATCGAAGCAGCGGGGGAAGAAGGCATGAGGACGGCAAAAATCGCGGTTCTGCCCGGGGACGGCATCGGCCCGGAGGTGATGAAGGAAGCGGAGAAGGTCCTGACGGCGGTGGAAAAAACCCATCCCATCCGTTTCGAGTTCCGGCGCGCCGATGTGGGGGGCGTCGCCATCGACCGTCACGGCACGGCCCTTCCCGATTCCACCCTGGAGCTGTGCCGGGAATCCGACGCCATCCTCTTCGGCTCCGTGGGAGGTCCCCGATGGGAGCATCTCCCTGCGGACCGGCAGCCCGAGCGGGCGGCCCTCCTTCCTCTGCGCAAGATCTTCGACCTCTACGCCAACCTCCGTCCCGCCATCGTCTTTCCCCAGCTGAAGGACGCTTCACCGCTGCGGCCGGACCTGGTGGGCGGCGGCTTCGATGTCCTGGTGGTCCGGGAACTGACGGGGGACATCTATTTCGGAAAGCCCAAGGGGCGGGAGGGCTCGGGGCCGGAGGAGAGGGCCTTCGACACCATGTCCTACACCCGCCGGGAGATCGAAAGAATCGCCCGGACCGCCTTTCAGGCGGCGCGGCTGCGCAGCCGCCGGGTCACTTCCATCGACAAGGCCAACGTGCTCACCACCATGGTCTTCTGGCGGGAAACGGTGTCGGCGGTGGCCCGGGAGTTTCCCGATGTGGCCCTCTCCCACATGTATGTGGACAACGCGGCGATGCAGCTGGTCCGGGACCCCCGGCAGTTCGATGTTCTTCTCTGCGGCAACATGTTCGGCGACATCCTCTCCGACGAAGCGGCGATGATCACCGGCTCCCTGGGGATGCTCCCCAGCGCCAGCCTGAACGCGGAAACCGGAGGGTCCGACGGCAGGGTTTTCGGCCTCTACGAACCCGCCGGCGGCTCCGCCCCGGACATCGCCGGGAAGGGGGTGGCCAACCCCCTGGCGCAGATCCTGTCGGCGGGGATGCTGCTGAAATACACCTATGGGATGAACGACGCCTGCGACGCGGTCCACCGGGCCATATCCCGGGTTCTGGATCAGGGTTACCGGACCCGGGACATCATGTCCCCGGGCTGCGTCCCCGTGGGGACCGCCGAAATGGGGGATCGGGTGGCGGCGGAGATCCGCTGACCTTCCGAAAAGGGTCGGGACGGGCTACTCCGCCCGACGCCCCAGCTCCCTGAGGACCGGTCCCAGACCCACCTCCTCCGCCTCCAGAAGGACCGCCAGATGGAAGAGAAGGTCCGCCGCCTCCCGGACCACGCAATCCCGGTCCCGGGCCAGGAGGAGTTCCACCATCCCCTGGGCGATTTTTTTTCGAATTCCCTGAGACCCGGATTCAAAAAGGAGAGTGGTGTAGGACCCCAGGGGAAGCTCCCGACGGCGGCGGGCCACCAGCTCCGCCAGCCGGATCAGATCCTCCGCCCCTGCGGTATCGGCCGCCCCGAGGTCCGGGACCGGCGGCTCCTGCACGTCGGAGGGGCCCGCATCGAGGGAACCGTCGGGGGCTTCGGCTTCACCGGACACCAGGACCTCACAGTAATAGTAATCTCCCCGGTCCTCCAGAACCCGCAGGGCCGCCTCCTTCCCGCTGGGCAGGAGACGATCCGAGTCGGGGGAGGATAGCCACAGGGCCTTCTGTTCCCGGCTCTTCCGGAACCCCTTTCCGGTGGTGGAGGAAAGAAAAAGAAAGGCTCCGCTTTCGTCGCAGACCACCAGAGGAATGGACTTCTCGGCTTCCTTTTTTTTCATTCCTCCGCTCCTCCTTTTCGCCGCGGCGCGGCGGGATGCCCCCGCCTTCCATTATTCCGCCCCATACTCCTCCCTCGCCCTTTTCCGACGCTCCGGAAACCCGTGACTCGGGCAGAGCGGGGGCCGGCTCGGTCCCGGACCCCGGTATTTCCGCTACCAGGGCGCCCCCTCCGCCGGGGCCTGGGGGTAAAGCCGGACCAGCGAGGCCAGATCCAGCCGCCCCTCATACACCGCCTTGCCGGTGATGGCGGCGACGATCCTCCCCTCCCCCAGGCGGGCAGTCTGATGGACGTCTCCATCCCCCGAGACCCCCCCGGACAGGATCACCGGAAGTCCCGCTTCCCGGGCCACCTCCAGGGTGCGCCGGATGTCGGGGCCTTCCAGCGTTCCATCCCGCTCGATGTTGGTGTACACGATGGAACAGGCCCCGACATCCGCCGCCGTCTTCGCCGCCTCCAGATCACTCAAGCCTCCGGACTTGGTCCAGCCCGAGGTTTTCACCTTCCCGTCCCGGGCGTCGATCCCGGCGATGAACTTCCCGCCGTATCGGGCCACCCAGCGGGCCACCAGGCCCGGATCCTTCGCGAAAACGGTGCCCGGAATCAGCCGGTCCACCCCCATGTCCAGCAGCTCCGCCACATCCTCTTCGGTCCTGATGCCGCCGCCGACCTGAATCACGCAGGGAACCTCCCGACGGATCCGGCGGATGATCTCCCGGTTGTGGGACCCCCGGCCCCTGGCCGCATCCAGGTCCACGATGTGGATGCGGCGGACGCCTGCGGCAAAAAAGGCCCGGGCCCGCTCGACAGGATCTTCCGCATCGTAACGGGTGGCGGCGGCGTAGTCCCCCCGGAGGAGGCGGACGCAGCCTCCGTTCAGGATATCGATGGCGGGGATGATGATCATGAACCCATTATAACCGTCCCCTTCGGGGGAAACAAGCTTGTTCCGGCAAAGGTCCCGCCGGCCCTCCGGCCTCCCGTGCGTCCGGGGCCGCGATGGGGGGAGCCGGACCGGCGCGCGCCCAGGGGTCCCGGAACAGGCCGGGGAACCGGTCCGGATCGGGTAGCCGGCTCGGACCGCGGCCGGTTCCCCGGCCCGGGCCGAGGAACCGGTCCGGGGCCGCGATGGGGGTGATTCGGCCCGGGTCGGGCAGCCTGACCGGACCACGCCCGAGGAACCGGCCGGGCCGCGATGGTAGAGGATCCGGCACGGGCCACCCAGACCGTCCGGCGGGCCATCGGCTTCGGCGGATGCGGAAGACGGCGCGCGGCAAATTCTTCTTTTCCTCTTGACGGGAAAGGAGCAGACAGGTATTATGTTAGTGAGCGTTAACTACGGAAGGAGCAGGGAGGTCCCATGTATACGCCTCGACAACATGACATCATCGGCGCCGCGATCCGGATCATCGCGGAGAAGGGCATCCAGGAACTCACCATCAGGAGCCTGGCGGAACAGGTGGGGGTCTCGGAACCCGCGCTGTACCGTCATTTCAGAAACAAGAGCGCCATCCTGCAGGGGATCCTGGATTTTTTCCGGGACCGGAGCGCGGAAATTTTCGAGGCCATCCTCAGCCGGGAACCGGAGGGGGAGCCCCAGGTGGCCGCGGTTATCCACAGGCACTGCCGCCACCTGGCGAAGAACCCCGCGTTCTCCGTGGTCATGTTTTCGGAAGCCCTGTTCCAGGACGAGTCGGAGCTGATCCCCCGGGTCCGGACCTTGATGGATACGGCGCGGGAAAGCATCACCCGGATCATGACCCGGGGCATGGCCTCCGGCGCGCTGCGGCGGGACATCCCCACGCAGGAGGCGGTTTTGATCCTCATGGGGGCCCTGAGGCTCTTGGCCACCCGCTGGTACATGTCCGGCTACAGTTTCGATCTGGTAACGGAAGGGGATTCCCTGGCCGCTTCGCTGACCACCCTGTTCCGGGCGCAAAAAATGGAGGAGTCCCATGAAAGACGGTGACAATGACGGAAAAAACATCGGAGCCGGCATCATCGCCCCGGTTCTGGCCCTTATCCTGCTCTTCGTCCCCTCGGCCCCCGGGCGGGCCCAGGACAGGGAAATGGGAATTTCTCAGGCCCTGCGGATCGCCCTGCGGGACAACCCGGGAGTAGCCGCGGCCGCCTGGGGGGAGGCGGCGGCAAAAAGCCAGCTGGGGGAGGCCCGGTCCCTGTTTCTGCCCCAGATCACCGCCTCGGCGGGCTACACCCTGTATCAGGAACCCATGACGGTGACCCCCATCCACCGGGTGGGGAGCTTCCCCCCTTTTGACGACCGGATCTACGACGCCGGCATCCAGCTTGCCCTGCCGGTGGCATCGGGCCGTCTCCTGGCGGGAATCGGCGCCGCCAGGGGAGGCCTGGCGGAAGCCGCCGCGGCGGCCCATCGGGTCCGGCTGGACACCATGGTGAAGACCACTGGCATCTATATGGCCGCTCTGGAGCTGGCGGACCGGACGAGCCTCCTGTCCGCCCACATCGGCGCCCTGGAGGAAAGGATCCGGGAACTTACGTCACTGACCGAGGAGGGACGGGCCGCCGAAGCGGACCTGGCCCTGGCCCTGGCCTCGCTGGAAACCGCCCGGGCCGACGAGGCGGACCTGCGGCAAGGCCGCCGGGAATTGTCCATCGGTCTGGGGGCCCTTCTGGGGCAGGACGGCCCGGTCCGGCCGAAAATCCCGGGCCTGGATCGGGCACCCCTGGATCCGGGTCCGCGAAGTCCGGCGGACCCGACGCCTCCGTCCCCCGGCGCGTCTGCACCTCCGTCCCCCGGCGCGTCTGCACCTCCATCCCCCGGAGCGTCTACGCCTCCGTCCCCCGGCGCGGCCCCCTCCACCGGACCCACAGGCCGGAATGAGACGGCGGACCCCAGGGACACCACGGAAGGGCCCGCGGCGCGGATGGCCCGGGCGCGGATGGAAAGCGCCGAATACGGGGAAAAGGCCGTCCGCCGGAGCCTCTGGCCGGACCTGACGGTTTTTGCCGGAAAATCCTGGCGGGCCGGGAGCGACCGGGATTTTTCCGGCGAATGGGCGGCGGGCCTCAGCCTCCGGATCCCCCTCCTGGATTATCCCCGCCGGGCCGCCTCGATCAGCGCGGCGGAGGCCGGCTCCGCCGCCGCCCGGAGCCGGTACCAGGAAGCCCGGATCGCCGAAGCCTCCGGGGCGGAGGCTCTGGCCGCCCGGATGGAGGGGCTGCACAGCCGGGAGGAGATTCTGGGCCGCGCCGTGGACGCCAAGGCGTCCTCCGTCGCCGCCTTTCGGGAACGGTACGCCGAAGGCAGGCTCCCCTTAAGCGAACTTCTGACGGGCGAAGCGGAGCTTCTCCAGCTGCGGATCCGCCAGAGAAGCGCCCTGTATCAGCGGACCTCGACGTTTTTCGAATACCACGCGCTCCGGGGAAGCCTGTCGGAGCCTCTCATCCTGTCGGTTCTGGAGGAATGACATGAAGAAGAAAACCATCGCAATCCTGACCACCGTCGTCGCCGCGGCGGCGGGCGCCTTTGTCCTGGCCCCGTCCTTCCGCGATAAAAACAGGGAGCCCGAACCTCCCCGCCCCGTGGCCGTCCGGGTCGCCTTGCCCCGAACCGAGGACATGGAAATCGGGGCGTCCTACCTGGGAACGGTGCGTTCCCGCCGGGACCTGCGCGTCATCGCCCGGATACCCGGGACCGTCTCCCAGCTTCCCAGGAGGGAGGGGGAAAGGGCCCGGGAGGGGGAACTTCTCGCCCTTCTGGCCGCCCCGGAAACCCAGGCCCAGATCGAACGCCTGACGGCGGACCGGGACTACTGGGCCCAGCGTTACGAGGCGGACACGAGACTGCTGGAAAAGAAGGCCATCGCGCCGGACCAGGCCCTGGCGGGGGAGAGGAGCCTGAAAACCACCCAGGCGGCGCTGAAGGAGGCCCGGTCCCAGCTGGAGAAAACCCGGGAAACCGCGCCCTTCGACGGTGTCGTCCTTTCCTGGCTGGTCGAGCCCGGCCAGAGCGTCATGCCGGGACAGGCCATCCTCAACTTCGGCAGCGACGACCGGGAGATCCTGGTGGAAGCCGCCGAGGAAGACCTGCGCCGGGGTCTGGGCAGAGGATCGGAGGCGGAGGTGGAAACCCCGGGAGGCGGGAAGATCCGCGCCCGGGTCTCGGAAGTGTCCCCCGCCGCCAGCGGGGCATCCCGGACCTTCACCGTCCGGATCCCCCTTCCGGGAACAGGGAGTCCCTCCCTTCCGGTGGGAGCCTCCCTGCGGGTCACCTTCGTGACGGCGGCCCGGAAGGGGGCCCTCACCCTTCCCTCCCCGGCGGTGGCGGACAGAAACCGGGACCCCCACATCTTCCTGGTCCGGGATGGCCGGGCCCACCGGCAGACGGTGGAAGCCGGCATCGAAAGCCGCGGACGGATCGTGGTGGATTTTCCCTGGAACGGCCTGGACAAGGTGGTGGTATCGGACCCGGGGGCCCTGGCCGACGGGGTGGAGGTGTTCGCGGTGGACGCCGGAGGTGATGAGAAATGACACTGTCGGAATTCGGAGTAAAGAATCGCTACACGGTGTACGCCCTTTTCATCGCCATCCTGATCTTCGGGGCGGTCTCCTATTTTTCCCTGCCGGTCCAGCTTTTCCCCGACACGGCGCCCCCGCTGGTCAACATCCTCACGTCCTACCCCGGGGCCGCCGCTGAGGACGTGGCGGATCTGGTTTCGGACCCCATCGAAACCGAGGCTGCGGCCCTGGAGGGGGTGGCGGCCATCTCGTCCACCTCGCAGAACGGACTTTCCCTGGTGACGGTGGAGTTCCGCTACGGGACATCGGTGGATCTGGCGGCGGTGGATGTGCAGAACGCCCTGTCCCGGATCCGCTCCCGGCTGCCCCGGGAGATGGCGGACCCCCAGGTCCTGAAATTCTCCACCAGCGCCCGGCCGATCCTCACCATGGGACTCCGGGGCGAAGACCCCGCCGCGGTGAGACGGCTCGCCGAGGATGTCTTCGGGCCGGAAATCCAGCGGGTTCCCGGCGTGGCGGTGGTGGACGTCTTCGGCGGCTCCAGGCCGGAGGTTTCGGTTCTGGTGGACCGGAGCCGCCTCTCCGCCCACCGGCTTCCGTTGGCGGCGGTGGCGGAGGCCATCCGGGCCCACAACGTGGGCGAGCCGGCGGGCCAGATCCGGGGAGCGGGGGGCCATTACGCCTTCCGGGTGGACAACCGCAGCGGGAGCCCGGAGGACCTGGGGGCCATCCCCATCACCACCCCCGAGGGACGGAGGATCCGGGTGGCGGACCTGGCGGAGATTGTTTCCGGCGGCGGGGAGGACGCCTCCCGGTTCCGGGTCGGGGGCAGACCCTCCATCGCCATGCAGGTCCTGAAGCAGGAGGACGCCAACACGGTCAAAACCATCGATCTGGCTCTGGCGAAATTCGACGAACTCCGCCTCCGGCATCCGGAGGTGGAGTTCGATCTGGCCGACGAAGACGGCTCCTTCGCCCGTCAGGTGGTGGACAACATGCTGAGCTCGGTGGCCCAGGCCCTGTTCCTGGCCGCAGCCATCATCTTCCTCTTCCTGGGCAGCTTCAAGCGGGGGCTGGTCACCGCCGTTTCCATGCCCATGTCCTTCCTCCTGTCCTTTTCCCTGATGAAGATCTTCGGCTTTCAGATCGATATGGTGACCCTGACGGCCATCATCCTCGCCGTGGGAATGGTGGTGGACGCGTCGGTGGTTATCCTGGAAAACATCAGCAGCGCCCATGGAGAGAAGGGGCTTCCGCCGGTGGATGCGGCCATCCAGGGGGCCGGGGAGATACAGTTCTCCGTCATCGCCGGAAACCTGACCACCCTCATCGTTCTGGTCCCCCTTCTCTTCCTGTACGGCTTCATCGGGAAGACCTTCGGTCCCCTGGCGGCCACGCTGATCATCGCCTTCACCTCGTCCCTGGTGGTAGCCCTGGTTCTGGTGCCCATCCTGACCATTCCCGCCCTGAAGGACGGCAGGATGGAGGCCCTGGCCCGGAAGCTCTCCCGACCCTGGGAGAAGCTGATGGACGCCCTGCGGCGGCTCCTGGTGGATCTCCTGCGCCGGGCCCTGGACGCCCGGCTTGTGGTTTTCGCCGTGGCCCTCCTGTCCTTCGCCGGGGGAGCCCTGCTCCTGCGAAACCTGGGAATGGAGATGCTCCCCAAGATGGACGGCGGGGCCAGCTTCATCGTCATCGAAACCCCCTCGGGCTCGACGCTGGAGGAGACGGAAGAGGTGGTCGCCCGGGTGGAAGAGGCGGTGGCGGCGGAGCCCGAGCTGGTCCGTTTTTCATCCCAGATCGGTTTCGAGCCGGGGATGCACAGCTTCGGCGGAGGCGGGGTGCAGGGGCCCACCCAGGGCTACATCACCGTCACCTGGACGCCCCGGACAGAGAGAAAGCGGAGCATCTGGGACATTCAGGAGGATCTGCGGGGAAAAATAACCCGGATCCCGGATATAAAAAATTTCGTGGTCCGGGAATCGGGCAGCACCGCCAAGGCCACCACCGCCGCTTCCATCGTCGTCAAACTCCGGGGGGGAGATCCTCTGGTTCTGGACAAACTGGGTGACGTGGCGATGGAAAAGATCTCCACCGTGACGGGGGTGACCAACCCCTACCGGAGCTGGAGACGGGACCAGACTGTGTTCGAACTGGCCGTGGACGCGGAGCGGTCCCGGGAGATCGGCCTGGACCCCCGGAGTCTGGCCCGGGAGGCTGCCTCCGCCCTGGACGGGGTGGGAGCGGGGATCCTGCGGAGTCCGGGGGGGGAAACCACGCCCATCCTGGTGAAATACGCCCCCGGGTTCCGGCGGTTCCAGGAGGACATCTACGACGTGGGGGTCGCCTCCCGCCGGGACGGCACGGTGCTGCCTCTGGGGGCCTTGGCCTCCGCGGGGCGGACCACCACCCAGGGTCTGGTGACCCGGGAGAACCTTCTCCCCACGCTGGAGGTTCTGGCCTCCCATGGGTCCCGGCCGCTGAACTTCGTCACCCGGGATGTGGAAAAAGCCATCGCGGGGATCCGCGTCCCTCAGGGGTACGCCATTTCAGTGGAAGGGGAAAACAGGGACATGGAGGAGGCCCGGAAGGAAATAGCCGGCGCCCTCCTCCTGAGCCTGGCGGCGGTCTACCTCCTCCTGACGGCCCAGTTCAAATCCTTTCTGCACCCGGTTACGGTGATGGCCGCCATCCCCTTGAGTCTCGCCGGGGTGGCCGCCGCTCTGGCGGTGGCGGGCAAACCCATGTCCATGCCGGTTCTGGTGGGTCTGGTGCTTCTGGTGGGGATAGCGGTGAACAACTCCATCATCCTCATCGACTTCATCCAGGCCCGCCGCTCCCAGGGGGCGTCCCGGCGGGAGGCCATCCTGGAGTCCGTCGGCGCCCGTTTCCGCCCCATCATGATGACTTCCCTGTCCACCATCGTCGGGATGATCCCCCTGGCCCTGGAAACGGCCCTGGGGGCGGAGCGGTTTTCGCCCCTGGCCACGGCGGTTCTGGGGGGAATGACCGCGTCGACCCTGCTCACCATGGTGGTGGTTCCGGTGCTGTACGACTTTTTCGAGGATCTGCGGAGAGCTCCGAAGGAGGGAGTTTCCCAGGGCTGAGGTTCCCGGGACGGGGGCCCCGGAGCGCCCGCGCAGAAGCCGGCGCCCCCGCCGGGCCGGATGCTCAGAGCCAGCACCCCGGGCCGGATGCTTCGGATGGGGTGCCCCGGGACGTGCGCCCCGGAGCGCCCGCGCAGAAGCCGGCGCCCCCGCCGGAGCGGGGGCGCCGACGCTTCCATCTTCCCTGCCGGGGCGGCCGCTCCGGCAGGGTCACTCCCCGATGATCTTGACCAGGACCCGCTTCCGGCGGCGGCCGTCGAACTCGCCGTAGAAGACCGCCTCCCAGGGACCCAGGTCCAGCTTGCCGTCGGTGACGGCGATCACCACCTCCCGGCCCATGATCTGCCGTTTCAGATGGGCGTCGCCGTTGTCCTCCCCCCCGTTGTGGTGATAACCCTTTTCGCTGAAGGGGGCCAGCTTCTCCAGCCACTCCATGTAGTCCCGGTGCAGGCCCGACTCGTTGTCGTTGATGAAGACCGAGGCGGTGATGTGCATGGCGTTGACCAGGCAGAGCCCTTCCCGGATGCCGCTCTCCCGCACCGCCTCCTGGACCTCCCGGGTGATGTGGACGAACTCGTAGCGGCTATGGGTGTTGAACCACAGTTCCTTGCGGTACGATTTCATTTCAGAAGAGGCCTCCCCAGCCCCTCCATGAGCGTCATGAACCGGCGGCCGTATTCCACATAGGTGTCGTACCGCGCATCTTCCGCCGCCGTCACCGACGCGTCGTGGAAGACCACGCGCATATGGGGCTCCATGGAAAATCCGCCGTCGTAACCCGAAGCCAGGAGGTCCCGGACCACCCTCTCCACATCTCCGTCCCCCTCGCCGGGGAAGGTGTAGACCTCTTTCCCCGAAACCGGGTCCCGGCGGGAATCCTTGATATGGATGTAGGCGATGTGCTTCTTCACAGCCCGGTAGAGCTCCCAGCTGTCCTGCATGGGGTACGGGAAGGGCTTGCCGAAGTCCGGCGTCAGCGGGGGGTTTCCGGTGTCGAAAACCAGTTTGAGGCCCGGCACGTTCTCCACCAGGCGGAGGCTGTGCTCTGCGCTCATGCCGCCGTAGGTGGAGCAGTTCTCGTGCACCGGGGTTATCCCCGCGTCGGTGAAGCGGCGGCAGATCTCCCGCAGCCGTCGGAAACGCTCCCCCTCCCGCTGGTCCGGCAGGGCCCGCCCCTGGGGATCCAGCAGGACCTTGTAGCTCATGATCCGCACCAGCTTCGTGCCCAGGATGGTCATCCGGCGGACCGCCCGGTCCACCGCCTCCAGACTGGGCTCGAAATCCTCGTCCACGCTCCTGCTCCAGTTGGCGATGGTGGAGCCGAAACAGTTCACCCTGACCCCCGCCTCGTCCAGCTCCCGGCGGACCCGGTCGAACCGGTCGTCGGGAAGGTCATGGATGTTGAGCCCGTCGATGCTGCGGGCCTCGATGTTCTCCCAGCCCAGGGCCCGGGTGGCCCGGATCTGGCCGGAGAGGCCTTCCGACGCCTCGTCGGCGAATCCCGTCAGATACATGACAGGCCCCCGTCACGCGCCCCGGAGGGGCAACGTCACTTCCCCGCCGGTCTCGAAGCTTTTATAAATCGCCAGAATGATCTCCACCGCCTTCCGGGCCTCACGGCCGTCCACCAGCGGCTTCTTCCCCGCCCGGAGGGATTCCACGATTTCGGTGAACTGCAGGGTGTGCCCCTGATGGCCTATGGCCGCCGGGTCCGATGCCCCTCCTCCCGTCTTGGCCTTGGCCGAGGACTTCTCCAGAATCTCCCCGTCTTCCGGCCGGGGTTTGGCGAACTGCCAGAACTTGAAGCTCTCCTCTTCCATGACGACGCTTCCTTCCACACCGCTGATTTCGATGCGCTTGAGAAAGCCCGGGTACGCGGCGGTGCTCCCCTCGATGACCCCCAGGGCGCCGTTTTTGAAGCGGAGAGCCGCCACCGCCACATCCTCCACCTCGATCCTCTGGTGCCCCAGGGTGGCCCCATACGCCATCACCGATTCCACCGGTCCCATGTACCACTGCAGAAGGTCGATGGCATGGATGCCCTGGTTCATCAGGGCTCCGCCGCCGTCGAACTTCTTCGTGCCCTTCCAGCCGCCCTTGTCGTAGTACTCCTGGCTCCTCCACCATTTGATGTAGGCGCTTCCCAGGGTGATTCTCCCGAAGCGGCCCGTCTCCACGGCCTTTTTTAAGACTCCCGCGGACTCGTGGTACCGGGACATAAAGACCCCCGAGAGGCTGACCCTGTTGGCGTCGCAGGCCCGGATTATGGCGTCTATCCTGTCCAGGGAGATCTCGATGGGCTTCTCCACGATGAGGTGCTTTTTCGCCTCCGCGGCGGCCACGGCGGTTTCCATGTGAGCCCCCGAGGGCGTGCAGATGGTGACGATATCCAGCCCCGGGTGGGCCAGGAAGGCCTTCAGGTCCGGGTACCCGGCGCAGGAAAATTTCTTCCCGAAGGCTTCCTCCCTCTCGGGAACGGTGTCCATGCAGGCCACCACACGACAGCCCGGAATATCCGCAATGGCCCGGGCGTGAAATTCCGCGATGAGACCGGTACCGACAATTCCGAAGTTCATTTTTTTCTCTCCTAGTCGCAGTGTTATCCGATTCGCCTCATGTAGGCAAGAAAAGATTTCGCCTTCCCGTCCAGATTTTTCAGGGACGGGCCTCCTCGCAGTGGGGAGCACATCTCGTAGACCACAGGTCCGTCGAACCCGCCTTCTCTCAGGCCCCGGAGGAAAGGACCATAATCGATTTCTCCTTCTTCCATGGAAACCGCCTGAACAAAGTCCGGATGATCTCGTCTATAGTTTACCAATTCAGGCAGGTAGGTATACCGGGGAAGACGGATGTAGTTCGCCGCGATTGTGAGAACGGTTTTCGAAGCCATGCGCCGGGCTCCTTCAGCGAGATTCTCTCCCCGAAGAAAAGGGGACCAGGCGTCGTAGCCTGCTCCTACATTCGGGAGTCCTACATCGTCAATGATTTCCCACATTAGCGACGTATCTACCCCGAAGTCGTGATGGTTCTGCACGGCCACACTCACCCCGTAACGCCCCGCCAGACGTCCGGTTTCGCCGAGAAAATCTGTCACCCTCCGGCGTGCGTCTGCAAAGGATAAACCTCCGGCAAGATAGCCCGTGAAAACTCTGATGAGATTCCCCCCAAGTTCAGCGGTCATCCTCGCAGCGGACTCCAGATAAGCAAGTTGTATCTCCATCACAGGAATCTCAGCAGGAGCATCGAGCAGAATGTCGTTATAGCAGGCTAAACCTATACAACGGATGTCATGTTTCTGTAGCGAGGCTTTCACGGCGCTTATTGTTTCTCTTTCGGATTCGAGCACCGAGAGATGAGGACGTTTCGCCATTAGAAGCACCTCATCAAAACCCAGTTCCCGAGCCTTGGCAATGAAATCTGTCAGCGGAAGCTTGACTTGACCCCAGAGGCCAGCATAACTTACCGAAAACAATCCCGTTCTCATGAACCTCTCCTCACTAAACTCTTGAAACCTCGAGAGACACCAGCAAAGACATATTTCACCGGTCTTGAACGCGCAAAAAGTGTAAAAAATACGGCTATGATCAACATCATGGAAATTGGTGAGGAAAAAAAGGACAGTACATTTCCATTGGTAAGGATGAATCCTCGTCGAAGGTTTTCATCGATCATGGGCCCTAATATTATTCCCAGCACAAAAGGGGCCTCAGGAAAACCCAGCTTGCGCATCGGGAAAGCCAGGAGTCCGAAGAATATCATGACGATAAGATCGAAGAAGCGTCCGTTGATCGCAAAAGTTCCGATGGTGCAGAAAATGAAAACAATGGGCATGAGAATCGCGTTGGGAAGACGCAGAATTCTGAGAAGCGGTTTGACAATGGTCAAACCGAGAATGAACATAGCGCATGTTGCCCAAAAAAACATTGCGGAAAACTCATAAATATATCGGGGATTCTCGATCATGAGCAGCGGACCGGGGCGAACGTTATGAAGCCAGAGAGCGGCCAGCAGCACAGCAGCTGGAGGGCTTCCCGGAATGGCCAGGGAGAGAACCGGCACAAGGGCTCCTCCGACACAAGCGTTGTTCGCTGTTTCAGAGGCGATGAGTCCTTCCACGGAACCTTTGCCGAATTGCTCTGGTGTTTTGCTTGCCCGTTTGGAAAAATCATACGCAACATAGGATGCGATATTTTCTCCCACTCCCGGAATGATGCCAATCACCACACCGATGAGACCGGAACGGAGAATATTGAACCGGTTCGCGACGACATCCTTGAATCTTGGAAGGACTCTTCCTATCTGGGAAACTGCTTCTTTCACGTCTTTCTTTGAAAGGTTGTGGAGGATTTCCACCAGACCATAGGTTCCCACCAGAACCGGGATGATATCAAAGCCTGTATAAAGATTCAGAATACCTAAAGTGAGTCGGGGATAACCTTGGATAGCCTCCATACCTACGAAGGAAAAAATAATTCCCAGGATCCCACTTATCCATCCCTTGAGATTGTCTTTTGCAGCGGTCAGATTGCCACAGATCGCCACTCCGAAAATTGCAAGCCAGAAAATCTCGAAAGATTTAAACTCCAGGGCGAGATTACCCAAGACAGGTGTAAAAAAGCTCAACGCTATGAGGCCCGCCACGGAACCCAGAAAGGAAGATGTCGTTGCGAGCCCAATGGCCTCCGCCCCGCGTCCGCTTTGCGCCAGGGGAAATCCATCGAGACAGGTGGCGGCATTGGCTGGGGTTCCCGGGATATTGAGCAGCACTGCACTTCGGGAGCCCCCATATATTGCTCCAACATAAATGGAGATGAGTGTCACAATGGCGTTGCCCGCGTCCCAGCGAAAGGTAAGGGTCGTCAGAAGAGCGATGCCCATGGTTGCCGTCAAACCGGGGAGCATGCCGATAATGATGCCAAGTTGAGTAGCCACAAACACATAGAGAAGATTCATTATGGAGAATTGTTCGATCACAGCTTGGAAAAGATACACTGCACCCATAGTTCAATTCCTTCCCACCCGCTTATGGCAGGGGAACGAGAAAAATTCGATTGAACACATACCAGACAATAAAGGCGGTGAGGACCGAAATTATCAAACAGACCCACCACTTCGCACCCTTGAAAAACAGCATCATGGAAAAAAGAAAGGCTGCTGTAACGATAACGAAATTGAGATTCCCCAGGAGAAGGAAGTAAACAACGATGGCTCCGAGAAACGTTGAAAACCGTTTAACTTCGCTGGAGCGGAGTGCATCAGCGATCTGAATCCGGGTGATGCGAATGCGATGCCCTCCGCCCTTGAGGCTGCGTCCAAGAAGAATGAGACTGAGGAACAGGAGAAGAAAACCGAAGATGAAAGGAGTCATTGCGGGCATTGCATAGAATCCCCAGGCTTCATATTTCGGCATGAGCAGGGACTGCACAATGATGAAGATGCTGAAGGTGATCAAAAAAAGGGACACGACAAAATCCGCTTTAACCAGCTTATTGTCTTCCATAAGGATAAAATGCCTCCGGGGTAGAAGTGAAGCCGGGCTGCCTTGTGGTATGCCCGGCCCGTTTCAGGACAGACTATGGCCTCGGAATTCCCAGTTTTTCCGGTGAAATTTTTGTAACATGGGTATCGAAGAGGAGCCAACTGAAGAGGGATGCTGCATTTTCCATGACAGTATCCGCTTCCTTTCCTTTAATATCCACAGCGATACTCGCCTTCTGTTCCGCCATATCCTTGAGAGCCTTGCTCTGAACCGCAACGGCAAAAGCTTCCGAAATCGAATCCTGCGCTTCCTGAGGAATTCCCCTGGGAATGAAAAGCCCGAAGTGGAAAGCCACCGTCGGGAATTCCTTGATATAATTTGTAATCGGAGGAATCAAATCCAAACCGGTGATCATCAGAGGTTTATTATCCATTACAGCAATAGCCCGAAGCTTTTTGGCCCGGAGCATGTCCGCCACTTCCTGGGAGAGCTGCATGACCACCTCGGTTTCTCCGGACACAGTGGCGACGACCGCGGGGTTCCCGCCTTTATATGGCACATGTTTGTACTTTGTGCCTATATATTTCACGAAAGTTTCCGCCGCCACATGACCTCCTGCTCCGATACCCGCGCTGGCCACGGCCACTTCCCGGGTCTTGAAGGCATGCACGAGACCGTCCCAATCCTTGATCGGTGAGTCTGGGTTTACAGTGATCACGCAGGGTGTGAGGATCCCGAGATAGGCCTGCCAATCCCTGTGGGAGATTTCCGGCAAAAGATCGAGGATCTGATAAGTGGCGATGCTCATGTCCGCGTTCCCGACCCACGTGTATCCGTCTTTCGGGGCTTCGAAGGCTGCTTTGGTTCCCGTTGCTCCTGATGCCCCTGGCTGGTTCACCACTGCTATCTTTACGCCCAAGCGATTTTCCATTTCACCCGCGAGGATTCGGGCAGTCAGATCCGATGAGCCGCCGGCTCCCCAGGGGACCACCAAGGTTATGGTTTTCGTCGGCTTCCAGCCGCCGACAGACGACTTCTCCTTGGTGCCAGCAGCAAAAAGAAGGCCCGGCAGTACGAGAAGAACCAGACAGAGACTAACTGAGATCTTTTTCCTCATGTGTTTCTCCTTTTTCTCGATTTATCTCTTCCCCGCCCCTGCGGGGTCAATTCTCCATGTTTCCGGAAAAAATCCATGGTTTCCCTAAGCACTATCTCGGGGTCTTCGGGAACAGAAAAAATTTCCAGGGAAACCCAACCTTCGAAACCTCGGCTGTGCAGAAGGGAAAACGCGGGCCGGAAATCGGATGGGCCCCGGCCGGGGTGACTGCCGTCCATCTCATTCACATGGATGTGATGGATCATGTCCCAGTGGCGATCCAGTAGAACATCCCAGGCCTCCGTCTCGTCCACAGTGTTGTGGAAATCGAACATGCTCCCCAGCCCCGGTTTGTCCACGGA
>Ga0302245_1000468_pt1 | contig 33869 bp, 22 predicted proteins | sample AAG_UR_Thr_MG_FD_193512 | JGI IMG/M metagenome (GOLD analysis project Ga0302245, IMG submission 193512) | Enriched activated sludge microbial communities from anaerobic digester in WTTP, New Holstein, Wisconsin, United States - AAG_UR_Thr | ecosystem: Engineered > Bioreactor > Anaerobic >... | reverse complement strand
CAGCTCCTTCTCCATGCTCGCAAGCGTTCTATTTCTGAGATCCTGGGAGCAGGGAGAGAGGCTGATCGTGGCCATGGACGCCCGCTGCTACGACGGCCGGCTCGATCTCATGGAAGAGAGAAAAGGAGCGGGAGCATTGGAGATAGCAGCCACTGCGGCCTTTTTGGCCTTGGCCCTGGCGATCAGCCTTATGACTGGAGAAGAAGGGATTCTAAGGATGGGGGGGTAAGAATGGCCACGATCCTGGAGACCAGGGGGATAGAATATGCCTATGCCGACGGCACACGGGCCCTTAGCGATGTCAGCCTCACAATAGAGGAGGGCAGAAAGATTGCTCTGGTGGGCCCCAATGGAGCGGGAAAGTCCACCCTGATGCTGATGTTCAATGGGATCTTAAGGCCGGATGCAGGTGAGGTTCTATTCCGGAATGAGAGGCTGGATTATGACTCCCGATCATTGCGAAAGGTAAGGCAAAGGGTGGGAATGGTCTTCCAGAACTCCGATGATCAGCTCTTTGCCCCAACCGTCTACCAGGATGTGGCCTTCGGGCCGGTGAACTTGAGGTTCCCTCCTGAGAAGGTGAAAAGGTATGTGGGCTATGCCCTGCAGTATGTCGGCCTATCCGGATACGAGCGCCGCCCTCCCCATCACCTGAGCGGCGGGGAGAAGAAGAGGGCGGCCATTGCGGGAATTCTGGCCATGGAGCCGGAGGTGATGATCCTGGACGAGCCCACCTCAAACCTCGATCCCGCCACATCAGAGGAGATCATGGAGATGCTCGATGAGCTTAACCTGGGGGGAAAGACATTGATCATCTCCACCCACGATGTGGACCTGGCCTATCGCTGGGCGGATGAGGTGGTGCTGATGAAGGACGGTGGATTGCTCCGCCGGGGCTCGGCTGAGGAGGTGTTCGGCGATTTGGAGCTGGTCCGTGATGCCAGGCTGAAGCCCCCAATGGTGGTGGATCTATATCAGGAGCTTGTGAACAGAGGGCTGGCAGAGGGCAAGAAGCCTCCAAAGAGCATTCTTGAGCTATGCGACTCTCTGGAGGGGGGCGAGAGGAGGTGTGCTGTCCAGGGGGCGAAGAGGGGCACGATCTACGTCTGCAATGCCGATGAGCTTCTTTTAGAGAATGCAGATGAGCTGGTAGGGAAAGTGGATGCCGATTATACCGGGGCTATGGGGACCAGGGCCAAGCTGATGGCAGAAGAGGCCAAAATCCGGGTGGACTTCACCTACGGGGTGATAGACAAATGCATCCTCAAGGCGCTTGCAGGCAAGAGCTGCCTGGTCTTGACCTCTCAGGGAATGATGGGCCAGGTTCAAAAGAGGATAGAGGCCTATTCTCAGCAGTCCGGAGAAGAGATAAATTCAGTCGATCTATCCTCAGGCAGCAATGGGCGCTCTTTGCCAATAGATCGCGATTTTGTCGGGACCAAAAGCCTTAAGTAAAATTAATTTGCATAAAGTAAAGTGTAATGGAATAGCGTATGAAGGAATAGTCTGCTATTCCGTGCGTCCATTCAGCACCAAGGCGGAGCATCCCTGCAAGGCAGACTCCGCCCTGGATCTCCCCAAAGTGCCATGTTTCTAATTATATTATACTTATACTTTGCAGTAGCAGCGATAATAGCTAGAGCGGGTAGGGGAGTGGGGGTTAGTAAAAAAGATGAGTATACCCGCTCAAGGCAAACGAGCCTTTTTATGGTATAAATACCTTCCTAGAAATAATTTAAGACTGTTTCTCTTTATGAGCTTTTTGTCTGGCGATCTTGGCGGCATATGCTCCCGCCACAAAGCCCGCATCCACATTCACCACCGTTAGGACGGAGCAGGATTGGAGCATTGAATAGAGAGCCGCCTTTCCCCCGCCGCCTATGCCATAGCCGGTGGATACAGGAAGGCCGATCACAGGAGCGTCCACCAACCCGGCCACCACTGCGGGCAGAGTGCCCTCCCGTCCCGCCGCCACCACAAAAGCATCAGCATCCGCCATTCTCTCCAGGCAGGGAAAGAGGCGGTGGATGCCGGCCACCCCCACATCATACTCGGCGAGGACAAGGCAGCCCATCTCCTCTGCCACCACCCTCGCCTCCTCGGCCACGGGAATATCCGCTGTTCCCGCCGCCAGGATGGCCACTGTGCCCTCCCTGGGCGGCCGCTCAGCAGTGCGGATGACCACTGTCCTGGCGCGGGGGTTATGCTCGAAGACGCTCTTGGGGGGAAGCTTGGCCGATCGCAATACCACCAACTGCTCAGATGAGACCCGGGTGACGATCACACTTCCCGTCTCTTCCAGATGGGCAAGGGATATGGCCAGAAGATCGGACTTCTCCTTTCCCTCCGCCAGAATCGCCTCTGGTATACTGATTCGGTTCATCCGGCAAATATCCAGCTTTGCCACCTCACCCACAGCACAATAATCCATCGTCCGGATCCGCTTCAAAGCCTCCTCCAGGGAGATCTCCCCCCGGCGGTAGCCCTCCAGGATATCTCTGTTGCTCTCCATTTTAGCATCCCGTGATGGAGCTATGAGCATAAAGGGTTTATCCCCCGGCGAATAGATCCAGATCAGAAGGCGATGATATGCTGGTCAATCTCGATCTACACATCCACTCCCGCTACTCAATGGCCGTATCCGCCGACATGGAACTGGCACAGATCGCACGGGGGGCGGCGCAAAAGGGGGTGAAGATAGTGGGAACCGGCGACTGCCTGCACCCCCTGTGGCTGAAGTCCATCCGGGAGCTGCCTGAGGAGGAGGGGCTACGCCGGCTGGGGGATATCCTCTTTCTCTTGAGCGTGGAGGTGGAGGATGCAGAAAGGGTCCATCACCTCATACTCCTGCCGGACGCCTCCAAAGCAGAGGAGCTGGCAGAGGCATTCTCCCCCCATTCAGGCAACCTGCAGCAGGACGGCAGGCCGCGGCTGCATCTGAATGGCGCCCAGATCGCCGATCTGGCCCTGGAGGCCGGGGGCCTTGTCGGGCCCGCCCATGCCTTCACCCCCTGGACAGGGATGTATGCATACCACCGATCCCTCTCCGACTGCTATCAGGAGAATGCAGATCGGATAGACTTCATTGAGCTTGGGCTGAGCGCGGACACCGACTACGCAGACCGGATCGCAGAGCTCTCTGATAAGACCTTTCTCTCCAACTCCGATGCCCATTCCCCCCGAACCAATAAGCTGGCCCGGGAGTTCAATCAGATGAGGGTGAAGGGGTGTAGCTTCCAGGAGGTCGCCTCAGCCATCCGCCGGGAGAAGGGCAGAGGGCCGACTCTCAATGCCGGCTTTTTTCCCGGAGAGGGAAAGTACAACCGCACCGCCTGCATCCGCTGCTTTCAGCAGTATAGCCCGGTGCAGAAGGATGAATTTATGGGACGCTGCCCCCATTGCCGGGGGCTGATAAAGCTGGGGGTGGCTGACCGGATCGGCCTTTTGGCAGACTATGAGCTGCCCTGCCACCCCCCTCACCGCCCTCCATATATCCACCTCATTCCTCTGGCAGAGATAATCGCCCTCGCTCTGGGCCATAAAAGCCCCATGACCGCAGGAGTGCAGAAGCAGTACGAGGCCATGACCAGGGATATGGCGGAGATAGAGGTTCTGCTCATTGAGGAGCTTGAGGCGATGGAGGCGGCTGGGGTGGAGGCTGAGGTGATCAGAGGTATTGAGGCCTTCCGCAAGGGATGCGTGGAGGTTCTCCCGGGAGGCGGAGGAAGATACGGCCAGATCCTCCTTCCGGCTTGGAAGAAGGTGAGAAGAGAGAAGAAGCAGAGGTCTCTTTTTGATTTCCAGCATTGTGAAGAGGGAATGATCATGAAAGTCCCAGACGATAGAGATAAATAATATATGTTACATACAAAACATGTTTGACATGATAACGTATATGACATGATAACGTATATGACATGATAACATATATGGCATGATAACATATATGACATACAAAACATATGATGGAAAGAGAAAAATGGCAAGGGGAAGATGGCAAGAGTGATCACATCCCCGGGATGGGCCATTCCCAATAGCATCTCATCTCATAGCCGATAGATGCTGATCCAGATAAGAGATTCGGTGGGGTGCCAGGGAGGCATCGATTGTGAAGGGATATAAATATCAATTTCAGGGGGGCATAATAGCATTGCTGCTTATTTTGGCTCTGATCTCGGCCGGGCATGCGGAGAGGGTCACAGTATCAGTTGGCACCAACACCACCACCTGGACGATCAGCCGGGAGAGCGAGAGCCTCAAGTTCGAGTACTCCCAGTATGTCGAGGGCAGCATATCCCCGGTGGAGTACCGGGGAAGGGCCCTCTCCCCCTACCACTCCTGCTATGAAGAGGTGGACATCAATGACCTCCGCATGCGAGAGAGGACCTCAGCCCAGGAGGGCCGCTATGCCTCAGAGAAGCAGTTGACCCTGGATGCGAACACAACTGAAGCCAGCCTCTTCAACCTTGTACATGAGAAGGGGATATATTCCATTCAATTCGCAGAGCAGTGGCCGGCCATCCTCCGGTCCAGAGGATCTATAAGGTACTCCGGCCAGGGGATCAACAGCCGGGAGTACGCCGGAAACAACCTCGATTATGCCGGCTCCAGTCTGCTCTACAACACCGAGCTCTCCAAAGATTCGGATATCGGTATGCTGATCACCAGGATGAACGCCACCGTACTTGCCACTGATGATGCCATCCTGCATGCGGAATTAAAGCCCGAAAAAGAGACCCGTTATAATATCAGCACATACACCACTGGCATTGCCGATCTGAAGTATGGCTTCTCCAGCCTCAAAGCGGAGACGAAGAAGATCACCTATCCGCAGGCAAGCATGGGTGAGGAAAGGTATAGCGGGAGCTATAATATCAGCAGAAGCATACGGATGAAGTCCAGCTTCCCATGGTATGAGCCACAGGATGAATGGCTGCCATGCTGCTCTGCAGAAGGCTGCAAGATTGGACTCGCTGAGAAGGATTGCACATCCCTGACCTGACCCAGAGTGCATCCATCTGGATGCATCCATCTGGAGATCGGCCATCACCAGGATACATAAGGCAAGATGTCAAAGCAGTCAAGGGGGAGATTGGGATTGTAGTAGGGATCGCCCTCATCTATATATTTTTTCCATTTTTCCATGAATCTCTTGGTGTCAGAGGGATGAGGATCAATTGATATCGATTTTCCCCTTGTGGCTGACTCGTGATGAATCAATTCTGCATAAGGAGTGAATAGATTTTCATATCCCAGCTCCCGAACCCGCAGGCAGAGATCGACATCCCCAAATCCAACCTCATAGCCCTCATCAAATCCGCCAACCTCATCGAATATCGATCTTCTGATCATCAGACAGGCAGCAGTCACTGCACTGTAATTTCTGATGGAGACGAAATGGCCCATATAGCCGATATAATTTGAATCAGACCATTTATATATATGTTCTGCCCGCCCACCTCCGCCGACAATGACTCCTACGTGCTGTATTTTTTTATCAGGATAAAGCAGCTTGGCCCCAACGCAGCCGATCTCATCCCGCTGTGATTGCTCCAGCATTGCCTCCAGCCAATCGGGGTTCAACACCTCTACATCGTTATTTAAAAAGAGCAGGTGGTCGCCAAGGGCAAATTTTGCCGCGTAATTATTCAGTCGAGAATAGTTGAATGTTTCATTGAATTTCAAAATTTTATAATCATTATGGCTTCTCTGCAAGGAATCGAAATAAGCTGCACTCTCCTCTTCCTGGCTTAAATTGTCCACTACAATGACCTCATAATTGCCATAAGAGCTCTTAGCCTGTATGCTCTCGATACACCTGCTGAGCAGATCGATTCGATCCCTGGTGGGAATGATGATGCTGATTTTGGGCTGATCGAGGATATCCCTCTTCAGCCTGAAAAAATTAAAATGCTTTGTGCAATAGACCTCACCGCCGATTCCCTCTCTATCGGCAAAATCCTGCAGCGCCCTTCGACTCGACTCCATCACCCTCTCCTTGAGCTGATGGCCACCGCTCGCCTGGTGCTGCCTCCATTTATACAGGATTTTTGGTATATGAGAGATATTTCTGGTCTGGGAGACGACTCTTAAAAACAGATCGTAGTCCTGGGATACAGCAAAATCAGTCCTGAATCCGCCGATCTCCTTCAGAATGCTCTTCCTTATGACAGCAAAATGAATGATATAGCAGTGAGAGAGCAGATAATCCAGGGAGAAATCTGGCCGGAAAAGGGCGTATATGGGCTTTTCCCTCTCAGAGATCATGATCTCATCGCTGTATATGAAATCGGCGTTGGCATTCCAGTTCAACAGTCGTACAACTTCATATAGTGCATGAGCGGGGAGCTGATCATCATGATCCAGAAAGCCGACGAATTCCCCGCTGGCCAGAGCGAGGGCCTCATTTGAGGCATTTGATATGCCCTTGTTCTCATTCAGATATTTTACCTTGATCCGGCCATCCTCTCGCTGATAGTGATCCAATATCTCTCTTATATGCGGCTGACCTGATCCATCATCAACTATGCATAGCTCCCAGTTATCATATGCCTGCTGCAAGACAGAGTCGATAGCACCTCTGAGCCAGTCCTCAGGGGTGTTATAAACCGGAGTTATTATGCTGATCTTCGGCCGATACTCGAATCCCGCGGACTGCAGGCGCATATCCTCCAGTTCCCTCTGGGAGGGCGGAGCTGGCGGATTCGTGCTGGGAAATAATTTTCTGCGCAGATATCTTTGCGACCTTTCTGCGAAGCTTCGCAGGCCATCCTGGGCGATTATCTGCCCGCCCCTGACGACCAGCTCATATGCGCCTCTGCGATCCGTTCCCGATGTGAGCAGAAGGTCGATGAGATCATTATGGCAACGGGGTACTCTCTTGCATGCCCTGCTATCCTTTTCCGCCATCTCACACCTTGCCCCAGGGGCATGATCATCAACCATTGATGCCAGCTTCAGTTCTTTATGAACATAGAGGGGATAAATAGTTGATGCCGTTTGGGCATTTCTCCCCCGATTAAAATTGATAGGATGAATCACTATAAACGGTGATTATTAATACCTGTATGCCTTCAATGGCTGCAATAGTGATTTGCGTCCCCGGGAAGGTGTGGCGATGACCAGAAGAGAGCCGAGATATGATGATAAAAATACATGGATGTGTTTTTTTTTAGTATGCGCTCTGGCAGCACCGGCAGCTGGAATCTCAGTTAGCTGCTCCACTTCAGCGGGAGGAGAGACAGTAGGCTCACAGGAGAGCTTTTCCCTGAACGGCTCCACATCGCTCCAGGAGAGCCTGCTCCTGGGCTCGGGCAGCATCTCCGCCCACCGCCAGTCAGAGGGAAAGGGAAATAACAGCCTCAAACAATCGCTCACCTTGCCGGGAAGGATGCTGCAAAATGATATCAATAGCCAGGGGGAGTTCGCCTCTTCCACCACCTCTGCTGTCTCCGGCCAGTGGGCCAGCATCCACCAGAGCGCAGCCGGCACGGGGAGCATGAACCTTGAGCTTCGCGGCAGGAAGGGGGATACAGATGCTGGCCAGGAGGCGAGCGTCTCCAGCGGCACCCTGAGAAGCTCCCAGAGCCTCTCTGCTGCTGAAGGGATATCAGCCAGCCAGAGCACAGAGATTGGCGGGCAGAAGGGAAGGGTGCTCTCAGGAGCCCTGGGCAAAGAGAATGTCCTCCTCGCTGAGGTCGGCTTCTCCGGAGAGGGGACCCTTTCCGCCCGTCTGACTTCCGGAGCGGATGAGAAGGCACTCTCCCAGGGGCATGTAGCCATTGACGATACCGTCCTATTAAACGATGGCTCCTTTGAGGCTGTCTCAAATGAGGGCGAGGGCAGGATCATGGGAATGGCCGGATCCAGGCTGATAGGAGAGGAGGGGCAAGGCATTGGAGGCTTTGATTTAAAGGTTATGAACCTGGCCCGGAAGGAGAAGAGGCCCGATAGGTCTGAGCTGGCCAGCACAGCAGGAGCCGCAGCATCATCCGGGGGATCTTACAGCTCATATGTCCTGACAGGATGTCGCTGGAATGTGAGAGACCCTCAGGTGCAGCTTTATCTGAATCCGATAGGCACTCCGGCAGGCATAAGCGTAGAGGCCTCAAAGATGGCCATAGCTTCAGCAGCCAATACCTGGGATGATGCCGTGCGGCAGAACCTGTTTGCCGATGGCGAAACAGTGATCGTTGATTACACCAAGGTGGTGGACAATCCCTTCCCGCCCCGGGGACAGGAGGTCATGGATGGCTACTCAGTCTGCGGCTGGAAGAGCCTGGGAGCCAATTATCTGGGCCTGAACCGCTGGTGGGCAGATGGCCAGATTGTGGATGGATATAACTCCATTTTGGAGACGGATGTCTGGTTCAATAGCGATTTCCTCTGGACGACAGACCTTGCCACTGCCCGGAGCACAGGGCGGATCGATCTGGAAAGCGTTGCCCTGCATGAGCTGGGCCATGGGATAGGGCTGGACGATCTGTATCTGTTGCCGGATGGCGATCCGCGCAAAAACGACCTGCAGCAGGTGATGAATCTGTACTACGCCCCACAAAGAGAGCTCGGAAACGGGGACCGGGCAGGGGTGCAGAAGTTGTATGACACCTCACCTGGCAAAATCAGTCTATATCGCATGTGGAATCCGTACATAACCGACCATCTTTATACAACAAATTATGACGAATATAATTCAGGTGCAATAAATTGTGGATACAGAAAAGAGGGAATGATTGCTACTCTGTACAGCGAGGGTGATGTAGAATCAAATCCGCTTTACCGCATGTGGAATCCGCATATCACTGATCATCTTTATACAACAAGTTATTATGAATATAATTCAGGAGCTATTGGTTGTGGATATAAAAAAGAAGGTATAATTGGATATGTATATAGCTATAAGAAAGAAGGGACAATTCCACTTTATCGACTATGGAATCCGCAAATAATGGATCATCTATATACAACAAATTATGATGAATACATTATTGGCGCTGCAATCCATGGTTACCAAAGAGAAGGGATAGTGGGATATATCGGCGCCTTGAGATAGACGCATTCAATATTTATTTTTTATAGATATCAAGAGCTGATAGCTCATCATTTCCGCAGAAATTATCCTCAACAGATAACGCATGACCCAGATCCCCGAGATCAAAATCGCCTTTTGCAACTCGTTCATAAATGAGTTGAATCTTATCTTTTGGAAACTCGATATCCAGGGCGTTTGAGCCAAAAGAATCAAGAATATTCTTAATGAACTCCAGGATTCCTTCATGGATCAGGGAAATTTTTTCAAATTCTTTCTGAGAGATACCAGGCTCTCTAAACAAAGGTTCAATCTCTCCATTATTTTTCTGGAAATAGAGAAGCTGGCCTGAAGGTGCAGTCATGACTGCCTCCAAGAGCAGGCTGTAACGTTGAATTGGAAGTTTGCTTTTCTCTGGGTCGATGAACTCACCAAAATATGCCCTGCAAATAGATCCACGATCTTGCAAGGGAATTGCCAGAGTATCTGTTACAAAATAATATCCAGCAAGAGGCTTACCAAGCAGACTGGAGAGTGCCTTTTGAATGCTCCCTGAATATCCGACATCCACTATTCCGATCCTTTTATCAGCAAATAGGCCCTGAATCCTGCTGTACTCAAGCAAAGCCTCTCGTTCATTGCTTGCTTGGTTTGCCAGGATTTCAAATACCTGCAGCAGAATATTGAACAAGTCATCACGATGATCCGGCAAGAGCAGCTCTCGATTTAGGATTTTTGCACCCAGCTTACGCTCGACCTCCTTCATATCATGCAAATTCAATCGATAATTAAAAAAATCTCTAACAGTTCCTGTGAAATACCTCTCAAGCAGCCGAGAAATATCGTCAGGAGTCCTTAAGGCGGCAAAAATCGAGGCCCTCCTCGAGCAGAGAAAGTATGAGCCATGAGGCAGCTCAATTCCCAGGGCTTTTATCTTGGGGTGATCTCTTATAAGCTCAAAAGCTCTATTCAGGAGAAAGCCTTCCCTGGCAATAAACTTTAGATGGTCTATTTCGTTTGCTTTTGCCTCTCTTAGCAGCCATGACATGAAGCTGAATACTATGGGTCCAAAGACGGTATATCCAAAGGCAAACGGATCGCTCAATGGTTTTTTGGAATAAAAAAATTCAATAGGATAGGAGTCTGAGCAGAAAAAATTAGCATTCAGGCCAAACAGAAGACTCTCTCGCCATCCTTTATTTGGATCCAAGAGTTGCCAGAGGATCTTCCCTAATCCACTTTCTCTAAATAGGCTGGATGGCTTCATTATATGGATGGGGTGCATGAAGCGGCGGTCGACTAATATCTGCACATCGGATTGTTCATTATCTCCAATATGCAAAAGACTTTCTCTTCCCACACACTCATAATTCAATACATAATCCCATAAATCACCCCTATCTTTTCGTTTGCCCGCCTCAGAAGATATATATAAATTGTTATAGAAATCGAGATTGTTCTTAACCAGAATTTTTTCAATGTGTTTTCGCTCAAAATAGGTGTCAGAGACTAAGATAATTTTTTTCCTGGATTTCATTGCTTCCCTCGCCATATCTATGACACTTTTGCGAGGGCTTAATATTGAGATCTCTGAACTCACCTCTAAGTCAAGCAGTTTACTTGCGACCTCATGGCCGACTTTTGCTTTTTCTGCAAATACCGCATATATCTCAGAGATCTTAACATCTCCTTGCCAGTTCTTCCTTTGCCTGGCAATGTATTCAGAATCTTTGCGTATTTTATGAAATCCTTTGATTCCATAGATCTTTGCTATATGCTCTTCGAGATAATCAAATAGCATTTCAGGGGAGGAGAAAGGACGGGTTACAAGAGTATCGAATATATCAAATGAGACAACTGATGCAAACGGCAATGCTTCAAAAATTTTTGAAATTGGAGAAGTCGAGAAATATTGAAATATATTTTTTTCGCTCTGATAACTGAAGACGCGGCCCTCTTCCGCTTTTATGAGCAAAAAACTCAGCCCCTGAACCACCGCCGATAGAGCAAAGCACCGTTCAATTGTATGTTGCAGCGTTCCATCTGTTTGGCCCTGCTCTTTAGGGAAGTCCTCTCTTTTCAATCCAAGACTGAATAGGGGATATAGCGCTTCCTTTTTTGCCCAAAACATAGAGCCTGCAGGAAATTCTATATACTCATCTGGATCGAATTTGACCCCAATTCGCGGTAATATAGATGATGCAACATGCTTGTTTGAAAGCCAGGTGAATGCCCAGTATGGAACTTCCTCAAAAGCACTTGGGTAGATGATTCCAACTGAAGGATATTTCTCGAAGGCAGATAGTATTGCATGTACCTGCTCTGACGAGCCGAGCAGCATCTTAAAAAGATATAGCCTCCAATCGATTCGCTCCCTCGTACTGTAGAGTGATTTCTTAGTATGTATATGACATATGTAATCGTAATTATTCATATTATCTGCAAAATCAATAAGTAAAGGAGCAATATCTCGTCCTCTGTTTGGCACGATTTTTATTGAAACGTGTTCTGCATGAATGAGTCTTTGGGCCATATCTGAAATAGTAGGTCTATCCCTTTCATCACTTATCGATATAAATAGAGAATATTTTACAGGTATATGATTTAAATATGCACAGATTTCTTCAAATAGATCGATGTAAAATACATGAACTGCCACGGCAATTTTGCGCTTGCTTAGATCCTCCAAAGGAACTAATTCAGATTTTGGCAATGAGAATGTCCCTTCAGGGACAGCCGAGCGGATTGCCACTTTTTTATTATGATATTTATTTCTAATGCGGTTCCTAATCATCCATAGGAAGTTTTTTGGCCCATCGCTTGCCAGCATCCTAATGTTCACTAAACCCCTATTATATAATTTTCTGCCTTTGCTCCCATTAGGCAAAAATCGCTCGATAAAGACATTATGAAATTTATTTGTGACAATCCATATAAAGCTCTTTCTCATATCGGCAATCTCATCTTCCAATGCCTGAGTTCTATTGATTGCACTTTGGAGCTCACCATACATATCCGAGATCGCATGCATCAATCCCCACTCAAATGGCGTCTTTATCCATTCGGTCTGCCCCCGAGTTATCTGGCTGATTTTTAGCTGGTGATAATAGGAAAATCCCATCATAGCTTCGGCGATAGAATCCTTGAGTTGGGCCTCTGTTGCTGGCAGATCAGAGGTTTTCCTAATGATTTTTTCAAGTGAAGCCTGGGCTCTTTCTGGATCCTTCGACCATAGGCCAGTGATTTTATTTTCAATTACATGTTTTTTATAATATTGAATATGCTCGCTCGTTACACTCCAAACATGAAAAGGCCGGCTGGCAAAGGAGAGCCTTCTTATCATATCCCAATCGATTAGCACCTCCAGTTCCTCATCGTACAGGCCAATCTGATCAAGAAGAGACCTTCTATGAAGAATGCATTTATGATTTATATAATTTTTAAATATTAACATGGATGGCGATACATCCTGTCTGAATTCAAAATACCTCCTAATCTCTCTCCCAGACTCATCTATGCATACCTCATACCAATCATCATAGACGAAATCAGAACCATTCTCCATGGCCGCTTTTATCAAGACCTCCAGATGAAGTGGATAGAGAATATCATCATCATCCAGGTAGCCGATAAATTCTCCAGAAGAGCAGCGGATGCCCAAATTTAAAGCATGCGATTTCCCTTTATGTTCACTGCATATATATTCGATTCTATTATCACCAAATTCATCAATGATGTCTCTTACGTCTTCGCCGCCATCATTAACCACAATAAGATTCCAATCTCTGTATGTCTGATATATTACGCTTTTTATCGCCTTTCTGATCGATCTTCTGCCATTAAATGTGGGCATGATGATGTCTATTTTATTATTTTTTGTGATTCCATTGTTTTTGTGAATAAAGAGACTGCAAACAAGTCGTTCCTTGGAGGACACATCATGCCATTCGATCTCCTTAATATAATGCCCAATCACAGCAGTAAATACTTCTTTATGGATGTGATTGGTATGCTCAACGCTTGAGGCAGGATCGATACTCTCAAACGAGATGATTATTCTGCCGCCATTTCTAACAACTCGAACCGCTTCATCGATTATTTTCTTTGAACCAATTGCAATCAGCGAAGCCTCTGTAATAATTGCGCTATCAAATAAACTGTCGCGAAACGGCAGGTTGATCTCCCCTGCAATAAGGAATTGAACTCGTTTGGCTACATCACCCTCTATTGCAGATCCAGTAAATGGGAGGACATCTGCATTTATATAAGCTCCGACGATATCAAATCCGATCCCGGCGCTCTCCAAACACAAACTTCGAATCTCGGACCCTAAAATCAGAACTCTTTGGCCCTCGATAAGGTGCGATAGGAGATGAATAAGAGCTAATTCAGATCCATCAGTCCTCTGAACCACATCTACAGTCATTTGCATCCGTGCCGTCCTTTAGAGTATATAGTGATGTATTAATACAGGCCTGCTTATGAATCTTGAATTTACCTCTTGGAAGGGAGAATATTATTCTTCTATCCTAATATCCTCCAAAATCGTCTCAGATCGCCCCAGAATCTATAATAATAGAATTTGCAATTCATTCATTCTCTGGCCGATCCAAGGAACGCCTAACAAGCCATGCTTTGCATTTATTATCGGAGAGAGCATCACTGATTTCGTATAAAACTCCGCATTTACATCAGTCCCTATATCCATCCGTTCGACCTTATCAAAGACTCCGCATAGATCCTAATATACCTTTCCCCATGTGTGTTTCGCATCAAAGGCAATTACGGGAGCCATTATATCCCCATAAGAATACCAGCCACAATTAAACTGGATTGGCCAAAAAAACTCTTTGGCTCGCGGGGTCCCCGCCGATCGCCAACGCATTTCAGGCCATTATTGGGGCAGAATACCCCGCGGACATAGTCCATCAAATCGTACAATAGCTTTAAAACTTGGAGATGCGATCATGAATAAGTGCATCCAGGGCACCTATCAAGGATACTGGAGTAAATTGGATGAAAAATGTCTGGCTTGTCGTGCTTGTGATATTCCTCCTCGGCCTATCATTGAGGATAATTGATTTGGGGACAGGCCTCACGACTGATGAGATCTTATGGATCGACAGAGCGCCAGGTTTCATTGATGCAATCTTATCGCATCAATGGGATGAGACCTTCAAAGCCCCACATCCTGGGGTGGTTACCATGTGGCTTTCTGGCATTTCTATTAAGGCCTTTAACGGCTCTGGTTTCCCTGCAAAGCTATCATTTGCCAGGGCCCCCACAGTTATAATTACATCTTTATCAATCATCCTTATATTTTATTTTATTCGAGTATTATTTAACACAAAGATTGCACTCCTATCTGCCACGTTGATTGCTTTGGACCCATTCCTATTGGCTCATTCCAGGCTAATCCACCTGGATGCTATTCTTACCTCATTCATGCTTCTGTGCCTGTTATCTCTGATGGTGTTTTTAAAAAAGCCAAGAGCAGAGCTTCTGATTATGGCTGGAATCCTGTTAGGCCTTTCGATTCTGACAAAGCTGCCGGCGATCTTCCTCATAGCTTTTATACCTTTTATTGTCCTCTTCCTATCAAATGAGACCAAGAAAAAATCATTTATGTACATATTATTTATTACCGCAATTGCAGCAATGACTTTTTTTCTGCTTTGGCCAGCCATGTGGGTCAGTCCAATTGAAACACTTATGAAAATTGTATTCGATCAGCAGAGTGGATTAGAAGTTGCCGTGAAGAGCCCACACGGCAGCGGCTTTTTTTTGGGAGCGATTGATGATGGCAATCATGGTCTGCTATTTTATCCAGTTTCATTCTTGATGATGGAGACACCAATAACACTCTTGTTCCTGCCAATATTCCTGGCTATTGGCATAAAAAAATTGATCAAAGATAATTTAAATTTTTTTAATAAAAGTATAATAACCCTTTGTGCATACATTATACTATTTTCGATGCAAATGATTTTCAGCTTAAAAGCCTTTCCAAGATATATATTGCCTGTTTTCCCGGCGGTTGACATCTTAGTTGCTGCTGGAATATATTTTGTTTTTAAAAAATATATAAATAAAAATTCAGTTTTTTATTTGTTGTTGGGCAGTATAATCCTCCTCCATTTATCTTTGATTTTGCCAATCTCCCCTTATTTTTTGTCCTACACTAACCCAATTGTATTTGGAGGGCCGAGCAATGCACCAAATATGACCTTGATGGGATGGGGGGAAGGAAACGACTTGGCAGCGAATTACCTAAATGAGAAGCCAGATGCACAGAACATTACCGTAGCAGTCGACTATTATGGTTTCGCGCAATACTTCATCGGCAAGACAATCCCCCTAGATGAGAGCGTTGACTTCATTGATGGCGTAGACTATATAGTATTTTATATTTCAGCCTTACAAAGAGATTGGAGCAAAGATCCATGGGAGTATTACAAAACCAAGGAACCGGAAAAGGTAATTAAACTTAACGGAATAAATTATTGCTACGTATATAAAACCAGCAGACATTAACGGAATCAAATCAGGTCCGTCCAATCCGATGACATCTGCCTCATTTTACCCCTACATTGGAATTGCCCTCAAAAGGCTCAAACCACACTCATCTTAAACCACATTCTCCACTAGATAGTTCTTCCTCTCCTTTTGGCCATAATAGATCTTGACCATTATATCCGCCAGGATTCCTGTGGTTATAAACTGCACCCCCATTATCGCCATCAGGATGGAGGAGATGAAAAGCGGCCTGTCTGCCAGCTGTGCTCCAAAGATAAACTTCTCCAGGATGAGATAGGCGACAATAACACCGCCCACCGCGGCGAGAATGAACCCCAAAATGCCGAATATGTGCACCGGCCGGAATGAATATCTCTGCCAGAATGCCACCACCATCAGATCGAAAAAACCCCTGGTCAGCCGCCTCCAATTGTACTTGGTCTGGCCGCGATACCTCTTGTGATGAACAACTTTATGCTCCCCCACCATGAAGCCTCGCCAGGTGAGAAGAGCTGGAATGTAGCGGTGCATCTCTCCGTACAGATCAAGATCCCTGACGCTCTCTTTCCGGTAGACGCGCAGGGTGCACCCTGAATCGTGAATCGTCTCCCCGGTCAGCCTTCTTCTCAGGCCATTGGCAAATCGCGACATGATCTTCTTGTGGAGCTTATCACGCCTCTGATAGCGCCAGCCGCATACCACATCCAGATCCTGATCGTTCAGCTTCATTATCATATCAGGGATGTCCTGGGGATCATTCTGCAGATCGGCATCAAGAGTTGTTATAATCTCCCCTTGCGCATAATCAAAACCTGCGTGGATTGCGGCAGTCTGGCCGAAGTTCCGCCTGAACTTCACTATTTTGATGTTCTCATTCTCTCTTTTGATCTCCACCAGCCGAGCATAAGATCCATCTGTGGACCCGTCATCCACGAATAGTATCTCATACCGAGCCCCCATAGAATCCAGGACATCGACCAGCCTGCGGCAAAGCTCCGGGATGTTCTCCTCCTCATTGTACAATGGAATGACAGCAGAGATCATCGGTCTGCCTTCAATCATCTGCCCGATCATCTAACCGCCCAAAATCACAACCTGTAAGCCATTTCAAATATCTCCGCAGGCCTGTATTGATATCAACCTCAGAGCGCCATCCCAGCCCCTCCCCGGCCCTGTCGGTGTTTGCCCAGGTATGCTGGGCATCACCCGGGGCATCCTCCCGGAAGACTATTCTTGAGCGGCTATTGGTCTGCCTGATTATCCTTTCCGCCAGGGATTTGATGCTGATCCTCTCTCCGCTGCCGATATTATAAACCCCTCCATTGCACTTCATTGCCAGTACATTGGCCCGCACGACATCATCGATATAGGTGAAATCCCTTGTCCTCTCCCCCGTGCCGAATATCTCGATTGGCAGGTTCTGCAGAGCCCTTCTGGCGAAGATGCTTATGGCCAGGTCAGGCCTCATCCTGGGACCATAGACAGTAAAATACCTCAAAGAGACCATCTCCAGGCCGTAGATCTCATGGAACAGCCGGCAATACTCCTCGGCCATTAGCTTTGATAGGCCATATGGGGAGACCGGCGCCCTGGGATGGGACTCATCAAAGGGCAGATATTCCACCTTCCCATAAACAGAGGAGGAAGAGGCATAAACGACCTTTCGAACGCCGCCATCAAGAGCGGCCTGAAGGATATTCAGAGTTCCCAGGGTGTTGACCTCATGAGCTTTGAGAGGATCGATAACAGAGGCCCTTACCCCCGCCTGTGCCGCCAGGTGGAAGACACATTCTGCGCCTTCAAGCGCCCTCTTGACCAGACTGCGGTCCCGGACATCCCCCTCCAGCAGAGTGAAATTCCTCCTTTCCATAAACCGGGCTACATTGCTCCGCTTTATCCCTGGATCATAGTAATCATCGAAGCTGTCCAGGCACAGGACATCATGCCCATCATCGACAAATCGCTCCACCAGGTGAGATCCGATAAAGCCCGCCCCGCCAGTGACAACGATCAAGATCTCCTATCCCTCATCAAGATCCCAGAACTCCTCCAGATATATAAGGATAGTCGAATAGCCGCCAACGGAAAACCACGGTTATGAACGAGAGGGCCAACAGAATTTATTATCCAGAAGACAAAGATAGGAGTATGCCAGATGGCCTGAGTAATTCAACCTTGGTGAATGGATCGCTGGTAGATCATCTGATTGCGGTTGATAGATTCGAGGCGGGAGATTTCCGGTGGAAGAATCTGCGCCATCTGGTGATAATGTATATAAGTAAATATGCCAATGGCTCGAAAATCCTCGATCTGGGATGCGGGACCGGGCATCTCGCTTTGGAGCTGATCCAAAAGGGATATGACACCTGTGCTGCAGATCTCTCAGAGGATTTGGTGGACTATGCCAACCTCAGGGCACAGAATGCGGGATACCAGCTGAACGCCGTCCAGATGGACATCCAGAATCTGCCATATCGCGAGGCTTTTGATGCTGTCGTCTGCCTGGATGTGCTGGAGCATATAGGAGACGACCTCCTGGCCTTGAATAACATCTACCAAGCCCTAAAATCTGGCGGTATCATGATTTGCGCTGTGCCAGCATTGAGCGTTCTGTACGGCAGAAGAGATCAGCGCATAGGTCACTTCAGAAGATACGACAAAGAGGTCCTCGTCCAGGAAATCGAATCAGCTGGCTTTTCTCTGTGCACAATCAGATACTGGAACATCCTGGGCCTATTGCCGATGGCTCTTTTTGAGAAGATTCTTCATAGAGAGGTCTATGAAAATAACCGATATTCTCAATCATATCCGAGTAAATCCCTCAATATGCTATTGGACCGTTGGTTCGACCTGGTGGAAAACCGTTTTCATCCTCCGCTAGGCATCACCCTGATCGCAGTAGCAAGAAAGCCCTAAGTCCTCTCATGATTGGCGGAATCATCAATTCTTTTACCGGCATCACTCGATTCAGGATCATCAGTCAATAAATCGTTCGCGCCCCCCATGTCAGTCAGCTTGACCATCGCCAGCCCGTAAAATCCCAGCAGCAGGTAATATATCATTTGTACAATGTAGTAGCCAAAAGCCGATACTATCGCCTGGTCGAGGGGAATTCCCAGTGGCAGGAAGACCAGAGTCCATAACCCCTGGCTGGTTCCCAGTCCGGCTATTCCGTATATCGGCAGAAGGGTGGAGAGCACAGTGAATGTCGAGCCCATGATGATTATCGGCATTGGAATGTCTAAATGCATCCCTTTTATCACCAGAAAAACAGCAGAAAAGTTGGCCGCCCAGATGAGAAAAGAGAATGCTTGGGCCAGAAGGGCAACTTTTGTATTTCTCAATCTCTGCATGGCCAAAGCAGTCTCTTTAAGCTTCGAGATCAAGTATATGGCAGTGGCATTGCGGTCCAATCCAGTTCTCGGCAGGATACAGGAGAACGGTTCAAAGAGCCATTCTCCTCCATAAAAGAGAATCAATAAAAGAAAAAAACAAAAGATCGTAAAAATTGATACAGAAATCAATGCGCCTTTTAATTCCCCCTGCCGTTCACCTATCATCCAGCCTGAGGCCAGGAAGAGGGCGCCGATGGCAATAAAATCGAAGATACGGGATAGTATGAGGGTGGAAGCTCCAGTGACGGCACTCTTGTTGTGCAGCCTATTGAGCATATAGACATAAGACAGCTCTCCCGCCCTCATCGGCGCCAGATTATTCATCATATTGTATATACATACAAGATTGAAAAGGGCAAAAAGCTTTATTTCCCGGTTCAATAAGAGATGAAAGCGCAATGCTCTAAAAATGTTACATGTTAAATATAAAATAAATCCACCCACCAGGCAGGAGGCATCAATGCCTTTAATTGTGGAGATGATCTCGTACGGGTCTATCTGAGATAATAGCAGATAGAGCAATATTGCCGTGACAGCGGCTGCAGTAATCAGTGTCTGATTCTTCTTATCCATGAGACGCTCAACGTGAATCCTCGGATTTCGCTTCAGCTATTAGAGATCTCATGTTTAGCAATGATATCAATCTATAGGATTTTAAAAAAGAGAAAAGGATATGATGCCTTTCGTACACTGATCCCATCGCTATATCTGATTGAGGCACTCAGATCGCCGCCGTATAGCTCATGCACATCACATTATTGTTCCTGGTGATCTGACAGGTGCCCGTGATCAGCTGATCTGATGTCACGATTGCAGATCCAGAGCAGTCCACACCCACCAGACTTCGGGGACGGATAGTGGCCACATTGTGTGCAGGGATGACCTGAGATCCGGAGTGAAGAAGGTTTCCTGCCTGAGACCTGATCTCAAGATGGATATTGGCGGCAGTTGCAGTGGGATTTTGCAGCACCAGCCAGGAACGCCAGCTGTCGGGGTCTGCAGTGTCAGTGAAGTCGGGAAAATGTAGCCCAAGTGAGCCGCGATGAAGGGCATTGTAGCTCATGCACATCAGATTGCTATTCCTGGTGATCTGGCAGGTCCCTATTATCAGCTGATCCGAGACTACCACCACCGACCCGGCCAGGTCTGAGCCCACCAAGCTCCTGGGGCGAATGGCACTCACGCTCCGAGCAGGAATGTTCATCACTCCGGTGTAGAGAGGCTCACCTGATCGGGACCTGATCTCTAGATGGATATTGGCCACAGCTGCAGTGGGGTTTTGCAGGACCAGCCAGGAACGCCAGCCATCTGGATTGACTGTATCGGTGAAGTCTGGATAGTAAAGGACTGCTGAACCCTGGTCAGCAGCGCTGTAGCTCATACACATCAGATTGTTGTTCCTGGTGATCTGACATGTGCCTGCAACTGGCTGATCAGAGTTTACCACCACCGATCCCGCACAATTGAAACCAACAAGATTCCGGGGACGGATGGCACTAACCCCCTGGGCAGGGACAGTAGCACTTCCCGAGTACAACAGATTCCCGTCTCTTGACCTGATCTCCAGGTTAAGGTTGGCCTGGCTCACACCGGGATTCTGCAAGATCAACCAGGAACGCCAGCTGCCTGGATCTGCGGTATCGGTAAAGTCTGGATAGTATAGAGTGCCGCTAACCTCATCCAGGGCATTATAGGCCATGCACATCTCGTTATTGTTTCTTATTATCTGGCAGCTGCCGATGAGGGGATGATCCGATGTCACCACTGCCGATCCTGCCGAGTCGGCGCCCGCCAGGTTTCGGGGCCGGATGGCAGCTATGCCGTTCGCCGGAATAGTCCGATTGCCCATATATAGCAATATCCCCGCCCGGTTTCGTAGTGTCAAGCTGATGTCCACTGGCTGACCAGCAGGATTCTGCAAGACCAGCCAGGATCTCCAGCTATCGGGATAGTCAGTATCTGTGAAGTCAGGATAATAGAGGACCCATCCCTCCCGTTCAATAATTTCAATGGATTTTACTGCAGACCATCCCGAGGTCGCATCTTTGCTGTCTATGGCCCGGGCCTTTATCTGGTAGATCCCTGCCCGGCTCCAGATGTGAGACATGCCTGCAGTTGCCCCCGATTCAGCCAGATCAGTGGTATTTGTTGTCCCATCCCCCCAGTCAAAGGTATACTTCACCTGATCTCCATCTGGATCAGAAGCAGAGGTGGTGTAGAAATAGGCGGCGCCGACATAGCCACTCTCAACACCGAGGGGAGGAGAAGGAGTATTTGGTGGATGATTGATTATGAGGTCAGAGGAGTCTATCATCACCACAAAGACATCTTTGTTTCCGCCATTCTCGGCCTGCAATGGATCCTGGGCGGGAAAATTGGGAGATTCTGTGTATCCGGCAAGATAAGTCTTGCCAGATCCACCTACCGCGATTCCTCTAGCATAATCATAGTGCATTCCACCAAGATAGCTGGAATAGATCAGTGCTGATCCCGCATCATTTATCGTCGTGACGAAAATGTCAGCCGAACCGTTATTCACTGACTGTACCGGATCTTTAATTGGAAAGTCTGTTGAGGTGGTCTCGCCGGTGACAAAAGTATTGCCTCTTCCGTCCACAGCGATGCCGTGGGCAAAGCAATCCCCGTTTCCTCCCAGGTAAGTGGAATAAGAGAGCGCCGATCCGGCGGAATTGATCTTGGAGACAAAAGCGTTAAAAGAACCGGCGTTCACCGACTGAATCGGATTTTTAGTTGGGAAATCATCCGAGATGGTATAGCCGGCAACGTAGGAGTTGCCATTTCTGTCCACTGCGATGCCTTCGGCAAAATCATTGAAGCTCCCTCCCAGGTAGGTAGAATAAACCAGCGCTGATCCCGCAGGATTGATCTTGCTGACGAATGCATCCATCCCGCCCTTATTGGAGGCCTGTAATGGATTTTTCGTTGGGAAATTGGTTGAGTATGTGGAGCCGGTTATATAGGCGTTCCCGCTGCTGTCCACTGCTATGCCCTGGCCATAATCAAAGCCGCTTCCTCCCAGGTAGGTGGAATAGACCAGTGCCGAACCGGCGGGATTGATCTTGGAGACGAAAGCGTCCCACAATCCGGCATTCGATCCCTGAATGGGATTTTTCGTCGGGAAGCTGCCAGGGCCTGTATAGCCGGTTATGTAGGCGTTGCCGCTGCTGTCTACAGCGATATCCTCTCCATAATCGCTGCCGCTCCCGCCAAGATAGGTGGAATAGATCAACGCCGATCCAGCGGGATTGATCTTGGCGACAAAGGCATCATCAGAAGCGCCTTTGGATGCCTGCAATGGATTCTTAGTGGGGAAGTTGGCAGAAGCAGTATACCCGGTGACATAGGCATTTCCGCTGCCGTCTACTGCGATGCCCCGGGCATAATCATCGCCGCCGCCTCCCAGATAGGTGGAATAGACCAGCTCCTGCCCAGAAGGTTTGATCTTGGTGACAAAGGCGTCAAATGAGCTGGCATTTGATGGCTGTATCGGATTTTTAGTTGGGAAGTTGGCGGAGGCTGAATATCCGGCAACATAGACATTGCCGGCGCTATCGACGGCGATGCTCAGGCCAGAATCATCGCCGCTTCCCCCCAAATAGGTGGAGAAGGCCAGAGCAGGGTCTATCACCAGGGGATGCTTCCTATCATAGCTTCCAATCTCAAATCCAACGCCACTCTCTCCAATCAGGTGGTAGCTTCCTTCAATCATCTCTCTCCTGCCATCGATCTCCTGGTAGCAGACGGGCACAGAATCGGTCAGGCTGCCGGAAGAGGTCATTACCAGCACAGATCCGTCCTCTGTCAAGCTCAGGTTATCCTGGCCACTGTAGGCCATTACTATTTGAGACGGATCAGCATCCGGAGCTACGATCAGCTCATGCTTCAGGCAACCTCCTGTGCCCTTGAAGACCAGATCCACCCCTGGATAGAGATTCTTGTATCTTATCGCTTCATAGGTGGGAATAGCAGAAATCCATTGAGATGAGTCATTGCCGATGAAGAAGTTTGCCCGGCCGGAGAGCTCCCCTTCCCCGATTATCTCACCCGGATAGGAGTTCTCAAAGGTCATGCGGACAGTAGAGGTGTTGTTGTCCCGGGAGAGCCTGAATACGACCTCCGAAGGAGCGAAGAGCACCATCTCTCTCCCTGTCTGGACCATGAACCTCACCTGTTCAGTCAATTGACCCTGATTTTCTATGAAGCTCAGAGGCAGATCGAGAACATCAGCCTTGATCGATCGGTTATCTGAGATGCGACTATCTGGTTTGATGCCCGGAGATATGCTGCAATTCGCATTGAAGGGCAAATCAGTCAGATCCGGCGAGGAGTTTGAGATGGCAACCTCCGCCAGCACAGACGTCATCGATGCGATAATAGCTGCACTAAAAAGGATTGCGAACACATGGTTGAACCTGCATATACTCATAAATTCCCTCTCCTCACCAATATTAAATATGTTTTGAAGTATCTTTAGATAAATAAGCCTTTCCGATAAAGGCCGACGTACCAAATTGACTGCGATGAATGCAGTTTTCAAAATAAAAAAATTTTTTAAGAAGCCATGTAGAAACGTCCAGTGGTCTGTCCGGGATCTGTGGATATGACACGCAAAGAAGCATAGGGTAACTGTAGCTAATCATCATCGAAAACAGATATGCGGCCAGGATATTTATATCGATTGAGTGCGGGGAGAAAGTATATCGAGTTCTTCATCCCAGCAATAAGCGCTAATTTATCCATGAATTAAAAAAATGGGTGATCGGCCCCAGATGGCCAAATTTAGGGACCTCATAGTCACACCGAAGGAAGCCAATCCGCGCTTGTAGAGCCGAATGCTGTATAGCTCATACACATCAGATTGTTATTCCTGGTTATCTGGCAGGTGCCCATGATCGGCTGATCAGAGGTTATGATTGCTGATCCAGCACAATCTGCACCCACCAGGCTTCTCAGCCGGATGGCGCTCACACTATGAGCAGAAATAGTCTGTGATCCGGAGTAGAGCAGATCCCCCTGTCGTGAATAGACCTCCAGGTCTATATCCGCTACAGCCTCATTGGGATTTTGCAGGACCAGCCAGGATCTCCAGCTCTCCTGATTGGCGGTATCGGTGAAGTCCGGATAGTACAAAACTCTTGAGCCCCGATCAAGCGCATCATAGCTCATGCACATCTCATTGCTGTTTCTGGTGATCTGACAGGTTCCCATGATCTGCTGCTCAGAGGTTAGCATCGCAGACCCTGAGCAATCCGACCCCACCAGGTTTCGGGGCCTGATAGCACTGACCCCATGAGGTATAACAGATATGGCATCATCGAAGAGCAGTTCCCCTGATCGGGACCAAACGGACAGGGTGATGTTGGCCACAGAGGCAGAAGGATTCTGAATTACCAGCCAGGACCTCCAGCTTTCGGGATCTGCTGTATCTGTGAAATCCGGATAGTAGAGTTTATGAACTGCCTTAGAAGAGACCTGAATTTCCACTGGGAATCTTAGAGCAATCACATCTGCCCGATTCAGCTCTCTTCTATTGCCCGCCCGATCGGTTAGCCAGGCATATTCCAGTGTCCAAGTGCCCTGTTCGCTATACATGGGAAGGGCGATTGAACTCTCATAGAGGCCATCAAGATCATTTCCAAAGACCCGATCCTTGGGGTAGAAGGGGATGGATAGGCTCTCTGACTTTGAAGGACTGAAAAAGAGGGCATATGCCGATTCAATTCCACTCTGATCATCAGCCAGATGGGCAGTGAATTTAATATCTGCTGATGAAGTAATGGTGTTCACTGACTTGGGGGAAAAATCAAAGCCAAGAATATCTGGCGGCGTGGCATCTTCCCTTGAGACCACCTCAAACTCCACCGGGAAGCCGAGATTGGTCATATCAGCTCGACTCAGCCCACGTCTGTTGCCCACCCGATCATATAGTGAGCCGGATCTGAAGGTCCAGGTGCCCTGTTCGCTGTACCTGGGAAGAGTGACAGAACTCTCGTAGATGCCATCAAGATCTGTGCCAGAAACCCGGTCATAGGAAGAGAATGAGGCGCTGATGCTCTGAGAATCAGAGGGACTTCGAAAGCTAACATGCGCCTGATCAAAGCCGCTCAGATCGTCAGTCAGGTGGGCAATGAATTTGATATCTGCTGATGAAGTAATGGTGTTCACTGACTTGGGGGAAAAGTCAAAGCCAAGAATATCTGGCGGCGTGGTATCTTCCCTTGAGACCACCTCAAACTCCGCCGGGAAGCCGAGATTGGTCATATCAGCTCGACTCAGCCCACGTCTGTTGCCCACCCGATCATATAGTGAGCCGGATCTGAAGGTCCAGGTGCCCTGTTCGCTATTCCTGGGAAGAGTGACAGAACTCTCGTAGATGCCATCAAGATCTGTGCCGGAAACCCGGTCATAGGAAGAGAATGAGGCGCCAATGCTCTGAGAATCAGAGGGACTTCGAAAGCTAACATGCGCCTGATCAAAGCCGCTCAGATCGTCAGTCAGGTGAGCGATGAATTTGATATCTGCTGATGAAGCAGTGCTGTTCACTGACTTGGGGGAAAAGTCAAAGCCAAGAATATCTGGCGGCGTGGTATCTTCTCTTGAGACCACCTCAAACTCCACCGGGAAGCCGAGATTGGTCATATCAGCTCGACTCAGCCCACGTATGTTGCCCACCCGATCATACAGTGAGCCAGATCTGAAGGTCCAGGTGCCCTGTTCGCTGTTCCTGGGAAGAGTGACAGAACTCTCGTAGATGCCATCAAGATCTGTGCCGGAAACCCGGTCATAGGAAGAGAATGAGGCGCTGATGCTCTGAGAATCAGAGGGGCTTCGAAAGCTAACATGCGCCTGATCAAAGCCGCTCAGATCATCCGTCAGGTGAGCAGTGAATTTGATATATGCTGATGAAGCAGTGGTGTTCACTGACTTAGGGGAAAAATCAAAGCCTAAAATATCCGGCGGCAATGTATCTGAATCCGCCGCACAAGCTGGCAGGATGACAGAAAAGGAAGATATCAATATCAATGGAATTATAGCAGATGTGGTATTCATGATTGCAAAGAACCTTATACACTGTGATAAACCTTTTGTATGGGATAAGAGGCAGGAATCCAAAGGATAACAACGTATTCTTCAAGATATATCATTCTGCAAAGACTGCGCGAGTATACTAAAAATTGCTTCAGTTATTTCAGTAAGTAAAAAAAGATTTGTGGCTGTATGCCCCGATAAAGCGATGTTACATCCGTGGTCATACCGAGGGCAGCCAGTCAACGCTGATGGCACCAAAGGCCACGTAGCTCATGCACATCAGGTTATTGTTCCTGGTAATCTGGCAGGTGCCAGCGATCGGCTTATTCGAGGTCACTGTAACCGATCCAGAGCAATCCGATCCAACAAGACTCCTCGGCCGGATGGCAGCGACCCCGTGTGCCGGAATGACGTGCGATCCAGAGTACAGTGGATCACCCTTCCTGGACCTTATATCCAAATTTATATTGGCTGCCTCATTAGTGGGATTCTGAAGGACAAGCCACGACCTCCAGTTGCTGGGATTGGTGGTGTCTGTGAAGTCAGGATAATATAGTGCCTTAGAGCCATGATCGAGGGCGTTGTAGCTCATGCACATCTCATTGCTGTTCCTGGTGATCTGACAGGTTCCCACGATGGGCTGGTTGGAGGTGACTACCACTGATCCCGCACAGTCAGCGCCTGCTATGGTCCTCGGTCTTATTGCTCCAACACCGTGAGCCGGAATGACCTGACTGCCGCTAAAGAGCAGGATGCCTTCTCGTGACCTGATCTTCAGATCGACATTAGCCGGACTGCCCGATGGATTCTGAACCACCAGCCAGGATCGCCAGCTATCAGGATTAGCAGTATCTGTGAAGTCAGGATAGTAAAGCATATTCGATCCCCTATCCGAGGCTGTATAACTCATGCACATTTTATTGCTGTTCCTGGTGATCTGGCAGGTTCCAATAAGGGGCTGGTCTGAGGTTATTGTGGCCGAGCCGGCGCAGTCTAATCCCACAAGGTTCCTGGGACGGATAGCAGCCACACAGTGAGCCGGTATTGCTTGCGATCCTGAGAAGAGGACTGCTCCCTCTCGAGACCTGATCTCCAGATGGATGTTTGCCGCCAGGAAGGTCGGATTCTGAACCACCAGCCAGGACCGCCAGCTATCTGGATTGGCGGTATCGGTGAAGTCCGGGTAGTACAAGGTTGTAGCGCCGCTATCCAGGGCATTGTACTCCATGCACATCTCATTGTTGTTCCTGTTGATCTGACATGTCCCCTGGATGTGCTGGTCTGAGGCTGCTTTCACCGAGCCCGAGCAATCAGTGCCAACCAGGTCCCTCGGCCTGATAGCAATGGAACCGAACCGCGGAATGGTCTGTTTTCCTATATATAAAATCGCACCATCCCTCGACCTTATCTCCAAGTGGGCCCTGGCATCCGATCCGCTGGGATTCTGTAGAACCAAATAGGACCGCCAGCTATTGACATTAGCAGTATCTGTGAAGTCCGGATAATATAGAACAGATGAAGCGCCCAGGAAATAGGGATTCGATATCAATTGTCTGTAGACATTGGGATCATCAGGTATCCTATAATCGGCCAATACATTCAAGAAGGCAGATCCACCCCAATGGTTCCGGGTTTCAATTTTGGGCTCGGTCTTGAGGACATTAAAGTACATAATGCCCTTCAGCCGGGGGAACTCGGTCTCCAGTTGGGCAGCGTCATATACCTCCGAGATCCACTCATTCTTATAGCGATCTTGCATCACATCGCTCAAGGGACGTCTCACACCCGGTCCAGTAGGATCTAAATTGGGATCAAACGCCCCGGTCTCACCTATGAGCATGGGCTTATTTTTGCCCTCCGAGAAAACCTTATAGAAGTTGATACCATCCTGACCATTCTTTATATTGGACAGGAAGAAACCTGGCGAGACATGGTTGGTCTCATCATGATCTTTGTCATAGAAGGCGAGGCCAACCCAGTCCACATACTCACCATAGGTTCCAGATCCTGATGGATAATATTCAGTGTAGCCGTCTCCGTAATCAATCCCTCCCCAGGGATATCCCCAGTTCTGGTTCGGAACCCAGCACATCTCTGCTCTGGGCGCAATCCTGTGAAAGATCTCTGCCACCTGCTTGAACCTGGTTATGTAACCGGCTGGTTTTTGGCCCCATACATACCAGTTGCCGTTCATCTCATGGCCGAAGATGATAAGCACCTTTGTGTCCAATTCCTTGCATTTGGTGGCAAAATACTCCACCTTTGCTGTATCTATGGAATTCAATCCATCATACGGGTCGTACATGAAGACAGGAGTCGCGCCGTTCGCCTTGACATCCCTCGCCCAGTCCCAGATATCGGTGTTAAGGGAGTCGGCAATATCCACATACTTCATGAACAGGGCATGATCCTTGCCGGCCATGTCATTGAAGCCCTCAATGCTCAGGCAGCTGGAGTCCTCAGATCCACAGCCCAGGTATGCACCAGTGTAACAGCCATGAAGCTTGGATACAATGGTGTAATTCCAGGAGCGCATAACGGTATCAGATGCTGGCCAGTATCCGACATTATCATCATTGGGATCTTGGGTAAAAGTAATCCAACCAGTTATGGGCATTGGGTTTTCAAAAATGATCTCCACAGTGGGCGCATTTGCCTTCCAGATGCAGGAGCCTCCTAAGAGTCCTAAGCTGCCCGCCACTACGGGAGGATGAATCCATTCTCGTGACGGGATGGAGAAGTACTGCGAACCTGCATAAGCCATTTTAGCATCCCAATTGTCCTCAGAGATGTGCATCGAGGAAAACATCACAGGCTTGAAGGTCTCTCCGGGACGATAAACCGGATTTGCATAACCGCTGGTCGTTACGCTTACATCTGCAGCGATCAGGTCTCTGGCCGGTGGATGGATGCGAATATCTCCCGCAAATCCCAGATGAGACTGCTGACCGCTGAAGTGGATCAATAGATCGTTGCCGTCCAGAGTCCAGCTATGTGTTATGGTCGCATTCTGGTAATACGTATCGCCTTCCTTGAAAGATGGTGCGAGGATGACAGAAGTTCCCCATCCGGAATCAGGTCCATGGTTCATCCGGAAGTAGCTGCTGTCCAGATGCAATGCAGCATATTGATTGAAGTTTGTGCCGCTGCCATAAGCGATCTCCAGGATATCTCCATGCTGGCTTACGCTCCAGGTGCTTGCTGCCAAGCCTGTGCCTGATGTTATAGCCAGGCCATATAGAATCAAGACAATTATAGTTGAATTTGCCCATTTCATTCCCGTTCCCTCCTATGAGATTCTCTATTCCCTCCAACTTTGCGAGCAGTCCAAGCACATCATGCTTTCATCCCTGGCTTCGTCTGACGAACAGATGCATCCGAAGTACTCTGCCGCCAGACCAGATGATGTTAGGAAGGATAGTGTCAGCTCATCTGACAAGATAGCTCTGGCTTTGTGAGGAATCCGCTTTCCAGAGACGATCTTCAATCCCATATCGATATGGGTGATCGAGTAGTTCGGCAAAATCAGCCAGGATTTCTGCATAATGCAGGCCCCTTATCCAACTGATAACGTTAATAGTATCTTTGCATAAATAACTTTCGAGGAGGGCTAAAAAGAAATGAGTGGGAGATGGGTCCTGAACTGGGATCGGCCTTCATGCAACTGGATGAGCTTCAGCTGCCGTATAGCTCATGCACATCAGATTGTTGTTCCTGCTGATCTGACAGGCGACACTACGGGCTAGTCAGAGGTCACCACCACCGAGCCGGAGTTGGAGAAAAGTATTATGCCGAGGTATGTTAATGCAAAATGTAAGTATGATGAAATCAAAACCAACATAAAAAGAAATAATCATAAGAATTAACTGATTAATTGCGAGCGTTTATGAAGAAGCTGCTTTGTTCCCTAGTGTCATTTTTTGGGTAATACCCCTGGAGGATGTTATGACCTCATAATCCAATCGATCAGCACTGTACGAATTAGTCATTTGGTTATTGTTTCTCGTCTTTTCCAGAATGCCAGTTATTGGTATATTTGAGACGACGGCAGCACTTCCCACACAATCGCGTCCTACAATATTTCTAGGGCGAATAAAGAATGAACCGCTAGCTGGCAATTGGCCGGATATGCCCCCTAAAAATACACCATTATGATCCCATATTGTTAATTCATAATCTACTGGGGCGTCATACGGATTTGCTATGCAGATCCAAGATCTCCAGCCGTTAGGGTCAGTTGTATCTGTAAATGAGGGAAAGGAGAGCCCACTTGTCCATGTCTGCGCGCCCGATAAGCCCACACATAAAACTGCCAGGAGTATGGCTATAAATATTTTTGATAATCTCATAACTTGAAGATGGTTTGATTGATATAAATAACTTCCTGAGCTTTTGGTTACTACTATTTTACATCTTACATCTTAATCGAGACACTGCCCCCACCACGGCCAGAGAAGATTCAAATACTGCAAAAATGATCTCATCCCATAATGAAGATCTCCGTAATCGGCGGCGGCTATGTGGGCCTGATCTCAGCGGCCTGCCTTGCCCAGTTGGGCCATTGGGTCGAGCTGATAGAGATCGATCCGGACCGAGCCAGGTCAATAAGCCAGGGCAGGCCGCAGATATACGAAAAAGGCTTGGAAGCCCTCCTCTCCAAACACCTGGGCGAGAGGCTTCATGTATCCTCGATCTACGACCATATAGCAGAATCGGATCTCTCTTTCATCTGCGTGGGCACCCCCGAGGGCGAAGGCGGCCGCCCGGACCTCTCCATGGTCCAGTCCGCCTGCCGGTCTTTGGGTCGATCCCTGAGGGATAAGAGTTCGTATCACCTGGTGGTCATGAAGAGCACCGTCCTCCCCGGCACCACCGAGGGCCTGGTCATTCCCGCCATCCTGAAGCACTCCCGCCGGGAGGGAGATGAGATCGGCTTTTGCATGAACCCGGAGTTTCTCAGGGAGGGGCGGGCGGTAGAGGATTTCATGCATCCGGACAGAATAGTCATAGGCTGCAATGACCCGATTTCCGGGGAGTTGGCAGAATCCGTTTATCGAGGAATTGAGGCACCAGTCATCCGGACAGAGATCAAGTCTGCAGAGATGATAAAGTATGCCTCCAATGCTTTTCTGGCCACCAAGATCTCCTTTGCAAATGAGCTGGGAAATCTATGCAAGGCACTGAGAATAGATGCCTATGAGGTGATGAAAGGAGTAGGCATGGATCACAGGATAAACCCCCACTTCCTCAACGCCGGCGCCGGCTTTGGGGGAAGCTGTTTTCCTAAGGACCTCTCCGCCCTTATAGCTCTGGCCCAAAGCCTGGATGAGAAACCATTGATTCTCAGATCGGTCCAGGAAGTCAATGAGAGACAGCCCTTGCGCCTACTGGAGCTGCTGGAGGGGAAGATCGGCAGACTGAAAGGCAAGAGGATCGCCGTCCTCGGGCTGGCCTTCAAGAATGATACCGATGATATCCGGGAATCCAGATCGATTCCTGTGATCATGAAGCTGAAGGAGGAAGGGGCGGATATTGTGGCCTATGATCCAAAGGCAGCTGATTCCATGAAGAGGTTGATCCAGGATATCGAATACTGCCCTACGGCAGCAGATGCCCTGAGGGAGGCAGATGCATGCATTGTGATGACCGAGTGGCCGGAGTTCAGCGAGCTTGATGAGGAGTTCGATCGGATGAGATCCAGAGTGATCATCGAGGGAAGGCGGATCCTCTCCTGCCGGGATATAGAGGGAATATGCTGGTAAAACAGGGGCTGATACCTGCGGCAGGAATGGGAACGCGGCTGGGTCCTTTCACTCACGCCATACCCAAAGAGCTCTTGCCAGTGGGGGAGAAGGCGGTGATAGAGCATGTGGTCGAGGCCATGCATCTGGCGGGAATTGAGGAGATCGTGGTAGTGGTCAGCCCTCATAAGCATGGCATCTCAGATTATCTGGGTTCAGGAAGGCGCTTCGGAGTGAATCTCACCTATGTGGTGCAGGACGAACCACGGGGGTTGGCCGATGCCGTGCTCTCCGGTGAGCATGTTATAGACGGCAGCTTTGTGGTGGTCCTTGGCGATAACTTCTTTCATCCCAAATCCTTTTTGGGGGAATTGATCTTATACCACATCAGCCAGAGGGCGGATGCCACTTTGGGGGCTGCAGAGGTGGAGGATGTCACCAGGCACGGGATCATAACTGCAGAGGGTAATAGGATAACGAATATCATCGAGAAGCCTGAGCCAGAGAAGGCCTCCAGCTCGCTTGGATCCATTGGCATCTATGCCTTTGAACCGGAGATATTTGATGCCATCAGGAGGACAAAGCCGGGATATAAAGGAGAGTACCAGCTCACCGACTCGATCAAGGTGCTCATAGATTCGGGAAGAAAGGTGAATTATAAGAAAATAAAAGGAGTGCATATCGATGTGGGCACCCCAAAGGATCTGGTATGGGCCAATAACTGGCACTTCCGGTATTGCGGCTGCGATTAGGTGATGATATATTTAGGGATACTTTTTCTCGACGATAATGCCCCCTGTCTCATCCACCAGGCTCACATTGCCCGCATCATCCAGGACGGGACCTGGGTATCCGATATAAACCTCCGTATTGGTGCTATTTCTGCCATTGCCTATATGTAGCTCGACCTTCGAATCTGGTATTAGCTCAATTCGGGGAAGCAAAATGAGTAATCTGTTGCCTACTGATAGCGACCACCTCTCCAGCACTATGCCTTCCTTTCCCCTGTTATGCAATAACAGATATTCGTCCTCGTCGGCAGGAAATACATCTACGATGTCTATCGCCCTGGCTGATTTGGAGTAAAGGCTGCCATCGGGAGAGGCATTATCTAGAGGGGAGGCATTGCTCCCACCTCCGGGAGAGGTATTCCCATAGCCAACAGCGAAGGCGATCTCTATCAGAAATAAAAATACAAGTATTCCATATAACATGCGTCTCATATAGATCCTCCTGACATATGCAGAATGATTTCGATACTGCAAAGGATTCAATATATCCATCACCTTGTTGGAACTATTAAAAGTCTTTGGCGAATTTTTAAAAAAATGTCATTAGATAAAAATATAAATTATTGTAGTTTAATATTATTATCATTTTTTAATGTCCAGATGTGTGCGATTTTATGTATTATATAAAGTATAAACTGGCAGAAATCATGGGCTTGTGCATAAAAGGCCCCTCGCCATTCCTATGTGATCAAGAATGACAGCCAGCATCTATGAGGCTTGTCGTTCGTTAGGACGATATGTAACCTGTGAGAGCTTCGATTTAATATCGCTGTCGCCCACGGGAGCATATATATCCGTTTGATGAGGAGATATCTATGTGAAGAGGTTTTGGAATGTCAGCTAAATTGATGGAATACTTCAACCGGCAGCCCAGGCTTGGTGCTCTTGGCACTGCAAACAAGGATGGAATAGTAGACGTGGCAGTAATGGGCTCGCTGCAGATGATCGATGAGAAGACAGTTATCGCGGCCTTTGCCCGCGGCCGCACCTTCGCCAATCTGCAGGAGAACCCAAATGCAGTCTACATTATCATGGAGCCCCATGCTGAGATCCTTGATTGGAAGGGGATCCGAGTCTATCTGCGAATGAGGGATTATGCCACATCCGGGCCCCAGCTGGAGGGCTACAAGAGTCAAATGGCCAGGGTCGTGGGCGAGCAGGCCGCAGAGATGGTCCAGGTGATGGTCACCTTTGATCTGACTGAGATCCGGCCTCTAATAGACCTCGGCCAGGGTTGGGAGAAATCCATCTGATCCCCGATAACTGACCTTGGATACCTGGCCATTATGCCTTATAAGTATATCTGATCAATATGTCTGATCAATATGTCTGATCAATATGTCTGATC
>Ga0302245_1000448_pt1 | contig 34764 bp, 24 predicted proteins | sample AAG_UR_Thr_MG_FD_193512 | JGI IMG/M metagenome (GOLD analysis project Ga0302245, IMG submission 193512) | Enriched activated sludge microbial communities from anaerobic digester in WTTP, New Holstein, Wisconsin, United States - AAG_UR_Thr | ecosystem: Engineered > Bioreactor > Anaerobic >... | reverse complement strand
GGACTGATTAAGAACAAAACAATAATTAAAGGTAAAACAAGTAAAATTCCGAATAACAGGATAAATGGTGTGCATATAATAGCTGGCAGTGTATTTTTAAGCAAAAGAGAACTGAAACAGGTAGCCGAATAGATAATCAAGATGGAAATAAAAAAGATGGCAATTACAAGAGGTTTTTTTGATAAGTCATGCGGTCCCCAAAAATATCTTGCATAATCATCAATCGAAATCCGCAGGAATAGCTTTGCAAGAAGGATAAGAGCGAAAAGAAGAGCAAGGTTGAATAGAAATTTAATCCAGAATATTCTTGCTGAAGAAACCGGATTACTTAACTGAAAATCAAGTGTCTTTTTAGTAAAATCTGAAGTAAACGAAGTGGTCGGGATGCCTACAGAAAAAATTAGAGGAAGAATAATTATAGCAATCAATTCGGGAACTCCCTTTTTGACACCAACAACTTGAGGCCATATTGATAAAACAATACCATAAAAGATTACAAAACCGACAGCAAGGAAGAAGAATAACCTCTGCTCCCGCCATTCCTTCCAGATGAGTGTTCTCATTGTTCTCCTTCGGATAATACCCTCGTTTAATTCGTTACCTTGAAACTGATATCGTCCTGGTTTTTCTTAGTGTCGTATATGCCGTTATCGTCTTTTTCGTTGGGCCCGATGCTGTATACTATAAATCCCTTGCCCTCTTTTCGGTAGATATAATCCTTGCCTGTAAACGGATCCACTGGTATTTCAGGGATAATCTCCGGCGCAAGGGAAGTGAGAGAGTCCGGATAGTTGGCATGTTTTTGTTGGTATATCTTCAATGCAAGAGCGAGTTTAAAAGTGTCAAGGTTGGCGTTATACCTGGCCTGCTGAACAAGAACCCTGCCAAATGACGGCAGAAGCATTGAACTTATAATATGACTCATAGCTGTATATCCGTCAGGGAAAGAAATTTCTCGTTCCCATTGTGTAAGCTTATCTTTACTCTGAAAATAGGGGTTTTTTGAATAATTGATATACCTGGTGAAAGTCCGAATGTAAAAAGCATAGTCTGTTTGCATCAAGGGTTTTCTCAAAAAGGCCATCATGGTTCTTGAAGGTCGATAGGGTCTGTACTGAGAACCGAAAGATGAAAGTCCATCATAGTTATAATGTTTGAAAATCCAGTAGCCAAATACTGCCAGTTCTCCTTCAAGAACATTAGTCATATGTCTGTTCTTACTATCTATTGCCTTGATAATGCCCTTGTATTTCTCAGCATTAATTATTGGACTATCAAGTAATTGCTGGAAAGAATCTATAGCGATTTTATCTGTTGCTATACATACAAACTTGGATATTAATATTGGTTCATTGATAATGGAATCGCTGATATGAAAGCAGAATTCGGCATATTGCCACGCTTTTTTGTTATCTCTCTCCCACGAGAGTATAAAGGTTTTTGCCGCTGCCAGTTTTGCAAGACTGCGTATCTTGGAAAGGTGTGGTTGCAACATTGCTGGACCATCTTCATAATTGATATCAAAACGGCATGCGGGTATGTTAACTGCTTTTTCAATCAGGGCATAAAGCTTTATAAATTCCGGGTCTTGCATAATTCTGCTGATGTTTCTCTTTTGTGTTACAGTCAGTTCTTCTATTTTGATTTTGCTTTCGTAGGGCATGTATTCCCATTCTGTTTTGTATTTCTCCTTCAGACGGTCTGCCAGGTCAAATGCCTGCCGGTAAACAAGAGCGGCATTGTCTTTATCAGGAACAAGCGGAGGGATTACTTCTTCCGGCGTCAGTTTTATACTTTCTGCCTTTGCCTGTCTTATAGCTTTATTTAATGCATATCCGGTTACAAGGTTGGCGGTAGTATGGGAGGCAAGAGAGAAAAGTAAAATCAAACCGGCAATAGCCAGGACGGTTTTGATTGCCGATCCATCCTTGGTAATAGCTTTCTGCCACGTGGTGAAGGAAAAGATAAGAAATGAGGCAATAACAATAGAGAAAACGGAAAGGATGAAGGTTGCCATGCAAGGGTTGACTAAAAACAGGACGACAATCAGAGGTAATACAATCAAGAAGCCAAATAAGAGCAGAAAAGGAGTGCAGATGATTGCGGGAAGAGCGTTTTTCAGAAGCAGGGAACTGAAACAGCCGGCAGAATATAGAATGGGGAAAAACAGGTAAAAAGCAGGCCACATATTTTTGATATCTGAGAAATCGAACTCTCTGTAATGAATGCTGAAAACAATATGGGTGAAAAAAATAAGGGTTGTAAGAACAATTAACCCAGAAAGATATTTTACCCAGAAAAGTCTCGCTGTGCTGACAGGTTGGGTTAAGAGAAAGGATTTGGTATTCCTGGCAAATTCATTGGTAAAGGAAATAGCTCCCAGTAATAAGGAGAAGAGAAGTGGAAGGACGAAGTAACTCATGTATAATTTGTAAAGCTTAATGTCCAGTATTATTGAAGGATGACGGGGTATAAGTTCCGGCACAATCCGGATTAAGATAATCAACCCCACGGCAAGGAAGAAGAATAACCTCTGTTCCCGCCATTCCTTCCAGATGAGTGTTCTCATTTTTTTGTGTCTCCTTTGTGTGCTTTCAGCAGATTGGCAAAAAGCTGCGTGATTTCTTCGGGAGTAAGTCCGAGGCTGTCCGCCTGGTGGATTGCCTGTTCGAGGACTTCGGCAATAATCTTTTTCTTTTCGGATTCGGCGATTTTTTTCACTTCTTTTGAGATGAAGGTACCGGCGCCCCAGCTGCTTGTAATAATTTTCTCGTAGCTCAGTTCCCTGTAAGCCCGGGCGACGGTATTGGGGTTTACCCGAAGTTGCATGGCAAGGTCCCTGATTGCGGGCAGCTGGTCTCCCGCTTTCAACGCTCCGCAGGCAATGAGGTATTTAATTTGCCTGATGATTTGCAGGTAGGGCGCCAGGCCGCTGTCCGGGTTTATTTTGATGTACATGTTGTCACCTGTTAATGTTTAATTTTCACCATCCTCTTTGTTCCTTTCTCTAAAAGGATGGTGAGATGAATTTCCGTCAATTCGCGTTTACCTTCATCCTCCCCTGAGGGGGAGGAAATATGAGAGAGGATTGATTTCATCGTTGTTCAGGTACTGGGATTCTGAATCCTTCAGGATAAATAGAAGCGTTTCAGGATGATAATCAAGAACCCCCCTCACCCTGGCCCTCTCCCCGTAGGGTAGAGGGGAAAGCTGAATGAATTTTAAAAGAGCTATTGTATTAAGTCTTTAATACATATTACCGGCAGGTTTTTCTTCTGTCAAGGGATAAATTTTCCAAACGATGAAAAATATCAGCTGATTTGTTCTGATAATAATGTAGTGTAATTTCCAAGAAGTGATACAGATGAAGTTCAGAATAATATACGAGCAGGATGAAGATGGATTGAAAAAACAATAAAAGCCCTGTCAAAGGCTGGATATGAATTTGACCATCAGAAAGGCAGCCATATAATATTGAGAAGTATGGAATCTCCTTATAGAAGAGTTACAATTCCAAACCATCCCGATATAGCAAAAGGAATGTTAAGAAAAATCATAAAAGAGTGCGGGCTTACAATTGAAGAATTCTTAAGATTGCTTTAATTCTCTTTTTCAATCCTCTTTTTGTAATTCACAAGGATTTACAACGGTATCTTTTTTAGAGATGCCATTCCCGTTTTTGTTCGGGCAGGCCGAACTGTTCTGCGAGCCGCCTGTAAGCGGTTGCGACGGATTTTTCCGTAGGCTGGTGGCCGGAAGCGTGATCAAAAAAGCCTGCCGCACCTTCTTTTCCATATAGCCGGTAGACCTTTTTATAATTTATTCTTTCCTGTGAGCATTGCTTTATGTTTACCCGCATTATAAATTGCGGTCGAGGCTGCGGTACTGAATGGCTTAGGCGGGAGAAAACAGTGGAGGAGATATTTATCAAGCGGCGTGGTTACAAGTTTTTGCTCTTAAGAGGGTATTTTTCAGGATTTTCCAGGTTATCTATCTCCAGGTCCACATCCAAATCCGGCCAGTAAAGGTGAAAATCGTGCCATAGTTCTACGTTATGGATTGACTTGACGTTTTGGTCTTTAAAACAAGGATAATCGTCAAAACTCAAAAAATATTCTTTACCCTTGACAAATAACCATATCCCGAAAATTGTAATATTTTCAACTGATACTGAAATATCTTTTCCATTCTTTACTGATTTCATTTTTATGCTCCTCGACAAGTTCTTGTATTTCTTTTAACCTTGCCGAATTAAGTTTATGGTATATTGCAAGAGAAACTATCGGTTCAATCCAGAATTTTGTTTCGCCTTCAGCGCAAATAATATGAACATGCATGCGTTTTTCTTAGTTTGAAAGAAAGTAAAATCTGTATCCCTTAATCCTCAATATTGTTGGGCTCATTTCATTTTCTATTGTACCGCAGGTTTTTTGTAAAAGAAATACTGCGAATTGCCTTCGGATGGCGGCATCATTATAAATTGCGGTCGAGGCTGCGATACTGGATGGCTTCGGCGAGGTGTTGTGGTTTTATGGCCTGGGAGTTTTCCATGTCGGCTATGGTGCGGGCTACCTTTCTTATCTTGTCGTATGCCCTTGCCGATAGGTAAAGCGCGTCCAACGCTCCCCTTACAAGCATGCGGCATTCGTCGTCCAGCGCGCAGTGTTTCTTCAGAAGGGCGGAGTTCATGTGGCCGTTGAAAAATATGCCAGTGCCTTCAAACCGTTCCTGCTGTATTTTTCTTGCCGCTTCAACCCTCTGCCGGATGGTTTCTGAAGGTTCTTCATCCTGCTCTTTCATAAGGAGGTTGGGAGGAAGGCTCGTTACGTCTACGTGTATGTCTATCCTGTCGAGCAGGGGGCCTGATATTTTTTTCCTGTATTTGAGCATCTGCCCGAGGGTGCACTGGCACTGGCGGGCATTATCCCCGTACCAGCCGCAGGGGCAGGGGTTCATGGATCCGACAAGGAGGAACCTGCTGGGAAATGTCAGCCTTCCTTTTGCGCGGGAGATGCTTACTTTTCCGTCTTCAAGCGGCTGTCTCAGCACTTCAAGCACGTCCCTGTGAAATTCGGGCAGTTCATCAAGAAAAAGCACCCCGTTATGAGCAAGGCTTACCTCCCCGGGTTTTGGGACTCCGCCGCCTCCTATGAGGGCTATGTTCGATATCGTATGGTGGGGGTTTCTGTATGGCCGTTCTGTCACAAGTCCCTCTTTGAGTATTCCGGCCACGCTGTGTATTCTTGTAATTTCAAGGGCTTCGGGAAGGATTAACGAGGGAAGGATTGAGGGGATTCTTGAAGCGAGCATGGTCTTTCCGGCTCCGGGAGAACCTATCATAAGTATGTTGTGTCCGCCTGCGACCGCCACTTCGAGCGCCCTTTTGGCGTAGGCCTGCCCCTTTACGTCCTTGAAATCGAGGCTGTGCTTATTTTTTGACTCAAAAAGCTGTTCTATGTTGCAGGATGCCGGCAGGATTTCTTTCTTGCCCGTTAAAAATTCAAAGCATTCCCTGAGGTTTTGTACGGGGTATGCTTTTATACCGTTTATTAGAGATGCTTCCATAGCGTTTTCTGCAGGCAGGATAAGTTTGCTTTTCCCTGTTTCTGCAAGTCTGATAGCCATGGGGAGTATTCCCTTGACAGGCCTGAGAGAGCCGTCCAGGGCGAGTTCTCCCACGAAAAAGAATTCCTCAGCGGCATCTGCGGGCAGGTTTTCCGTTGCTATCAGTATGCCAACGGCTATGGGAAGGTCGAAGTATGAACCCTCTTTTTTTGTGTCGGCAGGGGCGAGATTGATGACCATCTTCCTGTTGGAAGGAAAGTCAAACCCGGAATTCTTTATGGCGGGCCTTATCCTGTCCTTGCTTTCTTTGACCGCCTGGTCGGGCAACCCCACGATGGATATGGAAGGAATGCCGAAGGATATGTCAACTTCCACGTCTACGTTGTAACCGTCTATTCCCCAGACTGTCAGTGACTTAACATTTGCCAGCATTTATTCCTGTTTTCTCCCGTTTTAACAGACATACGATGAAAGTGATAGAATTATAACATTTGGAACAGGTTTGACAAACTTTCAGGGCGGAATATAATGAAGAAAATTAAAATTCCGCCATAATACCGGGAGATTAAGAAATGGATACGCGTTCATCAACAGCCGAAATTACGGTTGGTTCGAAAAATGCCGATATAAAGGGAAATGACGGGAAAGCAATTCAGGCGGCCATTGACCTTGCCGCAATAAGGCATATACCGGGTGTCAGGGTAAAGAAAGGGATATATGGCTGTAAAAACACCATCATGCTAAGGTCCGGTGTTAAGTTGTCGGGAGATGGGGCCCTGACCGTTATCCGGCGTGAACCTGTCAGGAAATCCTTTCTTATCAGGAATGTCAATCACTATGAGCGCGCCATTTCCGTACAACATCCAGGATTGTTTGAACCGGGAGACGGAGTGACAATCAGGGGAGTCTGGTCCAAAACAAGGGAGAGCGCCGCGGTACATGCCACCGTGATCGGAAAAGAAGGGCATGTGCTTTTTCTGGATAAGCCTTACATAGGAGAAAACTTCTGGCTTGAGGTCGGGCCTGCGGAAGTAAGCACGCTGGTCCCTCTTGTCCGGGGTGAGGATGTCGAGGATATTCTTGTGCAGGATCTCCAGGTTGACGGCAATATTCCCGTGACCGGGATGGAAGCTGGCTGCGGCGGCGGGATTTATCTCAAAAATTGCCGGCGGGCAACCATCCGGAACGTATACAGCCACAACAATAACGGCGACGGCATAGGGTTTGAGATATCTGATGATGTCATCGTGGAAGACTGTCTTGTAGAGAATAACATGATGTCCATTCACGCGGGAAGCGGTTCTTTAAGGATGTGCGTGAGACACAATATCCTCAGGAAGAACAGGTACGGGTTCTTTTTCTGCTGGGGCATTCAGCAGGGTCTCCTTGAGAATAACGAAATACGAGATAATGCCACGTACGGCGTTTCGGTCGGATTTGAAGACAGCCATAATGTTATTCGCAATAACAGGATAACCGGCAACGGGGAAGTTGGCATCTATTTCCGGGGCGGCCACCATCCGGGACAGTCTCCCTGCGACGATACCGCGGAAGGCAACGTGATAGAGAATAACGGGCCCCGGAACAACGCCGTTGCCGTAAAGATTTCTTCCACGTCAGATGATATAAGGATAACCGGCAACAGGATTCTTGAAAACCGCAAAGGGCGAAAAAGCACAGCCATTCTTATTGAGGAATCAGTCAGGAAAGTCTTCATGGAAGAAAACGAGATAAAGGGATTCAGGAAAGATGTTGTTGATTGCCGCACTCTGCTTTCAAAAAGCGTTTCGCGCGGGAAACAGAAATAGTTTCATCATGTCGGCTGACGTCATGAGAGACATGCAGATGCCCGGTAAGAATTCAGCACCCGGCAGGTTGAGTTGTAAAGATTCTCTTTTGCGGTTTTCATGGCTTTTTCAAGGCTCATCGGCCCGGGAAGAATGCCGGCCAGGACCACATTTTTGAGATTCTTTTTATACATCGTTTTGTCTATGCTTCCCGCGAAAGCTATGACAGGCACGCCGTGTTTTTCCGCCAGGGCGAAGACTTTGCCGAGGGATTTTCCGCTGCAGGTCTGGCTGTCTATCCTGCCTTCTCCCGTAAGCACGATATCTGCTGCCTTGAGGTGTTTTTCAAACTTTCCCATTTCCATTATTGTTTCTATCCCGGAGACAACCTTTACTTTCAGAAATGAAGCAAGGCCTGCTGCGATGCCCCCGGCGGCTCCCGCTCCCGGCAGGGAGGCAACATGCCTGCCGGAAAAGGCTTCCATTTTCAGGGCGAAGTTTCTCAGTCCCCTGTCGAGAAGTTTTACCGTTTCTTCGTCTGCTCCCTTCTGCGGCCCGTAAACAAAGGCGGCTCCATTTCTGCCGTAGAGCGGATTTTCTACATCTGACAGGATGGTTATGCCACACCTGAGCATTTCAGGCATCAGGCAGGAGGCATCTATCCGGGATATTTCCACGAGGTCTTTTCCAGAGCCGGGATGGATAAGATTGCCGTCTTTCCTGTAGAACTTTAAACCGAGGGCGGTCAGAGCGCCTATTCCCGCATCGCTTGTTGCGCTGCCTCCTACGCCGAGGAATATCCTGGTACAGCCTGATAAGACAGCTTTTTCAAGGAGTTCTCCCACGCCGTATGTGGTTGTCCGGAGGGGATTTTTTTCTCTTTCTTTCAGCAATATCAGTCCTGCCGCCTGGGCCATTTCTATGAATGCCGTCTCTCCTATTTTGATCCATGCCGCCCTTCTTTTTCTCATGAGGGGATCTTTTACATCCGAGTATTTCAGTTTTTCCCCGGTTATTTTCGTGATAACGTTTATCGTCCCTTCTCCCCCGTCTGCAAGCGGGAATTCCGTTATGCCGGCATGGGGGAAGATCTTGAGGACGGACTTTTTCATTATGGCGCAGGCTTCCATGTTGGAAAGGCTTCCTTTGAAAGAGGCAGGGGAGATGAGTATTTTAAGATTTTTCATAGTCTCATCCGGCATTAAGCTTTAAAGTCCCGGGCCATATGTCCTGAAAGGATTTGTTCCAGCATGAAAGAAAGCTCTGTCAACCTGTCTTCCGCCTGGAATGCACAGGGGAATATGACCATGAAACGTTAAAGGTTTATAATTTCGTAATCGTTTCTGCCAAGACCTGTTTTTTCGGCGTGGTCAAGCTGGAAATGAGGATGGCTTCCAGGCCTTGTGCGGGAGAATTTTTCTTCACCCGCGGGTATGTCCGGCCCCTGTGCCGCCGTTACCATGTCTACACATGCCCTGTCTATGGCAACCGGGTCGCAGGAAAAGAGCACTCCCATGTCCGGCGCGATTTTTTTGCCCGGATTTGTCTCGCAGTCGCAGAGAGAAGTTATGTTGACCAGGAAGTTTACTGCAAAGAACTTTTTACCGAACAGGTTACGGGCGCAGTTTGCGTACTCGGCAATCTTTTCCTGGAATTCCTGCGGGGTGACGCTGAACCAGGGGATTCCTATGACCCCGTGGGGGCAGGTGTGGACGCACTGTGCGCAACCTATGCATTTTGCCTGGTTTATTGAGGCGGTTTTTTTTACCAGGGAGATCGCATGTGCCGGGCACTTTTTTACGCATAATCCGCAGCCGATGCATTTCTTCTTTTTTATGTCTGGAGTTATATTGGCATGCATTGCGAACTTGCCTTTTCTCGATGCGCAGCCCATCCCCAGGTTCTTGATGGTTCCTCCTATGCAGGCAAGACCGTGTCCCTTGAAGTGTGTCAGCGCAATCATTCCTTCGACCTCGGTGTATTCCCGGGCTATGTGGAATTCATCGTAATATTTGCTTTTTCCTTTGATGGACACGCTATTGTCGCTATTGTCGCCTCCTGCGATGACTATGGGCGTCCCAAGCCTGTCGTATCCGTTTTTTGATGCGACTTCGAGATGCGTGAGGGTTGCGTCGCGGTCGTCCCGGTAGAGTACGTTTGTGTCCGTGAGGAAGGGGAAACACCCCTTCTGGAGCAGCACGCTTATGATCCCCGATATGTATCCTGCCGGTATGGTATTATCGTGTCCCATGCTTCCGAAATGAAGCTTTAAGGCTACCCTGTCGCCCTTTTCAAAGCGATCGAAGATACCCGTGCCGGAAACTGCTTTATCGAATTCTCCAAGCCTGTCCAAAGGAAGAAAATATACCTTGCTTTTCATGTGTCCCTGCCTTTTTTTGTTTTCCATCTTTGAGAATATATTATATCTGAAGGGCATGCAAAGGGAAAATATTTCCTGGACTCTTGACAGCCGCAAAATAAAAGTTATAATTATATATGCACGCAGAATATCCTTTCGGATGGATTTCGGGAGCCTGGAAAAGCGCACTTTGCGCCTCTCCGGGCTTTTTTGTTTTTATGTCGGGGACATGCTTTCCGGTCTCTTTTTACAGGAAAAACTTTTTGTCCGCACTCATCAAATTAACATCCCAATCCATACCAGGCGGCGGTATCTTTTTTATGGGGGATGCCGTTTGCCGGCAAACAGATGGGAAAGGAGATAAGAGATGAACAACTCCGGAATGAAGAATGAAGATGTGATTAAGCTTGCAGCAGAGAAAAACGTGAAGTTTATAAGGCTGTGGTTTGCCGATATCACAGGGCAGATGAAGGGTTTTACCATAACGATTGACGAGATGAAACATGCCCTTGAAGACGGGATGGGCTTTGACGGTTCATCCATAAAGGGATTTGCCAGGATAGACGAGTCGGACATGGTTGCCATAGCGGATCCTTCAACTTTCATGGTACTTCCCTACAGACCCCAGGACAAGGCCGTTGCAGGCATGCTTTGCGATCTTGTGAACCCGGACAGAACACCCTACGAGGGAGATTCGCGCTACATTCTGAAAAAGCAGCTCGCCAAGCTGAAAAGGCTCGGGTACACGTATTATGTCGGGCCGGAGCTTGAGTTCTTCATTTTCAAGGATGAAAAGTCTACTCAGACTATCGACGAGGGAGGGTATTTCGATATAACCACCCTGGATGCGGGCAACGAGGTAAGGAGGGAGACCATACTGACTCTCGAGGAGATGGGCATAGACGTTGAATATTCCCACCACGAGGCGGCCCCTTCTCAGCACGAGATAGATCTCAGGTATACGGACGGGATGACCATGGCAGACATAGTCATGGTTTACCGCATGGTTGTCAAAGAAATAGCCCAGTTAAAAGGAGTGTATGCCAGTTTCATGCCCAAGCCCATATTCGGGGTAAACGGTTCGGGTATGCATACCCACCAGTCCATATTCAAGGGAGACAAGAACCTCTTTTTTGATCCCGCGGACAAGTACCATCTTTCAAGGGAAGCCAAGGCTTACATTGCCGGCATACTGGAGCATTCCAAGGAGATAACCCTTGTATGCAACCAGTGGGTGAATTCTTACAAGAGGCTTGTTCCCGGTTACGAGGCGCCTGTTTACATATGCTGGGCGAGACGTAACAGAAGCTCCCTTGTAAGGGTTCCGATGTATCAGCCCGGGAAGGAGAAATCCACCAGGATAGAGTTCCGCTCTCCCGATCCGGCATGCAACCCGTACCTTGCTTTCGCCTGCATGGTTGCAGCAGGCATGAAGGGAATCAATGACAAATATCCCCTGAGGGAACCCCTCGAAAGGGATGTTTACCACCTTTCTCTCGACGAGATAAAAGAGCTTAAGATAGAATGTCTTCCCGGCAGTCTCATTGAAGCCATAGAGGTGGCTGAATCGAGCAAGCTGCTGAAGGATGTCCTGGGGCCCCATGTTTTCAACAATCTCATAATGTCGAAAAGGATTGAGTGGGACGAGTACAGGAAACAGGTCCACGATTATGAACTCAAAACGTATTTGCCGCTGCTCTGAAAAATCATGGCCAATTACACGATAGAGGTTCGTTCGAAAAAGGAGATGCCCGATATTTCCGGGCTGGAGACAGCCAGGGGAATTGAAGACATCGGCATTGCCTGCCTTGAGAGCGTCTCTGTTGCCTGGCTTTACAGGTTCGGCGGGGATGTTTGCCCGTCGATGCTCAGGGAAATAGCCGAGCAGGTACTTATAGATCCTGTCATACAGGAATACGAGATATACCCGGACTCTCCCTGTAAGGACGGTTTCTGGACGGTGGAGGTCTGGTTCAGGAAGGGAGTTACCGATACCGTTGCCGCCACTGCGGCCGAAGCCGCCAGGGACATGGGCATAGGGGCTTCTTTTTCTGTTTCTACCGGCAGGAAATATTATCTTTCCGGGCAGATCGGGGCCGGAGACGTCGACTCGATAGCGCGTAAGGTTCTTGCCAACGAATTGATACACGATTTTACCATATCGGATTTTACCGGGCAGATTAAAAAATGAAAGGATATGCTTCCCGCGTGAAAATAGTGGGCGCCAGCGACAGGGAATTGTGCGAAATTAGCAGGAAGAACCTTCTTTCCCTTGACCTGGCCGAGATGAAGGAGATCCGGAAGTATTTTGAGGCTCTTGGCAGGCAGCCCACCGACTGCGAGATAGAGACGATAGCCCAGACCTGGTCGGAGCACTGTTACCACAAAACCTTCAAGGCGGAGATAGAGTATACGGAGGTTGAGGGGGGCAGGGAGAAGAAGGAGAAACTCGTTCTTATCAGGGAGATAATGAATGTCACTCAAAGACTCGGGGCGGAAAGGTGCGTATCTGTTTTCAAAGATAACGCAGGCATCGTGAGGTTCGATAGAGATAATGGAATGGCGTTCAAGGTTGAGACTCACAACCACCCTTCCGCTCTCGAACCTTACGGAGGGGCCGGAACCGGGACAGGCGGGGTCATAAGGGATATCCTGGGAGTGGGCAGGGGAGCTTTCCCTATACTGAATACCGATGTTTTCTGTTTTGGCATGCCCGGGGTTTCCCATTCCGAACTGCCCGCCGGAGTCCTCCATCCCGGGAGGATTTACAAGGGAGTCGTAAGCGGAGTAAGGGATTACGGGAACAGGATGGGCATACCTACGGGCAACGGCGCCATTATTTTCGACCGGGGGTATCAGAACAACCCGCTTGTTTTTTGCGGGACCCTCGGCATCATCCCTCTCTCCATGGCCGATAAGATCGTATGCGGGGACGACCTGATAGTGGTTGCGGGGGGAAGGACTGGCAGGGACGGCATACACGGGGCGACTTTTTCTTCGGTAAAACTGGCCAAGGATATACCTACCAGCGTAGTCCAGATAGGCAATCCCATCGTTGAAAAGAAACTTATGGACGTGATAATCAGGGCAAGGGACCTGAACCTGTATAACGCCATAACTGACTGCGGCGCAGGCGGATTGTCATCGGCTGTCGGCGAGATGGGAGAGAAAACCGGAGCCGAGGTAAGGCTTGACGACGTTCCTCTTAAGGATAGCAGCCTCACGCCCTGGGAGATCTGGATATCCGAATCCCAGGAGAGAATGGTTCTTTCCGTCCCATCGGGAAAGGTTGAAAGCCTGCTTGCACTTTTCGCCTCGGAGGATGTCGAGGCGGCTGTCATAGGCCGTTTCAGGAAGACGGGCAGCCTGGATCTTTATTTTAAAGACGAGAAGGTCTGCTCTCTCGGCATGAAATTTCTTCACGGGGGAATACCGCGGAAAAATCTGAAAGCGCGCTTTGAGATAAGGGAAGAAAAGGAGGCGCCTTCCGCCGGGAGGGCGAAGGCCGATTTGTCGGGGGACGCGCTGGGATTGCTTGCCGACCCAAACATATCTTCAAAGGAAGCCGTCATAACCCAGTACGACCACGAGGTTCAGTCCCGCACGGTCCTCAAGCCGCTTGTCGGGATGGAGAAGAAGGCTCCCTCCGACGCCGTGGTGATGAGACCTGTCTATGATGATTACCGGGGAGTGGCCGTATCCTGCGGTATAAATCCCTTCTACGGGATGAAAGACCCTTACCTGATGGCCGGGTGCTGCATAGAAGAGGCGCTGAGGAATGCGGTTTCTTCCGGAGCCGTGCCAGGCGAGGTTTCCATCCTCGATAATTTTTGCTGGGGGGACGTAAACGATTTGAACTTGCTGGGATCCCTCGCAAGGTGCGTGAAAGGATGCAGGGATTATGCCCTTGCTTACAGGCTGCCATTCATATCCGGGAAGGACAGCCTTAACAATTTCTTCCACGGGGCCGTGGAGGAGAAACCTGTTTCTATTCCGGGAACCCTTCTTATATCGGCGGTGGGCATAGTAAGGGACGTGAGAAAGATATGTTCCACCGAACTCAAGAGAAAGGGCAGCCTTCTATATCTGTGCGGCATGACTTTCAAAGAGATGGGAGGTTCCGCGTATTACAGGCTTCTTGGGAGGGATGACGGCAGGGTTCCGAAACCCCGCCCGGGGGAAACGCTGCCGCTGATGGAGGAACTGAACTCTCTCATCGAGGACCGCCTGGTCATTTCCTGCCATGATTGTTCTGACGGCGGGCTGGCCGCGGCCCTCTGCGAGATGTCCATGTCGGGGGAATACGGAAGCGAGGTGTCCCTTGATAATCTGGCTGAGGAAAAGATTCTTCCCGAAGAAATTCTCTTTTCTGAGAGCCAGGGAAGGTTTATCGTGGAGGTTGAAAAAAACCGGGAAGCCGAGTTCGAAAGAAGGATGAAAGGAAAGCCTTATTATTTTCTTGGCAGGGTTTCCGGGGAAGGCAGGATAAAAGTTTTATTTGACGGCAGGCCGCTTGTTGACGTTTCCTGTTGCGACGCCGAAAAAGCATGGAGGTCAGGACTTACATGGTAAAACCCAGGATGCTGATACTGAGGGTGGGCGGGACGAATTGCGACCTTGAGACTGAATGGGCTTTCAGGCTTGCCGGCGCGCTGCCCGAGAGGATCCACTTAAACATGTTGAAATCCGGGGAGAAGAAACTTGACAATTACCAGGCGCTTGTCATTCCAGGGGGCTTCTCTTACGGGGACGATATCTCCGCCGGGAAGGTCCTGGCAAACAAGATAAGGTACGGCATCAAGGAAGAAATCACATCTTTTATCGGAAAGGGCAGGCCCGTGCTGGGTATATGCAACGGTTTCCAGGTTCTCATAAAATCAGGCTTCCTTCCATGGCCCGGAAGGCAGGAGGCCACCCTTGCCTGGAACGAGTCCGCGAGGTTCGAGGACCGGTGGGTATACCTTAAGGTTGAAGACAGCGTTTCTCCCTTTTTCAAGGGCATGCGGGGAATAATAAGGCTTCCGGTCGCCCATGCTGAAGGGAGGTTTCTTGTGCGTGAACCGAAAATCCTTGAAAGGATTGAAAGCAAGAAGCTTGTCCTTATGAGATACTGCGACTCTTCCGGAAAGCATGCCGGCTACCCCGGTAATCCCAACGGTTCTGCCGGGGATATTGCGGGCATATGCGACCCAAGCGGCCTCATAGTAGGCATGATGCCGCATCCTGAAAGGGCTCTTCTCGATTTTTTCTGCCCCGATTCCAGGGGACGCGGAAAGAAAAGAGAAGAGGGTGACGGACATTCTTTTTTCAAAAACGTTGTCGATTATTTCAGGTGATTATTTTCTCCCCCGCCGGGGGCTTCCAATATGCGCTCTCTTATGATATGATTTATTCGTGAGGTTTCTTTTAAAATCCGTTTGGCAGGCGTCCGTGCTGCCAAAAAGGGCAATTTTGCCTGTGAACCAAAGCATAAGGAGATTGTGAGAAATGCCGGGAAAAGACAATTACAAGGTTATCAAGGTTTTCATGAAGCATAACTTCAGGCACTTCAATTCTGCGGTTGTTGTCGACGCTGCCGAGGCGTATGTGAATCATCTTAAGAACGGCGGCAAAATGATGATTACCCTTGCCGGGGCAATGAGCACGGCAGAGCTTGGCATTACCCTTGCAGAAATGATAAGGAAGGGCAAGGTTGATGCCATAACGTGCACCGGGGCCAACCTCGAAGAGGATCTCTTTAACCTGGTTGCGCATGATTATTACGTAAGGGTTCCACACTACAGGGATCTTTCTCCGCGGGACGAGGCGGACCTGCTTGCGAAAAATCTCAACAGGGTTACCGATACCTGCATACCCGAAGAGGAAGCAATGAGAAGACTTGAGAAGGGACTTCTCAAGTTCTGGCAGAAGGCCGACAGCTCGAACCGCAGGTATTTTCCGTACGAGTTTATGTACCAGCTCATAAAAAGCGGAGACCTGGAAAAGTATTACCAGATAGATCCCGCCGATTCCTGGCTTCTTGCGGCATGCGAACGGGATATACCCATATTCGTTCCGGGGTGGGAGGATTCAACCATGGGCAACATGTTTGTTTCCCAGGTCAGGAAAGGCAGCCTACGGAATATCCTTACAATGAAATCGGGACTGGAGACGATGGATTTTCTCATCAACTGGTACCTTGATAATTCAAAAGAGCAGAGCATAGGATTCTTCCAGATAGGGGGAGGCATATCGGGAGATTTTCCCATATGCGTGGTGCCTCTCATAAGGCAGGATCTTGAAAACGATTCCTGCAGGCTCTGGGGGTATTTCTGCCAGATTTCCGACAGCACAACTTCATACGGCTCTTACAGCGGAGCGATCCCCAACGAGAAGATTACCTGGGAGAAGCTTTCGATTGAGACTCCGAGGTTCGTTATTGAAAGCGATGCCACCATAGTCGCTCCTCTCATTTTCGCTTATATACTTGCAGGATGACTGATACCGGTTTGATTTCATCCGCAGAGTTTTATTGGCTGCGTTGTCAACAGCGTGCGGCGTACTTTAAGCGCGCCTCCTCGCTTCCTTCTTGTCGTCTCGCTCTCTGGGGAACTCAAGCCGGTATTACTATACGATTGATGATAATTCATATGGTATCTCCATTCTTCAGCCGTTTAAAACGGATGAGAGAGGAAGATGGAAGAAAAAGAAAAGAAAAAAACATTAAAAATATTCGCAGCGGCTGCTTTTTTTAACGACCTCGGTTCCGATATGATTTACCCCATATGGCCATTGTTCGTAACCACGGTGCTGGGTGCAAATATGGCAGTCCTTGGTTTCATTGACGGTTTCGGAGAAGCAATCGTTTCAATATCCCAGGCAATATCGGGTTATATATCGGACAGAATAAGGAAGAGAAAGGTTTTTGTCTGGATGGGCTACCTGTTGGGTTCGGCTTCAAGAGTAGGCTATGCGTTTTCATCCGCATGGAGGCATCTTCTGTTTTTCAGGATACTTGACAGGGCGGGTAAGATACGCGGCGCCCCGCGGGATGCCATTATCGCCGATATTTCCAGCGATGAAAACAGGGGCAGCAATTTCGGCATCCTTAGGTCCATGGATAATTTCGGCGCGGTATGCGGGGTTATCGTCTGCATACTGCTTTTCAAGCTGATCGGCTACAGGAACCTTTTTTTACTTGCTTCCGTTCCGTCTGTTATAGGAGCCTTTCTTGTTTTTTCAAAGGCTGCGGAAGAAGAAAAGTCGGACAGCAGGATATACCAAAACTTTTCTTTCAAAAATTTAAATGGCAACTTTAAACTCTTTTTACTTCTAAGTTCCTTTTTTGCTCTCGGCTCTTTCAGTTATTCTTTCCTGTTAGTATATGCAAAAAATTCCGGATTTAAACCCGTGTTTGTTCCCATATTGTATCTTATATTCAATTCAATCGCTTTTCTGGTATCTGTTCCTTTCGGAAAGCTGTCTGATAAAATCGGCAGAAAAGCGGTGTTATTTATATCTTATGCTTTCTGGGCGATGGTATGCCTCAATTTTATTCTTGTAAGAAGCTATCCTGCAATTATTGCAACTTTTGTTTTATACGGTTTGCATAAGGGATCACTGGAACCTTCGCAAAAAGCTTTTATATCTGAACTTGCTCCTGACAATTTCAGGGCAAGCTGTTTAGGTTCTTTTCAAATGGTAACAGGACTTGTTGCTTTGCCTGCTTCTCTCACAGCAGGGGTGCTGTGGGAAAAAATGGGGATGCGCATTCCGTTTTATTTTTCTCTTATCCTTACTGTTGCCGCAATACTTATGCTCTTTTTCGTTTCCCCTCCCGCAAGAAAAGTTTTCCGGGAGCAGTCTTAAAAGGGATGAAAGAGGAGATGCGGATCAAAACTGATTTATCAGGGGTATGCAAATTTAACGGTTTACGAACGAAAAGAGAGGTGTTCCATGGATAAAGGGCATAGAGGAAAACTCTATATAGGGTGGGGACAGGCGGACATAACGCCCGATGAACCTGTATTAGTATCAGGGCAGTTCTATGCGAGGATTTCAGAAGGTATTATGGATCCCGTAACCGCTACGGCGCTGGTCATAGAATCAAGGAAAAGCGGCTTTTCCGACTATGCCGTTATGATAAGCTGCGACCTTGCCATAATTCCCGGCTGGTTAGGGAAGACTGCCAGGGATAAGATAAAAAAACTGGTACCGGGTATTGAACATGACAGGGTGATAATTAATGCCACCCATACCCATACCGCGCCTGAATGCAGGACTCTCATGGACGGATCAATGGTCAGGGGGGCAAATACGTCGGCATGCGGCGTAGACCTGCCGGTAATGAATCCTGCCGATTATGTTGATTTTGCAGCGGCCCGCATTGCCGAAGCGGTGAAACAGGCCTGGGAGAAAAGGGAGCCCGGAAGCGTTGGATTCGGTGTCGGGCATGCTGTCGTGGGACGCAACCGCAGGATTTCCTACAGGGACGGTACCTCCCTGATGTACGGTCAGACCGATGACGAGAATTTCAGCCATGTTGAAGGATACGAAGACCACAGCGTCAACCTGCTCGGCACATGGAACGGCAGGGGAGATTTGACGGGACTGATTGTGAATGTTGCATGCCCTTCGCAGGTCAGCGAACATTCTTACCTTATAAGCGGGGACTACTGGCATGATACAAGACAGGAACTCCGGCGCAGATTCGGGAAGGATTTATTTGTTCTGTCCCAGTGCAGTGCCGCAGGGGACCAGTCTCCGCGCATTCTGGCGGGAAAGAAGGCCGAAGAGAGAATGTGGCGGTTATCCGGAATTACGGAAAGACAGGATATCGCCATTCGCATAGCAGATGCCGTTGAAAAGATTCTTCCTCTGGCAAAGATGGAACTCGACGCTGAACCCGTGTTTGGCTATCTCCACAAGGAGGTAAAACTTACCCGCAATATTCTTTCTGAAGAAGCTTTGCAGAACGGATTGAAGGAGGCGGAGAAGTTTTACGCCGAATACGATAAACTGAAAAAGGAATTGGAGGCAAATCCTGACAAAAAGAAAGAACTCCGCTGGTACAGGGATATTACCAAAAACTACCGCCTGTATAGATGGCATGAAGAGCTAAGGGAACGTTTTGAAAGCCAGAAGGATAATTCTGGAATTCCGGTCGATATCCATCTCCTGAGGCTGGGGGATGTTGTTTTTGCGGCCAATCCTTTCGAGTATTATCTGGATTTCGGTATGCGTATTAAAGCCAGGAGCAAAGCTGTTCAAACTTTTATTGTCCAGCTTGCAGGGTCCGGCACATACGTTCCTACGGAAAGGTCTTTGAAAGGAGGAGGTTACGGTTCGATACCAACAAGCAATCCCGTGGGAGATGAAGGCGGCAGGCAGCTTGTGGAAGTGATCCTGGAAGGTATTAACCAGTTATGGAAATAGTTGTTTACAGGAAAGGAGATGATGGAAAATGAACAGGAGTAATGGTGGAAAACTCTATATAGGATGGGGACAGGCGGATATAACGCCCGGGGAGCCTGTATTCATGGCCGGCCAGTTCCATGCAAGGATTTCGGAGGGAGTAATGGATCCCGTCACGGCCACGGCCCTGGCCATGGAATCCAGGGAAGAGGGTTTTTCCGATTATGCTGTAATGGTAAGCTGCGACCTGGTGAGCATTCCCAATGGTTTGGTAAACTGCGCGAGGGATAAGATAAGAAAAAAAGTGTATGGCCTGGATCCTGAAAGGGTCTTTTTAAATGCCACCCATACCCACGCCGCACCCGAATGCAGGACCGCTCCAGATGAGCTTCTCTTCCTGGGCGGCAACGTTTCTGCTTTATGCGGTCTGGACCTGCCTGTTATGGATCCTGCCGATTACGTTGATTTTGCAGCCGAACGCATATCGGATGCGGTGAGGCAGGCATGGGAGAAAAGGTCTCCCGGTGGGGTTTCCTTCGGCCTGGGGCATGCCGTAGTGGGCCGCAACAGGAGGATTGTGTACAATGACGGGCTGTCTCGCATGTATGGAAAAACGGATGACTGTAATTTCAGCCACGTGGAAGGATACGAGGATCATTCCCTCAACCTGCTGGCGACATGGAACGAAGAGAGGAAGTTGACCGGCCTGGTCGTAAACGTGGCATGCCCTGCCCAGCTGAGCGAACTTTCCTACCTGATCACCGCCGATTACTGGCATGAAACAAGGCAGGAAATAAGACGCAGGTTCGGGCAGGATTTATTCATTCTTCCCCAGTGCAGCGCCGCCGGAGACCAATCTCCCCACATCCTGGTGGACAAAAAGGCGGAGGAGAGGATGTGGAGGCTTGCAGGTTACGGGGAGTCGCAGGTATCGGGATCCATCGTTAAAAACGCCCTAAAAGCCGGCGTGTCACGCCCCCTTGCTGAAAGGCTTTCGGGACTTGCCCAGAGGCGGGATATATCGGTTAGGATTGCGGATGCGGTCGGGAAGGTTCTCCCGCTGGCAGGCAAGGAGATTGAAAGTGAGCCGCGTTTCTTCTTTCTTCACAGGAAGGTGAATCTTTGCCGCAACATGGTCTCCCGGAAGGATGCCGAAGAGGCCGCGAAAGAGGCGGAAAAATACCACGAAGAATACCTGAAGATGAAAAATGAGCTTGAATTATATCCCGGCAAGAAGGATGAGTATCCTGCAAACGATTATCTCAGGTGGTACGGGCCTGTGACAGTCAGCTACAGGATGTATAGGAGGAATATAGCCCTCAGGGAAAGATACGAAATACAGAAGTCCAAACCACTCATTCCCGTGGATATATACATGGTAAGGGTTGGGGATATGATTTTTGCCGCCAATCCCTTCGAATGCTACCTTGATTTCGGAATGCAGATAAAAGCGAGGAGCAAGGCCGTGCAGACTTTCCTTGTGCAGCTTGCAGGCACGGGCACTTACCTTCCCACCAGGAGGTCTGTCGAGGGAGGGGGATACGGTTCGGTCCCGGCGAGCAATCCGATGGGGTATGAAGCAGGAAGACAGCTGGTGGAAGCGACGCTGGAAGGAATTGACCAGTTGTGGAAGTAGTTATACAAGTTAAAAAGTGAGACAAGAATGAACAAGAATGCTGGCGGAAAATTTTTTGCTGGATGAGGACAGGCAGATATAACGCCCGATGAACCTGTATTAAACCCTCATGCAAGCGGCGGGATATTGCATAAACATTTCGGTTATCATTTAAAAGACTCCCCTCATCTTAATCTTCTCTTTTGAGGACAGAGGAGCAATAATGGGGGTATAAATACTATTAAGACCATTGAAAGACTGAGAGAAAGACTGCTCAGGGCATGGCCAGGTTTGTCAGAACGCCGGGATAGCTTCTGCCGATAAATACATGGATAAGAGTGACTACGAAGCGGCAAGAAAGGAATACATGAAACTTAAAGAGATGAAGTCGGTGGAATACAGCAGGGAGATAGCTGTTGTTTAATATTGCAGAAATCTACAGACTGGAGATGGATTATGCCAATGCCCCCAGGATATAAAAATAGCAAGTCAGAATTCAGAGTAAAAACAGTTATTTAAAAAGTTTAATGGAGAATGTCAGTTTATAAAAGTCAAATGAACAATATCGATAATATAGATATTTTTTTAACACGTGCGATGAAGCAACTATGCGGTATTGAGCGCTCCAATAAACAAGTAAAAGTGCTTGATTTTGGATGTGGGCAGGGGAATTTGGTTGATGCGTTGATTCAGAGAGGATTCGATGCTTATGGTTGTGATATTGAAAATTATTGGCAAATATCTAAACAAGAAGTATTAAAAACGATTATCAAGAGTCCTTACCAATTGCCATTTGATACCAATGCCTTCGATTTTGTCGTAAGCACAAGCGTACTTGAACACGCTCAAAATAAGAAGGAATGTTTTAGAGAAATTCACAGGGTATTAAAACCCGGCGGCTATTCAATGCACTTATATCCGGGAAAATGGTACATACCTTATGAACCTCATATCTATGTTCCTTTGCTAAACTTTTTTTATCCATATTACCCGAAATGGTGGTTATCATTATGGGCAATATTAGGAGTACGAAACGAGTTTCAAAAAAAAACTCCATGGAAACAAGTGGTAACTGAGAATTTGAAATATTGCCGAACAGGATTATCTTATTGGACAACCCAACAATACTGTAAATTATCTTTAAGGATTTTTGGAAATTGTCTTTGGCCAATGGAATTTTATATTGAAAATTCATCTGGAGGATTTGCTCGTTTTTTTAAAAAGCTCCCTTTCAAGACGTTCTCTGGATTTTTATCCAGAGAAATGAGAACGGCTTTCATGATTCAACAGAAAATGTCTCAGCAAGATACTTCTTCAGAAGTCTCCCGTTAATTGTGTGACAATATCAGCAATCTTAGTTATACACAATGTCTTGAATGATTGCGCATAATTTGACAAGTTTTTCACTCCGGAAGGTGAATAGTTTGAACACAGTTGAGGCCAAACTAAATTCAGAGTTTTCTTTATGAATTGCCATAAATTTACCAATTCCGATATTTTCAAACCGTTAATAATAAAGGATTTTCCAAAGCAGGATGCTAAAACCGGATAAATAGTGCATTATGATAATATGCATAGTTCTGACAAATGAATTAGGTAAGATATAATAGTCATAAGGATAGACTCTGAGTATAGACATCTCAGTATGACAAAGCGGATTGAAGGGGTATAAATACTATTAAGACCATTGAAAGACTAAGAAAAGGACTATTCAGAGTATGGCCAGGTTTGTCAGAACCTTTTTCTTTAAGGAAAAGGAGGGAAGCATGGATAAGAGAATTTTTATTCTTTTTCTGGCGGCGGCATTTACGGCAGGCAGTATCTTCTGCAGCGGACAGGGAATTTCCGATGCTCGGATTGCCCCAGACAATTCCGGGATAATGAAAACCGTGGAGGCGAATAACAGATTTGCCCTGGACTTTTATAAGAGATACAGCCCGTCAGAGACCAATATCTTTTTTTCTCCTTACAGCATTTCCACGGCTCTTGCCATGACATACGAGGGAGCCAGGGGGAAGACTGCCGAAGAGATATCTAAGGTTTTTTATTTTCCGCAGGATGAGCAGAGCAGAAGGCAAGGGTATATGGCTTTGTTCAGGGAGATAAACAGGAAGGATAAAAAATATAAGCTGAGCACGGCGAATGCATTATGGGCGCAGAAGTATTATTCTTTCCTGAGGGAATACTTTGACGTTGTCGGGCAGTATTACGGCGGAAGCGTGAAAAACATGGATTTCAAGACCTTGGCGGAAGAGTCGAGAAAAGAGATAAACAGGTGGGTGGAGAAAGAGACAAACGACAAGATAAAGGATATTATTCCTTCAGGCGTCATAAATGCTCTCACAAAGCTTATTCTTACAAACGCCGTCTACTTCAGGGGGGAATGGATAAAGCAGTTTGACACCAAAAAGACCCTGGAACAGGATTTCATGGTCTCCGGGGGCAAAACGGTTAAAGTCCCCATTATGGAGAGGACGGGAGACGAGGCGGTTTTTCCTTATTCGGAAAATATCATGGCACAGGTCCTGGAGATGCCTTATTCAGGGGACGATTTATCCATGCTCGTTTTACTGCCTAAGGACGGCGATATGAAAAGGATGGAGAATGCCCTTTCATTAAAAAAACTGCGGGAATGGCAGAATGCTCTGAAGAAGCAGAGGGTGGAGGTCTTCTTTCCGAAATTCAAGCTTGAAACGAAGTATTCCATGTCAGGGGATCTTGCAGCAATGGGAATGCCTTCAGCTTTTTCCGGCAACGCTGATTTCTCCGGCATGACGGGTAGAAGGGATCTGTGCATAAGCGATGTCATACACAAGGCTTACGTTGAAGTGAACGAAGAGGGGACAGAAGCGGCTGCTGCAACCGCAGTGATTATGAAGCTGACTGCAATGCCTTCTCCTTCGATACCGGTTCCTGTTTTCAGGGCGGACAGACCCTTTATATTCATCATACGGCAGAAGGCAACCGGGAATATACTTTTCATGGGCAGGGTCAGGAATCCACTCTCGTCTTAGTCGATCTTCACCGATGTAACTTCTGAAGGCAACGACTCGTTGTCCCAGCTGTCAACCGCCGATACCCGGTAGAAGTACTCTTTTCCGCTTTCCAACCCGGCATTGACAAACAAAGGTTCGACCGTGCTTCCGAAGAGGTTTTCCTGGGAAGGTTTGAAATCTTTCCGTTGGCTCCTGTACACGTTGTAGTAACTGATTCCCTGCGGCGCCTTTGATTCATTCCATTCCATTTTTATCCAGGGTGGATTTACATCGTACCCCCGCCATATTAATGGTTCCTTGCCTGCGGCTGACGGTTCAGATAGGCGTGGTTTCCCCGGCTTTTCCGGTTTCGATGAAGGGCAGTTGCCAAGGGCCGGCGGCATGAAATCAGGGTCGTTGGTTACCAGAATGTTGTCAAGCGCTATCCCAACGTCCCCGGTTTCGAATTCGAGTTGATGAAAACCTGCCGGAAGGCTCAATGGTTTGGAGGCCGCAGACATCCATTTCCATTCAAAACCCTGCACATGTATGTTGCCCGCCTGCTTGCCGTTGATTTTGACCCGGATGTTTCCCGTGCCCGGATTACCCTGCGCCGGCCAGCCGGTGGTGTAGCTTGAACGTTCAATTTGGGACATTCCCCGTACCCTTCCCATTATCTTCCACGAGCCCGCGGCAGGGATTTCAATGCCTATCTCTACCGATCCCTTCAGCCCGCCTTCAAGCTTTGCCCTGTAAAGGTATTCGGGATCTGTGATGGCTACCGCGTAAGAATTGGAGGTTCCCGCAGGTTGAAAGAAAGGCACCATGGGTTTTCTTATTTTTCCCGCTTCAGGCTGGTAAAAATGCCTGAAAAGCTTCTTCTTGCCAATAAAGGACTCGTTGGAAAACATCCTGCTTTCAAGCCCGGAGTATTCAACGGATGTCAGCACGTAAAATCCGTCTTTCTCCGCTGGCAGGGTGTAACGCGTGTCTCTCACGGGTTCCCTGTTCAATTTGGTGTACTTTTTCCCGCTCTCGTCCGAACGGTATATGTTAAATCCTTCTATTTCCGAGCAATATCGGGGTTTTTCCCACACCAGTGAGTTGCCTTCCACCCTGACTTTTACGGGAGGCTGGGGATATCGTGCAACTGCAATATAGGTGTCTGCAAGTCTTCTTTCGGGGTGGTCCGTACCCGATCCCGCCAGCATTGTGGAACAGTATACTATCTTTGTATAATCAGGACTGGGGGCCGGCGCCGGCCATATAACGGGCTTATCGTAAGCTCCCGGGTTCCTGCGGGTGCTGTACCTTGCCCTGTAATCTGTCACGTTCATCATGGCAACGTTCCAGAGGGTCTCGTTTTCCAGGTCGACCATGACCACCGGAGTGTTAGGTTCCACGAAAGACTCAATGATGGCGAAATCCTTGTCTATCCTGAACTCGTGGGGCCAGGAAATCCTGTCGGACTTGGGAAAACTGCCTATGAACTTCACGATGTTTTCAATGGCGGATTGTGCGACGAAGGTGTTATGCATGTTGCTGTGCATGCCGAGGGAAGCCATGTGGACGAGCGTTCCGTCTTCAAGCCATACGGCTGCCTTGTCTCCCGACTTGGGTATTCCTCCCGAAAGATTCCACCATGAGTCCCCGTTCCATGTTCCTTTAAGGTTTTCCCACGAGATCTGTTTTGCCCCGGGGTTGGGCACGGCCATAAGAAGTCCCCGGGTGTCGGAAAGGGAGAGGGGGAGCATCCAGACCTGGTAGGGATTCTCGTCGGTGAGAAAGGAATTCCTGTTTATTTCAAATGCAAAATAACGAATTCCGTCGCTCCCGAGCGCGTTTACCCACCCCTTGCCGGACTTGCCCCATACTGAATTCATCGGATATGCTTCGATCCCGCTTTTTCCCGAGGGATATACCACGTCGTTTTCCGGTTTTTTCGATATGCTTTTTATCCTGAATGTCCTGAAATTGTTTCCTTCTGTGTCGGAGAGACCGAACTGTTTCCTGTCATCCGACTGCCATACAAGGACTTCATGGGTTATTTCGCGTATGTTGAGCCCCTTTGCCGTAGCTTCGGATGGTATCTGGATAATCTTCCAGCCTGGTTTGGAAGGAAGTGTAATTGCGTGTGTTTTTCCCGTGGCGAGATTGAGTAATTTTACGTATTCCGGTGTTCTTATTGGGCATATCCAGTCCGAAGGGTCGGTGCCTTCAGGAACGTGGTTTTCTTCCCATCTGAAGGGCCATAAAACCTTGTTGTTCCAGTTGTTCGGCTTTTTAGTGGAAGGATTGGGATACCGGCAGAAGCCATCGGTCCTGACTATGTCGCCGGGGTTCTGCATGCCGGCGTGGAGGTATTTGCCGTTTCTGCTGAAATTGGGATACCCGACATATAAAAGGTGGGCTTTGCCTCCGCGGGTCATCATCCATGTTTCGGTTCCGATCAGGGTGTCTTTGAATATAACCTTGCCGGGTTGGTTGTAGTTGGAATCCACAAAGATGGTTTCCAATTTGTGCCGCGGGTCAACGGGAGTTTTTGATGCCCACTGTTCCGGCAACGCCGTGTCTCCGAGGCGGATTATTTCAAGCTTTTTGACCTGTACTGTGGCCTCGTGCCGCGCTGGGTCTGAATATGTCCATGCAATGCCGGCTTTGAATTTTTTCTTCCCTGTGCCGGTTCCTTCGACATAGAAAGGCAGTTCGACATTTTTAAATTCTTCAGAGATTCCCACCGGAAGGACAAAGAAATCCGAAGGATAATCGAGCGGTTCGGCATAAAGTTTCACGGCGTAGGAATTAGTTTTTATCAAGGCTTTGAACAGATAGTGTCCCGGGGGAAGTTCAATTTCTTTTACCATTCCCTGCCACGACCTTGTTAAGATGAAAGAAGCGGTGCCTGTTTCCTTGTCGTATGTGAAGTTTTCCCACGTTCCCGCCACGGCGCCTTTCCATCCTACGGGATTTCCGTTTACCACTTCGGAAAAGGGAAGATCTATTCTCAAGTCTTCTGTCCCGTCGGAATGTCCCGCACCTTTTGAAAAAGAGGTGCCCGAAAGGAGTATCAAGGACATGAATATTACAGCGGATAGAGACGCTGAGGACAAGGCTCTCTTTTTCATTTTTCTCCCTTAGGTTTTAAGAAAAATAATCAGAATATTTTGCGGAGGGCATGGCAGTTTGCACCGGTCCCCTTCTTTTCAAAGTATTTCTGGTGGTACTCCTCTGCATACCAGAAATCAGTTGCCGGAAGGAGCTTTGTTCCAACCTTGTATCCCATGGATTCAAGTTTTTTTATCACGTTTTCGGCAGTTTTCTTCTGCTCCAGCGAGTTGTAGAAAATCGCGGAAAGGTACTGGTTGCCTCTTTCGGGGTATTTCCCTTCTGCAAGCGTGAAGTCGTGCATCTCGAAAAAGAGCTTGAGAAGTTCTTCGTAGGTTGTCATTGAAGGGTCATAGGTTACTTCAACCGCTTCGAAATGTCCGGTTGTGCCGGAGCATACCTGTTTGTAGGTGGGGTTTGAAAGAGTGCCTCCGGTATATCCTGATTTTACCGATATTACTCCGGAAGCCCTGCTGAAATGGTATTCAACCCCCCAGAAGCAACCTGCGGCAAAAACAGCTTTTTCTCTTTTGCTGTCTGGGATGAATTTTATTGATATTGAATTGACGCAGTGGCGCGTGTCTTTGGGCGTATGCTTTTCGCCCTTAAAGACATGCCCGAGGTGCCCGCCGCATTTTGCGCAGACGATCTCTGTTCTTCTTCCGTCGGCATCAAGCTGGCGTTTGACCGCCCCGCTTATTTCGTCGTCAAAGGCGGGCCATCCGCAACCAGCGTCGAACTTGTCGTCGGAACGGTAAAGCCGGTTTCCACAATTGCGGCAAACAAACGTGCCTTTTTCAAAATGGTTCCAGTATTTTCCGGTGAAAGGCTTTTCAGTGCCTTTATTTATGATTACCCTTTCTTCTTCCTCTGTGAGAGGTATTTTTTTTACTTTTTCCATGGGAAATATATTACTGCCTTTTTTCCTGCAAGTCAACATTTCGAATTGACAGGCAGGAAGGATGGAAAAGAAGCGAGCCGGCCGTCGGAGCGGGTGAAATTGGTTATGGACGACTTCTGTAGTATAATTGTTTACCTTGCGGTTGGGCCATGAACTTTACGGAGAGAACGGAGAACGAATTATGAAATATCTTTTTGAGCCCCGCGGAATAGCAATTATTGGCGCTTCACACAATACCAGGAAACTTGGTTATCTTCTCATCGAGAATATCCTTGCCGGAGGTTATCCCGGAAAGGTCTATCCCGTTAATCCCCGGGGAGGGGAGATCCTCGGACTGAAGGTTTATCCCGATATCTCTTCTGTGGACGGGGAGATAGACGTGGCCGCCATAGTCATTCCGGCGGAAAACGTGCTTGATGCCGTCAGGGAGTGCGTGGGCAAGAGGGTCAGGTACGGGATTGTCATAACTTCGGGATTTTCCGACGTGGGCAGGACAAGCGAGGAAAACGAGATTGCCATGTATGCCAGGGCAAACGGGATGCGCATACTGGGGCCTAACGTTCTCGGGTATTATTCCGCGGCCTCGAGTTTGAATTTGACCTTCGGCATGCAGAACATATCTCCCGGGCCGGTAGCGGTCATATCCCAGAGCGGGGGGTTGGGTGTCGCCCTTACCGGCATGCCCGAGATAAAGAGCCTTGGCCTTTCGGCCTTTTTTTCAGTGGGCAACAAATCCGACATAGATGATTCCGACCTGCTTGAATATATTACCGAAGATGGCCGTACAAGGGTTGTAATTATTTACATGGAAGGCATCAGGGACGGGTATAGGTTTGTCAAGGTATTGAAGAAATTATCCGCCGTGAAGCCTGTGATCATTGTCAAATCGGGAGGGTCGGAGAAAGGGGCGAGGGCGGCCGCCTCGCATACCGGTTCGCTCGCCTGTTCGGACGATCTTTTCACGGCCGTGATGAAGCAGTGCAACGTCCTGAGGACCGATTCCCTCCACGAGGCCATTGACTGGGCGGCTTTCTTTGCCAGGGTTGACCTTCCCCGGAGGCATAACACCCTTGTGATTACCAACGGAGGCGGCCTTGGAGTTATTGTGACAGATGCCATGGAAAAGCGGCATATCCCCCTTTACGACTGCCAGAATGACCTGAAGGCGACATTCGAGCCGATTATCTCAAGGCTTGGATCTTTCAGGAACCCGGTCGATATAACATCAGACTTTACCCATGAAACCTTCAGCAGAATCGTGAGGGCCGGTATAGACAACGGGAACATAGATGCAATCCTTATCATACACTGCCAGGTTGACTTCTGCGATATCGACATGATTGCCGGTGTCGTGGCAGAGAGCTACCTCTATGCGCGCAGTGCCGGAAAGATACTGATATTCACGGCCTTCGGCAACGAGAGCATAGACGGTGCGGTGGCTTTTCTCAGGGAGAGGGATGTCCCGGTCTTTGACGATTTTCTCAGGGGTGTTTCATGCCTTGACGCGCTCTACGCGTACTGCAGGAGAAGGGCAATGGACCCTGGCAGGGAGATTCTCCTGCTTGACCAGGGAAGCGCGGGGACGGCAGCCGGCCCGATTATAGACCGCGCTGCGGGCGAAAAACGGGATTTCCTTCTTGCCGGGGAGTCTGCGGAGATCCTTAAGGCTGCCGGTATAGGAATGCCCGAAAGAGGAATAGCCTTCAATGAAAGCGAGGCTGCCGGGGTGGCTTCGAAGGTGGGATATCCCGTTGCCATGAAGATAGTTTCTCCCGATATCCTTCACAAGACCGATGCCGGAGGGGTGGTCCTTAACGTGAAAAACAGGGAAGAAGCGGAAAAAGCCTTTAATCTCATCCGTGCAAACTGCCTCAGGCATTATCCGGGCATGCGTTTTGCTGGAATAGAGGTGTGCAGAATGGAAGAACCTGGACTTGAGATGATAATAGGGGCGAGGAGGGATGCCGTTCTGGGTCCCGTGGTGATGTGCGGGCTGGGAGGTATTTACGTTGAGGTTCTCAGGGATGTTTCCTTCCTTTCTTTCCCGGCAACAAAAAATGAAATCTCTGCCATGCTCAGGGATCTGAAATCATATCCTCTCCTGGCAGGAACCCGCGGGAAGAAACCCGTGGATATCGACTCTGTAACGGATACCGTGATCAAGGTGGGAGAGATACTTCTTCTCAGCCCGTTCATTACTGACATCGAGCTTAATCCTGTATTTGTATATGAGAAAGGGCTTAAGGCTGTAGATTCACGAATCATGATACGGACCTGATTATCCGGATAATTGATTCCTGCTTCTGCGGGAGGTCCGGAGGGACGGGTCCGATATGTATATCGATAAGAAGATGACGGCCATTCCCGCGGCCATGAAGAGGGTGAATGATTCCCTGAGGAATGCCGCAGCGAGAAGGGCGGTTGTTACAGGGGTGACGTACTGCAGTATGCCGAGCTTGCCCGCCTCTATATACCTGAGCGAGTGGTACCAGAGGGTGTATCCGACTCCTGCCGGGATGATGCCCAGGTATGCTCCGGCCAGAAGAACCGGAAACCCTGTGCCGGACACAGGGATACCCATCAGTGTATTTGTGACAAGGAAAAAGAGGAAGCCGAAAGTAAAGGTGATGAAGGTCGTGAGAATGGCCCCGTACTTTTCTGTCGGGTACTTGCCGGCAACCGTGTAGACTGCCCAGCAAAGGGATCCGGCAAGGGCCAGAATGTTGCCTTTCAGCAGTCCTGCCATGCGGGCCGGATCGCTTCTTCCTGTTCCCAGAATAACCATCACGCACCCTGCGAATCCAAGGATTACCCCTAAAATCTTTGATGAGGATATCTTTTCCTTAAGCATGCATGACGCTATCAGGACAATGAAGATCGGGTTTGCGTTCATCAGGATGCTGGAAGAAGTAGCCGTCGTGTACATGAGGGAGGCGAAAACCAGTATGTTGAATATGAAGATGCCCGTAAAGGAAAGGAATAAGAATATCTTCCAGTCTTTCTTTAAAGCCTCCGCCACCTGGTTCGACCGTTTTCCCATTACCGCCAGCAGGAAGATGGATGCGAAGAAGCATCTGAGTAAACTTATAACGAACGGGTGCACATCCCCGTTTTCCATAACCACGCGTCCGACAAAGAAAACGCTTCCCCATATGGCGGAAGCCAGCGTTCCGAAAATATAACCCTTGATTTTCATTTTAACCGTATCAGGTTTTCCCATAAGATAAGACTGATTATCCTTATTTTGCCAGGGCTTTCAGGGCGTTGCCTGCAATGTTGGGGATCTTCCATGAAGGGCTCCTTTCTCTGCCTGGCGATTTGATTTAAAACAGGTAAGATTTTATAATTAAAGCAGGATAGTTGCAAGAATTTCTCAAAGGAAGGTTAAAGTTGGAAGAAAAAAAAGAGCTCAGAAGACTGATAAAACAAAGCCTCGATGAAGATATCGGCGGCGGAGACGTGACCACGGGTTGTCTCTTCGGAAGGGATTTCTCCGTTGAGGCGGCCCTTATCGCCAAGGAAGATTGTCTCCTGTGCGGAATCGGCGTTTTCAGGGAGGTTTTTCTCTGCCTCTCTTCGGAATGCGATTTCAGATTCAGGTACGGCGACGGGGATTATCTTTCCGGGAATACCGAGGTAGGCAGGGTGGTCTGCGGGGTTAAGACTATGATGAAGGCCGAAAGGACTGCGCTCAATTTTCTCCAGCACCTTTCGGGAGTGGCGACACTGACCCGGGCTTTCGTTGAAAAGTCGGGCGGCCTGAACATTTACGATACAAGGAAGACAAAGCCCATGCTCAGGAATCTCGAAAAATACGCGGTGAGGATTGGAGGGGGCAGGAACCACCGTTTCGGCCTTTTCGACATGGTGATGATTAAGGATAACCATATATTTGCGTTCATGAAGAAAAACGGAATTACCGACAGGGCGGAGGCGGTATACCGGTCAGTCAGAAAGGCCAGGGAATCGTCCGCCGGCAGGTATAAGGTCGAGGTGGAGGTTGAAAACGCCGTTGAGGCGCTGAGGGCGTTCGAGGCGGGAGCCGATATTATCATGTTCGACAACGCCGATATTGCGGAACTGGAGAAGTTCAGGGAAGCCGTGGGAGAAGGCAGGAAAGGCCTGGAGATAGAGTGGTCGGGAAACGTGAATTTCGGGAATATCGGCAGCCTGAAAGGTCTGCGCGCCGACAGGGTTTCCGTAGGAGCCATAACCCATTCCGCAAGGGCCGTTGATTTTTCCCTTAAGATTAGGGGCGCCGAATGTACATAGACACCCATTGCCACATGGATTTTCCGGATTTTGACCAGGACAGGAAGGAAGTGGTTGAGAATGCCGCCAGGAATGGGGTTTCTTATATTATCAACATAGGGATCGACACCGGTTCAAGCTCCTTTTCAGTGGAAATGGCCCGTGAGAACAGCATCTTCAAGGCTGTTGTGGGAATACATCCTTCAGAGGTCGGGGATGCTGATTCCCGGACCATGAAGATGATTTCAAAACTTGCAAAGGAAGATAACGTTGTCGGAATAGGTGAAACGGGTCTTGATTTCCACAGGGGAAGGGAATTTGAGCAGAAACAGAAGGATTTCCTCCTGATGCACATCCAGCTTGCAGGATTCCTCGGCCTTCCCCTGGTCGTTCACCAGAGAGACAGCAGGGACGAGATCATAGGCCTTTTCGAAAAGGAGAAATTACCCGGCAAGGTTGTCTTTCACTGCTTCGGGGGCGATCCTGAACTTGCGGCTTATTGCAGGGATAAGGGATTTTATGTTTCTTTTACGGGTATAATAACCTTTGGAAAAGCAGAAGATGTAAGGAAGTCCTGCAGTGAATATCCGGGTGAAAGGATAATGGCGGAGACTGATGCTCCCTTCCTTGCGCCTGAGCCTTTCAGGGGGAAGAGGAACGACCCGTCCAAAATAAGTTACGTGGTTGAGAAGATCTCTGAAGCAAGGAAAGAGGAACCGGCCATTTGCGGGAAGAGAGTATTTGAGAATTCAAGGGAATTTTTCAAAATATGAATGCCAGGAAAGAATTCCCTTTTTTAGTAAAGAGTGAAAATATAACATCAATGCCCCTGATCATGAGAGAGTTGCATGAGGCAATGACCCGGTCTTTTTTAAAGACAAGGGAAGAGCTCCGTGATCAAAGTAAGGGTAAAGGAGATTTTACATGAAAGCCCTGTTACTGCTCGGCGGGATGGGAAGAAGGTTGAGGCCTTTTACTTTTGAGACTCCGAAGCCGCTTTTGCCGGTTGTGAACATACCCCTGGTCTGGTACAAGTTCGCCCTTCTGAAAAAGTACGGAATTAACGAGGTTCTTCTCGGGGTGGGATACAAAAACCTGGAATTTAAAAAGGTTCTTTCCATTGGAAAGAGTATGGGTCTGAAGGTGACACTTTCAGTGGAAAAGACGTCCCTCGGCACCGGGGGGGGCATAAGGAATGCCTACAGGTACCTTTCTTCGGCCAAGGATGAGCCTTTCCTGGTATTCAACGGGGACATACTGGCGGATTTCAACCTGAAAAAGATCCTCGATTTCCACGGGGAGAAGAAAGGGGCCGTTACCATAGGAATGGTCAAAGTGGCCAATCCTTCCGCCTATGGGCTCGTGATCACGGATGAAAACATGAAGGTGCTCAAGTTTACTGAAAAGCCTGCGCCACAGGAGGTTGTCTCGGATACTGTAAATGCGGGCGTTTACATCTTCAGTTCGCCTTCCGTCATAAAGGATATACCGGAGAAAAGAGAGATTTCTCTTGAGAGGGATGTATTCCCGGCAATGATAGAAGAGGGCAGAGAACTCTATGGGTATACACATTACGGCTACTGGCTTGACATAGGAAACGTTGAAAGTTACCGGAAAGCGAATTTTGATGTTCTTTCCGGGAAGTTTAATCCGGATTACAGGCCTGAGATAAAGGCTTCCGTAGAGCAGAATATTGTAAAGGAAGGCATCCTTTTGACAGGAAGGAACTCTTTCATAGGAGAGGGAACCGTTATCAGGGGAAACGTGATAATCGGGAATGAATGCTTCGTGGGGCAGGGATGCATTCTTCAGGATACTATAGTCATGGACCACTCGGCGATAAAGAATAATTGCGAGATTGCCGGTTCGATAATAGGAAAGGATGTATATGTCGGAGAGTATACCTCATTGAAGAATACCATTCTTGCGGACAAGAGCCTTCTTAATTCCCATACCCAGGCGGGCCTTCAAAAGTAAACCATGGCAAACGTGGCGATAAAGACCTACGGTTGCAAGGTCAACCAGTATGAGAGCCAGCTTTTGAGGGAAAACCTCGAGAAGTCGGGGTATCTTGTAACGGATTACGATGACAGCGATATCGTGCTTGTCAACAGTTGCTGCGTGACGGCCAGGGCAGAGTCCGAGGGCCGCAGGTTTGTCAGGAAAAGCGTGAGGGAAGGCAGGAAGGTCTGGGTTACCGGCTGCGGAGCGAAAAAGGAGAATGATTACGCCGGGATTGAAGGAGTGGAGGTTTTTCCTGACAAGGAAGCTTTTGCGGAATCGAAACTTGCGGGAATCAGGATGATATCAGGCTTTCCCGGCCGCACGAGGGCTTTCATCAAGATTGAAGACGGCTGCGAGAACTTCTGTTCCTACTGCATAATCCCTTATGTCAGGGGACCCGTTGTAAGCCGGGACGAGAGAGAGATAGTGCTTGAGGCAAAGGCCCTTGCCGCCAGCGGCTACAGGGAGATCGTTATGACAGGTGTCGACCTCGGGGCTTACGGCAGGGATACGGGGAAAAGCCTGGTTAGGCTTCTCGGGGCGGTTTCCGGGATAGACGGCCTGGAAAGGATACGGCTCAGTTCCATGGAGGTTTTCCACCTCGATGAGAAGCTGGTGGAACACATCTCCGGGAACAGGAAGGTATGTACCCATTTCCACATTCCCCTGCAAAGCGGTTCAGACAGGGTGTTGTCGCTCATGAAGAGAAGATACACCCTGGCAGGTTACATGGAAAAACTTGAATATGTCAGGAGGATGATACCTGACGTTACGTTTACGACGGATCTCATGGTGGCTTTCCCCGGTGA
>Ga0302245_1000422_pt1 | contig 35857 bp, 56 predicted proteins | sample AAG_UR_Thr_MG_FD_193512 | JGI IMG/M metagenome (GOLD analysis project Ga0302245, IMG submission 193512) | Enriched activated sludge microbial communities from anaerobic digester in WTTP, New Holstein, Wisconsin, United States - AAG_UR_Thr | ecosystem: Engineered > Bioreactor > Anaerobic >... | reverse complement strand
AGCGGAAGGGCTCCATATCCTGTATACTCAGTAAAGACTGGAAAATTGGTTGAGCCAAAGAGGTGAAAAGATGAAAGTAACGGACGGGTATCTCTACGAAGAGGAGGGAATATGATCTGCCAATACTGCGGCCATAAACTAACCGATGGAAAGTGTCTCAACCCGGCGTGTCCTGAAGGGCAACAAATAACCCCGCAGGAGGCGAGCGTGAGACTGACATGGACACAAACAAGACAGGTCCATCGGTGGGCGAAGAACACGAACTACACCATCGCGGAGATGGCGCGAAAGCTCGACTGCCCTAGTATATGGGTGGTCTGGGCGCTGGAGGGGAGATGATATGACAGACAATCCAAACATAGCGGCGGCAGACGTGCTCATGAAAATATTTGCCATGTCGCGGCAGGAAACTTACTACGCTCTGTGTGATGCGGTCTGGGAGATGAAGCTGGCAGAATCGCGGGACGAGGCGAAACGGATGTGCATCGAGGGGGAAATATCGGTCAACGGCAAGCAGGAGCGCGATCCGTGGAGATCGGTTTGCCGGTTTGATGAGGTCGCAAAACGCGACCACAAAGGGGGATGAAATATCACAAGGCGGCAATCGAAATACTGAAGGAGGGATGATGAGTTGGCACGATGATTTTCTATTTTGCGATAAAATTTGCGATGGCTCAGGAAGGGTAATTTCAGCGAGAGGCATTTATCGAGACGGCGATTATGACCCGGGATCTGGAGTATATCAAGGTTCCGGTACGAAGATTGCGGAGGATGAAGTGAAAACATGGTCCGAAATAGCCAAAGAATCCGGCCTACCCTGCGGAATAGTCGCCTGCCCGAAGTGCGGCAAGGCGGTAGCTGGCTATCTCGCACCGGACCTGGTGTGCGTGTGCGGGTACAAGTTTTTTGAGAGGAAGGAGGAATCATGATCTGCCAATACTGCGGAACAAAGTTGTTTGAAGGCTCTTGCACCAACCCGGCGTGTCCGGGGACGCTGATAGTCCACAAGTTCAACTTGCCAGATGGGAAACTAGTAGAAATAGCAGACGAACGCGTCTGGATTTATGATGGCCCGTTCGATTATCTCACCATTGACGAAATAGATGTTATCCATGCCGAGATTCACAGAAACGCACTTTCAAGAGAAGAGCAAAATGCCCTGATAGACGAGTCAAAGAAAAAAATGTTTGAGCCCAAGCCTCCGCAGGAGAGCAAGAAAGAGCCGTGGGAGATTCCTGTCGGGGAGTATGTGAATAGGGCAGCGCAAAGAGTAAGTGGTCAGAGTGCCCCCAAAACACGCAAATTGGCAAGGACATACCATTCATTACAGGTTCGCCAAGCCATAAAAGAGGGCCGAAATGTCCCGCCCGAAGTCCTCAAGGATTATCCTAAATTAACCCAAAAACCGCACGATAACATTCCAGACCACTTCTCCCCGCCCACCCCGCCGAGCCGGGAAGAGAGGATTGAGAAGGCAGCGAAGAAGATCCTAGGGCTCCGCAAGGACTGCCTGTATTGCGAGGATCACGGGCTGTGTGAGGCGGAGATAAGTATAGTTCTCACCGAACTGATGGAGGGAAAACCATGATCTGCCAATACTACGGAAGCGAACTGCAAACCAACGGATGCATCAACCCGGCGTGTCCGGGGAGGCCATGATGGAAGGACCGAAGAGGATTTACCTATTTCCCGGCATAGCCAGCGGATACGAATCAAGGACATTTCCAGACGAAATCGAATACACCCGCGCCGACCTCACCGACGCACTGGCGGAGGCTGCGGAGGAAGTAATCAAATCAGCAACAGGGGCCTACAACGAGAAGCGCACAAATGTGAGCAAGGACAAGTTCAAGAAGCTCAAGGACGCGCTCGCGGCGTATAGGGGGGAGAAGTGAGCATAGTATTTCTAAGCGAAGTCAGGGTGAAGAAGACCAGGAAGGATCAGCGGTGCTTCGGCTGTTGCGAGGTGATTCCCGCAGGTTCGGAGGCTCATGTGCATAATCTGTCCGATTCGGGGCAGGCATACTCCCTCTATTTGCATCCTGCCTGTGCGGAAATCATACGGGAAATTGAGTCCGATGTTTATGATGATGAGATTCCTGAAGGCGCAGTCAATGCCTGGCTTGATGGAATTGGCTTTGAAGGTACGCCGGAAGAATATCTGGCACGGGAGAAATGATGACAATTCGTTTTTCAAGGTTTGGATTCAGGCCCAATGAGGAGAAGAGAAATGAAACCAAAACTAGTCTTTAGGATAAGCTATAGTGTTGCTAAAGCCATTGAAAACTTTAAAAATCTTCATAATATAACTTTCGAGGAAGCAAAAGAAAGTATTGAGAAACTACGTTTTGCTGATGATATGCTTTTTGATAAGGCAAGGCAAGAAACAGCTAGAAACGCTGAGGCTATAGCAAATAATGAAGCTGTTTTTGCCTTCTTATGTGATTATATACAAAGTTTAGGGATACTCCCTAAGGATATTTTAGATGAGGAAAAAGTGGCAAGGGTAATCCCTTGTGATGATGGTTTTGCTAGAGCAGAAAGAACCCATAAAAACGTACAAGAGCTTTTAGATACTTATGAGGAAGAGATAAAAGAGATTGAAAAGTTTTTCAAATAATTTTAGAAAAGGAGTGACCATGAATAAAGAAACTAAGATGTATTCTATCGGTCAGGAAAATGTTGAAGGTAACGAATTTGCTATGTGGCATGGACCTAATCCTAATCTTGATGAAATGCTTAGAGTTGTAGGCGTTAGCAAGAGAAGTGTCATTCTTGAGTATGAAGAAACACAAGAAGGATTAATGAATATTAAAGTTATCTATCGTTGGAATAAAACCATATGGGAGAAAGTATGAATAAGAAAATAATGGAAGTCTTTAGCCTAGGCGATATGGTGAAAGCAGTTGAGGAGGGGCTTTGTCCTTTCTGCAGGAATCCTGTAAATTTTGAAGATTTTCGGGATGATCTGTCGAGGAGAGAGTTTAAGATATCTGGCCTTTGTCAGAAGTGCCAAGATGAGATTTTTGGAGGTGGTAATGAAGAATAGGATGAAACGTCTTTTGGGTATCTTAATGCTGGTTGTTGTTTTTCTCTATCCTGTGGTTTGGCTAGCAACATCTTTCGGCATAGCGTTTACGATTATACTTATGTCTATCTTCTTTTTGGTCGTAGCATGGATAGCTGTAGCTATCTACCTTTTGGCTTAAGGGAGGAGAAAAGATGGAATTTTTATTAGGAAGGGTAGAGGGGTCTATAGAGGAAAGACCTGTAGAGGGTGCTTACAAAAAGGAGTTTGTATTTATTGATGAGAGGATTGTTGATGCTCCTGAAAAAATCCCTTTTTACGAAGGCAACGCTTCCTTATGGTATGATAAAGGAACGAATCATAGAGTTGAGAATGGACATATAAAGAGAGATTTTAAGGAGTTTGCCTGGTTCATTGAGATAGGCAGTATTGAAGAGCTTTTAGATTTCCTAGCTCGTAACGGAAGCTTCACCATGTATAGGAGCTATAGAAACTCAAAGTTTATAGAGATCGAGCTACAAGATTAGTCCTTGTAAAAAGAAAGAAAGGAGAAAAGATGAAAACTAGTTTCTATGATCTTAGCAGCAATGATCCTGGAGCAATCTCCATTGCGGCCCGAACACATCCTGACTTCACTGGCCCGAGGTATTCTGTACTTGCTCCCTCGAGGCATCTCCTCACTTCTATAAAAAGGGGTTATGTCAGTGAAGAATATTTTGAGAAAACTTATAGAAAGGAGGTTTTGGAGAATCTTGATCCAAAAAAGGTCTATGATGATCTTTGCTCCCTTGTCGAGGCTGAGCCTGTTCTTTGTTGTTGGTGTTACCCTGGAGAGTTTTGCCATCGTAGGGTCGTTGCAAGGTGGTTGGAGGAGAAACTTAATGTTGTTATAGAGGAAAAAAATGAGTTTGCTAAAGAGGGCAAGAAGAGATAATTGTAAATAACAACTATCTAGGAGAAGAAAATGAAACTTAAAACGGTTGCGTTCAAACAGGAATGGTATGATGCATGGATGCTGGCTTTTAACGAGCTTAAGGAAACAAGTGACTTTCCTGAGTTTGTTTCTCTGTGTGAATATAGCCTTTTTGTCATGTCTACTTGGAAAGAGTTAAATGATGGCATAATAGGTTTTGAAGACGTTGAAAACCAAAAGAGGTTCGTGGTTCATTTAGCAGTAGCAATTATGTTACTCACAACTTGTGAACCATTTGCTTCTAGCAATAACATGCTATTAAAAGATGCCTTAGTTGCAGCTTGTGAATTTCCTAATGGGTATAGTTTTTATGCACAAGCAATTGCTATGCATTGGAATGATATTGAAATAACTAAAACGAAGGGAGACTTCATGAATAAAATCCTATCTTCTTTCGTACCACCTGTAGAAACTATTCAATGAAGAAACTTTTTCGAGGGCGCTTTTGCTGGTATGGAGAAACTCATACTATCTATCGCTATGCGTTCTCAAAAGACCAAGCCCTTTTGCTCTTTTGGAAGGTCTTGGAGGAAAAGCTAGGTTACAGTAAATACAGAATAAAGAACTACTTTCTTCATGGGGGCAGTTACGAAGTAAAGGAGGAAAAGAGAAAAAATGACAGCAAAAGAACTACGTTATCAGCGTAACAGACATAGACAACAGTTTACACGCTATGAGCAAGCATTAATAAAGTTTTCTCAGGCTGAAAGCTTATCCAAAAAAGAACGAGAACTTGCAGAGAAAATGCTGGTTTGTACAAAGGCCATTCTTCAGTGTTGGCATGAGCAGACAGAGTATTTGGCTAAAGTAATAGAGCCAGAAAAGGCAAAAGGAATTTTTAACTCTAAGCTGGAAAGAAAGGAGGGAGAAAGTGAAAACGCCAATACCAGTCAAAAAGATGGTAGTACACTTTCGTGATGAATATGTTGAGAATCCAAGCTTACGAAACTTTACAAGGATGCATCTTCAGCCTAGAACTTTAACCTATCCTGAGGGACAGCCTGGATTAAGACACATAAGCATTACAATATATAATGAGACTGAAAAACAGAAACGATGGTTGGGTGAAAACTATGCATCTGTATTCTTTTGTCATGGTGTAAATGAACCGTCTGTTTCAATTTTTGCTGATCGCTCAACCGTTATAACCTTCAGGCGCCTTATGACTTTCATGGAAGAAACGTATAGCACCACACTTGAGGTATTGGAGGCATAAAGTGGCAAGGGATGTTGGTAAACTCCGACTCATACGAAGAAGCATAGAAGAGGGAAGGATCATCTTTGAGCTTCCAGTTGATCCTGAAACATTCATCGTTATCTTCATGACTAATTCCTCTCCTTCAAAACCTATTGTTGTGGTCTACAAGCTTTTAAAGGGTGAGTGGAAGTATAAGATTTCGAGAATGGCTGAGGCGGAAGGTGCTATTGCCTTCTGTTACGAGTTTATAAAACCTAAAGCAACTAAGTTCATGGAGGAAAGCTATGGGAATCAGGGAACAGAGGAAAGCGAGGCAGAGTATTGAGAGCAATAGTTTCATAATCAGGGAGTATAAGCGTAAATTTACTAATGAGCATGATCCTCAGAGGTCTTACATTGTCGATATGCCTATTCGTGCTCAGGTTTTTAGCGTTATCTTTGAGAATGATGAGCTCATTATTTCCGCTTTAGTGCGTACTAGTGATGTTGATGAAATTGGCATCCGTAGGTTTATTATAGTGCGCCCTAATAAAGTTTTCGAGATGAAGATGGTAGGTGTCGGAATGGCCTATGTTGGTTCTTTCCGCAAGGGAAATGTTTCATGGCATATTTTTGAGGTAAAATAAAGAAAGGAGGTTGCAGATGAGTAAAAATCCAATTGATGAACACACTGAAAGTTTTGAGGATTTTAAGCTTTTACGGGAAAACATAGGAAATCTGGAGAGTACGTTGGCTCATGTTTTTATAGGTGAGCCTACAATTTACAGTCGTGGAGGGATAGGGGGAGAGACTGTAGTTTTCTTCGATATAACTTTTCTTGATGGGGAAATGAAAGGAGCAAAGATGAATCTTACTGTTGCTGTCGAAGACTAAGAACATGGTTAAAGACTCATTAACGATAGTGTATTACTGGGAGATACTATGAACTTGCCAAAAAACATTAAAAAAATATGTCCTGAGGAACAATTTGTTTATGCCCACAACTCGAAGAATTATCTTGTATCTTCCTTCGGTCGGGTGTATTCAATGAAAAGGAAAACGTTTTTAAAACCTTATCGAATCAATAGGGGATTCCGTCAAGTGTCAATTGACAATAGGGCAAAAATGGTTCATATTTTAATGATAGAATCCTTCACTGGCCAGACACCGAATCGTACATGGTTTGAAAACAAAGATAAAGATGACTTGAGGTTGTCAAACTTACGATGGAACGTTTAATTTTCGATTATAAAACCACAATATCCATTGATGGAATAGTAAAGCCATTGACTGTTTCTTATATTTATAGCGTTAAAGATCAGAACATAAATATAGAACGTCAATATGTATCTGAATGTGGATTTACTAATTACTACATCTTGCGTGCTTTGCTATCTCAACTGATTTTAATGGTTATACCCGAAGAAAGAATCAAAGAAAAGATTTTAGCTTCACGGCTATAAGCCGCTAAAAACTATAGGAGGAGTCCAAGATGGGAAAAAAGTGTACTGGTTTTACGTTTACAGAGCCGATGCAGGGTTTGGAACTTCAGTTTCAGTTGATTCCAGTAAGCAAACTAAAGGTGGGAGAGTTTCAGAGAGAGCTTTCATCTGGGCTTGTGAACAAGCTTTTAGGAAGTATTTTTAATGGTTTCCTTGTACCTCTTTTGGTTGTCGCTGTCGATGATTATTATGAGGTAATTGATGGTCAACATCGTATAGAAACATGCAAAAAGCATAGGAAGGATTTAAGTGATTTTGACCTTCCATGTATCGTCTTGCCTTCAAAGTTCAAATTCCTTCCTCTCATTTACAATATAGAAAAGAGTGATAATATCAAGGATCAGGCACTCAAGACCTATAATGTCTATAAACATTACGCAGAAAATGTACCTGACAGCAAAGAAGGGGAATTTGCAGCGTCATTTAACTTCATGTCTTATCTTTGCTCAATTGCCTTCGCCTATGTTGAGTTCGGTCTTTCCTCACCTTCCCTTGTCGAGAGTGTAGCAAAGAAGCTTGACAACAAATCCTTCCTTGAAGATCCTTTCTATCTTTCGATAGATATTCGCAGGCATCGTGGAGACTTGCTAAAACAGCTTGAAAACATGGTGAACGCCATATGCAATCAGTATGGAATCACTGATTTCAACCTTAAGAAGTCCATAATTTCTCAGTCTGTCGCAGATGTCTGGGGTGCTTACAAGCGCAAAGTCGATGATGAGTTTGATGATGGAATCATTAAGCTTATGGCTAGAATAGAAGAAAAAGATTGGTCTTGGATGGCAGGCAGATGATATGGAACAAGTTGAAATCTTCTATGGTATCGCTAAGAGCATAGCTGGGCGCTTTTATCTTGAGGGAATGGACTTTGAAGATAAGGTTCAAGAGTGCGTTATCCATGCGTGGAGACATGTTGAAACTTATGATCCTAGCATGTACTTTTATGTTAGAAAGCTGATGTTTAACAGACTTAAGGATCTTTTGCGAAAGCAAACAAGAAGAAAGGGTGTTGTGGAGTATGATTTCCAGGAGGAGTTTCATGTAACATCTCCTGATGAGGTCATTGTCTCAATTCCATTCAGTGACGAGGAGCAAAAGAGAATTGTTACTGTTATGCTTGATTGTGATTTCTCCCTTGTGAAAGCTAGTGAGTGCCTTGGTTTAAGGTATTACCAACTTTCTAACAAATGGAAGAAGGCAAAATGGGATTTAAGGCGAAACTCTCAAAACATTAATTATTTGCAAACCGAAATTTGCTGGCTTACAGCACAAAATCCTTGAAAGGAGTCTTTTATGGCTTTAACAGTAGAGCAAAAATGGGAAAAGGAAAGGTCGGCAGTTAAAAACAAGCTCGCAAAGGTTAAAGATGAGGTAATGAAGACTATGGAAAAGCCTTCTCTTACTGTCGAGGAGCGAAAAATCCTTAAAGGTTGCATTTCCAGCATAGATGCTGTTCTTCGCTATTATGATTCCAGCAATGGGCTTTCGTTAAGCCTTTATAAGCGACGAACCGCACCGGGAGCCTAAATGTTAAACCGCCAGCTAGTCATTCCTTTATGGAAAGGTGAGACAGTTTTCATCATTGGAGGAGGTTCTAGTCTTAAAAACTTTGACTATTCCCCGTTAAAAGGGGAAAAGGTCATTGGAACTAACAGAGCTTTCATCCTAGGTGATTGGGTACAAGTATGTCTCATGGGAGATCTTGATTTCTGGAAAGAGGAAGTAAATAGAAAGCCATTAAAGATTTTTAAAGGCATGAAGTTTTGTATGTCTAAACAAGCCTGTATGACAGATCCTTCTCTTATTTACATAAGGAAAAATTCTGATGTAGAAGGTCTTGCCTATGATGGCTTTAGCCTTTGTTGGCACTCTCCAAAATCACCCTTAAACCCTAATGAATGGCTAGCTGGTGGTAATACAGGTGTTGCGGCAGTCAACCTTGCCTACCTGCTAGGGGCTAAGCGAATTGTTCTTCTTGGTTTTGATATGTATAAAAGTTTAGAAGGAGAAAACAACTGGCACAATGTACATAAAAATCTTCCTTCGGATGAAAAACTTTTTCGTCAAGCCCTTCGCTTTAAAGTTCCTGCACAAGAACTGTCTGAAAGAGGTATTAAGGTTATTAACACAAACCCACTCAGTAAAATCCCCTATTTTAAGAAGGTAGATTTCTCAGCTTTTATGGAATGGTACAGAAAGGAGCCAAAATGCAAATAGAAAGACCTACCTTGGAAGAGATGCCTCAACCTCAAAAGGATGCTATAAACTACCTCGATGAATATGTTATGGTTGACACCTTAGAATCCTTTGACATCATTCACATCTACAATGAAGGCTTTCCAGGATCTTTAGAGAAAGAACCAGATTCCTTAGTCGCAAAGGTAGTTGCTTACAACAGAAAAACCATGACGAGGGCCATTCTTGGAGAGTTTTGTTCCATAAATACTTTCGCCACACAGCCTTTCATAAATAAGGTTTTTGCGGATGGCTCTTTTCTGATCCTTTTCGCTAAACCTGTTTATGTCTTAAGCGCAGAAGCGCAGGGAACACTAAAACTTGAAGCTCTTAAGGAGGAAGATGATGCATAAAGGCATAACGTATAACCCAATGCAGGAAGAAACTGCAAAATACATGTATGAGGATTGTAACTTGATCCTAAAAGCTCCAACATCATCAGGAAAAACTATCTCGGGGGAGCAATTTCTTTTCTCTTCCCTGGAAGCAGGACAAAAAGCTATTTACCTATCGCCTCTTAAGGCTCTTACAAACGAAAAGCTAATAGCTTGGGAAAATTTACCTTATAAAATCAGAGCCATAACCAGTGATCATGATTCAAAACCTACGCCAATAGTCGAAGACTTGATCCTTATGACAACTGAGGCTCTTGATTCACGATCTCGAGGTGCAAAGAATTGGCTTAAGTCCGTAGGAACCATTGTTTGCGATGAAAGCCACCTTTTAAACTCCCCTCGTCGTGGAGATGCTTTCGAGGTTGGCCTTACTCGCTTTGCTCTCCTTAACCCAAAAGCTAGAATCATTTTCTTATCTGCTACAATTCCCAATGCTGAGGAGCTTGGAGAGTGGCTTCATTGTTTGAATGGGAAGAAAACTCATGTTATTGATACTGACTACCAGCCAATAACACATGAGTATCATTTTCACGAAGGTCGAGAGAAGGAATGGGACTTTGAATCTGATGCTATAGACCTGATAAAGAAAGTCCGGCGACAGCATCCTGATGAACAAATGCTTATCTTTGTACATACCATAAATAAAGGCCATAAGATAAGCAAACAGCTCGGAATCCCCTTTCACTATTCTAAGCTTTCTAAAGAGGAAAGGCACAACATTGAAAAGGCATTTATAGAAAAGAAAATTTCAACTATCATTGCCACGTCAACCCTTGCTTGGGGGGTAAACTTGCCTGCTGATATTGCTTTTATAGTCGGTGCTCATCGTGGGCCTGCTGATGTTGAACTTTATGACCTTAAGCAGATGGCAGGAAGATCTGGTCGATACGGCCTTAGCAGCGTGGGAAGGGTTTATATTATAACTAGGCCAAATGATACAGAGAGGGTAAAGGAAGGAATTAAGAAAATGCCTCCTATAACCTCTCAACTTCCTGGGCGCCTTTACTTTCATATTTGTTCCTTCATAGCTAGAGAAGCCATGCAGAAACCTGAGATTGAGCATTTTATCTCTAAAACTCTCGGAGGACGCCAGCACAAAATTTACATAAGTGAAGCTATAGATTTTCTCCTTCAGTACGATGCTATCCGAAAGGGAGCTGATGGAAACCTGTTTGCAACTAATCTTGGTCGAGCGGCTGCCTTAATGTATGTTGATCCTATAGATCTTTTTTATATGCGTCGAAGTCTTGTTGATCAACCATACTCTCCACTCCTTATAGCAAAAGCCTTTGCTGATATTCCATCACTTGCTGTTCCTTCCTTTGTTCCTAAAGACCTTGATGATGTTATTGATATGAACTATGGGCAGCAAACAGTATTAGCTTCTTGCTTATATTCCTGGCTAAAAGGCAAAACATTGCATGGAACAGCTACAGTTATTGTTCCTCCTTTTGTTATGGATTCTGAAAGATGGATCGCCGCCTTAGCAATAGCTGGCGTAAACAAGAACTATCTCAACGATGTACAACTCATGATAACAAATGGATGTGATGAGACAATGCTTGAAATAGTTTCTCTTCCGGGTATAGGCAGAAAGCGTGCACAGGTATTAAAAAGCCTTGGTATAACCACAAAAAAGCAGATGCTTGAGCGTGAGGATGTAGTTTCTAATGCCCTTGGAAGAAACCTGGCGCAAACCATAATCGCTAAAATACGAAACCCTAACGCAATCATTGTGCCTTTTGCATCTAGCAAACCGAAAAGGGTAACGGAACAAAAGAAACGATGACATGGCGTATACATAATCACATGGTTAAGCAAAACAACCAAAAAATCTTTGAAAGGAGTTAAAAATGCGTGAATCAAATGAGGTTGTTAAGAGCAGTAAGGGTGATCAGTGGGAATTTTCTATGTCTTTGCCGACGACACTGGAGGAGGCTATTGAGCTTTACACCAAGGAAGGCGCTTTGTTCCTGCTTAATAGCGGCCTTAAGGTAAAGAAGCAGGGAATAGCCAGGGATGGTTTCCGGCAGGGCAAGTCCAGGGAAGAGGTTGAACAGCTGGTTGAGGATTATCGTCCTGGTGGAGGTTCTTCCAGAAGTAAGAAGGACCGTGCACTTGATCTTATCATGGATAAGGCTAATGATCTTTCGCTTAATCCTGAGCTTAAGAGGGAAGTTCAGGGCCTCTTCAAGAAGAATGACTTCCAGGCTATTATTGATAAGCTTGAGGCTCTTGACGTAGACGACGAATAGTTTTCCCCTTTCACTTGGGGGATAGGGTCTAACGGCCTTATCCCCCGCATTTTAAGGAGTTTTTAAATGGCTACTTTTGAAGAACTTTTAGAAGGAAAAGATATATCTGAACTTGATGACGAGGAAATTCAAGCCATTGTAACTAAGCTTAATTCTGTGGAGCTTGAAAGGTTTGAGCAAGAAATCAAGGCAAAGACTCCTTCTCGTAAAACACAGTCAAAAAAGGAAAAAGCTTCTATGGAAGCTTTCGATGCTTTAATTGCAAAAGGACTAAAGAAAGGAGCTTAGGATGCTAGTTCGTTCCTCCTCCTTCTTCACTTTCAAATTATGCAAGCGTAGGTTTTATTACCAGTACGTTCTTGGACTTGTGCTAAAGGGAGGAGAAAGCATAGACCTTTTCTTCGGGAAAGTTTTACATGAGGCTATTGATATTTGGCATAAAACTGACAACTTAGACCTTGCCATTGCTTATCTGGAAGGTTTAACATGGCCTTTGGATAGGAAAAAGACTAAGTTTGTTGCTCTAGCTTTGCTAAAAGATTATGTGAAGAAAACTAAAGGTATGATCATTGTCAGAGATTCAGAGGAATCTTTTACCTTTCCTATTGGAAAACATGTATGGAAAGGCGTTGTAGATAGTCGATGCATCAAGGACTCGGTCTTATGGTTTGGAGAGAACAAAACAACAAATCGCTTTTTCATTGAAGTTGATCCTAACGATCAATTTATCTCCTACTACATAGGAGGAAAGCAAAGTTATCCAGAAGCAAAAGGAATCATGATAAACCTCTTTGATCCTGTAAAAACTAGTGTTGAAAGAATTTATTATCAGCCTGATAAGGATAAGTGTGAATTATGGCTGAAAGAAACAGAGCAAGAGCTTGATTACTGTGAACTTTGTGCAAAAAATAATATTTGGCCTCAGAACCCCACAGCTTGCTATGCTTTCGGACGTTTTCATGTTTGTCCGTATAAACCAATCTGTCAAGCTGATGCTTTAACCGCTCAAACACTCATCAAAATAAAGTATGAGATAAACCAAGAAGCAAAGGATTTAGCATGGTAACAGCGAACGATAAAAAATGTCCTCTCTGTGGAGGACAGATGATTTCAGCCATTGCAGACAAGATGGAACTTATCATCGTGGGAAAGAAGTCTATAATTTTAAACGATGTTCCTGTACATACATGCAAAAGCTGTTCGTTCATGAGGACAATAGTTTCTTTCTCTGGAAACGCTGACAAGCTCCAACTAACTTTTATAAAGTGAAGGGAGAAAAAGATGGGAAGCCTTAATGATGTTTCAACAGGAAAACCTATAATTCTTTTATGGGGTCCTGGTAAGGTTGGCAAGACAGTGCTTGCGTCACAATTTGGAAACTGTCATTTTATCAGCACTGAGGATGGTCTTGCAAGTGTTAAAAGCTTAAGACAAAAGTATAAACTTGATTTCGACCTTAAGCAGTATCGTATTGATGAGTCAAAAACTACCGATCCTGAATTTGCAGAACTTTGCGGAAAAGCTTTTGGGAACCTTTCGGGATGGGAGAAAGTAAAGAAAATGACTGAGGTCCTTTCTTACAAACTCACTGAAAACGATACTCTTGTTCTTGACCACTTAACAAGAATTGCTGACTTTCTACAGAAAAAAATTGAGAAGTCTTCAGGTCATAGACCTTTACAGCTTCAAGACTGGAACACTTTCGTTATGGAGATGAAAGAGCTTTTCGAGTTCTTGAAGGCCGCTTCATGCAAATGCACGGTCATTCTCTTAGGCCATGAAGAGTATATGAAAGATGAAGCTACTGGAGCGTTACAGCGGCTTATTCTTATCCCAACTAAGATGCGTTATGCTGTTCCTGCAATTGTTACTGACTACCTTTATATGAAGACAGAGTTTCGCGGAGGCGGGAACAATCGTAAGGCTATCAGAACATTGCAAAGCGTTCCAGACCCCGTTACAAATACTGGATCTTATGCTCTTATTCCTGACATTCAGTATCCCACGTATGCAAAGCTTCGTCCGTTCTTTGAAACCGCCTATGGCAGGAAGTTTCCTGAACCTACCTGGACACCCCCCACAGATGAATAGGTAGGTAAGGATAGTAGCAAAAATAAAAAACATTTAGGAGGAAACACAATGGCAAGACTTAGTTTGGGTTTTAATCTGGAAGATGTTAGTTCAACCTTTGAGCCGATCCCCGCTGGTACGTACATTGCTCGAATAGTGGATGTCGAGCTTAAGAAGTCTTCAAAGGGCAATGATATGCTGTCTATTAAGTGGACAGTTATTGATGGCCCGATGGAAGGCAAGAACTTCTTCGACAACGTGGTTCTGTCGATTGAGTGGAAGGTCAAGCAGTATGCTGAGCTTATCGGCGTCGAGTCTGGTAACGAGCTTGATACTGAAGACCTGAAAGGCGCTGAAGCCACCGTTACCCTGGAGGTTAAGGACCGCACGGATGGTAACGGCCAGACCAACCAGGTTAAATCAATGGAAGCCTTCAACGGCTAGTAGATTTATCTTGAAGGGGGTTCTTCGGAGCCCCCTTTTTCTTGGAGGCAGCAATGAGAAAAATACCCATTGAAAATTTTTGTATACCCTCTGATTATCGTAAAGAAACAACTGATGTAGGAAGCCTTGCTCTCTCTATCCAAGAAGTCGGATTGCTTTATCCTATCCTTGTCGAGCAACAGGATGATAAATTTGTTATTACCGAAGGGCGTAGACGTTTTCGTGCCTTAACCGAGGTTTTAGGTTATACAGAACTTGAAGAATATGAACACTTTATGGAGAGAAAAAACCTTAAAGTTGCCAATGATCTTGTAATCCAGTTCATAGGAAACAACGAGAGGGAAGATTTTAAACCTCTTGAGGCAGCTTCACTGGTCAGAGATATACATGCAAGTTACGTTTCTGTTTATGGTGTAGCAGTTCCTGGAGGAAAAAGCAAAAAGAAGGGTTGGAGATTAGAAGATACTGGTCGTATCATTGGAAAAGATAAGGCTTATGTCAGTAGAATGCTTTCTTTCTTGGAGTTTCCAGAGGAAGTTAAAGAATGCAAAACTGTTTTTGAGGCAATGCATACTATTGAGTCTATAAAAAGAAAAAAGCTTCTTGAAACTGTTCGTAGTGAAAGGGTAAAAAAGGTTATTTCATCTATGAGCCTAAGAATGGACGATCTTTTGAAAGGGTTTAAGCTTATGGAAGCTGTTCCTTTCTTAGAAAGTCTTGATGATGAGTGCTGTAGTCTTGTTTTTACTGATCCTCCCTTTGGCATGGAATATGATGATATTGGAGGAGGAGAAAATTATGATACCTACGAGGACGATCCTAAAGAAATTATGTCTCTTATCGCCGAATGCATTCCGCATTATTACAGAATCCTTAAACCCAATAAGTTCTGTATTATATGGACCTCATTCGATTTTGCAAAGCCTATCAAAGACCTCATGTCAAAGGCAGGATTTTTCATTTCCAACACTCCGCTCTTCTGGGTCAAAACTAACAGTTCAGGACGCTCCAATGATCCAGACCATAAGCCAGGAAGTATAGTTGAACAAGCAGTATTTGGATGGAAAGGATCAGGAGCTGAACTTTCCATCAAAGGGCAAGCAAATGTATTCCCTTATCCCACAGTTAAAGGAAAAGATAGAATCCATATTGCTCAAAAACCTGACAGCTTGGGAGTCCGCTTTTTGGAAATGTTCTCCCTTCCAGGAGATGTTGTCTGTGATACCTTCGCCGGCAGTGCATATGCTCTTAGAGCCTGTTACCTTACAAAACGTGCTTTCATAGGATGTGAGAAAAGCAAAGCAAATTATGATAGGGCAGTTACTTATTGTCGTGATTGGCTTAAAACGTTAGAAGACGAGCAAATTGCAAATGACAATTAACTAGGGTGTTAAAAAGGTATAAATGGACAACGCATAATAATCCATTATATAATGGGTTAAAACATGCCCTTCGCTGGGCTTTATATATACCGACATGACATAGAACCTTTTCACCAATGGTTTTATATTAACCCGGTTTTTTCATTGGTTCTATGGCCATTTTATGAGGAAAAACATGAAAAAATTAATCCAATATATACCTGATTTCAAATGTACCTCAAACAGATTTAAATATGCTATTGTTGCTGAGGCTCCAGGAGCAGTAGAGATGCAAACTGGAATACCCTTTACAGGGCCTGAAGGGTATTACATGAACAAGCTTTTTAAAGCAGCTGGAGTTGACCGTTATGCTGTTCCTATAACAAATACTGTTCATGTCCAACCTTTTAAAAATGTCTATGATACATTACCAAAAGAGGAAATTGAGTTTGGTCGTGAGCAGCTTCGTAAAGATTTAATAGCCTGGAAGAAGCAAGGATTAACTACAGTTATAGCCTTGGGAGCAAAAGCCTTTGAAATGCTGACTGGTCTTTCGGGCATAACAAAGTATCGTGGAACAGCGGTTCCTTGCTCACTTGTTGAGGACTTAAAGGTTTATTCAACATTTCATGCTGGATACCTAATCCGGGGTAACGGAAAATATGAACCAGTAGTTGTAAACGATTTAGCAAAAGCTATCAGTGATTGTGAAACAAGTAAAATATTCTATCCAAGAAGGGATGTTGAAATCATAAAATCTCCTTTTGAGGCTATAGCACTTCTTGAGAAATTTACCGACTTCAACGACCTTCTTATTATTGACATTGAAACCGCAGGAAAGATAATGACTGCTTACGGTATGGCTTTCGAGGAAGACCATGCCTTTGTTCTTACAAAAGAAATTCTAAAACTGCCCTCTGTCTTAAGGGCGATAGGAAAAATGGCAAAGTCATCAACCCCTAAAGGATTTCATAATGCCCTTTTCGATTGCCTGCATGGAGCGTATTATTATCGCATTCTTTATAAAAACATTGTCTGTGATACCATGCTTAAGCAGCATGCGGCTTATCCAACCCTTCCTAAATCTCTCGCTTTTTGCTCATCAGTTTATACCTTTGAGCCATATTGGAAAGATGAAGGTCGAGAGGGAAAAGCCCTTAATGCAGATAAAGAAATAAAGAAAGTTTATGGTAACATTGACTGGGAAAAGTTTTACATCTATTGTGGTAAGGATTGTTGCTTAACAAAAGAAATTGATCCCAAAATAGGTGAGGAGCTTAAGTCCTGGGGAACAGAAAAAGTTTATGATTTTGATATGAAACTTATCCGTCCTTGCCTTTCTGCTATGCTTCGTGGCATGGATGTTGACCCTTATGCAGTCGAGGAGTTTGCTGATAAAAACGAGAGAGCTATAGATATTCTTGAGAGGATCAAAGAGGAAACGATAGGTCCTGTAAATGTAAATTCTCATGTTCAGCTTAAAAAACTAATATATGATGACTGGAAGATGCCCCTTCAAAAAAAGAATGGAAAGCCTACCAGTGATGGTGATGCTATTGATTACTTATCTACTTTTCCTACTCCGTACTCACAAAGGCTTCAACTTATCTCAAAGCTAAAAGAATACAAGACAATGAGTAAGTTTTACAAGTTGAAGGTAAATGAAGACGGACGAGTTCGATACGCCTTAAAAATCCATGGCACCTATACAGGGCGTCTCTCCTCCTCAGCGAGTATTTTCGGGACTGGAGATAACTACCAAAACCAGCCATCTGAGGTCAGAATCTTCTATATATCAGACCCAGGGAAGATCTTTATTGAAAGGGACCTAAGCCAAGCCGAAGCTAGAGTTGTTGCCGCTCTTTGTAAGGATTCTGAATGGCTTCGTGCTTTCGATGAAAGGGATCTCCACTCAGAAACAGCGGCGTTTCTCTTTGACATTCCCATAGAAAAAGTAAATCGCAAAACACATCGTCAGACAGCAAAGAAGATTGCTCATGGTACGCATTACTTACTTGGAGTCAAGCTTATGAGCACTCTTTTAAAGACTTCAAAAAGTGAAGCGTCACGTCTTATGTCTGGATACCATAAACTCCATCCTTCTCTTGAAGAATGGCATAAGGCTGTTCGTAAGCAATTAGAAAAGACAAAACTTTTTGAAACTCCTTTCGGAAGAAAGATTCAGTTTTTTGGTCCAATCTCTGAAGATACTATTCGTAAAGCAACTGCTGCTGTTCCTCAATCAACCTCAGTTTCGTACATGAACCAATCTATTATTCGTTGTCATGATGAGGTTCCAGAAGCAGATTTTCTTCTTCAAGTTCATGACTCTTCCCTAGATTCTGTCGATGATGATTTGAACACGATTTATAAAGTAATGAAACGAATGAAGGAAATAACTGAACAAGAAATAGATGTTTTTGGGATCAAATTAGTTATTCCTTGTGATTTTAAAATTGGTTATTGTTGGGGAAAACTTCAGGAGGTTAAAACCTTAGATGATGTAGAACGTATTTATGATAGCGTTCAAGAACAAAAAGCTCTTATTGAAGAGAGGAGATCAAAGAGAGAAGAACAAAGATACATTTCTAAATGGATAAACTAATGACCTACTGCAAATTTCTTGATCGCTACGTTTACTACACACAAGGGAATGAAACACCCGAGCTTTTTCATGTTTGGACTGGTTTATCTGTTTTAGCAGGAGCGGCAGAAAAACGAATATGGCTAGATAGAGGGTATTTTAAACTCTTTCTTAACCTTTATATTATTCTTATAAGTCCTGCTGGAACGTGTTCAAAAAGTTCATCTTTAGATCTAGGAGCAAAAATGCTTCGTGATGCTGGTTATACCGTTCTTGAGGGATCAGTTTTAAAAGAAAAGATAATAGTCGAGATGAGTTCTTCTATGAAAGAATATAAAATTGATGATTCTTCCACGTTTCCTCACTCAAGTGTAACCTATTCTAGTGATGAGCTTAATGTTCTTCTTTCATCCGGCCTTGATATGGTAAAGTTTCTTGTGGATATATACAGTAAGGATGAAGCCTATGTTTACAAAACAAAAAACTCAGGAGAATATGAAATAACTAACCCTTACTTCAATCTCATTTCCGCCGCCGTTCCTCAGTGGTTCGGTCCTGGATTAGCCACTGATATGGGAGCTACAGGCTTTCTAGCACGATGTATTCTCGTTTACTTAGACCGTAAGCGAGGTTGTTTTCCTGAGCCTATTTTAACCAAAGAACAGATAAATGCAAGGCAAGAATGCCTTGAAATCCTTATGTCCTTGTCTGAGTTATATGGACCGATGAAGGTTGAAGAAGACGCACGAAATTTTTTCAACGCGTGGTATAGAGAACAATATATATTACCTTCTGAAGATTATCGTATAGCTAGTTATTTAGAAAGAAAAACAAAGGTACATTTATTGAAAGTCGCTTCATTAATGGCTCTTGGCGACCTTCGATATTCTGTTACCATAAAAGATTTTGAACGTGCAATGAAATTGTTTGAACGTACTGAAAAGATGATGCGTATGGCATTTCTCATTGCTGGTGGCAATAAGCTATCACAATACATATTTCGTGTTCAAACCATACTTGATTCAAATGAAAATGGGATATTGGTAAAAGACCTTTTACATATGTTTTATGTCGATATAGATGAAAATGAATTTAGACAAATAATACAAACCTTGGTTGACATGGAGTATGCGAAATTAGAGATAGGAGAAAAGAAACGAAAGATATTGAAAAAAATAAAGCATAATGGAGGATGATATGCCTTTTATTGGATTTAAAGCCAGCGAGTCCATGGTAAAGAAACTTGATGAAGTAGCAAAGCGAAAAGGTGTGGGAAGAAGCGAACTAATAAGGGATCTCATAAGGAACAATCTTGATACAACTGATGATTTCTCAAACTGGAAGGTTTATGCTTGGAATCTCTTTGGTATCAATAATGATCAGCTTCGTTACGCGATGGGAACCTCAGAAACAGCGGAAGAGTTCTTTTCCATCATTTCAAAGTGGTCAAAGAACATAAAAATCTACATTATCCCCTCCACGGAGAATGTTAAAATAAAATTCTCTAGAGATAACAAAGACTTGATAATCTCTGAGGCAAGGATACTTGGCAAAGTTAAAGTTATAGCAAGCATCATAGAAAAACTTGATTCGGAGATAGCGGCTGAGTTTACTATATGAAGATGAAAAAAGTATATGTCACGGGACCATATGAGTCAAGAAATCATGCTGTTGTTACAAAGCATAGGACTGATCTTGAACTCATATGTCGCCGTGTTATAGTGGCAAAGATGATACCAATCTGCCCTACCCTCTTCTATGTGGATTTTTTAAAAGATCCTAGACTACCAAAAGATATAAAATGGTGGATTGATAATATCTTTTTGGACCTGATGAGGGACTGTAGCGTTTTCTGTTATATTCCTGACCTTGCAGGAACCCTTTGTGAACGTATGCAGTATGAGAAAGAAAAGTGGCGTGAACTAGGTCGTAATAAATTTGTTGTCGCTGAACGTGTTCTAAATGTTCTTCTTAACTACAACATGGAGGAAGAAGATGTTTAAATATGACAGTTTTGAAGATTTTCAGACTGCTTATCAAAATGACAGCAGGTTAAAGAGATATATAGCAAAACGCTTCTTAGTTGGTCTTCCTTTTTCAACAATAGCCTATGAACTAAACCTTGCTCAGAATACTTTCGATCTTCTCTTTGCTTTAAACCCTGAATTTGAGGAAGAGTTTGAAACTTTTGTAGAGGCTGAAAGTAACCGACAAGAGTCTCTAGTTAAAAAGCAGGGCCTTTCTATTTCGATATCTAAGTTGACGACCATAGTCGAGACAGCAGAGGATAATAAAGACATTATTGCTGCATGTAGAGCTTTGATATCAGTGTCCACATCTAAACGTGGTGGCGGTGATGACAATGATGGCCTTGACGGTTTCTTGAACTCCCTTGTAAAATCAAAGGATGGAACTAAGTCGTGAACAAGACAAAATACTTAAAATATGTACAGCCCTACATGAAAAGTACGGAAACGACTTTGCTGGTTGGGTCGAGGACTTTATTGACTTTACAGGGCTTAGTCATCAAGGACTTACTGACCAGCAGAAAGAGATAGGATATGGCCTTGTAGAACATAAAAACTTCTGTGTATCCTCAGGGGGTGGTACAGGCAAATCAGCTTGTGCCGCCCTTCTTACTTTATGGTTCCTTTCAACACATCCACATGCTAAAGTTCCAACTACTGCCCCGTCCGGTAAGCAGTTAAAAGATGTTCTTTGGAGTGAAATTCATACTTGGCTTAATCGTTGCAAATTAAAGCCTATTTTTGATCTTCAATCTGAATACCTTTACGTTAAAGGATTTAAAGAATGGTATGCTACCGCAAGGACTGTTCCTAGGGATGGTAGACAGCTTAATGATACCTTAGCGGGTTTTCATGCTCCTCATCTTCTAATCATTGTTGATGAAGCTTCTGGCGTGCCTGATCCTGTGTTTACAGCTCTTGATGGCGCAATGACGAAAGCCAACGCTATGATCCTTCTAATTTCAAACCCTGTTTCTAGCGGCGGTTATTACTATGATACTATTTCCGATCCTGAAGGAAAAGGTAAGAACTTTAAAGTAGTCTTTTTCGATTCTAGGCGAAGCCCTCTTGTTGATCCCTCTTTCGAGGAAAGAATCATCAATCGTTACGGCAAGGATTCTCCAATGTACAAAGCCAAAGTTCTTGGCCTGCCCATTGGAAGTGATGATTCTGTTGTTGTAACTGCTGAGCTTTATGATGAGGTTACAAGAAATAACAGAGAAGTCATGACTGGTCGTTGTATTCTTTCTGTTGATGTTTCTCGAGGAGGTGAAGACCAAACTATCTTTTGCCATCGTATCGGAAACTCTATTGTTCTATGGGAATACTTTAAAACAAATGATACAAACATGGTTGTGGACAAGGTTATAAGTATTTATCAGTCTAGGTATCTAGGAAAAGATTTTTGTGCAATTATTGACGCCATTGGTATTGGTGCAGGTGTTTATGATAATCTTGTTAAAAAGAATATGTTTCCTGTGATTGGTTTCATAGGTTCTGAGAAAGCCTTTCATGAGGAAATGTACGACAGCAAGCGTAGTGAAGGTTATGATAAGCTCAAGAAATCTTTTGCTGACTTGCATTTCCCCTATCCTCCCCCTAAAGAGCTTAAGAAAGAGCTTGTAAATATTCGATATGACTTCTCAAAAGAAAAAATAGCATTAGAACCTAAAAAACGTATGATTAGTCGTATTGGTATCTCACCGGACCATGCTGATGCTTTAATGTTATCTTGCATTGTGGATAGTTTTTCGATAAGATGCCAGAATGGTTATATACCAAAAAGCTCAAGATCATTATTTTTAAGTCTAATGAAACCACAAAGACATGATACAATTTATGGTAAGTTTACAAGGTTTGTACATTAGATATTTGCAAATTACAACTTGCTAGGAGTAAAAAGATGAATATATTTAAGTTATGGAAACAGCCAACTGTTTATAAAGAAATGGATAATATTCTTCAAAAAGGAACTGTGTCTAAAGCAACACGCCCTATGTTAACCGTTAATAAGCCTCGTCCTGGAGTTATGGGAGATTTAGGAATAGATCCTCTTAAAACTGGCCTACCCCTTTTAGAGACTATGCATGAGCTAATGCCACCAGAGGGTCTTAAAGTATACGATAAAATGAGGAAGAATGATCCTGTCGTAGGTGGTCTGGTCCTTTTACTTTCTGCAACGTTAAAAAGGCTCATTTATGATTTCGAGGGTCCTGAGGCAAAAGTTGTTCAAGAAATGCTTGAAAACACTACTCATGGCCTGTCGAGAATCATAGACGAGTTTACATCTGCCCTTTATTTCGGGTATTATTTAGGAGAAGAAATATGGGAGCCTGATGGTTTCGGTGCTCGTCTTATTGACATTGAACCTCGCTATCAGCCTACCATAAATTACATAAATGATGCTAATGGTAACGTTGTTCAGTATCATGGTGCTGGCGTAGCAGAAATCCCCTATTCAAAATGTGTTCATCATATGTTCTTTACAGAGAATCGCAGTCCTTTTGGGATAAGTATTCTCCGTCACCTTTATAAACCTTATTACTACAAGATTTCTACTGAAGCCACCGAAGCTATGGGAATTGATCGTGACCTTGCTGGTCTTCCCATGATGACTGCTCCTGAAGGATTTGACTTTACTGCGGCTGATCCAGATTCTCCAGCATTTAGTGAGGAAGTTGCCGTAACTCTTGATTGGGCTGTTAATATAGTATCTAACATTCGTAAAGACCAACAGCAAGGTATCGTCAAACCTCATGGGTGGGATTTTCAAATCCTTCGTGGTGAGAACAGATCAGAGATTCCGACAACACATATTATAGGTCGTTATAACACCGAAATGGCTATGGGCGTTCTTGCAAACTTCATCTCTCTTGGTGCTTTCGCTACTACCAATAACGCCAACACACAGCTACACGCTACCAACTTTATTAGTGCTTGTGAAAGCTATGCATCAGCAATAGCAAACACTTTTAACAGACAAGTCATCACAAAGATATGTAAATATAACGGTATTAAAAACCAGCCTAAGATAAAGCTTAGAATACCTAACTATGGAGAACTCTCTAACATAGGTAAATTCATCTCTGATCTTGTTAAAGCTGGAGCTGTTATACCAACAGAAACCCTTGAGAAAGCTATGCTTGAGCTTTTAAATATAGACTTTGAGAAAACAGAAGGAGACAGATATGCCAAACCTAAGCAGAAAACTAACAATCCCAAAGAAGACGTATGATGTCTATTCTACACAGCATAAAAGAAAGCAAATGTCAAAGGATTGTTTCCTTTTAGTGGAGAATGACAAAAGACTATTTCCTTTTAAAGACGAAAAGGGTAATATTTCAAAGGAGCTTCTTAAAGCTGCTATAGTCACTGGTGTGAAATATGGCTATCCTGAAGTTGTGACAAAAGCACAGAAACTTTTAAGCCTTGGTGAGGAGGTAAAGAAAGATATCCCTTTTCAAATGATTCAAAAGACAACAGATAACGAAGTAAGGGAAATTTTCGGTATTGTTGCTGTACCTAATGAAAAAGATGCTGATGGTGATGAGTACACTGAAGAAGCTGTTAAAGATGCTTGCTATGTGTACAATAAAGATTTTTACAACATTGCCTATCGACATTCAATACGTATAGTTGCTGAGGAAGCATGGTTAGCTGAAAGCTACATAATGCCCTTCGATGCAGAAATAGAGGGAACAAAGATTAAAAAAGGAACATGGTGTCAGCGATGGTTTATTAAGGATAAAGAGCTGATAAAACAAATAGATAAAGGTATCATAAAAGGATTTTCCCTGGGTGGGTATATCCTAGACTCCATAAACACTTAATCATCTTTTCTGGGCTCCTCAAGGTTTTGCCCCAGTAAGTGCTGGGGCTTTTTTATTTCCCCAAAAATACCTGATTTGACAACCTTCCTCTCAGTCCTTCATTATAATCATACACAAACGGAGGCGTTTCATGGGTAAGTTAATTAAGAAAATGAGAGTTGATGAGGTTAGCTTAGCCGCTGGGCCAAAGAACAAAAAGAAGTTTATCTTACAAAAGGACAAAGGAGGATTAGAAATGGATAAGCTGTTGCAGCTTTTGGCTATGTTGGTAAAGGACTCAGATATTCCTGAAGTTATCAAAGAGGAACTGAAGGAAACTGAACCTAAGCTCGACACAAAGGATGTTCTTGAGATTATCACACAGCATATCAAGAAAGATGATCTTATCAAGGAACTCCTTGGCAAGGACGAGAAAGTTATTAACACCGCAAAAAATCTTGTTATTGCAAAAGATGGTAAGGAAAAGGTGTATAATAGCGAGACTCATGATGTTCTTGAGAAGGATTCTTATACTGTCAAGGAAGACAAGAAGTATCAGGGACTTGCTGAGGACATTCGGAAGGAATTTCTTGAAAGGGATAAGCGGATTGAATCTCTTGAGAAAGATAAAATGTCCTTGGACATTTTCTCAAAGGTCAATGATCAGAAGATAGCTGATTTCTGTATGAGCTTTTACGGTAAGCTCTCCAAGGATGAGATTGATAGCATTGCTGAAAGATTCATGCAGATGCAGAAAACCATCAAAGATCTTGGGGCGAAGAAGGGATCTGATGATGCTGTCATCAAGGAAACCGAAGAGAGAATGGTTTCTGGCATTGAAAAAATCATGAAAGACGAGAAAGTTTCCTATGCACAGGCGGCTTCAATCTGGGCACAGAGAAACCCTGAAGCAGCTGCCGCATTGGGCGACTAATAAGGAGGTAAATCATGTGGACACAGTATACTGAACAGCGAAACGTAGTTCCCTCAGTCACTTTGGTAGGGCAGGAGGGCAGAGTCGTAGGTTATGACGGCGCTGTAATCACTCAGGTCGGCCAGATGGCGATGGGAGTTGTTTATTACGGAAAAGCGGCAGGTCTTCCGTCTGAGATTATTGTAAGAGGCCATTGCGAAGCTTACTGTGATGGTAATGTAGGAGCTATTTCTGCCTACGATCCTCTTACCCCGAATGGCTCAGGTTCCCCTAACGGAACCGCTGCAAATGATGGCGTTTTTACTAAAGCCACTCTTGGCACTCACCATGTTCGCGCTGTTGCTTTAGAGGCTTGCACTAAGGCGAACACAAAGATTAAAGTAGACTTGCTGTAAGGAGGTAAAAAATGGCACATTGGTCAGACGTAATTGCTCCGGCATATGTCAGAAACGTAGCGAATCGCTACATGGTGGATAATCCACTTGAAGCTTTTGATATCTTCCCTGCGGTTCCTACGACACGGCTTACTGGTTATTTGGCAAAGTATAATAAATCCGACTGGTTTAAGGTTGGTAGTGTAGACGCTTACAGACGGTCGGGAGCAACTGAGTCTGCTGGCGACGACTTCGCAACTGACAAGCAGGCTTACACCATCGAGGAATTTGCCTTCCATAAGGATGTTACTGAGGATGATAGGAATGAGTATGACAACCCCTATGATCCGATAAATGATGCAGTTGATTTCGTCATGAATCGGCTTTCGAGGGTTCTGCTTACTAACCTTATCGACACTTATCTTGCCACTGGTGTTTGGGCGAACAATATAGACCTTTCGGATAGTAGTTATGATCAGTGGGATGCTACCACTAATGGTATTTCCGATGCTGACCCTGTCGCTTATGTTCTTAATTGGATGGAACTCATCCTCAAAACCACTGGATATAAGCCGAACAAGATGATCATTACCTGGGATGTTCTCAAAGCACTTAAGACCAACACCAAGATTATGGACAAGATGAAAACCACCAACGATAAGGTTATCACTACTGATCTGCTCGCAAGGCTCTTTGAGGTCGATAAGCTTACCGTCCTTAGCGCAGTCAACACTACTGCTACTGACTTCATGCTCACCAAGAAGGTCTTCCTGGGCTATACTCCGCCTCGTCCTACTAAGTTTGCGCCCTCAGCCGGCTATCATATGACTTATCGAAACTTCCGTAGGGAGTCTGTACAGACTAGGAAGATCATCATGGAACATCTTAACAACGCAGTACGCATCGAGGGAAAGATCATGACGAAACCTCTGGTTGTTGCTACTGATCTTGGCTGCTTTGTTGACAACGTTGTTGGATAAAACACTCTTTGGGAGGGGGCTTAATCGCCCTCTCCCACGAGGTTTATAATGAAAGAAAGCGTCCTTCTTTTAGAAACAGGTTCTCAGGCTCTTGCAGAACTAACTAGTGATGAACTTAACCTTATCCTTGCAAAATTCACTGATGATCAAGTTCGACAAGCCGCTATGAACGTTTTCAATCTTCTTAGGAAGAAGTTTAAAGCGACTTATCGAATGGGCACTCTTTACAGAGAAGAAACCTCTAAGTATAAGTTTTATGATCAGATGTATAAAGAATATGCAAGGTCTCTTAAGGCAGGAAGGCTTGGTGTCGATCCGGGCATACAAACAAATTATGATTTGGATAGGTACAAATGGCCCAAGGAAACAAAATAGTAAAAATTTATAGGCGAGAAAAGAACTGGAAGCGTGAGGAAACTACACCTACGCTTGTGGGTTCTTTTGATGCTTATGTAGAGGAAAGAACAGGCATTTCTAGGTTTGCTCCCTTCACTGGAGGCGTTCAAGGTGTTGCAGAAATAGGCACAAGCCTTTGCATTATTTTCAAGGACGTTGACCTTACGAACTGTTATCTTTCTTATGACGGAAGAGTTTTTGAGATAAAGGGATTTGATCGCTTTTGGGATGATGTAACATTGAAATTTAGCCATATGGAAATAACCTATGCCTAAAGCACGACCATTAAGAGATGCTATTAACAAGTGCAGAAACTTTGTAGATGATACAAGTTACGACGAAGCTTGTGATATGGCAAGGGCGACTTTACAGCATCTTCTTCCCTATGTGCCTGTAGACACAGGGAGGCTAGTAAATAGTGGTTTCGCTTATGTTGATGGTACTTTAGTGGCAGAAAGTGATTTAGGAACGACAACTGGTATATATGGCATATCTACTCCCATACCGCCATCATTACCTACTCGTAGGGAAGGTAGGCATACCATAACCATAATATTTACAACACCAAAACCAGCTGGCCCTAACGCCACAGTTTACTATATTGATGCTGCAGGAAATAAAATGTTTGATTACGCTCCTTATGTTCTCGGAGAAAAAGCATATATTTCTAAAGAAATATCTTACACCCTTACACAATCTATAATGGCAAAGGTAGGTTTTGAGTCAATCAGGAGGCTGGCAAGAAAATGGTCGATGAGATAATTGCTGAATTTTTAGCAGAAAAAACTTCCTTAGTAGAGGGTGTAGACCTTTTTCTTGATTCTCTCGATACTGACGATTTCGAGGGTGTTGTTGTTAGGGAGATAGTAAACGGCGGAAATACAGATTTTGATGATTACGCAATCACTATTTTATGCATTTTTAAAAATTCTAACACTTCCAAAACAACAGCAAAAACAATACATAACTTATTAAAAGGAAAAACTGGGCTTTTAAGCACAGGATGGTCTGTTGTAGGAAGACCTAGCACAATTTACTATGGTGAAGATCCTTTAAAAAGAACAATCTATGCGGTAATTGTAAACGTAAGTTACAACGAAGAAGAAGAAGAAGAAGAAGAAGAAGAAATAGAAGAATAATCCTAAAAAGGAGGAAAATACTATGGCACTGGAGATTGGGCCTTGTCAGATTCTATATACTGACGTTAACGGAAGTGCAGGTAGTTTGAATGATCTTGGAAAAACGCATGGTGGAGTTAAACTCTCTATCAGTGAGACTTATCAGACGCTTCATTCTGATCAGTCAGGTAAAACGCCTGAAGGTGAAACCATCACTGGTACAGAGGTAAAAATCACAGCTTCTCTTGCAGATATCACGCTCGAGAATTTTGCTTTCATCACTAAAAGCGTTGTGATTGAAGATGGTACCAAAAAGAAGGTCTTGATTACACCAAACACAGGCACATCATTAATGGATAACGCCAAAAAGATCGTGATTAAGCCTTATGAAGATGGTGCTCCTACCACTGACGCAAACAAGTGGATCACCCTTTACAAGGCTGGTATTCGTGCCGCCACTGAGCTTACCTATGATGAAGAAACTCAGCGTGTGCTTGCTTTTGAGGCAACTGGTTATGCGGATGATAATAGTAATATCGCTTGCGTCGGGGATGATACGGCAGAAGAATGATAGTTTTCGGTCCAGCTACTATCCAGCACAACTCCAACAACCTGGGCAAGACTTCTGGGGGTGGAAGTCTTGCCCTCCTATACCATTCTTACGTAGGACTTTCCTCAGGGAAGATGCAGCGTAGATGCTATGGTGGTACTGGAACTTTAAAACTCTTCTCGCTTTCGTCAACTGTCAACATAATTGACAGTTTACAATTTACTGATTATGGCAACCTCACCATAACAGGGATCACAGAGAACTTTGTAATAACACTTTATAGCTGCAAACTCTTCTTTCCTGACAATTTAAGTTTTGGTACTTTTACTCAACAAACATTTGATGTAACTTTTCATTTCAAGAGAAATGATGCAGGGCTTATTTATACTATCTCATGATAGTGTAAATAAGCGCTATAAAAAAGAATGGAGGAATAAAATGTCTGAAAAAGTATTTGATGTTGAGGCAGTTTTAAACGAGGAAGCCGTAAGAATCAAAATTAAGGACAAGATCTTTGTGGTTAAAGATGTTTCTGAAGAGGTTCAGAACATGCTTACCAGCTTGGAAGACAAAGGTATTAAGGAACAGCGAGAGGTTGTCGCAAAGCTTATAGGCTGTGATGTTGAACTTCTTAAAGAGTACGGTGTTGTAGCTCTTTCAAAGATGATGTCTTGGATTAACGAAAATTTATTCCCAAAAGTTTCTCAGTAGCATCTATTGAGAAACTTAAAGAAGCAGGAACAGTAGCGGCAGTTTTAAACATAGACATTGAGAGGGCGATGAAGTTTCCTAGAACAAAACTTAGGATTCTTTATCATGAAGCTTTAAGACAACGAGCATTGCAAACGGTAGCATTATCATTACTGTTTAACGATGCTGGAAAGGAAGAACTCGAAAGCTTGTTAAAAGTTCATGGGCATTACACAGAAGGTTTTTATAAAAGGGAACTTGCAAAAGCTATGAGGATGCTTAAATGAACGAGTTTGAACTTCGCTTTGAAACTAATGCTGAAGCAGTTAATACAAGCCTAAAGTCTATAGCCAATACGCTAGAAGAGATCAGCAATAGCATTAATAAAATGTCTATGGGAGCTATGGCTGATACTAATAATAAGATCGCGGCTTCTCAGCAAAAAGTTTCAAATGGCCTTGGTGTTTTCACTGAAAAAACAAGACAAGGAGTAAGAGCAGCTAAAGACTACTCCAGCATCTTAGATGCTTGGTGGCAACGTTTTGGTGCAGTCGCTATTGGATTTACTGTTGCTTATCGAGCAATGAATGCTTTCGAGAACCTTCTTTCTCATACCTCTGAGACTATTGTTCAAGCAATCAAAGACTCCGGTGAACTTGTTTCTCTCCAGTCCAAACTTGCTATGTTCACCGTCATGGCCTCTCAAGGGCAGATACAATTTCAGCGGGCTTTTAAAGCTTCTGCCGGAACTGTTGATGCCCTTGCTGAGGCTAGCATTACCTCAGTTTCTTCCATACAAGAACTTAGTACAGCCCTAGATGAAGTTTATCAGCATGGTGTTGTTCTTGGTGGTGACATGATGGAGAAGTTTGCTTCTTTCGTTGACTTCACCACCCTTATCGCAAAAACTACAGGCTCCACCGCAACTCAGCTTCGTTCAGAAATAACTGGCTTAATGACTGGCTATGAAAGAGCAAACAATGTTCTTTTGCGATCTTTGATTAATTTCAGAATTATCTCGGATGAAGAAATTGATGCTTTAAAGAAAATGACCAATAGCACCGAAGTTTTTGAAAAGATTCTTGATAAGGTACATGAACACTATAAAAACATTCGCTACCTTATCATGACTACTGATGTTAGCGCAGCTATGGCTGTTTGGGAGAAAAGCATTCGTAGGGTGCTTACTGTTAGTGTTCAGCAGGCAAGCAGGCAAGCAGGTGTAGGTAATATTTTTGCGAGTGTGTTTGCTCAACATGCTATGGACTGGAACAAGGGCTTTAAGGATCTTGCGAATAATAAAGACTTCATGAGAATGACGATTCTTATGGAAACTCTTGCAAAGGCTTTAGACCTAGTTCTTACATCTTTTGAAAAGGTTATAAAAAGTGTTGCTGCTTTAGCAACTGTTTACGATAACTTCAGCGATACCGCGAAAAAGGTTGTTAAGTATTTTCTTATGTATGAAGCCATAGCCTTAACTACTGGAGCAACAAAGCTTCTTGGTAAAGCTTTTTTAACACTAAATAGCATCCTTATATCCCTATTACCAAAGCTTTTAATCGTGACTAGAAGATTCTTAACTTTAATAATTCCTGTTCTTGCATTATATTCTGGCTTTGTTTTTATGCAAACAGCATTTAAAGGTATGTCTGACAACATGGATAAAACTAAAAAATCTATAAGAGAGTTTACTGATGCTGAAATTTTAAGTGCAAAAGCTCATGAAGAACTTTCAAAACAATTTATGAATGCAGCAAGTGGCTCAGAAAAACTAAAGACTTTATGGGCAATGCTTAAAGTTAGTGCAAAAAAGATGTCTTTAGAAATTGAATCAATGAGAGCAAAGTCCATTCTTGAGACTTCCAGAAGTGGTCTTCGGGGTGTTGATAAAGAATTTGCTGATACTTACAAAGAAAACTTTTTAGGTAATTTCACTAACATGCTAGAGGGCATTGTAGACATTTTTAACAAAGTCTTTGATCCTAATCGTCTTTTTAAAGAAAGTGGTGCGTTAGACGACAGATTACGTTTTGTTAATACTCTTGCAGAAGCTAAAGAAATGGCTGAAGAGTTGGATAAAACACAGACAAGCCTTTTTAAAAACCTGCAAACTTACGCTAAAAGTGGTGAGGTTGAAAACGCCTTTAGGGTTTATGATTCCGCTGAAAAGGAACTCGTAAAAAACTTAGCCGATGTAAATGACCAACTTGCAGAGATACAACAGGCTTGGTTAATTGCCGCAGATAGTGGAGATTTTATATTAATGGAGACTTTAGGTCTTCATATGGCTGATCTTCGAGAAAAAGCAGAACAACTTAAAGAAAACTTAGATGGGCTTTTTGACAATGTCGCTATCGCTAAGATTAATAGATATAGTGAAGAGTTTGAAGCTAGCATTGAAAAATTGAAGCGTCTTTATGGCGAAGGAACTAAAGAATATAATATTGAGGCTCAAAGATTATTTGAAGACTTTAAAAAGAAAATATCTGATATTTCTCCAGTAACAAAAGAAGGTCAAAAAGCCTTAAACGACTTCAAGAACACGATTGATGATACCGCAAGAAGCACTGGAAACTGGAAACAAGCAACAGCAGCAGCTTTTGATGAAATCACTAGGTATAATACTTTTGAAGCCTTCAAAGATGCTGTTGTAAACGTTTTTACTTCTATCGAGGATGCTATCGTTAAGATGGCTGAAACAGGAAAAATTAGCTTTCGTGATATGGCTGTTTCTATCCTTAGCGATCTTAACCGTATTCTTATAAGAATGAGCATAACAAAGCCTATTGCAGAAGCTTTTATGGCAACTTCCTGGTTTCCTAAACTTAGTTTTGCAGATGGTGGAATCCTCCAGGAGCCTGTCCACGGAATAGGACTTTACTCTGGAAAAGCTTATGAGCTTGGTGAAAATGGACCTGAAAAAGTTTCTCCTCTAGGCCAAGATTCTGGCAAAGTCGAGGTACATATTCATAATGCTCCTCCAGGAACTCAGGTAAAACGCTCTCCAAACAGTAACGGAGGCGAAAGAATTGACGTATTTATTGAAAACATAATGGCTCAGTCTTTAGCGACAGGAAAGGGTAAGGCTGTCCTTGGTAATGTTTATGGTCTTACACCTGCTATGATAGGGAGGTAACATGCCTGACTGGCCCTCTACGCTTCCAGATGAACCAATTGAAAGTGGTTATGAGGAAACTTTTGCTGATAATCTTCTTCGTACAGAGATGGATAAAGGTCCACCTAAAGTACGTAGACGAACTCAAGCTAATGTTAACAAAGCTACTTTTCCTTTTATTTTTACCAAAGCCGAACTCGGCTACTTTACTACTTTCTACAAAGTAGATCTTGCAGAAGGAGCACTTCCTGTAGACTGGACTCATCCTATTCACGGAACTTCTATTCAGTTTAACATTGTCCCTCCTGTTAAAGTTACTCCCATAGGAGGCGGATTCTTTAGTGTTAACTTAACAGTGGAGATTTTACCATGAGAACAGGTTCAGTTACCTTTCGAGAAGCTATTTTCTCACAGCAAACAGAAGAAGTTTTTATTCTTCTTATAGAGATTTCACACCCAACACTTCCAGATGATATTCGTGTTTGCTCTGGTGGAAGCAATATAACCAGTGGAGGAAATCTTTATGTTTACTATCCTTTTGACATTACCCTGCCTGATGATGTAGCAGAATCTGTCTCAAAAGCAAAAATAATAATAGGTAACGTGAGTCGTGATCTTACTGATGCGATTCGTAAAATGACTTCCAGCCCAGTAATAAATGTTAAACTGGTTCTTGCCAGTAATCCTGATGTAATTGAGATAGCGTTTGAGGGTTTTAAACTTGTAACAGTTGATTACAATGCTCTTACAATAACTGGTGATATTTCCATTGAAGATTTTCTGACAGAACCGGTACAAGGAGATTCTTTTGTGCCTTCACAGTTCCCAGGTCTTTTCTAAATACGTAGGCTTAAAATATGCAGACAAGGGCCGAACAGAAAAAGGTTTTGATTGTTGGGGTCTTGCTAGGCATATATACAAAGAAGAGTTAGGAATAATCCTTCCTTCTTTTACCGATTCTTATTCTACCTCAGAAACCCGTGAAGAAATAGCCGCCATTATTGAGTTTCAAAAAATGAAGTGGGAAGCTATTCCTTCAGGAAAAGAGCAGCCATTTGATATAATTTTGCTTCGCATTTTGGGTATTCCCATGCATATTGGTGTTGTCATTGAAAAGAGAAAAATGATACATGTCTTTAAGGGATCTAACACAACTATTGAAAATTACACAAGTGCTCAATGGCGTCACAGGGTACTAGGTTTCTATCGTTATAAAGAGGGTATAAGATGATAAAAAATCTTCCTATGGTCATAGATAAAGGTATAAATGTTGAAGCAAAGCGTCATCCTTTCGAGAAAGTTCCCATATTCAGTTACGGCCTAGCTGGAAAAAACCTTATTGATACTGTAGATTCCACAGGAATAACCTTTTACCCTGGCACAGACGCTATCATTCTTGTAAATGATGTTCCTATTCCTAGGGAGGACTGGGAAACTTTCTATCCTGTCCCTGGAGATCAAATAAAAGTTCTAGCTGTTCCAACAGGACGCGGTAGAGGAAAAGACGTTCTTCGAGTTGTCCTTACAATGGCTGTTATTGCCATTTCCTGGGGAGCAGGCGCATTTCCAGGTATTGGCTATCTTACTGCACAACCTTTAGGTTCGCTTTTAGGCTCAGCTGCTTTTGTTCAGTATGGTTCTATGGCTTTCTCCGCTGCTTATATGTATGGTGGAATGATGCTTGTAAATGCAATCTGCCCCCCGCCAAAGCCAGAGCGAGACAATAGCATTGCTTCAGAATCAAGCCACAGCTTTGGTCTTGAGGCTGCAAAAAACACAGTTAACCATTGGCAACCAGTACCTCTTCTTTTAGGACGCCATAAAATCTTTCCTCCTTATGGAGCACAACCATATACAGAAATAGTTGGTAATGACCAATACCTACGATTACTTTTTTGCCTTGGTTATGGACCAATACATATGGAAGATCCAAAAATAGGTGATACTGACATAAACAGTTATAATGTCGTTGAAGGAGATAATCAAGAAACTAGAGTTGATTTTGAGTTTTATCCCGAGTTTAATCCTGAAACTGACAACTTTAAGTGGTTTACCAATGATATTGAGGAAGAAACTTTAAGCATCTTACTTGAACATTCTACAGGCCCTCATATACTAACTACAGGAGTTGATGCAGATGCTTTAAGTTTAGATCTTTCAGCTTTAAATGGTTTAGTACAGATTCATGATGATGGGTCTAAATCAGGGATTGCTGTCGAGCTTGAGATTAAATATAGAAAAGTAGGAACTAGTACCTGGTCTATAGGTAATGCGACACAGGATATACCAGAAGCTGATGTATATGTTAGATCACCTGGACCATCAATTATTTATGGTCCAGGTGATCCTAATTTTACAACTAGTATCGGCTATTCATATACAAGAATAGGCATAAACAAAACTTCTGGTGAGATTGTTACCACATCATCTTCACCAAGATATGACAGTTCCTATATGGGCGTTCCCTTTTTTGGTTGTGCATCAGCAACCGCAGCCCAAAGGCGTTGCCCTAACTTACCAGAATGGGTAGCTCCTATTTGTGGTATTTCCTTAGCTTCTACAGATACAGCTATTACTGCTGCAAATATTACAGATTTAAGAGATGATCAATTAAAAGCAGTCGGCCCATCAAATCTCCGTGCTGAACCAACTGATCCACCATCATGGTTTGTACATATAAATGCTGGCACCTTAACATACAGACGAACTATGGGAGGAAAAGAAACATCTGCAATACGAAGCACATTTTACATAGCTCTGCCTAGTAGGGGACAATATGAAGTTTCTGTAGCACGAATCTCAGAAGATACTAATAATGAAAGGATTTTAGATAAAATCACTTGGACAGCTCTTCGTACAATAAGAAACGTAAAGCCTGTTCGAAAAGCTGGTCTTTCATTTTTCGAGATGCGTATAAAGGCATCAGATAACTTAAATGGGGTTATCTCAAACTTTAACTGTATAGCAACATCTCTTTTCAAGTCCTGGAATGCTACAGCAGAAGAGTGGTCAACAGAACCTGTACCGACTAATAATCCAGCAGATCTCTTTAGAGCAATTTTTCAAGGGCCTTTTAATAAAAAAGCTATAGCTGATAGTAGACTCAATCTTGAAGAGATTCAAGAATGGCATGAATATTGTAAAGATAATGGTTTCACCTTTAATATGTACCTTGACGGAAGAAAGAGTGTTTATGATACTGCGAACTTAATAGCTGCCGCTGGCAGAGCATCCATGACACATAAAGATGGACAAATCTCAATTATCATAGATAAAGAACGTTCCACAGTTGCTCAAATTTTTACGCCTGACAATTCACGAGATTTTAGCGCTACCAAGAAATTTATAAACCTTCCGCACGCTTTTAGAGTAACCTTCCCTAATCAAAATAAAGATTGGTTGACTGATGAGCGTATAGTTTATGATGATGGATATACAGAAGCAAATGCATCTATCTTTGAAGAACTCCAGCTTCCAGGAATCACACATCCATCACTTGCATGGAAACATGGAAGATACCATCTTGCCCAGCTTAGGCTCCGTCCCGAGACTTATTCCATAACGACAGATGTTGAAAACCTTCGATGTACTAGAGGGGATCTTGTTAGAGTTAATCACGATATTACCAAATGGGGGCTTGGAAGTGGTAGGATAAAGGCTTTAAAAACGTCTGGTTCTGACACAACAGGAGTCATTCTTAGCGACTTTGTAACCTTTAGTGAAGGAAAAACTCATGTTCTTCGAGTTCGCTTAGCAGATGGTTCTATCCAAGTTCATGAGGTTACTGATTACTCCGGGATGCAGGAAGATCCAACTTCTTCCATGCTTTCTCATAAT
>Ga0302245_1000411_pt1 | contig 36505 bp, 35 predicted proteins | sample AAG_UR_Thr_MG_FD_193512 | JGI IMG/M metagenome (GOLD analysis project Ga0302245, IMG submission 193512) | Enriched activated sludge microbial communities from anaerobic digester in WTTP, New Holstein, Wisconsin, United States - AAG_UR_Thr | ecosystem: Engineered > Bioreactor > Anaerobic >... | reverse complement strand
AACATGGAACCAAGCAGCGCCGCCCAAATCTGCAGAAACGGTGGCGTGGTTGCCGCGACGATAACGTCGGGGCAGCGAACGATCAGGAACACGACAACTCTGAGGTAGAGGTAGATTAGATTGAGAAACCGCGCGGGCCGTAGGCCCCCAGGCCGATAAGTCCTGATGAAACCATGCAGCGATGTAATACGCCACTCAGGACGCCGCTCCTGGATGGCGTCGATCAAGGACCTCGTCATGCCGTCCCGCCCCACCGCACCGTACTCCGCCACAAACACCACGGTCATTGCGGGCTGACATTCAATGCGCACTGAACCCCCCGGTGCCTCATGCCTCGACGTTCCAGACCCGCCTTTGAACGTAGCTTGTGTAACTCTGGACAATCCTCACCACCTTCTCCGAGACGTTGGCGACATCATAGTCCGCGACCATCCGAAGCGTCCTGTCGCTGCCGTGCTTCTGCCGATCCAGCACACCCAGCGCGTCCCGTATCCCCTGCCATTCTAGCCCCACCATCATCACCGATCCCTCTTCCATCCCCTCCGGACGCTCATGCGCCTCGCGGATGTTGAGGGCGGGGAAGTTGAGAATGGACGATTCCTCCGTGATCGTGCCGCTATCCGACAAAGTCGCACGCGCTCCAAGTTCGAGACGGACATAGTCGGTCAGGCAGAGCGGCTTTAGCAACTCGACCCGGCTATCGATCTTCAGTCCGCACTCGTCCAGGCGCTTCCGGGTCCGCGGATGCGTCGACATAATCACGCGCAGCCCGAACTCGCGCGCCAGGCCGTTGAGGACATCGACCAGCTTGGCCAGTTGCCTGGGCGAATCGACATTCTCCTCCCTATGACAACTCACCAAAAAATACCCCCCTCCATCCCCCGTCCCCTGTCCAGTATTCTGTGTCCCGTGTCTTCTGTCCTCTGTCCTCTGTCCTCTGTCCTCTCCCCTCCCCGCTTGCCGCTTGCCTCTTGCCCCTTCGCCCCCTGCGCGCAGCCCCAGCCTCTCGATCACATCCGACCGTTCGATCTTGGGCAGGTAATGGTGCAGCACCTCGAACATCGGGCTGCCGGTCTTGATGACCCGATCCGGCGGAAACCCCTCGCGCAACAGGTATTCGCGCGAGATGGTCGAGTAAGGCAGGTTGATGTCGGCGAGGTGATCGACGATTCTCCGGTTGATCTCCTCCGGAACCCGCTGGTCGAAGCAGCGGTTTCCGGCTTCCATGTGGAACACCGGGATCTTGCGTCGTTTGGCCGGGTATGCGGCGAGGCAGCTATTCGTGTCGCCCAGGACGAGGAAGGCGTCGGGCTTTTCCTTTTCGAGCACGGCGTCCGCACGCGCGATGATCGCCCCGACGGTTTCGGCGGCGTTACTGCCGGCGGCATCGAGGAAGTGATCCGGCTTCCGGATTTCGAGATCCTCGAAGAAGATTTGGTTCAATTCGTAGTCGTAGTTCTGGCCTGTGTGGACGAGGACATGGTCCGTGTACTGGCCCAGCTTGGCGATCACGCGCGAGAGGCGAATGATCTCGGGCCTGGTCCCGACGACGGTTAGCACTTTCATGTCAGAGCAGGGAGCGGGGAGCAGGGAGTGGCTGCGGCGTGGTTGTTATGAGCGTAAATTCCGCATGAAGGCAAGGATCATTCGGCTCTGCTCCATCAACTCTTGCAGAAACGGCAAGACTTGAGCCGGATCCAGATACCGTCCTTGTGACAGAATCATCAATATGTTTGCCACCTCGAAGACCGAGCGTCGCGAGAACTTCAAGAAGTTCGCAAACTCGGCATTCGAATCGCTCCCAGAACCCTCGGCGATGTTGTTCGTGATGCTCAGGGTTGCAGCTCGGAGCTGCTCGGCAAATCGGAATCGGTGGGCCTGCTCCAGACCATCGGCCAGCTCGAACAGTCTGGTGCTGATTGCCGCCCCCCTTTGCCAGATCTCAAGGTCCTCAAAACGAAACTGTTTTGTGTCGTGACTCATTCCGAAACTCCCTGCTCTCTGCTCCCTGCTCTCTCCTCACCGCCCCACTTCCATCCCATACGTATCCGGCCGCTGGGGATTGAACGGCTCGCTGGCCCAGAAGAGCGTGACCAGTTCGCCCGGACCGACGTTCTCGATCGAGTGCGTGTAGCCGGGCGGGATGTCCACAACCACAAAGTCGCGTCCACTCACCCGATGCTCAATGACAGCAGCAGCGAGCTCGGAGCGGGGAGCCCGGAGCCCGGAGCCCGGAGCAGGGAGCTCCGGGAGTGTGGAGGCCGCTTGGGAGGTCGATGATCCAGGGTGCACAGTGCGATATCGCCCGCAAATCTCTGCTCCCTGCTCCCTGCTCCCTGCTCCCTGCTCCTCCACCCTGCGAAACCGAATGACCGCCTCGCCTTCGAGCACAAGGAACTTCTCAGTCTTTGTGTGGTGATAATGATTGCCGCGGGTGATGCCGGGCTTGGTCCTGGAAACGAAGATCTGACCGGCTGTCGCCGACTTCACGAACTCGGCCAGGCTGCCGCGCGGATCGGTCTTCTGATCGAGTCGATACGCAAAGTCCGGTCCGTCCAGATAACTCAAGTAGGTGGCGTACAGACACCGATTCAGCGGATCGCCCAGGTCAGGAAGGACCAGGGTCCGCCGCATCTCGCGAAACGACCGGATCCGCGCCGCTAGCTCGCCCAACGTGAGCCGGTAGGATCTGTCAACCTCGCGGTATGCCCAGGGGCCAGGCGGCAAGGGGCAAGGAACAAGCGGTAAGGGGGGAGTGGCAAGAGGCAAGCGGCAAGGGCTGCTGGAACCGAGTCGTTCACCTGCCGCATCCCCTTCCCTCTGTCCTCCGTCCTCCGTCCTCCGTCCTCTGTCCTCTGTCCTCTGTCTTCTGTCTTCTCCCCGCTCCCCGCTCCCTGCTCCGTGCTCAATCACCCTCCCAAACGCCTCGACAACATCGTCGATGTACACCAGATCGAGTTCCTTGTCGGGATCGTTGATCGTGATCGGCAGGTCATGGGCGATGTTGTGGCAGAACGTAGCTGTCACCGAGTTGTAGTTCGGCCTGCACCATTTCCCGAACACGTTCTTCAGTCGGAAGATGACTGCTCTTCCCCCTCCCCGCTCCGCCCAGTCCTTGACCGCATCCTCAGCCCCGCGCTTGCTGACGCCGTAGGGATTCTCGAGTGCGGCCTGAATGGAGGATGAGAGCACGAGAAGGGGCTTGCGCCCTGCCTCGGCAATCTTGGCGCACAAGTCTTCGGTGAAGCCCGCGTTGCCCGACTGGAATTCGCCGGGGTCCTTGGGGCGGTTGACACCGGCCAGGTGGAAGATGATCTCTGCCGACTCGATCGCCCGATCCAACTCGTCAGGCGCTGAATCGACGTCGACGCGGAACAGGGTCAGATCTTCGCGGCGGGCAAGATGAGCGCACAGATTGCGCCCGACAAAGCCGTTTGCGCCTGTCACAAGGATGTTCTTGATGCTCATGAGTTGACTCTGCAGACACACGATGGGTGCACTGTCCGTACGCTGGGAGCTAGGAGCAGGGAGCCAGGAGCAGGGAGAAGGGTCAACTCTCCGGGGCACACGCAGATAGATCGGCGCAGGCAGGTGGTTCGGGGTTAACTCCTCCCGGCTAATTGGATCGAAACAGGTGTGCAATACAAATGGTGACCGGAAGACCATCCTCACAGAAGGGCGCAAAGAAACGCAAAGGGCCAGGCTTCGACTCTTCAGTTCTTTGCGTTCCTTTGCGATCTTCTGTTGAACCTCCGCCGCACATGCCTTCCTCTGTGTCCTCTGTGTCTCTGTGGTTCAATTCGGGGCGGTGACAGTCATCGAATGGGATTTACCACAGAGGCGCAGAGCACACAGAGAAGACCTTCATTCACAGAAGGACGCAAAGAAACGCAAAGTCCCAAATTCCAGGCTGGCCTGCACTTTACGTTCCTTTGCGATCTGCTGTGAGTCCGCGCTCACCGGCTACCGCCTACCGAGGCACCGCCCACCGACGTACTGGCGTACCGACGCACTGATCTTCGATCTCCGATCTCCGGAGATCTTAAGCCGGCTGCAAGCCGGCGCTCCAGTGCCCGATCTCCCATCTCCCATCTCCCATCTCCGCCCCTTACCCCTTACCGCTTGCCCTTCTGCCCTTGCCGCTTGCCCCTCCGCGCCTCGCCCTTGCCCCCGTGCCCTTACCCCTTCCCTCCCTGCTCCCTGCTCCCCGCCTCCCCATCGCTTCTCGCACTTCATCAAGCTTGAGCAGCAGCTCGATCATGCCGTCCACATCGAGCCGGGTTGTGTTGTGCGAGTGATAGTCCTCGAGCCCGCCCGAGACCGACATGCCTTCGGTGAAATAGAGATTGTAGTTCAGGTCGCGGCCGTCGGCTGGCACCCGGAAGTAGTTGCCCAGGTCCTCGGCTCGGGCCCGTTCCTCGCGTGTCAGCAGCGTTTCGTAGAGTTTCTCGCCATGCCGTGTCCCGATCACCTTCACCGGGTGATCAGGCGCGCCCATCAACCGCTTGAGCGCCTCGGCAAGGGTCGCGATCGTCGCGGCGGGGGCCTTCTGGACAAAGAGATCGCCCGGACGCCCATGCTCGAAGGCGAACAGGACCAGATCGACGGCGTCGTCGAGGGTCATCATGAACCGCGTCATGTCGAGGTCCGTCACGGTGATCGGCTCGCCCGCCTCGATCTGGTCAAGGAACAACGGGATCACCGACCCGCGCGAAGCCATCACGTTGCCGTACCGGGTGCCGCAAAAGACCAGGCCGCGCTCGCCCGCGACCCGAGAACGCGCGACCATGACTTTCTCGCTCAATGCCTTGGACATACCCATGGCATTGATGGGATAGGCCGCCTTGTCCGTGCTCAACACCACGACCCGCTTGACGCCGTTGCGCTCCGACGCCTGCAACACATTGTCGGTTCCGAGCGAGTTTGTCCGGATCGCCTCGACCGGGTAAAACTCGCACGACGGGACCTGCTTCAAGGCGGCCGCGTGAAACACGAAATCGACCCCTACCAGCGCCTCTTCGAGGCTGTCGATGTTCCTGACGTCGCCGATGTAGAACTTGAGGCGAGCATCCCGGTACTCGTGGCGCATGTCATCCTGCTTCTTTTCGTCGCGCGAAAAGATGCGGATCTGGCCGATGTCGCTTTTCAGAAACCGGCGAAGCACCGCGTTTCCAAAACTGCCGGTGCCGCCGGTGATGAGCAGGGTCTTTTTGGAGAACAGTGCCCGAGGGGTCTTCATGGTTGTCGAAACTTCACAAGTGGCATGACGGCATGGCCGCACCACGAATTCCGGAATGGCAGAAAATGGCCCAACGAGTCAAGCTCGAGTGACCGGCGTGCCTCCTCCAATGACACGCTGGAGGAACTCGCGAAGACGCGAGCCCTGGACCTCAATGCTCTTGCTGCGGAGTACAAACTCTTGCGATCGCTGGCCAATAGAATCGAGTTCCTCTTTCGGCATCTTGGACAGCGTCGTGAGCAATGACGCAAGACCCTCGGGCGTCTCCTCGTCCAGGGGTATTATGTGTTGAAAGTACTCCTCGGGGATACCCGCCAACCGCGTGGAAACCACGGGCCGCGCAGATCCCATATACTCAAGCACTTTCGAAGGAAAGCTGTAAAGCGTGAAGTCGTTAGTGGATGGACGTGGGTTGACCAGAACACTCGCCTCCTGAAAGCGTCGCACGACTTCGGCATTGGAAACAAAACCCCAGTACACGATTCGCGCATCCACGGCCGCAGCAGCCTGAATCTCCTCACGCATTTCTCCTGAGCCAAATATCCAGAGGCGACAGTGATCCGGCAAGGACTCAAAAGCTCGAAGCAGCAGGCCGACGCCGTAGGATCGAAGAAGTCCTCCTGCGTACATGATCACGAAATCGGCGCTTGCCACAGGAGACCCGTCATCCGTAACGCGACTGGCCCTCAAGAACTGCTCTTGATCCCGAGGTGATACGATCCCCTCCATAAGCAATGCGGGAACCTTAGGTGCAAAGTCCTTGCCCAAACGCTCAGCGAGCACGACCAGTCCATCACTGGCGCGCATTGCCGTTCTCAAGAGGATCTTGTCGAAGCGCTTCGCATAGCGCGTCGCGCGCCCCTCCCACCGATACTCAACCCCAGGCGGATCGGATACCAGGGTCACACACTTGACTCCGAAGAGCCGCGCCAACGGCATTGCCGCATACATGTGGGCACTGTGTATGCCATATAGCAATACAATGCCCGGACACGAACGGTCGCGAGCGATGAGCCAGCGAAGGACCAAAAGACAAGATGCGAGCCAGCGGGTCAGATGTTTGACGAGCAACACATTTATGAAAGGGACCATGACGTTCCAACTCCCTTGGCCTCGATCCCACCTCCGATAACCCACCCACAATTGCCGGCACCGCGGGTATGTCGGCAGCGGCAACGAGGAAATCAGGTCCACACGAACATCGGGTGCTGCTTCCATAGCGTTCACGACATTCCAGCACAACTTGTGGGTTTGGACGGGAGCCTCACCGTGCCGCCGCCGCAATTCATCCATCTCGGCATCAGGCACCGCAAAGCCCACAATCAAGACCCGCATCCCGCATTGCCCACGAGTCGGTTCCATCATGCTGACAACACCTCCTTGTAGGCAGCGTCCAGCCGCTCCGCCCATCCGCAAGGAACTCCACATCGACTTGAGCGTGTCCCAAATCCTACAGATTCTGAGCGTCAACGCGTTTGAGCAAGTGCCTCTGGCTGAATTGATTGCGAATACGCAATCCCAAGACGAATCGTCATATCCTCCTAACCAGTTGATGCTGTGGGGGTAATGGCCGGATGCTTGTGACCATCCTTCTCTGCCCCGACGGTCACGCTAAACGCGACACGAAAAACTCGCCCGTCCTCATAGCCTCTCTATAAACTCAATGATTCTACTTGCTTGAACCTTCGGCGTCTTCTTCCGCATAATAAAATCCGCTGCTGCCTTCCCAAACATCTGCAGCTCTTCGTCCCTCTTTTCGCACGCGTTGACGATGGCGGCCTTAATGCCCTCTGCACTCTCGTCCTCTATAAAATACAGAAGGTTCTTGTATTCCTCCGGCAGGCATCCTAGCCGGCACATCAGTGTCGGCGTTCCTGATGCCATGTATTCCATTGTCTTCGAAGGAAATGAGTACTTCGTGTACGCTTCCGTAGAAGGCCGAGGATTAATCAATATGGTAGCTCTCTTCTGCAGCGTCAAAACATCTGCACGAGGCAAGATGCCAAAATAGGAGACCCTGTTGTCTCGCTTGATAAGCTCCGATATATCGCTCAATCCATCCCCATCTCCACAAAACTGTAGCCTATAGTTTTCATTCTTGATAAGACAAAAAGCATGGAGAAGACTACAAATGCCGTAACGCTTACCGAGATTGCCTGTATATAGGACGACGCGATTCCCATCCTTGGGGACAGCATCAAATTGCACTGACGGGTTATAAATGCCCTCCATTAATAGCCACGGTCTGCTCGCTATGGGAAGACATTCTGTCATCTTTGATGCTAGAAGAATGTAGCCATCGACAAATCCGTAAGTGCTTGGATTGTCCTTCATGAGATATGAAGAGATGCTGGCGTTCACTCTGGTAAGAAAGAAACTGTCTGCCGCCATGTACTTCTTCAAATCCGTGACCAACAGACAGATCTTTGTATCAGGAAACTCCTCCTTAATTCTAGGAGCAAGAGCGATGCAACTGAAATTGTAGAAGAGCACAACTCTCTTACCCCTCGTGTCTTTACACCATTCTCTGATATGGCAGAGGCAGCGCCGTCTTATATCGCTACGCTTTACATAGGAAACATTGAGGTAAGGAATGCTAATCGTCTTGCCATCGGCAGACTTGTGTCCTTTGACAAATGGGGTCTTGAAGTACGGAGGAAAAGACCCCAAATAAGGTGTGCTTAGCACATCACAATCAAAGTGGTTTTCCTCAAAACCTTTGAAGATGGCTTCCTGTAGGTTATTGGCAGCAAGGTCCAGTCCTACCCTCGCATTTTTGCGAAAGAAGGGCTTTAGCTGCTCCACATAATGGCCGCCTATGAATAACAGCCTCATCCGAGAAGTATTTGCTCCCATCTGCAAAAGGTTGACCCTCAAGCGAGCGGACGCATCGGGAATCGCATCCTGCCGGACGCCTGGCTAGTGCCGGGATCGCCGGCAAAGCCACCCGGGTCTGTGCCCATGACGCCAAGGTCAGCCTGACGAGCCAAAAAACTCGATGTGAGCAAGTGGCGCGTGCACACGGCTCTTCACGCCATGGAGAGACCCCAGAAGAAACGTCACCCGCTGGGGCCAAGGAGCTGGGGCCCAACAACCCGCGCGGGCCCGTGGGGCAGACGCCGAGGCTGCGAGGCGGCTTGCGGCCCGCGCCGCGCTCAACAGAGACTTTGCGTGATGACCTGCAAAGTGCATCCCACATGCTATTGTCCGCTACCGGTATAGTGACCTCCACTGGCGACCAGATGTTGGGCCATCACCCTTTGACTCAATCGCGCGCAGTCTTGGCCCCTCAAAATGCGACCTCTTGCCGGGCTGCTTTGTTACATCGGCCATACTTCCTGGCCGCCATAGTCCACGCTCCTTGCCACAGTCAGTCGTCAAATAGCGCGACAATTCTATCCACGGCCACGCAATTGTCGTGAACATACTCGCTACAATTCTTCTTCAGGCGCCTGTAAAGTTCCTTATCCTCGATCAAACGTCTGACACTTTCGCCAATCCTATCTATCGGAGCCACCAGCGCGTTCACTCCGTCTTGCAGAAACTCCCTTACCGAGCCAAAGTCGGATGCGACAACGGGAACGTGCAATATCTTCGCCTCCATAACCGCGTTGGGACAAGCCTCGGACTCCGAGCATACTACCACGAGATCAGAACGCGCGTAGTAGCAGTACGGATTTGCCTTCTCGCCGAGAAGGACCAGCTCCTTGTCTATGCCCAGGCGCTGAATGTCGCGCCTAACCATGCGATAAACCTCGCCGACCGGCGCCCCCAGTATATACCACCGAAACCTGCATCCAGCGCTTCGCAGGCGACTGGCCATACCTGGAATAGCCTCAAACCGCTTGACTGGCGAAAACCGTCCGATGCTGAGTATGTTGAACTGCCCATTTGTGAAGCGAGCATCGACATCACTCTCACCGGACGCATCGACAATACGCCTCACATCGATCGGGTTATGTATCGTCTCAACTCGATCCGCCACCTCAGGCAGGCACTCGCAGAATGCATCCTTCGTATACGCCGACACACAGATGATGCGCCCCATTGTCTGATACACAGAGACATCGCGCCGTCGATTCACAGCGCTGCGATAGTCGCACCGCACCCATGCTATCTTCTTATGATGATCCATGTGCGCTACAAACCACGTAGCACCCCTCTCCTGGCATGCGACAACCGCAGAGTACTCTCCTGCCTGGACTCTCTTCGCCACTCGTCCATACACGTATCCCGTGATGTCGAGCCCGAGGCCCAAGCATGCGCGTCGAATTAACTTAAGTGGGGCGCTGATCAATAACTGCTTGACGTGCGCGTGGTTACGGAAATTGCCCACCATGGCTGTCAAGAGGCGGTTTTCCGGTAGAACCTTCTGCTCCGTGAAGAAACCACGCCTCGGACCCTCGTGGGCCATGACGAGCAGCTCAATACTATACTTTGGCGCCAAGAGGTTTATTAGGTTGATGATGCTGCTCGTGGTGCCACCCATTTCATAGGACGGAATGACAAAGAGTATCTTCTTCATTATGACAGGCCACGATTCTTGCCGTTCTTCAGGCGCGGCAGACGCGCGATACGCACGCGATCAAGCTCTGGACCGTGCAATTGCTGCAACAGCAGCGGCCTGAGTGTGCTGCGGCGGTGCAATGGCTGCTGTTGGCCTCGAGCCCGCGGACCGCCCTCAAACAAGCTCTCAAGTGTGTCCGCTGGCATTGCCACCGTTGGTGCCGAACAATAGCATGGGGTCACGAACAGCCTCTTTCGGAGCCTGCACCATCAGAGCCACACCGCAAAGGTATTGTTGCGCGCTATCACCCTGGACGCGCCGATGGCCTCTTGCATTATGCTCTTGGTTTGACTCGAAAGATCACTCCCGGATCTACCTGCAGTTAACCCTTTCCGGCCCCTTAGGGCCACCGGCAGCCGCATGCATCCTGAACACCCAAGCGCGTTGGCCACCAGCTCGACCTCGTTCTGGAATTTGCAGGCTTCGAGATGGCTCAGCGGTGCGCAGTCATAAGCCTGCGTCACCGCGTCCTTCTCGACATCCAAGGCTTCGACACGGTTCCAGATCGAGTCGGGTGAAACCCTCCCGGTACATCCAGAACTCACCGCCGCTGTACCCAGAGCGACTCGCCGACATGAGCGCGCCGACGGTGTGGACGATGAGGTTGGGATTGTGTAGCCGATTCGAGCACGTTGCAGCGCGTGTAGGTGTAGGTCTCGACCAATTGCTGCGCCACCCCCAAGCCCTATTCGGAGCGCCGTGCCGGAAGAAACGCGAAAGCGGTTCGCACGTTCTTGGGCAACACCTGAACTGAACACCTGGACTGAACGGGCACGACCATTCGCCATAGTCGTAAGGTGTCGATGCGCCCTCACCGCAGATTTCGACCGGCTTCCCCAGAGGCCGTTGGAGAAAGATCATAGGGCGGAGCATGCGCTCTACGCAACTGGCGCATCCAGAACGACATGCGGATATTCAGGCTGTCGTCCCTGAAAACGAAGAATACTAGGGTCTTGGATAATCCCTCGGCGGATTTGAACCGCCTTCCTTATGGTGGCACTTCGGTCCCATGAGAATTCCCCGTTCGCTACAGTCTCGAGGTAAGGGAGCAGTGCCTTCGAGATTTCGCGGGACGCAGCATTCCAAAGGTAACTGGGCGTATGGTCAACCGAGTAGTAAGTGATGCCCTCCCCAACCTGAAAAAGGGGCTTTTCAAAGCTTGTTGGTTGCGCAAAGCAGAATCCCATACCCATGTCGCAACTAATGTCGATGATCATCGAACGTGGTCTCAAGCGAGCAACGTCGCTCTCCGGCACAAACATTGTTGGGCTGTTGGTGTCTTGGAGCACACCGTTGCAAATAATGTCGGCTTCGGCCAGCTCGTCGATCAGTGGACGTTCACTTCCATCAGAATCTCGAGCCATGAGCCTCCCCGATGGCGCCGTGTAATAGTGGCCGTGGTATGCGTCCGGGTTCTGCTCGCCTACGAGATGCGCGGGCCGCCGCGTGAAGATGTGGATGTTGTTGAAACCTCTGCCCTGGAGGGCGTAGATCGCGCCGCGACTTACTGACCCGTAACCGAGCACAACGACCCTTTTCCGCGGCCCATAGTGCCCGTCTATGCCCAGCAACTGAAGGCAGTGCAAAACCGCAGCGTAGCCGGCAATCTCGTTGTTCTTATAGAAGATGTGCAGTTGCTTCTCTCCGCATTCACCCCAGTGGTGCATTGCCTCCCAGGCAATCAGCGTCAGACGGCGATCGATCGCGGTTTGAGTAATACCACGCTGCTGAACGCAGTGCACCCAGCCGAAAAGTATCTGCCCTTCGTGCATTCGGAGAAGGTCTTCCGGCATGGGTTTTGGAAGCACGATTAAGTCGCACTCGGCAATGAGGCGATCTCGCCGAGCCAGCGCTGCCCCGTAGTGGCAAAAATAGTCATCCGGAAAGCCATAGTCGCTGCCGTATCCCTGCTCGAAGACCATACGCGCGCGCAACTCCTCCGGCAACCTGGGCAGGTGCTCAGGGTAGACGGGAATACGCCGCTCGTTCTCCTTGAGCGAGCTCTTGAGTATTCCAATTCTCATCGACGCACTAGTGCCGGCATGGCAGGCACTTATAACCCTACTTCTCATCGCCTTGCTTTCACCACACCGATGTTAAGCTCCCGACCTTTGATCCCTTATCAACTGGCGGGCACTCGCCCTACCGACTGCGGCCAGTCACATCCCATGTTCTGGGTACCATCCTGTTGCCGCCGAGCGATGTACCTTTCGCAAACGCGCTTCAACGCAAGTTCTTGAACCCAAAACCGTCCAGGAACAAATCGCACCGGCTTATCACCGTCCACCATGTAAGCGCCCGGGACGCCATCAACGTGGAGCTGCTCAGGAGTATCAATTTGATTAAAATGCGCTATTTCGATGATCAGGTACTCTCCAACCGTATTGCGCAAAAAATCAACCGACAAATACGGCGCGTTGAGAGCCTGCGCCACCCTGTGTGCGGTGTGTACGACCTGCTCGGGCAGCTCTCGCTTCTCGTAGATTCCTGATCCCGACGCGCGAAAATCACCCGATGCAGCCCGGCGATAGTATCCGAAGGCCAGATCACCCACACAAATGACCCGCACGTCATAGCCATCGTTGGGTATGAACTCCTGGAACAACACGTAGTCCTTTTGCCGCAAATACGGCCAATGCCGGTAACAGCCGTGCGGAGAAAAGACTTTCCGAATGAACCGTTCGGCTTCAGCCGAGCTCTTGATCATCGCGACACCCATCGCTCCCGCCCCAGTAATGAGTTTGCTGACCAGCGGGTACTTCAGAGTCGCAGCCAACCGCAGCGCGTCTCTTTCGTCATAACTAATCCATGTCGGAATCACAGGAAACTTGAGCAGCCGGAGAACGCTAAACTGCATGTGCTTGTCCTCATACATGTCGAGATCGTCAAGCGCTGGGTAGCATTGCTTTCCAAGAAGACGTTCCAAGATGTAGGTCTTGCGCCAGAGCTCATCCAATCGGCTTGGTGTCCCCGATGGGTGTCCCACAATGAGATCAAACCTGCCCGCCTCCTCCATCCAATTATAAGCATGGATTTCGTAAAACTCGTGGAAAAGACCGTTGTTCTGGCAAAAGCGCCCGTACTTGATCCACGAAGGTGGCCTCTGCCAGTCCCTGACCAGGCCAACTCTCGGTTTTGCGATTTCCCGCGGCCATGTCAGAAGGACCTTCTCCGCGACGTCAAGTGCCGAAATTCCATCCTCCACTTGTGCGGCCCTCCGCACACCCCACGGCCGAAACAAAGGAACGTGACCGTAGGCGCGCAATAACCATGGATGACTGCGGGCACATATCTGAAAACGCCGCCGCAAGGCCTGTCGCACTGATCCTGCAATCATATCAGCCTCACAACAGCGCCACACGTGCATCAACTGTTGTCACCCACTCTTCTCACAATCCACCGCAGCCCGGCATCACAGTCCGTACTGTTCGGGGAACCTCAACACCCTCGCGCAGGCTGCGCGTTACATTCCCTTCACCTTGCCGGTGCGGCCAAGTAACCCTCGCGCCATTTACTGTAGACACCCCTACGCCCAGAGGGCCTCCCGTGCCTGATCAGGCCGCCTCCCATTTGCAGCCGTGCCGATGCGATCTCGCCGGCTCCCAATCCCAGCGCGAGCCAGTTCACTACGGCGTTCTGGCCCACAAGAGCCATCGAATACAAACTAGGGAGGAGAATCATCACCAGCGCGGCTCCGAAGGGCCCAGCAGCCGGATGACGAGATCCCACTGCCCACATACAGAGTCTAATCAACTCTACAAACAGGGCTACGTAGACAAGAAGTCCCAAGATCCCGTGCTCTGTAAGGACCTCAAGAACATCAGAATGCGCAGCCTTTCTCACCCCTAAGCGTTCATAGGTAACCTCCATTGCGCCCAGTAGTCCCCGACCAACGACCATTTGCACAGGAGACGCATCAAACCACCCCTGCAAAACCGCCCGGTAGATTACACCACGCCCAGACCCGATCCTATCGGGATCCTCCACGTCCCGCCAGTCATCCGCGAGAGCATAGCGGTGTTGAGCAAAAAAGAAACCACCGACAAGCCCGACGGCTATCACCACCGCCACCAACTGAATGCGCATCCGCCACCTATCCCGCATTTGAATTGCCAGGAATGTCAGAATGCCACCCGCAAGTGCCACAATCGCCCCTCGCTTACCGGCAATTAGTGCTAGAGCGACGCACACAACCAGGGAAGCCGCGACTGTTGGCGGCACGCGTCTCCTAGCGCCCCAGAGCAACAATGGTGCACAACAGACGATGCTATATCCCATGTTCTCCCTGCTCTGGAGGGTGGGATCTTCAGCTTCCTGAACAAACTTCGTTTTCAGCTCGCCTCGCTGGTGAAGCACACCCATCTTTGAACCTACCACAAGCAGGACGGCCAGGCCCGCCATAACCGCCCAGTTCTCGCTGAAGCGGCCGCGCCCACCAATCGCACAGGCGGTCAAAAAGACCACCGGAGGATACAAGTACCGTAACAGTTTACTATACGTCGAAACCGCATCACCCCAGTCGCCCAAGACGCGGGCAAATCCACAGAGAATCAGCAGCGCGAGCGCACTCATCAAACAAGCGGACCTGACCCTGGTTAAAAAGCTCGCCTTCGTCAGCAGAAAGAGGCACATTCCGCCACACAACCCGCTTCGAAGCAGCGCAGGCACAGCTCGAGCCTCGCTCTCGTACCTATCGATGGCCCAGAAGTCAAAGACCCAAAGCAGCACCACAAGACCAAGCCATAGCACCGCGCCGTTGCCCGTCTTGGGCTCAGATGACCAAAGCGAGTGCGGTCGCTGTGATCCCATTGGCACTGCATGTATTTGTCGCATATGCTACCAGTAGCCAATCGCCAAGTCAGAAAGTGCAGAATTGCCAGAGAATCGATCAGGCCAGACTTTTGAGAAGGCTCCCATATCGCATGGGCGTCGTGATGCGACCCCACGGCCATCTGTTGGTTGTCTATTCGAGCCCGCCTGAGCGCCAGCCGCACACGGCTCGTCATAGAAGATGCGGCCTATCTCCGATTTTGCCTCGCCTCGGGGAAACGCGATCCCTATGGACAACTCGCGCGCAACCCACTTCTGGGCGACACCGCAGGCGATGGTCTGCATTGCCACCACCCGCCGCGCCGCGAGTGCTCACCGTCTATTGGTTTACCCATGAGCATCACATCGTACCGAGCCGCTTAACCCAGGTCCAATGCGCGAACGTATGGTCACACTCGCTGATAGACCCCTCTCTCCGGTCCAACTGGTTGGAGAATGGCTCTCGGTCTTTCTGGGACGCCTTGATCAGCATCCAGGCTCTCTCTCAGCCGCCAAGTCCAAATCTGCTAGGGTGATAACAACCTCGCGATGAGACTCGCACCGGAACATTGCACCCATTGCCCGACGCTGTGTGGGGGCGGAGAAAAGCCTGGTCAAGACACCGCCGCGATTCAATCTTGCCAACGGACGCCTAAAACCACTGACAAGATTCATGTATGACCATCTACGTTTCAGGCAAAACTCGATCCATGCGCGCTCATAAGCCTCTCCATCCTCCAGTACTCTGCTGCGCTGTGCAAAGTCAGCCAGAAACACACATGCTGCATCGGTGTCGAGGAGCTCGATGCCCGCGTCGGATGCGTGCATTGAGAACGGCACGAACTGGTGTGTCCATTGTCGTGTCGACTCGACGTCGATTTGCACGAGAATGCCTTCACGCCAGTCCAATCGCGTGGTTGAGTCTGGAAACAGAAAGTTTCCCTGCCCGTAAACGATTAGCCCCATCTGCAGCCTCTCGTAGGTGCCTACACAATGCGAATGTTGACACACGACGACTCGCGCGCCTTCATCGACCAACCAATGACAGAAGCTCCTCAGACCCGGACGCGGGATCTGCAAATGCTCGTTGCCGCCGTGAACCAGGACAACAAGAAAATCGCAAGCACTGCGCGCCTGCTTAAGGCTTGCGGCCGTGCGCACGAAATCCATGGAGTTGGCGCCTGGCGAGTTGCGCCCAGCCAGAGAAAACTCCGCCTCTGCCAGCGCCATTACACCTAGACGCATCCCGTTCACCTCCGAGACCCATAGCCGCCCCGCCTCATCCCTGTTTGCGCCAGCGCCAACCGTCGGGATACCAAAGCGCCGACATGCGGCCAACGTCGTGTTCAAGCCGTGTGCGCCGTGGTCCATGATGTGGTTGTTGGCCAACCCGAGCAATCCAACACGTGCACGCTTCAGACCTTGAAGGACCCCTTGTGGCGCACCCAGCACCGGTCCGCACTTCACGGCGGGACTTGGCTCTTCGATCAATGGGCACTCCAGGTTTGCCATCCACACATCACACGACCCAAGATCCCCCAGCACACCGCCAAACACGGCGCCTGAATTCCCTTTGGACAGCTCCTCTCCCACAGCACCCATGGGGCACAAGTCTCCAGCAATGATGATTCGATTCATCGACAATTAATTGAGATGTTGTGTTGCATCAACAGATCCGTTCTGCTGCGGGTTCATTTCAGCCAACGTTCAAGCGCATTTTCGGCTCTTCCTCACCGCCGCATAAAGAATCCAGGTCGCCCAGCCAAAAAGTGAACACCGCTCATGACCCTTGCCGTCTCATCCTATTCACCGCGGCAGCGAGACTAGACCGCGCGCTCCAGATAAGAAGACTTCCGACCCTCAAAGCATACAGGCCTCTGTGCTTTCCCCTCCTAGCAAGCAGAATGTAGGGTAGAACTGCACGGGCCTTGAACTCAGCAATCGTGCCCCGTGCAGCGTTTCTTGAGGTCCATGACCCAGGGACGCCGCGACGATGGGCGGACATCACCCTGTTTGAGAAGCCGATCCTTCCATGGTTAATGGCCAGACTGACAAGCATGGCATCACCGACCTGGAAGGCGTAATACTCATCCGACACTTGCGACACTAGAGCCTTTCTGACCATTATGCTATTTGTGGCAAAAAAGCCTCCTCCTCGCGAGATGGCGCTTGCCGCACCCAAAAACTCCGGCTGCGGTTCCGGCCACACTCCGAGCACTCGCCCACTCACGTCGACAGCATTTGCGCGATGAGCATGCATCACGGCGTCCAAATGTGCGTCCAGAAAGGCCTTTTGAACAGCAAGCTTGTCCGGCTCGACCCAGAAATCGTCTCCTTCACAAATCGCGATATACGGGGCGCGCGCTGCCATACGGCACCACCAGCCATTCATTCTCACTGTGCGGCCCAGGAACGAGCAGGCCGATTCCGAGCGATCTCGGAGAAAGAGTCGTATCTTGTCACGATGCTCCTCAGCGTAACGCATGCACAGCTCACGGGTGCCATCGTCTGAGCCATCCTCCCCAACAATGACTTCAAACGGAAAGGCACACTTCTGATGAAGGATACTCTCCAAACACTCAGCGATATACGGCTGATGCTGATACGCTGTTACGTAGACGGAAACCGCAGGCATGGCGCGGTTGATCGGTTTGTCATTTCCAAGGTATTCAACCTGCCGGGCAAAGCCGGCCTCAGCAGTCTCCTTGAATCGGCACACATTCTCATGCAGCCGCCGCTTCGACAGATAGTCGAGAATCGGTACCATGGAATCGATCACGCAGGCGTTGTTCAGGATGCCATGAAGGCGCTCAACCATCTCGGGCACCAGGGCAGTTGAACGAGCAGCGCCATACTGTCCGCGAACCAGGTCCGTCGAAGGCTAACAACAAGTCCAGCATACGCCAGAGTCATCGCCACCCCCTGCAGTGCCAGCATGCCGTGCGGGCTGGAGCAGGGTAGAAGGCTGGCGGCCAGGCCCACACCGCCGACCACGGCGGCCACGGCCAGCATCGGCATCAGGTCGCTGATCTGCTCTAACCAGGAGTAATCGGCGAGTCTGCGCGTATAGAAGCTGTTCAGCCAATAGGAAATGAACGAGGTGACCAACGCGCCACACACCATGGCGAAGACCCCATAACGGACGGTGAGCAGAACATTCATGACCGTGAGCAGCTTCTTGATGACTTCAAGCTTCAAATACAAATCGCTCCGGCCAAGAGCAGTCAGGACCTTGAGATGATAGATGTGCAGAGGATGCAAAAGGCCGGCGAAGCTCATCACCTGCAGCAGCGGCACGCACCCCGCCCATTTCTCAGTCACAAGAGCGGTCACCAAGGCCGGTGCCGCCGCCGCAATGCCGGTCATCAGGGGAAAGTTGAGAGTCGCTGTCAGCCGGATCAACTGCCTTAGTCGCCGCTTGAGGAGCACCCGATCGTCCTGCAACGTGCTAAAGTATGGAAACGCGACCCGGCTCGTCACCGCGCTTAAGGCGTAGCTGGGGGTGTCAGCGAACTGGTGGGCTCGTGCATAGAAGCCGAGATCCGCTGCACTATGCGCCTTGCCGATAACGACGGGATAGACATTCCTGAATATCGAATCCAGCAGCGCGGCCGCGAGCAGGCGCGAACTAAAGGGCCACAGTGCACCGATACATGCCCAGCGGAAACGCCCCCGTGGCCGCCACGGCCTGAGCACCCACAGCACAACAGTGCCTACAAAGACACGGAGCACGGCTTGCGTCACAAGGCTCCATACCCCAAATCCTCTCCAAGCCATGGCGACGCCAACAGCCCCGGATGCGATCGTGGCCGTCCAGTTGATGATGGCAAGAGTCTTGAAATCCAGATCGCGTGCGCGCAAGGCGTCCTGGACAATCCGAAACGACCCAAACACCACCTGGAGCGACAGCACACAGAGCATGGGGGCCAGGACCGGGGTGGCATAGAATGCCGCAACCCACGGTGAGATCGCGCAAAGAACCCCTGCCATAAGCGCGCCCAGGATGATGTTGAGGTAGAAGCACGACGTTGTCTCGTCCTCGGTGAGCTCTCTGCGTTGAATGATTGCCGAGCCGAGACCCGCCTGGGTGAAGGATTCGGAGACAGCGAAGAACACGGCCAGCATGCCGGTCAGGCCAAACTCGGCCGGAGAGAGCAGCCGGGCCAGAAGCACCCCCAGCCCGAACTGAGCAGCCTGCTGCCCGAACTGCTCGAGCGCTGACCAGGCGAATGCTGATCTTAAACCCTTGGCCAAGTGGTCTTCTCCTCTGGATCCTTGACACCATTCGTCACCCCTTGCAACAAAAGGGGAGAAAGGAGAGGTCCGGGGCGGACAACAGCTTTTGGTGCGTCAGCAGCCAGTGCGTCTGTGCGTCGGTGGACCTGCAGTCTGCGCATCTTACTCGTCAGCTTCGTTTCCTTCGTTTCCTTCTGTGAAACCCCTGTCGCCTCACCGTAAAACGCATCAGACTGTGGCTATCGGCGTCACAGGTGAACCGACGGCCCCCGTGAGCCTCAACGGCGGTGCGGTCAGGAGGAACCTCGAGCGTCCGCGCGCCTTGAGCCATGCGGCCAGGTCTGCGAGCAGCCAGAGTTCGCCCAAGGGCACCCCGAGCTTAAACAGACAAAGCTCGTGCAATGGCAGATTGGTTCCAGTGTAGCCCTCGGGCAACGGTTTGCGCACGGCCTCGACCGCCAGATTGTCGGAGGCAATGGCGGCGACGCCGCTATTGCGCACCCAGTCGAGCAGGCGCGGATCCCGGCCATCGAGCACGGCGCATGCCTCGTGCAACGAGGCATCAGGCTTCCCGTGCATCCGCATGATCATCCGGTCAAGCCCGGTCCAAAGGCACAGGATGTCTCCCGGCTCGACCTCGGCACCGTCCTCTCCCATCACGCGCATCAGGTCGTCATAACCGACTTCTTTGCGTGGCGATTCTCCAAACCGGTCATGCAGATTCACGAGCACGCCCCGTCCCTGGACTCCGTGCGCGGCTATGTTCTCGATGCCCAGCGCCTTCGCGGCAACTATCGTGTCGCCCTGCATTGTCACGTCCTCCCCAGCCCGGAATCCGTTGTAGTACACCGGCTCCGGTCTCCCGTCGCCGTCGGCGTCGAACAAGGACCCGCGATGGGCCAGGCTGTCCCACTGAGTCGAGTATTGGTTGCATAGGAGCACGGCATCGTCGCACGCGATGTCAGTCAGACGCGCATCCATGTTGCGCCACTGGTAGTTGTAATACGGTTGCCCATTCCGGATGACAGGCTGCAGTGTCGGGGGGAAACGGACCGGACTCAGCACGTTCCCGCCCGGATAGTCCAGTGGCAGGCTCAGGCAAAACGTGCGCCCGGCCTTGACCTCGGCAATGCCCTTGAGCACCTGCTCGGGGCCGACCAGGTTAAGGCGGCCAAGCTGGTCGTCGTCACCCCAGTCACCCCAGGTCGAACCGTGCGGACGCTGTTTCCAACGTCTGTTCATAGGCGCAGGCACCTCGGATTTCACCACGGATGGACACCGATGCACACGGATACAAGGGGAGGGACTTCTGCCCAAGTCGTAATGCAGAATCGTGACCTGCGCACCGCAGATCCGTGTTTATCCGTGTTCATCCGTGGTCCCCTCCAGATCCGCGTCCATCCGTGGCCCCTCGGAGTCTCTCTAACACCGCATCCACCATCTGTCCCGCGACACCCAGGTAGTTGGCGGGATCCAGCAACCGGTCCAATTCCTCGGCAGTCAGGTGGCTCATGATCTCGTGGTCGTTTGCGAGCGCTTCGCGCAGGGTCTTGCCCTGATCCGTGGCGCGTCCGGCGGCGCGGGACACCAAGTCATGGGCCTGCCCCCGCCCGATCCGCGGCGCCAGCCCCATCATGACGGCTTCAGACATCAGCAGTCCGCCGCCAAGGGCGAGGTTACGTCGCATCGTTTCCGCATTCACCGTAAGCCCGCTCAGGAGCGTCTTCGAGTGCTTGAGACTTCCCGAGGCGAGCACGAAGGCCTCGGGGATCACCAGCCACTCGAGCGGTTGGGTGGCCACCGCGCGCTCGTGTTCCTGGACCATCGCCGTGAGCTGAGACGATACGCTGTCACGGAGCCGGTGACCAATCGCGATTATGATCGGACATGAGATCGGGTTCCGCTTCTGGGGCATGGCGGTGCTGCCCCCCCGGCCCGGCGCAAACGGCTCCCGCACTTCGTCAATCTCCGTCCGCATCAGGTCCGCGACCTCCGATGCGATCTTGGACAGGGTGCTGCAGAGCATCGCAAGCCAGAACACCAGCTCCGCCCAGCCGTCTCGCGCCGTGTGCCACGTGATCCGCGGCAGGCCCAGGCCCAATTCGCGACAGAACTCGTCGAGCACCTTGAGCCCGTCGTGGCCCAGGGTGGAGAGCGTTCCAACCGCCCCGCCGAACTGGCCAATCAGAACACGCGGCTTGAGTTCCGCGAGCCGATCCCGGTGCCGCAGCAGCTCATCCAGCCACACGGCCGCCTTAAAGCCGAACGTGATCGGAGCAGCCTGTTGCTGGAACGTGCGGCCAGCCATCACCGTGTCCCGGTGCGCCCGACAGAGAGCGGCTGCCGACTCGATGATCTGATCCAGGTCCTCCGAAATCAGCCCCAGGCCTTCCCGCATCTGAAGCACCAACCCTGTATCGACGATGTCCTGAGTGGTGGCCCCCCAATGGACCCAACGGGCGCTTTCCGGATCGCAGGCCTTCGCCAGTTGATGCACCAGCGGCAGGATCGGGAACCCCACACGCTCGTACTCGGCTTTCATTGCGGCGAGGTCCAGGTTCTCGATCTTCGCCGCAGCGGCAATCCGCGATGCCACCGAACCCGGGATGACTCCCACACGCTCCTCGGCCCTCGCCAATGCGACCTCGACATCGAGCCACGACTCGAACCGCCGCTGGTCCGAAAACGCGGCCCGCATGGCCGCCGAAGCGAACATGTCGCCGTAATAGGCCGAATCGACAACGGAGCAGGTCATCGGTCCAATCGAGACGGAGTTCACTTGGCTCCGGAGAGGTTGTTCATCAGCCGCTTCTTCGAATTCACGGGATCAATCCTCAGCGGAGGCAGGTCCGTTCGCATGCCCTTGCGGATTCTCATCTCGATGAAAGACGGGCCTTTAGCCGCAAATGCATCACGCACGGCTTTTCGCAGTGCATCGGTGGTTTCGATCGGTCCCGACATGACCCTGTAGCCCACGGCGGCGGCCAACTCGCAGAGGTTGGTCGCAAACCCGGCTGTCTGCTGTCCGCCCACGGACTCGTGGACACCGTTATTGAGCACGACGTGAAGCAGGTTGGGCAAACCGAGGGCGGCGGTGACAGCGAGAGAACCCATGTGCATGAGCGCAGCGCCGTCGCCATCCAGACATATGACTGCACGGTCGTTCTTGGCCAACGCAAGGCCTGCGGCAATCGACAGCGCGTGGCCCATCGCCCCGACGTTGAGAAAGTCGCGGTCGTGGGACTCGCCCCTGGCGTCGCGCAGTGCATGGAGTTCCCGGGTGGCGCGGCCCGTCGTGGCCACGAAGATGGCGTTGTCTGGTGCCGCGGACAGGATGGTGCCGATAGCCTCCTCGCGGCTGATGGCATAGCGCTGCCCGTGGGCATCGAATCCGGCCTTCTCTCGCAACGCGAGAACCCCTTTGCGGACAACCAGGGCCGTCGGGCGACAGTTGGCTGCGGCAGTTGTCAAGGCCCACTTGGCGTGATCCATGGCGTCCGCCTCCGGCGCCAGCACCCGATACGGGATCCCCATCGCATCAAGAAAAACGGGCGTCAGTTCACCCTGACGCCTGTGTTGCGGCCAGTCGGACGCGCCAGGCTCTCCGCGCCATCCGATGAGCAGCAGCATTGGAATCGCATAGACCTCCTTGTCGGCAAGGGAGATCAGGGGATTGATGGCATTGCCCAGCCCCGAGTTCTGCATGTAGACGAGCGGGACGCTCCCTGTGGCCAAGTGATAACCGGCGGCCAGAGCGATGGCGTTGCCTTCGTTCGCCGCAATCACGTGCTGATGGCCGGGCCAACAGCCGTCAAGCCCAAGGCAGAAGTCGTTGAGCAGGGTGTCGGGCACGCCTGTCACGAACTCCACGCCTTGGCTCCGCAACACCCGGTAGAACTGTTGGAGGTCAATCACGGTTGTGGGCAATGTGCAGTGAAAGTCCCGCAGACACCTGCAGAAGCGTTACAGCCCGTCCCAACGGGCTGATTCACAACAACTCGTAGAGCCTCTCAGCTCCATCAGGTAGATTCCAAACGGCGTCCCGGATCGTCGCACTTTGATTCGATGTGAGCCCGGCGTAAGCCGCCAACGACATGAACTTGTTATTCAGTTCGTCGTCGCTGAGAGGATTGCCGGGCTCGCCCTTCGGCAAGAACACTTCACGAACATGGTCGCTCCCGTTCCGGCATCGAATCTCTACCCTAGCCGGTGTCTGCTTCGGGAACACCGCGCTGTAGTGTTCGTCCGGGATGACCGATACCTTCTGTGCGAGACGGACGATGCGCGTATCCCGAATGCAAGCCTCCGAATACTCTTCGATACCCGCCCGTCCTGTGACCATCGCCGCTGCGACGCTGAACGGGATGCTCATCTTGGCGGAGGAAACCTCTTGGACAACAGTGTGGTCGTGGTGATCAACGGCAAGTTTGTAAGTCGCCACCCTGATCCACTCGATGTCCTCCACGCAGATCACCTTTTCGCAGCGAATCTGCAATGCCGCCTCGATCGCAGGATGGCAATATCGGCAAGCCGCGTAAGGTTTGACATAGACGCTTTCAATGCAGAGCTTCTGATCGCGCTCGGGGAATAGCGCTTCTTCTTCATAAGCGTCTGCCATCATTGCGAGGAAACCAGCCCGGCCAGACATCACGTCGTCCGGCCCCTTGAATCCGGCCTTTGCCAAGGCAACCGAAACCACGGCTGTGAGCGCGGCGTGACCTGGATTGAACGGTTTGAGCTGCGACCCATCCTCCAAGACCTTAAGAGAGCCGCCTGCCGACACCGCGGCGGCCGAGACAGCATTCTTCATTGTCTCTTCTGTGGCAGCCGTCATGTTCAGGATCCCCAGAGCTGCCCCAATGCCGCCGCACGTTGCCGTTGCGTGATACCCCCTCATCTTGTGTGAGGGCTGAATCGCATTGGCAAGCCTGACCGTAGCTTCATAGCCGCTCACAATCCCGAGAAGCAGCCTCCTTCCGTCTATCGACTGTTCCTCTGCCACTGGCAGCAGTGCCGATAGCAAGGGAGCACCCGGATGTACGATCCCGGAGATCACCCCGTCGTCAAGTTCGGCCGCATGGGACGAAATCCCATTCACAAGGGCTGCAACGGGCACAGGGGCTCTTCTCCTAAGGCCAATCACTGAGACCCCCGAATCCGATCCACCCAAGCTCGTCATTAGGATCGCGGTCTTATCCCGAGTCAGGCGTGCGCCCGCAAGGGTGGCACCCAGATAATCAAGAAGGCAACGTTTTGCATAACGTCCAGTGCTTTCTGACAGGTCGCTTTGAAATAGAGACTGAATCTCGTGAATTAAACGATCAGTAAGGTTCATCATTCTCTTCTGATTGCCTTAACACTCTGCCTCGAAAAGCACTAGCCGCTGTATCGAAAATAGGACGGACTGTCTGCCCTTGCATCGTCCCACGCCGACCGAAAGGCCTCGGCGATACCCTCCGGAAGGGGACCTGCTTTCAAGCTGCCCAAGTTCTCCTCGAGTTGAGCCGGGCTCGACGCCCCGATGATCACGCCATCTCCCTTGGTTCCATCCAATCCAGAATGAAAGGCAAGCCACCGATACGCTGCTTCGACAGGCCGAATCCGGGCCTGGGCGCACTCATCAGACAGGATGCGCATCGCATCGAAGAAGGGCTTTTTCCAGTACCGATTCCTGTAATTGGGGCGCAAAGTGAAGCGGCCAGGCGCGGGGGCTTCCTCGAACTTCGCGTGCTTCCCGGCGAGCAGTCCTCCAGCCAACGGATTGTAGGCGTAAAAGAGCATGCCCAACTGACGGAGCGCTGGCAGCAACTCGGGCTCGACACTGCGGCTCAGGCCGTTGTAGAGGCCCTGATAGACTTCGGGCAGCGGCCAGCCGTTCCGTTTGCACGTATGCCAGACATGCACGACCTCCCAAGCCGGGAAGTTGCTCAGCCCGAAAGACGAGAACAGCCCCTGAGCGTGGAGATCCGCGCACGCCTCCAGCGTGATCTCAATCGGCGTCTGGGGATCGGGGAAATGCAGGTAAAGGAGATCGATCGAGTCGCGACGCAGGCGGGCGAGCGATTCCTTCACCTGCATGGCAATCGATGCGGCATCGAGCCGTCCGGTGATCCTCGGATTCACCTTGGTGGCAATCGTAGCCTGCGCTCTCGGCTCGTCCGCGAGGATGGTTCCCAGATACTTCTCGCTGTCGCCTTTGTTGTACACATAGGCGGTGTCGATCTCGCTATGCCCGGCGTCGAGGAAGCGGCGAACCATCTCGCGGCTTCCCTCGAGATCCACCTGGGGACCGAAGGTCATTGTTCCCAGAACCAGGCGTATCGGCTTTGACATGATGCGGAATGGAGTTGCGCTGTCTTGGCTCCCAGCGGACGTGCGCCGCGCGGGGAAGCCCGTCGAAGGTGCCTGGTCCTTACTTGACGCCGCCCTTGGGCGAGCAGACCGCTCCAGGGTAATACTCGGCGATAACGCGCCGGACAAGTTGGACCTGCTTAGCCCGCTTCTTCGCGTCGTCGGCGGTTGACTCCCATGAATGCGTTTTGGCGACCGAGCCTCCGGTCTTGAGGTAGATCGGCGCGGCGACGCGGATCATCTCGGGCACCTCATAGTGCCGGATGAAACCGCCCGAGGAGGCCGGGTTCTCGGTGTGGACGTCGATCGGGATTCTGACGGCCTTCCGGAGCGCAGCGAGCATCTGGATCTGAATGTCCCGAATTGGGTTAAAGGAGTCGGCCCCGATTTCCTCGAGCAGACGCGCCGAGCACGGATTGCCGTGGCCGCAATGGGCCGAGACCTTGAACTTGCAGTCAGCGGGGATCTCGCCCTGTTTGCGCGCCTGATTCAGGATCCAGAGCGACCCCTCGTCATAGATCAGGAACGACCGACATCCAAGTCGTGCGGCGCGTTTCACGTCCTCGATGGCCCGCACGATCTGCTCCTGGCCGCGCAACCGGTACCCCATTCGCTGTCCTTCGGGGGTTTGCACCGAGGCACTCGTGTCGTATGTCGCCCGGGGGCCGATCGCGAGCACAAGATCGACCGTCCACCTCGCAGCCAGGTCGACCATACGGACGATGTCCTCGTCCGCAAGCAGCATGATGCCTTTCGTTTGAGTGATGCGGTGCAGGCAGATCCCAAGCCGATCGCTCTCCTCGAGGAGGGCCTGCATGGTCCCCGGCCCCTGGATCCCCGGGACCTCGAAGCGGTATTGACCGCCGTCAGCAAAACGCTGGTCCGACGTGGGCAGATCGTAGGCGTCTCCGGATGGAAGACCCAGGCGGGTAAGGAAATCACGGGTGGCTTGCATAGAATATTAGCCAAAGGTCACGAGCCAGGCGCAGCAATGAGTCTGTGTGTGAATCGGTGTTTGGACAGTTTGCACTGGTCAAGGTAGTGAGGCGGCAGCCCGAGTCAAGGAGGCAGCAAACCCGTCTCGGGGCTCAAGCCCGGTCCGCCCATTCAGCCCGGGGACATCGCAGTCTGCTTGAAGCTCGTTCGAGGACACTATTCCTGGATTCCTGACCCTCCGACAAACATACGGATGTACTCCGACTCGTCGGAGATCACGCCATAGGCCTGGGCGCGGTTAGCGACCTTCTCCGCCCAGTTCCGATGCGGGTTGATCTCATTCATTTTGTTCGCCTTCGCGCTCTTGATAACCCCACCGGATGCGCTCAAGATCTGCGTCGCATCCTCATACTCCTCCCGCGTGACCGCCTGCATGGCGTTCACATACTTAAGGTGCGAGGGATGGATGACCGTCTTCCCGACCATTCCGTTGGCTTTGTCCAGAATGACCTCCCGCAGCAGTCCGTCGACGGCCTCATTGATGATCGTGTTGCGCTTGAGCAAGGATTCATGGAGATCCTCCGTCCGCAAAAGTTCGAGATTCTTCTCCCGGTCGGCCAGGAAGAACTCCCATACCGGGGCGGACACGGTGTAATCCTCGCCCTCGCGATTGAAGAAATTAAGAATATCGGACAGACAATCCCTCACCGGGAGGATGTCATAGATCGAGGAGTTGATGCCCCGTCGCACGCCGAAGATCGAGGAGAAATCCGTCCCCCCGATTCGCACGTTCAGGATGAGATCGCGGAAGGGCTTGAGCAATCCCCGGATCTCAGTCAATTCAGTCAGCCTGGTCTCGATATAGGCGATCGTCTTGCCCTCGAGGATCGGCATGCCATAGAGCGAAACGGCCAGACTCCGGTTAAGCCCCCCCAGTGTGGTGAGGTACTCGTACCCGTTCTGGCTGCAGAACTTGGGGAACACGAAACCGGACAGCACGTCGGCTTGCTCCTTGGTCAACCGAGCAGCGAACGCGGCGAATTGCTCGGGATGGCGCACCCGCAGGAATATGAGCGGGATATCCTCGACTCGGGCACTCCCCGTGCCGAATGCGCCTGCCAGCGTGTCGAGCAGACTGAGGACATTGCGCTCCGCCGCCTCGAGTTGAGACTCCTGGATCGCATCCTCAAAACACATCACCATCGATGTCAGCATCGGCAACTGCCGCTTGAGGAGCTTGTCGGTGATATCCTTCGTCCCAGGCATGTAGAGCGTCCCCCCCAGACAATACTGAAGGAGCCTCTTGTCGGTCGCCTTGCTGAACTCCACCGGCTCCCGGTAGAACGCGAACTCCCGATTCTGTTGGTTATGCCTCATACGTAATGCATCGAGACCTCTCGGTGGGTGGGTGAAGCCCACAACTGTAGAGCGCGCGCTACTCCCCGAACCTGGGGGGCGTGCTGCTCATTCTGTGAGATGGAGAGACGCTTGATCACAGCCGACCGCCCAACCGCGACATCGTGAGCAACCCGCAGACGCCTTATGATCGAGCCGCTGCCTGGCCATGCCATGAAGCCAAACCGATGTACTGATCGTGCGGCCATCTCACGCCGGGCGAAACTCCTGACCTGATTGTCGCCCACGCCTGGTAGCTGAGCCTGAAAGCCATCGCACTGGATCGCCGAATGCGGGGATGCCAGCTCATTGTGCAGGGCTTCTTCGACGTTTTCAGTGGAATTGGACAACCCTCGCCAGGGGGCCTGCGCCTCGGACACTCATTAGAAGCCCTGTCTTTCCGGGCCGAAAGGCTCTACCCCTTGTAAATCAATGCCTTCCACAGCAGCTAGCATTCCACTAAAAACGCCGAGGAACCTGTGCAGGTCTCGCCTTCAGAGGCTGGACTACGAACTTAGTGGTAGTCGATCAAACCCGCCCTGCCCATGAACCAGCTGCTTCATGGGTTCACTTCCCGAAGACAAAGAGTTCCTGAAGTTCTAATCGTAAATCTCTCTCAGCATGACTGGATTGCCTGCGCAATCAAAGATCTCGACCCGACTGACGGCCCTGCGAAGCGTCTCGAGACACTCTTGCTCTGAGGCGCCAGACACGATGAAAGCCCCAACACGATTGTTGCTTGAGATGCTCTCACCAACCTCGAAGCCTGTTGACTTGTAGGTCTCAAAGCAATCGATCACGCCATCCTGGAGCAATTCTTCCATACCTTCCACTCTTCCGAGGAGACACGGCTTTGCATAGAGGTAATTGTCCAGAAACACGCGCCCAGGCTCCCGCTGGTTGAGCACAGGCCGCCTCCCAAGAAACGAGTCTATGGCCGCATCAATGAGGTCGAAGCCCGTCGCCATCTTAATAATGCGGTGGTTTTCTCCTCCACCGATTCTGGGAGCAAACTCGATTACACTGATCTGATCGCCGCTAATAATCGCCTGCATCATCAGAGGTGTGTTATCTAATTGGAAGACCCGGGCGATCCACTCTCCGACCGCGACTAGCCTTTGCTGGGTTGGGCCACTCACGTGAGCGGGCCAAAAGGATCCGTAGATCTGCTGAATGGAATCCCTGAAACCCGTGATCTTTCTCCGCTCTCGAGTCATCATGAGGTGCACTCGCCCATTCATGACATACGAATCGAAGGCAATTTCCCGTCCGTCCTTAAACTCCTCAACGACCGCCTCGTGTCTTCGGCTGATGCCAAGCGCAGATGCGAGGTGTCGCTCCACTTGCTCTGGAGAGTCACAGCGCCGCACACCTTTCGAACTGTTGCTGTCGCAGGGTTTGACGATCAACGGAAAGTTAAGACCACGCCAATGGGTCGAAGCAGTATCAGAAACCTGCACGAATCGGGAAGTCGGGATCCCATGCTTGATCATGATTGCTTTCATGATGCTCTTGGTTGAGACCGCGACTGCTGTCTGATAACTGTACGGAGCAAACTTCCCCAGGCGCTCAAGGACGTAGCAAGCCGTGACGTTAGCTTGGTCGATACAGGTGGCGAGGACGAGGGAGGCAGCGCGATTCCTAGCGATCTCCAAGACTCTCTCCTGGTCGAGCGTGCTGACACGCAGGTGTTCATCCGCCGCTGCTTTAGCGCATGGCCGCTCATAGTAGTCGATCAAGAGCGTATGATAGCCACGGGCCTTGAGGAGTCGACAAAGCTCTGCATGCGGCGATGTTCCGCCAAGCACAATGGCGACGGGCTGATGATCTCTTGTGGAATTCATTCCAGATGCGTGGGGTTCGCAGGGCCCTACACTGAGCACGAAAGCAGTCTCATGAAGCGAGCTTTCGACGCTGGCGTGCCCTTTGGGACGCCAGTGCATGCGAACGGTTCCTGGTAGAACGCAGAGCCCATATCCTGTTGGTTATGCCTCATACGTAATGCCTCGCAACCTGTCAGTGTGTGAAGCTCACAGATGCTCAGCATGCGCTACTCCCCGAACATCGCTCCGCGACAACCGCCGCTTGGCGTTGGGTGCACGACAAGAGATCGCAGATTGCGTCGACTTCGACTGGTGCCGTCTGTGTCCCGGTCGGGAAGGCCAGAACGCGGTCGCTCAGGGCCTCGGTCTGGGGCAACTCGGGCACCGCTCCAACCGCGCCGGAACGGTAAGGCTCCATGCGATGGCAGCCGGGATAGAAATACCGCCGGACCATAACGTTCTCGGCATGGAGAATCCTGTAAAGAATGTCGCGCGGCAGACCAAAGGCGGCTTGATCCAACTCGACGACAACATACTGGTAGTTCCACCGTTCACTGTCGTCGTACACGATACATTGGAGCCCGGGGATCGCCGCCATCCGGCGCCGGTACACTTCGTAGTTCGCCCGGTTTGTTTTCACAAAACCGTCCAACGCGTCCAAATTGGCCAGGCCCATCGCAGCGCAGGCTTCGTTCATCTTGCCGTTCACACCCACGCAATCCGTGTTGTCCAAGCCGTGAAAGCCGAAGTTGGACATCAGCCGAAGACGGTGGGCCACGTCATCGTGGTTCGTGGTGATCACGCCTCCCTCGAACGTGTTGAAGAACTTGGTGGCGTGAAAGCTGAACACCTCGCACTCACCGAACCCGCCGATCATCCGGCCCCGATGCGAGCAACCGAGGGCGTGAGCCGCGTCGAACATGAGCCGCAGATCATGCTCTCGAGCGATGGACTCGAGGGCCTCAGTGTCGCACGCCCGACCCCAAAGGTGCACCCCGATGATTCCCGAGGTCTTCGAGGTGATCGCACGCCGCACAGCGTCCACGTCCACGTTGTGTGTAGCCGGGTCGATGTCCACGAACACCGGGCGCAGTCCGAGCCAGTGGAGCACGTGCACTGTGGCGACAAAGGTGAACGAAGGCACAATGACTTCGCCCGAGAGGCCCAGCGCCCGAACCGCGATCTCGAGACCGACGGTGGCATTACACACGGTCACAGCATGGCGAACGCCCAAGTACTGCGCTAACCGTTGCTCGAACTCCTTAACCACGGGGCCAAAATTTGAGAGCCAACGGCGGTCAAAGGCGCCTTCCAGGTGGCGCATGAATGTCGCGCGATCCCCGATGTTGGGCCGGCCGACCAGAAGCGGCTCAGCGAACAGCGGCGGCGCGCCGAACATAGCGAGATCATCAGTACCGCGGAGGGCTTTCATAAAACCTCACAGAAGGTAACGAACGGAACAGAGAGCCACGGATGAAACACGGATACAAAGTGAGGGCCCGAGCACACAGAGAGGAAAAACGATTGCGCCTTGGTCTCACAGAAGACAACGAAGGAAACGAAGGGAGATGGTTTTTCCCAGAACCTGAATGTTCAACATCCAACGCTCAGATTTCAACGTCCAAAGACCCATTTCGATGAATGTTGAGTGGTTCAGTTGAGCCTAGAGCGTTACGGTCATCAGCCCTTTGCCACTGGTCTCTGTGCTCTCTGTGGTTCAATTCGGAACGGTGACAGTCATCGAAGGGAATTCACCACAGAGGCACAGAGGACACAGATGGGGAAGAACGATCGACAGCAGACCGAAGGCAAACTGGCGCACTGGCCACTGACGCACCGCCCCCATCTTCGAATCCCACCCGTCACCCTTCACTTTTCCTCTGCCCTGCGCACCTTGCCCTTTGCCCTTCGCTCAGCTTGGACGCTCAGTCAATAACTGCTCGAGGTACGCGCCGTACGACGATTTCTTCAGTTTGCCGGCCAGCTCGGTTAATCGCTTCCGGTCGATGAACCCCAGACGCCAGGCGATCTCCTCGACGCAGGAGATCTTGAGACCCTGCCGATCCTGAATCGCTCGAACGAACGCCGTTGCCTCGGCGAGAGATTCGTGCGTCCCCGTATCCAGCCAGGCAAAGCCGCGTCCCATCAAGCGCACCGACAGTTTGCCCCGGCGGAGATACTCGCGGTTGACATCGGTGATCTCGTACTCGCCCCGGGCCGAGGGTTTCAGTTGTTCGGCAATCTGCACGACGTCATTATCGTAGAAATAGAGCCCGACGACGGCGTAGTTGGATTTCGGCTGAGCCGGCTTCTCCTCGATGCTCAACACCTTGCCGTCGGCATCGAAATCGACCACACCATACCGTTCCGGGTCGTGGACGTAGTACCCAAAAACGGTGGCGCCGGTGTTCTTGGCTGCACGGGTCAGCATCTGTCGAAGGCCGCTACCATAAAAGATGTTATCGCCCAGGATCAGGCAGACGGAGTCCGAGCCGATGAACTCCCTCCCCAGCACAAAGGCCTGAGCCAGGCCGTTGGCAACAGACTGCACCTTGTAGCTGAGGCGCAAGCCGAGATGCGCGCCGTCGCCGAGCAGCCTTTCGAACACCGGCGTGGCTTCCGGCGTCGAGATGATCAGGATCTCGCGTATCCCAGCCAGCATCAGGGTCGAGAGCGGGTAGTAGATCATCGGCTTGTCATAGACCGGCAGCAACTGCTTGCAGATCACCTGGGTGACCGGAAACAGACGCGTGCCCGAACCGCCGGCGAGTATAATGCCTTTCATAGAGGATTCAACCGCGAAACATGCGAAAGACGCGAAAGAGGGAGTTATTGAGGAGGCCTTAGAATACGTGACAAGGACCCCTCACCCCGGCCCTCTGCCATCCGATGGGAGAGGGTGTCCCGCTTTGCGGGGCGGATGAGGGTGACGCCGTAATGCATCTCAGTGATTCCTGTGTATTCTCCGTTTCCCGTTTCTCGTCATCTGCCTCCCGTCTTACCGCCCACTCCTCCCGAGCCTCTCCCCGGCGTACTTTTTCGTGCGTATCGGTTCCCACCACCAGCGGTTGTCGAGGTACCACTCGACGGTCTTGCGCAAACCGCTGTTGAAGTCTTCCTGGGGGCCCCAACCGAGGCTCCGGCGCAGTTTGCCTGCATCCATCGCGTAGCGCTGGTCGTGTCCGGGCCGGTCCTCGACGAAGGTGATCAGAGCCCGATACGACTGCGTTCCGGCCGGGCCGCGGAAGTCCGGATTCTGTTTAATTGGGCGCAGTTCGTCCAGAAGGTCACAGATACTGCGAACGACCTCGATGTTTGTTCGTTCGCTGTTGCCGCCGATGTTGTACGTCTCGCCGGGTTCGCCGCGCTCGAGAACCGTCAACAAAGCCCGCGCATGATCCTCGACGTAGAGCCAGTCGCGCACGTTATCGCCTTTTCCATACACGGGGAGGGGTTTGCCTTCAAGGGCGTTGAGGATGACCAGCGGGATCAGCTTTTCCGGGAAATGGTACGGACCATAATTATTTGAGCAGTTCGTCAGCAGCGTGGGAAGCCCGTAGGTGTGGTGCCAGGCCCGGACCAGGTGATCCGACGCGGCTTTGCTGGCCGAGTAAGGCGACCGCGGATCGTACGCGGTATTTTCACGAAACAGGCCCTGTGGGCCAAGGCTGCCGAATACCTCGTCGGTCGAGATGTGCTGGAATCGGAACGCGTCCTTGCGATCGGGCGGCAGCGCACGCCAATAGGCCAGCGCCGCTTCGAGCAATTGGTAGGTCCCCGTGATGTTGGTCGAGATGAAATCCGCCGGCCCGTCGATGGACCGGTCGACGTGGGATTCCGCGGCCAGGTGAAGGACGGCATCCGGCTGCGCCTCGTGAAGAATGCGGCCCACCGTTTGCGGGTCCCGAATGTCGCCTTGGACAAATCGGTAGCGCGGGTCGGAGGCAACCGCACGGAGCGATTCGAGGTTCCCGGCGTAGGTGAGGCTGTCGAGGACGACCACGCTGTGAGGCGTCTCTCGGATCAAGTGACGCACCACCGCCGAACCGATGAAGCCGGCGCCGCCAGTGACAAGAAGTCTCATGGAGAATCAGCGTTTTGAGCTTTGAACCAGGGGTGAAGGACAGCACGTTGACAACGGATCACAAAGAATGAACAGAAGGACGCAGCGCGGCGGAGCCGCAACTAAAACGACCACAGAAGAAAACGAAGGAAACCAAGCGCCGGAAAACCGTCTCAAGAATGCGCGATCCTGTGAACCGCGAAATACGGAAAACACACGAACAAAGGCTGGAACAGGTCACAAGAATGGCTGGAGTTTTTCGCGTGGTTCGCGTCTGCCTGCCAATCTGTCCACCGAAGGCTTGGCGAAGGAGGAAGCATCGCGCAGGCAGGTGGTTCGCGGTTGACTCCTTCCTCTGTGTCCTCTGTGTCTCTGTGGTTCAATTCGGGGCGGTGACTGTGTTCGAACGCGATTTACCACAGAGACGCAGAGTGCACAGAGAAGACCTTAATCCACAGAAGGACGCAAAGACACGCAAAGATCCAGATCCCGCGCCGCCCTGCCCTTTGCGTTCCTTTGCGATCTTCTGTTAATCGCCCAACTCCGATCTCCGCATACCTTAAGCCGGCTGCAAGCCGGCGCTCCAGTGCCCGATCTCCGATCTTCGATCTCCCAACTCCGCAAGCCGCCGCACCGCTTACTGACGCACTGGCGTACTGGCGTACTGACGTACCGACTACCGGCGCCCCGCCGGCCCCCCCCCCCCCCCCCCCCTCCCCCCCCCCCCCCCCATGCTTTCCTCTGTGTCCTCTGTGTCTCTGTGGTTCAATTCGGGACGGTGACTGTGTTCGAACGGGATTCACCACAGAAGGTCGCAAAGACACGCAAAGATCCAGATCCCGCGGTGCCCTGCCCTTTGCGTTCCTTTGCGATCTTCTGTTAAACTCCCGCCAGCCATGCCTTCCTCTGTGTGCTCTGTGTCCCTGTGGTCTATTTGGAGACAGTGACTGTCTTCCCCATGAAATCGGCATAGGCGCGGCGGATTCCCTCTTCGAGGCTGACCTCGGGCTGCCACCCCATTCCGAGGATGCGCGCACTGTCCATGAGCTTGCGCGGTGTGCCGTCCGGTTTCGAGTCGTCCCACACAATCGCGCCCTCGAACCCCACGGCCCGCGCAACCATGTCGGCCAGATCACGGATTGGCAGGTCGGCGCCCGAGCCGACGTTGATAATGGCATCGTCGCTGTAACGCTCGAGCAGGAAGAGACAAGCGCGGGCCAGATCGTCCACGTAGAGGAACTCGCGCCGGGGCGATCCGGTCCCCCAACAGACCACCTCGCGCGCCCCGGTCGATTTGGCCTCGTGGAATCGGCGGATCAGGGCGGGCAGGACATGCGAATTCCGCGGATCGTAGTTGTCGTTTGGACCGTACAGGTTGGTCGGCATCGCGCAGATGAAATCGGATCCGTACTGGCGCCGATAGGCTTGGCAAAGTTTGATCCCGGCGATCTTGGCGATGGCGTACCACTGGTTGGTCGGTTCGAGCGGGCCGGTGAGCAGATGCTCCTCGCGGATCGGCTGGGGGGCGAGCTTGGGATAGATGCAGGAACTGCCCAGGAAAAGGAGCTTGCGGACGCCGACCCGGTGCGATTCCGAGATAACGTTGTTTTGGATCTGGAGATTTTCGAGCAGGAAAGGAACAGGCTCGGTATCGTTGGCGAGGATGCCGCCGACGCGGGCGGCGGCCAGGATCACGTACTCGGGGCGTTGTTCGTCGAAGAAGCGGCGAACGGATGGTAGATCCCTGAGGTCGAGTTCGTCGCGGGTGCGTCCGATGAGACTCGTGTAGCCCCGGCGGTCGAACTCGCGCCAGATGGCGCTGCCGACGAGTCCCTTGTGACCGGCGATGTAGATGCGGGCGGATTTGGGTATGGGGGTCACGCTGGGTCGGGGCTGAGTCTCACGCAAAGACGCTAAGACGCTAAGGTCATGCTCAGGCAAGGCACTGACCACAGGCTCGATTCCGTCGTTTCGTTCATCTTGGCGTCTTGGCGTCTTGGCGTGAGATTGGTGTTTCTGCGGACACGCCATGGGGACACCGATGTGCCTCACGCAAAGACGTGAAGACGCGAAGGTCATCCTCAGGCAAGGCACTGACCACAGGCTCGATTCCGTCGTTTCGTTCATCTTGGCGTCTTGGCGTCTTAGCGTGACATTGGTGTCTCTGCAGACACGCCATGGGGATACCGATGTGCCTCACGCAAAGACGTGAAGACGCGAAGGTCATCCTCAGGCAAGGCATTCGCCATGCGCTCGATTCCGTCGTTTCGTTCATCTTGGCGTCTTGGCGTCTTGGCGTGAGATTGGTGTTTCTGCGGACACGCCATGGGGACACCGATGAGTCTCACGCAAAGACGCGAAGACGCGAAGGTCATCCTCAGGCAAGCCGTTCACCACCCGCTCGATTCCGTCCTTCATCAGGCCGCCGCCAAAGTTCAGTAGAAACCCAAGCTTCAGTCCCGTGAGCTTCAAATAGGTGAAGAGCTGTTTTGCGTGTACCTTGCTCAGTTGTTCTACAGACTTCAGCTCCAGAATGACCTTGCCTTCAACGATCATGTCAGCCCGAAACCCCTCCTCGAAGCGCATTCCACCGTAGACGATCGGGACGGACACCTGACGTTCTACGTGCAATCCCCGGCTTTCCAGTTCTTTGGCCAGCACTGCCTCATACACCGTCTCGAGCAATCCAGGGCCCAACTCCCGATGCACCTTCACAGCCGCATCGACCACCGTCTTGCCAATTGCGTTTTCGTTCATCTTGGCGTCTTGGCGTCTTGGCGTGAGATTGGTGTTTCTGCAAACACGACATGGAGATACCGATGTGCCTCACGCAAAGACGCTAAGACGCTAAGGTCATGCTCAGGCAAGGCACTGACCACAGGCTCGATTCCGTCGTTTCGTTCATCTTGGCGTCACAGCGTGGGAGATAGGAGTTCGGAGATGGGAGTTCGGAGTTCGGGGGGGCGGTGCGTCGGTGCGTCAGTGCGGCGGTAGTCGGGGCGTCAGTCACGGTAGACGAAGGACGACGCGAAAGGCGTCGCCCGAATCATCGAAGTCGACACCCAGACCGAGGCGGCTCGCGGCTT